>Ga0268386_10004116_pt1 | contig 10662 bp, 9 predicted proteins | sample RVTome_15_FD_200260 | JGI IMG/M metagenome (GOLD analysis project Ga0268386, IMG submission 200260) | Soil microbial communities from uranium-contaminated site in the Upper Colorado River Basin, Wyoming, United States - RVT150D86... ... | reverse complement strand
CGGGAAGCAGCGTGAGCATCGCGATCAGTCCGACGACGATGCCGATGGCGAGCACCGGACCCATCCCACGGGTGGAGTTCATCTCGGCGGCGAGCAGGCAGAGCATGCCGACGGCGACGGTCGACGCGCTGGCGATGATCGCCGGGCTCGCCCGGTGCAGGGCGTAGGCCATGGCTTCGTGCCGATCGGCGTGACGGCGCAGTTCCTCGCGATAGCGCGCCACGATCAACAGTGCGTAGTCCGTGCTGGCGCCGAAGACGAGAACGAGCAGGATTCCCGCTGTCTGCGCGTTGACCGTGACACCCGCGTACTCGGCCAGCAGATACACGACGGCTTGCGCGCCGGTCAGCGCGGTGAACGCCGAGAGCACAGGGAACAGCCAGAGAACGGGGCTGCGGTACGACAGGAGCAGGATGACGATGACCACCGCCATCGCCGCGTAGAGCAGTGTGCTGTCGATGCCCTCGAAGGCGTCGGCGAAGTCGGCGGCAACGCCGGCAGGTCCGGTGACGTGCGCTGACAGGCCGTCCGGCGCCCCCTCGAGGATCTCGTCGATGTCGGCGACGACCTCGCCGAGGGCGAACCATCCGCCGTCACCGACGTCGACGGGGGCGATGATCTGCATGGCCTCGCCGTCCTCCGACGGCAGCGGGCCTATCACCTCGCCGGCGACGCCTTCCAGGTCGCCGATTCGCTGGGCGTCGGCGGTGGCCTTCTCGACGTCCTCGTCGGTGACTCCCCCCGACCGCTCGTAGACGACGATCGCGGGCAGCTCGTCGCCGGCGGCGAACGCGTCCTGCTGGATCTCGAAGACTCGCGTCGACTCGGCGTCGCCCGGAAGCCACGACGCGGCGTCGTTCTCCTGGGCGTCAGTGAGCTTCGCCGACAGAGGGTACGCAACCACGAGCACGGCGACCCAGAAGGCCACGACGATCCACTTGGCGCGCCGACCGCAGACGAACGCGGCCAACCGGTGCGTCGAGCTCATGGCGTCCTCCTTCAGCCTGTATCTACTGAAATGACACCCGGCGAGAAGGGAATGTGACTCTGGTCAGGCGGTCCGGCCGTACATCGCCAGCAGTCGCGTCTGGGTGTCGGCGTCGTCGACGATGGCAGGGCGCTCGCCGATGGCACCGCCGGCGCGGAAGGCGTCCTCCACGCCGACGAACCAGTCGGCCACGACCTGCACGAGCTCGGGGTCCAATTCGGTGTCCGCCCCGACGGCGATCGCCAGATCCCAGCTGTGCACGAGGTTGTCGGCAGCGACCTCCATCAGGTAGTCGCCCGCGGGGATGTCGCCGCGGGAGACGTGGACGGCCGTGTCGACCGATTCGAGGGAGGCCGCAGCATCGGTGGCCGCCGTGAACGCCCGCCGCCAGGCCGCCTGCGGCTCGTCGCCGAGTTGGTCTCCGTCGAGACGGTCGCCGACCTGCTCGATCGTGCTGCCTTCGAGCAACGGCGGAACCCACAGGTCCTCGACCGTCACATGGTTGACCAGTGCACGCACGTCCCACTCGGAGCACGGAGTGAAGTGGCCCCATTGGTCCGGCTGGACCATGGCTACCCTGCGGTCGAACTCACCGCAGGCACGCCCGAACAGTTCGACGACGTCCATGGACCCTCCCCGTGGGCGCGCATCCACCCCTTGGCCAGATGAGTTCGTAGCGTAGCGACGACAGGCGGGTGCCGACACGCACGCGCCGAGGACGTAGTCTGTGCGGCGGCGGCGACACAGCGCGCGAGAGGGAGTCTCATGGGGCAGATGGAACATTTCAGCTACGGCTTGCTGACTCCCATCGTCTCCTATCTCATGGCCTGCACCGGCGCTGCCGTCGGGCTGCGCTGCACGGTGAGGGCGCTGAACGCGACCGGGAGCACCCGGCGCAACTGGTTGCTGATGGGAGCAACCGCCATCGGCTCCGGCATCTGGACGATGCACTTCATCGCCATGCTGGGCTTCGGAGTCACCGGTTCCGCCGTCCGCTACGACGTTCCGCTGACTCTCCTCAGCCTGGTCGTCGCCATCGCCGTCGTCGGGCTCGGCGTCTTCACGGTCGGCTACGGCAGATCGACGTCGCGGTCACTGGTCATCGGCGGACTCGCCGCCGGCCTGGGTGTGGCCACCATGCACTACACGGGCATGGCAGCCGTTCAGGTCAACGGCAGCCTCGGGTACAACCCCGCGCTCGTCGCCCTGTCGGTGATGATCGCCGTTGCCGCGGCCACCGCCGCGCTGTGGATCGTGATCAGGGTCCAGCGCTTCTCCGGCGCCATGATCGCCGCCCTGGTCATGGGCGTCGCGGTGAGCGCGATGCACTACACGGCAATGGCCGCGCTGCGTGCCGGAATCGAGGACAGCGACGCGGTTCTGTCCGGCGCCACCGCGATGGAGTTCATCTTCCCGCTGTCGCTGGGCATGGCCGGGTTCCTCCTCATCACCTCGGTCTTCATCGCCGTCTCACCCGTCGACGACTACGAGGCACCGCCCGACCCGGCCCCTCAGCCCCGACCGGTCGAGACACCCGCCGCGCGCTGGACGTTCCCGGCCACGCAGGAACAGCATCCGGTCGCCGCCGGACCGAAACAGCGACCCTCCGCGAGCAGATCCCAGCGGCAGCCGACCGGCACCAGACCGTATTAGCGCGGTCCGGACGAGCGATCAGCGCGCCACCGGCACCGAACCGACCAGCGAGCCCCTTCTCCAGAGGAAGCGGGGAGCCAGCACGACCACCAGCGCGACCAGGAACATCAGCGTCCCGATGACGTTCACCTGTGGCGGCAGGCCGCGCTGAGCGGCGCCCCAGACGTACATCGGGAAGGTCACCGTTTGCCCCGTCCCGGCGGCGAAGTTGGTGATGATGAAGTCGTCGAACGACAGCGCGAACGCCAGCATCGCCGCGGCCACGATCCCGGGCATGATCAGCGGCAGCGTGACGCGCGCGAACGTCTGAGCCGGCGTCGCGTACAGGTCCATCGCGGCTTGCTCGATCGCGGGATCGAGCGTCGCGATCCGCGCCTTCACGGTCACCACGACGAAGCTGATACAGAACATGATGTGTGCGACCAGGATGGTCGTGAAGCCCAGCGGCAGGCTCATGTTCACGAACAGCGCGAGCAGTGATGCGCCCATGACGACTTCCGGTGTCGCCATCGGCATGAAGATCAGCACGTTCGTCGAGCTCCGGCCGCGGAAGCGGTACCGCACCAGGGCCAGCGCGATCAGGGTACCGAGAACGGTCGACACGATCGTCGCGAGAGCAGCGATCTGGATGCTGGTGAACACCGACTCGCACACCGCCGGCACGGCACAAGGGTTGGCCCAGTTGTCCCAGGTGAACTCGGACCACGTGTAGTTGAACCGGCTGCTCGGCTGGTTGAACGACAGCACCGCGACGACGACGATCGGCAGGAACATGTAGGCGACCGCGGCCGCCGCGGCGAACACGACCACGTGCTCACGCGCCCAGCGGACCGCTCGGCCGAGCACGTCAGACCAACTCCTCGGTGCCGGCGCGGCGCACGTACACCACGACCAGCGCCACGATCGAGATCATCAGCACGAACGACAACGCCGCGGCGGTCGGGTAGTCGCCGACCCTGATGAACTGCGTGTCGATCACGCTCCCGATCACGTTGTTCTGCGACGACCCGAGCAGTCGCTGGTTGATGTAGTCGCCGGCGGCCGGGATGAACGTGAGAAGCGTCCCCGCCACCACGCCCGGCATCGACAGCGGCACCGTGACCTTCCGGAACGCCGTGAACGGCGATGCGTAGAGGTCGTGCGCCGCCTCCACGACGCGCCGATCCATCCGCTCCAGCGCGGCGTAGATGGGCAGCGTCATGAACGGCAGGAAGTTGTACGTCAAGCCGGCGACCACGGCCGGGCCGGTGCTCAGCAGCCGGTCATCGGTCCAGTTCAACAGGCCGAGCCCGCGCATGACCTCTGCCACGACGCCGTTGTCGGCGAGGATCGTCTTCCAGGCGATCGTCCGGATCAGGAAGCTGGTGAAGAACGGCGCGATGACGAGAACGAGCCACAGGTTGCGCCATCGCCCCGCCTTGAATGCGATCGTGTACGCGAGCGGGTAGCTGATCAGCAGAGCGAACAGGGTGGCCAACGCGGCATACCAGAAGGCCCGCAGGAACTGCGTCCAGTACTGCGACAGCGCCTCGGTGTACGTCTGCCAGTTCCAGGTCAGCGTGTACCCGTCCTCGATGGATCCCTCCTGCAGCGACTGCGAGCCGAGGGCGATCATCGGCACCACGAAGAAGACGGCGAGCCAGGCGATGCCGGGCAGGAGCAGCAGGTACGGGACACGCGAGCGGCGCCGCTCGTCCTCGACCGGCGGTGCTGCTTTCGGGGCAGCCGTGCCGGCGACCGCGAGGACGCTCACGAGCGTGCGTCCACGGGTGCCTCGGCCTCGTCGTCGACATCGGCGCCGGCGTCGATCGGCACCGTCGCGTCCAGTGCGAACGTGTGCGCCGCGACCCACCGCAGGCGCACGTCGTCGCCGGTTCGAACCCGGTCGTCGACACCGATGTTCTGGGCGAAGACCGTGAGCTCCTGACCCCACGGTGTCCGCACGAGGTACTGCGTGCTCACGCCGACGAACGACACGTCGGTGACGACGCCGGTCAGCTCGTTCTCCCCGTCCGCCGCGACCGCGCCGTCGGCCCGCACCAGTCTGATCTTTTCCGGCCGGACGCCGACGTAGGCGTCGCCCGCCGAGGCACGTGACCGAGCCGCCGGCATCGCCACCGCGACGCCGTAGACGTCGAGGAGCACCTGGTCGCCATCCGCGCCGGTCACGGTTCCGCGGATGAGGTTCGACTGGCCGAGGAAGTTCGCGACGAACGTCGTCGCCGGGCTGTCGTACAGCTCGCCGGGGGTCCCGACCTGCTCGACCCGGCCGTCGTTCATGACCGCGATCGTGTCGGCCATCGTCATGGCCTCTTCCTGGTCGTGCGTGACGTGCACGAAGGTGAGTCCCACCTCGGTTTGGATCCGCTTGAGCTCGAGCTGCATCTGCCGGCGCAGCTTGAGATCCAGCGCACCGAGCGGCTCGTCGAGGAGCAGCACCTGTGGCCGGTTGACGATGGCACGCGCGAGCGCGACTCGCTGCTGCTGCCCACCCGAGAGCTGCCCCGGCCGGCGGCGTTCCATGCCTTCGAGCTGGACGAGCCGGAGCATGTCGGCAACCTTCGCCTTCACCTCCTGCCTGGCCACGCCGCGCCGGCGCAGCCCGAACGCGATGTTCTCGCCGATGTCGAGATGCGGGAACAGGGCGTAGCTCTGGAAGACGGTGTTGACCGGCCGCTGGTGGGGCCGGCGCAGTGTGATGTCGTCCTCGCCGAGGTGGATCGACCCGCTGCTCGGCCGCTCCAGGCCGGCGACCATCCGCAGCGTCGTCGTCTTGCCGCAGCCCGACGGGCCGAGCAGGGCGAAGAACGACCCTTGCGGCACGGTGAGGTCCAGGGTGTCGACCGCGACGAACTCGCCGAATCGCTTGGTGACCCCGACCAGCCGCAGGTGTCCTCCCGCCCCGGCATCGACGGTTCGGGTGCTCGCCATGTCGGTCGTCCCAGTCCAGATCAGGCGTAGACGGCAGCGAAGGTGTCCTCGTACCTCTGCTGCGTCTCCTCGTCCATCGGCTTGAAGTCGAAGCTGTTCGCCAGAGTCGCCTCGTCCGGGAAGATCAGCGGATTGTCGACGAGTTCCTCGTCGACCTCGGCCATGGCCTCCTGGGCACCCTGCACCGGGCAGATGTAGTTCACCCAGGCGGCCACCTGCGCGGCGACGGCGGGGTCGTAGTAGTAGTTCATCAGCCGCTCCGCGTTGGTCTTGTGGGCGGCCAGGTTCGGAATCATCATGTTGTCCGACCAGATCATCTGGCCCGATGGCGGTGTCACGTACTGGATCACGTCGCTCTCGAACTGCAGCTGGATGATGTCGCCCGACCACGCGATCGCGGCCGCCACGTTGCCGCTGAGCAGGTCCTGCGTGTAGTCGTTCCCGGTGAACCGGCGGATCTGACCGGAGTCGTTGGCGTCCTGGATGCGAACGATGGCCGCGTCGAAGTCGCTGTCGTCGAACTCGAGCGTGTTCACGCCCATGTCGAGCAGCGTGAGTCCGACGGTGTCCTGCATCTCCATCAGCACGGTGACGCGCCCGGCGAGCCGGCTGTCGGTGAGGAGCTGGTCGATCGTCAGCGAGCTCGGATCGTCGATGCCGAGGTCGGCCAGCGCATCCACGTTCACGCCGATCGCGGAGAAGCCGGACTGCCATGGCAGCGAGTGCACGCGCCCGGGGTCGAACGCGGCGTCTTGCAGTACCGGGATGACATTGGCGGAGTTCGGGATGTTCTCTTTGTTCAGCTCCTGGACCCAGCCCAGGCCGATGATGCGCCCGGCCATCCAGTCGGTCAGCACGATGAGGTCGCGGTCGATGGGCTGGCCGGCGGAGAGCTGCGGGCGGATCCGGCCGAAGAACTCGGCGTTGTCGTTGATGTCCTCGATGTACTCGACCTCGATGCCGGTCTCTTCCGTGAAGGCCTCGATCGTCGGGAACGAGCCGTCGTCCTCGTTGATGTCGATGTACTGCGGCCAGTTCGACCAGATCACCCGCTGGTCGGATTCCGACTGGTCCTCGGCGGCGGTATCGCCGTCCTGGTCGCGGGTTCCCTCGGTTCCGCAGGCGGCCAACAGGCTGCCGCCCGCGACCCAGAGACCGCCCGCGCCGATCGCCTGGAGAACGCTCCGGCGGGACATCCCGGTGGGACGTGGCCGGCGTCCGGGACAATGCATCATGCCTGGTGGGAAGGCGCTCATCGGCGGTCCTCTCGATGGTGCAGGCCAGTCCTTCGAGATCTGGCGCCGCCGATCCTGACATGAGTGGTGGCCGGTCGACAAGGATTGTCGTGCGGAAACAATGGCCAGGAGCGCACTCTTACGAGGGATTCGGTACGTCATTCGGCCAAGATCCAACGGAATCCCTTGCCTGGCCTGGCCGATGCGAGAAAGATGCCCTTGTGCCATATGACGGGAGCGAGATGACCGACGCATACGATCCCCAGGCGCTGTCACGGAAGGCCTACGACCACCTCTGGATGCACTTCACCCGCATGTCGTCGTACGAGAAGGGCGATGTGCCGACGATCGTCCGCGGCGAGGGCGCGTACATCTGGGATGCGAACGGCCGTCGGTATCTCGACGGCCTCGCCGGCCTGTTCGTCGTCCAGGCCGGGCACGGGAGGGTCGAGCTCGCCGAGGCGGCATACAAACAGGCGGCCGAACTCGCCTACTTCCCGATCTGGTCGTATGCGCACCCCAAGGCGGTCGAGCTCGCCAACCGGCTGGCCGCGCTCGCACCGGGTGACCTCGGCCGGGTGTTCTTCACCAGCGGCGGCGGCGAGGCGGTCGAGTCGGCGTGGAAGCTGGCCAAGCAGTACTTCAAGCTCACCGGCAAGCCGGCGAAGCACAAGGTGATCACCCGCTCGATCGCGTATCACGGCACGACCCACGGTGCCCTGTCGCTGACCGGCCTGCCCGGCCTCAAGGCGCCGTACGAGCCGCTCGTCCCGTCCACGTTCAGGGTTCCGAACACGAACTTCTACCGGGCACCCGAGCACGGCGACGACCTCGAGGCGTTCGGCGTCTGGGCCGCCGACCGGATAGCGGAGGCGATCGAGTTCGAGGGCCCGGAGACCGTGGCGGCGGTGTTCCTCGAGCCGGTGCAGAACGCCGGCGGGTGCTTCCCACCGCCGCCGCGCTATTTCCAGCGCGTGCGCGAGATCTGCGACGAGCATGACGTGCTGTTCGTCTCCGACGAGGTGATCTGCGCCTTCGGCCGGCTGGGGGGATACTTCGGCTCCGCCGTCTACGGCTACCAGCCCGACATCATCACCTGCGCGAAGGGGATGACCTCGGGGTACGCACCACTGGGCGCGATGATCGCGAGCGACCGGCTGTTCGAGCCGTTCGCGACGGGGACGGCGAGCTTCGCTCACGGCTACACGTGGGGTGGTCATCCGGTGGCAGCCGCGGTCGCCCTCGCGAACCTCGACATCTTCGAACGCGAGGCTCTCAACGAGCACGTCACCGAGAACTCGCCACGGTTCCGGGAGACGCTGGAGAAGTTGCTGGACCTGCCGATCGTCGGAGACGTCCGCGGTGACGGGTACTTCTTCGGGATCGAGCTGGTCAAGGACAAGAGCAGTCGGGAGACCTTCGACGACGACGAGTCCGAGCGGTTGCTTCGGGGATTCCTGTCCAAGGCGTTGTTCGACGCCGGGTTGTACTGCCGCGCCGACGACCGCGGCGATCCCGTGATCCAGCTGTCCCCGCCGCTGGTCTGCGACCAGTCGCACTTCGACGAGATCGAGCAGATCCTGCGTGCGGTCTTGACCGAGGCCTGGTCGCGCATCTGAGCGTGCAAGCACCCGACTACCGCGGATTGTCGTACTGGCACGACACCGTCGCCGAGAGCCTGACCCCACGGCCCGCGTTGCCCGGGGACGTCGACGTCGACGTGGCGGTCGTGGGTGCCGGTTACACCGGGCTGTGGACGGCGGCCTACCTGTCCGCCGCCGACCCGGCGCTGCGCATCGCGGTGCTCGAGAAGGAGATCGCCGGCTTCGGTGCGTCCGGCCGCAACGGCGGCTGGTGCTCCGCGCTCTTCCCGTCGTCCGCGGCGAAGGTGACGCGGCTGTACGGACGCGCGCATGCCCTCGCGCTCGAGCGGGCGATGCGGGAGACGGTCGACGAGGTCGGCCGGGTCACGTCGCAGTGGGGCGTGGACTGCCACTTCGCCAAGGGCGGCACCGTCGTCGTCGCCCGGACACCGGTCCAGCTCGACCGTGCGCGCGCCTCGGTGGACGAGGCCCGCAGTCTTGGCTTCGGCGACCTGCGGATGCTGTCCGCCGCCGAGGCCGTGGACATGCTCGGCGCGACCTCCGTGCTGGGCGGTACCTACACACCGCACTGCGCGGCGATCCACCCGGCGCGTCTCGTGCGAGGTCTGGCGTCGGTCGTCGCGGCGCGTGGGGTCGCCATCTACGAGCAGACACCGGCCATCCGGCTCGGTCCAGGCGTTGTCGAGACCGCGCACGGTCGGGTGCGCGCCGAGATCGTCGTGCGGGCGACCGAGGGCTACTCCCCCATGCTGCCCGGCTATCGCCGGGTGGTCGCACCGGTGTACTCGCTGATGCTCGCGACCGCTCCACTGCCGGCGGCGTTCTGGGACTCGGTGGGGCTCGCCCGGCGCGAGACGTTCAGTGACTTCCGGCACGTGATCATCTACGGCCAGCGCACCGCAGATGATCGGCTCGCGTTCGGCGGCCGCGGAGCGCCCTACCACTTCGGCTCGCGGGTGCGTGCCTCGTACGACCGAGAGCCGGCCGTGTTCGCCGAGCTGTGGCGGGTGCTGCGGGCGATGTTCCCGGCCGTCGCGTCCGCAGCGGTCACGCACACCTGGGGCGGGCCGCTCGGCGTCTCCCGGGACTGGTTCGCGTCGGTCGGACTCGACCGGGACACCGGTCTCGCGTGGGCCGGCGGATATGTCGGCGACGGTGTCGGCACGTCCAACCTCGCCGGGCGGACCCTGGCCGACCTCATCCTGCGCCGCGACACCGAACTCGTCCGGCTGCCGTGGGTCGGGCACCGGTCGCCCCGGTGGGAGCCGGAGCCGATGCGCTGGCTCGAGGTCAACCTCGGCTTGCGAGTGATGGCGAGCGCCGACCGGGGGGAGGAGCGCGGCGGCGAGCCGTCCAGGCGGGCGGCCCTGTTCGGTCGCTTCCTCGGACACTGACGAGCAGGGCACGACCGTCCCCGCGCGTACGCCGTACCCTTCTGGACCGTCCGGACGATTACCGCTATGACCGTGCGTGCTGGGAGGGCCAGACTGGCGATCGGCGAGGGTTTCTCCGAGGTACTCCACGCAGCGCGCGCCGGCGCTCCGTGGGCGTTCGAGCGCCTCTACCTCGATCTGGCTCCCGTCGTGGCGGGTTACCTACGCCTGCAGGGCGCCGCTGAGCCCGACGACCTCACCAGCGAAACCTTCCTCGGCGTCTTCGGCCGGCTGACCTCGTTCTCGGGCTCCGAGCAGCAGTTCCGGTCCTGGGTGTTCACGATCGCCCACCGCAGGTTGATCGACGAGCGGCGGCGGGCCGTCCGACGCCCGTCGATCCCCACAGCCGACACCGAGACGCTCGACCGGCCGGGCGGCGATGTCGAGCAGGATGCGTTCGCCGTGCTCGGGACGACGAGGGTGCACGAGCTCTGCGCGGGCCTTTCCGACGACCAGCGGGACGTGCTCATCCTCCGGATCGTCGGTGATCTGACCGTGGAACAGACAGCGGCGATCGTCGACAAGTCCGTCGGGGCGGTCAAGGCGCTCCAGCGAAGGGCTCTCGATGCGCTCCGGCGGAAACTCGTGCGCGATGGCGTACCCCTGTGAAGGATTCGCGCGATCACAGGGGTGAGATGCCAGGACCACGAGTTCTTGACGACGCCTCGGTCGAGGCGGTGCTCCGCGGCGGCGCGGTCGCCCCGGAGCTGGAGCCGCTGGCCGGCTTCGTGAGAGCCATCCGAACGGCCGCGGCTCAGCCTGTCCATCCGAACCGTGAGCTGGCCGACCGCTTGGCGTCGGGCGTCTTCGCGACCGAC
>Ga0268386_10004114_pt1 | contig 10664 bp, 7 predicted proteins | sample RVTome_15_FD_200260 | JGI IMG/M metagenome (GOLD analysis project Ga0268386, IMG submission 200260) | Soil microbial communities from uranium-contaminated site in the Upper Colorado River Basin, Wyoming, United States - RVT150D86... ... | reverse complement strand
TTCGGCGTCAATCCGTTTCCAAACCCGCTTGACTGCTACATCGGTGCATGGGACTGGGGCAAATATCTCGGTGACGAAGCTATCGAGCAGGGCGTTGACGTTTGCGTTTCTAGCTGGAGCCGGCTTACACCAAACTCGATGCCTGCGATGGCAAAGAGCGGCGCAAACTACATGAACTCCCAGTTGATCAAGATGGAGGCGCTTTTGAACGGGTTTGCAGAGGGAATCGCCCTCGACGATCGCGGCTACGTCTCGGAAGGTTCCGGCGAGAATATTTTTCTGGTGACCGGCGACGTCATTCTAACCCCGCCACTCTCTTCTTCGATTCTCCCTGGCATTACTCGCGACAGCGTGATTCAGATTTGTCAGGAACTGGGACTTACCATCAAAGAGCGGACCATTCAGCGCGCAGCCCTTTACGTCGCCGACGAACTTTTCTTTTCAGGCACAGCGGCTGAAGTCACGCCGATTCGTTCAGTCGATCGCATCACTGTCGGGAACGGCGGGCGTGGGCCAATCACCGAGAAGATCCAGAAGGTGTTTTTCGACATCACCAAAGGTGAGCGAAAGGCGCCCGGCAAGTGGCTCACCTACGTCAAAGCACAGAAGCAGGCACAGACAGACGGCAACCGCTTAGCGGCGGCGAAGGTTGAAAGCGACGCAAGTGATACCTCGCCGATACTCTCATACCAGACTGCCGCTCGGGACTGAGCAATCCGCCACAGATTACACAGAATCCGTGTAATCTGTGGCTAAAAAACTGTACTGGTTCATTTTGGTTGTTTCTCTGCGCAGAGGCTTCAGACTGAACCAGCACCCTAAAAACAGAATTATTGACGGACCAGACACCGGCAAGCTATATTCAATCCGGCGCAATTTGCCAGAGTCTCCGCGCCTAGAAGCCAAAGCCCAGCGCGCCTTCCCGCGTTAACACTCGCACCAGGCAAGTCTTTTTCTTGATCCCGTTAAGGGGTTTTCAGGATATTCATGGCCCTAAAAATCGACGATCTGCTTCGAGTTGCCTGTAGTAACAACGCTTCCGATCTCCACCTAAAGGTCGGGGCCTTCCCGATTATGCGCATCGGAGGTGAACTCCACCCAGTCGAAAATGCACCTCGTTTGAAGCAGGAAGAAACCCTGGACATGGCGTTCTCCATGATGTCCAACCGTCAAAAACAGCGCTTTAAAGACGTATCGGAAGTAGATATTGGCTATGGCGTATCCGGCCTGGGCCGTTTTCGGGCCAACATTTTTCAGCAACGCGGCACCGTGAGCATCGTGCTTCGCGTAATTCCCGATCATACGAAGACTGCCGCCCAACTTGGTCTGCCGCCGGTGATCGAAAAGATTGCCGAGGAACGACGCGGACTGATCCTGGTCACTGGCGCAACCGGTTCCGGAAAGTCAACCACCCTGGCGGCAATGATCGATTGCATCAACTCGTCACGCAGTGGACACATCGTGACCATCGAAGATCCGATCGAGTTTCTGCACCGCGACAAACAGTCGTTCGTAACGCAAAGGGAAGTTGACGTCGATACGCGTTCCTTCGCCGAAGCTCTTCGCGGTGCATTGAGACAGGATCCTGACGTCATACTCGTGGGTGAAATGCGCGACCACGAAACGATCGAAACAGCATTGACTGCCGCCGAAACAGGACATCTGGTCCTTTCAACTCTGCACACATTGGATGCCACCGAAACAATCACTCGTATCGTTTCATCGTTTCCATCGCATCAACAAAAGTCGGTTCGTATTCAGTTGGCGGGAATTCTGAAAGCAGTGATCTCGATGCGTCTCGTGCGAGCGGCAAAGGGAGCGGGTCGAGTTCCCGCAATCGAAGTGCTTGTCTCAACGGCATTCATTCGGGATCACATCATCAACGAAGAAAAGACTTACCTGATTCGAGAAGCAATTGCTGCCGGGACTTCCCAATACGGCATGCAGACCTTCGATCAATCGTTGTTTCATCTGCTCCAGTCGCGGCTCATTTCGACCGAAGAGGCGCTACACAACGCGAGTAACCCGGACGAATTTAAGATGCGTGTTCAGGGCATCTACTCAAAGGACGACACGCTGAGTCATATGACAACGCCGGCAACTGCGAGCGTAGCGCCGCCGCCACTGAGCAACGAACCGGACAGCATTTTCGTAAAACATTAAAGTTTTGGGCGGCTGACGAGCGCGACGCGCGTCGCCAGCATGAAAGCCTGGGGTTTCGCTCCACCCCAGGCTTTTTACTGTCCAGGCCACAGATTACACGGATGAACACGGATTGAAATCGGATCTGTGAAGATCTGTGTAATCTTTGGCTAATTCATGCGCAGGCGCCGCATTACGCGGACGCCGGAGCGCCAATCTTCGTTGATGTCGAAACGATAGATCTCGATGTCGTGCGAAATACAATGCGCGAGTGTTTGAAAAGACGGATGTACTCTAAGCGTTGGCGCAACCAGGTAGACCAGCGGGCGTTCGTCTCTGACCTCTCGCGTTCCGAATAGTCTTGCTTTCGCAATGTGGCCACGCCGGCGGTGCGCCTCCACGCGCCTCCAGTAATCCGCGCCTTGTAATACGTGCTCCCGGTCTTCCGAAACTTTTAACTCGATTACCACCAAACGGCCGTCTTGTCGCAAAGCCAGCAAATCTATCGGTCGAATGCCGAGCTTGGCCCCGCGTGCGGTTCTAAACTGTGCGTGCAGTGGCGCAATGATCAGACCGGGATCGAGCTTCGTGATGTCCCTGCGCAACAGCGATTCGAGCCACGCTTCGGGAGCGGCGCGATAAAAGGCATGACGATGATCAACTGCGGAAACCGATCGATGCTCACGAAGGTCGCGAAGCAGGTTCTTCCATTCGCTCCAGGTTGCCTCTTCGAGCAGCCGGCGATGTGCGCGATCGATCCCGAACCAAACTCTCTCGGCGCCAAGCAACGAACGCACTCGTGCAAATGGAAGTCCGAAATACCTGAGTGTTTCGCCGTGACGTGCATTAACGACGTCGATCGCATGCGGCGCTTCGGCAACGATTGCAGAGGCCTGTTCACTGAGTATCGCGGCAGCGACTGGAGGAAACCGAGCGAGTTTCCGTTTCCATAACTCATCCTTATTCGGAGAAGTGGCTTCAGTCAACAACGTCAGATCATCGTCCACAGTGAAGACCTTGATGATCTCTTTCAAACTACGGCGGAGAAGAGCCACACGGTAAACCAGCGGCTGGAAAAGCTCTGTTGAGACAATCAACCAGAGTTGCTGAACATGCGGAGGCTTGGAGCGATCCGCTGTCCGCCTGAACCACAACAAGGCTGACGAAAGGAAAGCATCGACAGCAGCGGGATGACTTGAAACAACTGGTCCAGTGACTGCAATCCTTTCTTGTTTTCGTTTGAGGAGAATTTGAGCGTAGCGACCAGGTTGACCTGGCCTCGTTCCACGGCTCAATGCCAAACGCTCAATCGCTGTCTCCGGTTGCAAGTTACAGGCAAGCTGGGCCAGGCGCTCGCAGCGAATCTGTCGCGCTGCTTTAATAATTGCGGCCACTGCCTTTGCCGGGGCCCGCGGAACCAGTTCAATCAGCGATAGCTCGGCGCCCATCCTGCGAGACACCTGTAAGACAAGTGACTGGCCATTCCAATGCCATGAGAGCACGCGCCAGAGCCGATTTCCCCGCTCGGTCCAGCAAGAAAAAACAAGCCTTTCATGAGAAATGGATATATCGACCTCGTCTCTTCGAAGAGACTCAGTTGTGCCGTCGCTGGATATATACAACCACTCGGCATTAGCATGAAGAATCGAAGCAATCTGTTGGTGCGCAGATTCCAGTGGCGCTAAGGATGTAACGAGCTGGATCATAGTGAGGTTTCTTCTCTGTGCAAAGAGTCAGAATGCTTGTTTCTTCGATACTTCTACCCTGTGCTACCATTTTTGGTCAACTGAATTGATCATCATTTCTTATGAAGAACGTTTATCTTGCGGGAACAGTACGAACACCGATCGGAAAATTTGGCGGGGCGCTGGCGTCACAGACCGCTGCTGATCTCGGCGTTGCCGTCGCGAAAGAGAGTTTGCGTCGGGCCGGAGTGCCGGTCGATCAAATCACTGATTCGATCTGGGGTTGCGCGCGGCAGGCAGGCGGTGGACCAAACGTCGCGCGGCAGATTACGTGGCGCGCGGGTGTACCTGAAACAGTGCCAGCTTCCACTATCAACCAGGCTTGCGGCTCTGGACTCAAAGCCATCATTCTCGCCGCACAGGAGATAATGTTGGGTCGTGCCGGGGCCGTACTTGCCGGTGGAACCGAAAGCATGTCACGCGTTCCATACTTTGCCGAAGGCGCACGCTGGGGCACGCGCATGGGCAACACACAACTCGTAGACGGAATGTACCGCGATGGTTTCAGCGATCCACTTTCAGGATTGCTGATGGGCCAAACCGCGGAAAAGCTCGCCCGCCAATATGAGATCACGCGAAAGGAACAGGACGAATTCGCTCTGAGATCGCAGGAGCGGGCACAAGCGGCAATTGAGTCGTGTAGATTCCACGACGAAGTTATGGCCGTCGAGATCAGTGGAAAGAAAGACGAGTCGACCAGCTTTCGTCAGGATGAACATTGCCGCGCCGGAACCACGCTTCAGGATCTCGCGAAACTTCCACCGGTGTTTTCCAAAGACGGCACTGTAACTGCCGGCAATTCATCCGGTATCACGGACGGCGCAGCAGCCGTCGTGGTGTTGAGTGAAGCGGGAGCAAACCAATTCGGCACAACACCGCAGGCTCGAATCGTTGACTATGAGATCTGCGGAGTTGCACCGGAGATCATGGGCATTGGTCCAGTACCGGCTGTTCGCGCAGTCCTCCAACGACAGGGTCTGACGCTTCCGGAGATCGACCTAATCGAACTTAACGAGGCCTTCGCGGCACAGGTAATTGCCTGTGATCGCGAGCTCGGCTTCGACCCCGATCGATTAAACGTTAACGGTGGCGCTATCGCGCTGGGCCATCCGATCGGCTGCACGGGAGTTCGAATCACCACCACTCTGCTGCATGAAATGCAAAAGAGAGGAGCGAAGCTGGGGCTTGCAACGTTGTGCGTAAGCGGCGGCATGGGACTCGCGCTCTTGCTGGAACGCGTATGATTAATCGTTTTAATCCGTGGCTACTCCTTCTTGTTTGCATTCGACAAAGGGGGTGGCCACGAAGTGCCACCCCTACAAAACGCTCGTGGTGGCTCTGTAGTTCAATAGCGCTGCTGGCGATCGCTTCGTGCAGCTCTCAAAACAATCCCACGACTACTGAGACCGCTTCCTCCGACGCGATTGTTTCCTCAACTCCTCCTTTTCAAACAAAAGAGCCCGAACGTTACCGAGCCACTCGCACGATCACAATCATCACCAACGGCGGAGAGCCTGTAGTGACAAAAAGTTCAATCGCCAGATACGCAGACATGCGTCGCAATGAATTTGAAACGGCGTCAAAGAGAATCGCCTATCTTGATCTCCCTGACGGCAGGTTTGTTTTATTAATTGATGACAAGGTGTACGCAGACCTTGCGACCGAGACCGGCGCCCTCACAACTGAAGAAGAGGAAGTTACTCCAGAACGGTTGTTGCACACAGACTCGGGCACCACCAGCTATCAGAAGATCGGAACGGAAGTGGTTGGAGGTCGCAACTCAAACAAGTATCGGGCAGTTGTTAACAATTCCAGTGCCAGGAACGTCAGCGTCAGTGAGACGTTCATCTGGATTGATGAAACCTTGAATATGCCCATCAGATCCGAAACCTCGTCCGCAGATGGAACACGGATTACGATGGAACTCTCGGATGTAGTGCTCGATGTTGATAAAAGTATTTTTCAAGTCCCTGAGGATTATGAAAAGGTTGCATTTAATGCGCTTCGCAAGCGGCTGCAAACGCGAAGTGCGGGATAGCCAACCTCGGCGTCGAATTCAGGCATCGGAGAGCATTACCACTCCCATCAGATGATTCCTTAAGCAGAAAGGCATTAAGTAGTGAAAAGAAGACTTCCGAACCTTGCAGTCATTCTTCTGGCGATTTCGAGCGGTTTGTTGGTTGAGGGCCGGGCGCAAACGCGTAGTCGAAACACCGCGCCCTCAGCTTCAAGTCTGATGGCCTCACTGCCTGAGTCTGACGCTGTGGCCCAGGTAAAAGTGAAACAACTCCTGAACGAAGCGATGCCACGAATACTCGCCGGCAGTCCGGCCAAACTCAGCGAGGTCAACGCCGGTATCGACAGGTTCAAGGATCGCACTGGTCTGGACCCGCGGATGTTTCAGCAGGTCGCGCTCGGGATTCGTTTTACATATCCGGCAGAAGGCGTCACAAAACTGCAAACCGTTGCTCTGGCGAATGGGAGCTTCAGCTCAGCAGCAATGGTAGCGGCCGGTCGGGTGGCATCGAATGGAAAATATCGGGAAGAAAAGTATCATGACAAAACCATATACATTTTCACGCTTGATGAAAACATAAGGCTTCTTGGCGTATTTGATTTCAAGATTAGCGAGCTGGCTGCAGCGCCGCTTGACGGCAACACGTTGGCGCTTGGAGATCCCGCCGGAGTTCGCGGTGTGATCGACGTCACCCGTCTTCGCAAGCGAGCAAATGCCGAACTGATCGCACTCGCCAGCCGCGATCCGAACGCGATCATCGGATTTGGCAGCAACATGTCTGAGCAGTTGGTTGGCAACCTCGACATCGGCAACGCGCCTATCGCTGCCGATCTGAAAGCACTTCGTCAGGTGTATGGCTCGGTGGGTACGACCGATAGAGATTTACAGTTGTTCCTTGCGGCTCGCGCAGTAAACGCTCACGCTGCCAAAAACCTCGGAGATACGCTTGAAGGGTTGAAGCAATTCGGCGCGTTGCTGGTTGGTCGTTTATCGGGAGCAAGGGGAGTTCTGGCAAAGAGTGCTTTGTCGAATATGACGATCGTTACCGCTGCAAACGAGTTGCAACTTCGGACGACCGTGACCCAGGCTGAGATTGGGCCACTGCTTGGCAATTAGCCACGGCGGATTTTTCCGGATCAGTGTAATCCGTGAAAATCTGTGGCCTACTTAGTCGGGAAGTTCAGACCTCCAGGCAGGATCGGTTCCGCAGCCGGTTCAGCTTCATCCAGTTGGGCCAACACGTCTTCGTAGATCTTGATCTGGCCCGCCTGCTTCATACGTTGCTGCACGCCCGCAATGTAATCTTCAAACACCTGGTCCTGGCGTTCACTGACCATCGACTGTTTCAACGTATCGCGTTGGCCGGCAAACCCGGCCTGATCGGCGTCAATTTTCTTAGTGACTCCAACTATCACCCATTTGTCGTCAACCTTGATCGGCGTTTTGCTAAACTCGCCTTGCTTCAAGCTATAGATCAGATCATCGAGGGCAGTACTTGTGCCTGCCGTTCCGAGTGATGAACCGAGCTTGAATCCCTCTTCAAGGCCAGCGTCATATCCTTCTTTCTCACCGGCAGCCTTAATGCCGTCTGGACCAGTCAGGCTCGCAGCCAAATCTTTAGCTCTTTGCTCGAGCTGCTCCTTCGCGCGCTCTTCTTTGATTGCGTCGGCAACCTTGGTTTTGACCTCATCGAAGTCAGGAATTCGCGGCTCCTTCTTCTCGAGCAGCATTGGAATAGCAAAACCGCCTTTGATGCCCGTTACTTCTGCCACATCATTCGGGTTGTTGAGCAGCGCAAGAGCCTGCTCAAACTGCTGATTACTTCCGATGTTAGGCACGTCGTCCTGCGGCTTTACGAACGGGGTTTCCCGAACCATTTCGGCAGGCCTCATGTTGGCTTCCGCAGCCAGTTCCTGCGCGACTTTTTGAGGGTCCTTAGTCTCCCTTAGACGTGTGTGCGCCTTTTGCGCGACTTGGAACGCAGCACCATACCCGCGGCGGTTCCGCAGTGAAACTAACAACTCCGGTTTCGCTTCTTCAAGGGTCTTGGGAACACTTTCTCCGCGACGGAGGATATACCAATGTCCGCCATAGCGAATCGGAATATCCGAAATATCGCCAGGCTCCATGTCGGCAGCTCGATCGTAGAGGCCATGAGGTTTGCTGTCATTCTTCCTGAAAGGGCTTTCCAAAAAACCACCACTCTTCGCTGTGGCTGGATCTTCAGAGTTTCCTCTTGCGGCTTCCGCAAACGCAGCCTCAGATCCCTGTCGGTCCGCACCACGCAATTTGGCGATCAAGTCCTTGGCCTTTTGCTCCACCTGGGCATCCAGGTCTTTCCGCGCCACTTTCAAGAGAATCTGCTGGACCCTTACACCGGCTTCTTTGAACTTCGGCTCTAGCGAATCAAACTCGGCCTTCAGATCTGCTTCCGGAATTTGTAGTTTGGAACCGACTTTTTCGGTGTCGACAAAAACGTAGCGAACTTTTTTCTGTGGCTCGACATAGCTGTAGTCGTTCTTGTGACTGTCGTAGTATGTGCGCAGCTCTTCATCACTCGGCTGAATTTTCTCAGCAAGCTTCTCTTCCGAGACGGCGATGTAACTGACGTCGAATGACGTGTTGCGGCGTTGGTATTCTTCCTCCACCTCTGCATCGGAAACATTAACGCTGGCGCTTACAAACGCTCGAAGTTTTTCCTGGGCGATCTCGCCTCGCATCTCATTTTCAAACTGCTCAATATCGCCATAACGCGCTATCACTGACTCTTTGTATCTTTCAAAGCCAACAAATTGGCCTGACGCATCGGAAAACTGCTTTCGAATCCTCTCGGCGAGTTCGGCGTCGCTGGCGGCAAGGCCCAACCGTTCTGCCTCCTGAGAAACCACATTCTTGGCAATCAAGGTTTCAAGGAACCGCTTGTTGCCGCCCAACTGGGCCAGGTTTATGCGGCTGCCAAACATCCGGGCGTAGTTTTCTCTAATTCGCGCAACATCAGCCACAGTGATTCTGCCGGAGCCGACTTTCGCGACCACTTCAGTGTTTCTGGTGGGGTCGATGTTGCTGGCGGAACGCCCCGGAGCATAGAAAACGATCAAGCTCGCGGCGAGGACAAAGGCAAAAATCAGAATGACGATGTTACGCGTTCGTTCGAGTCGTCCTAGTTGTTTGAGCATTGTTTATTACCTTTCAGAAACTGCGGATTGTAAGGGAGACGAAGGACCGCTGCAACTCTGAACGACAGTGGGTAGTCGCAATTTCCCGTCTGCGCGATCTCTGCGTCCTCTGCGCCTCTGCGGTGTAGCAGGCTCTCTTCCACTTTTACCGCAGAGCTTCCCTGCTCGTCTTCGACGTGCAGATAAATTGGATGAAACTTTCAAAACGTCGAAAAATAAGGGCTTTTTCGACGAGTTCCTAAGAAGACGCCGAGGACGCAGAGATTGCGCAGAGAAAAACGTTTTCAAATTGCGACACTACCCGAGAGTGCAGGTCGAAGTGGCAGGACCAGTCATCAAGGGCAGTCGAAGCACTCCTGCTCCTGCTTTCTGCTCCTGCTTTCTGCTCCTGCTCCAACACGAGTTAGATCACTCAAGACTCCCGTTTGCTCCAATCTGAACCAAATGCTATTTTGTTTTTCTCCATGGACGCATTTAGCGGCTCAACCTGGTTGTGGGTGGGATTCAGTTTATTCATTGTCACCATGCTGAGCCTTGATCTCGGGCTCTTCAACCGTAAAGCTCACACAATAAAATACAAGGAAGCTTGGATCTGGAGCACCACCTGGGTGACGCTCGCTTTGATCTTTGCCGGACTCGTCTTTCGTTATCAGGGCTCTCAGCGCGGACTCGAGTTTCTTACCGGTTACCTCATCGAACTATCGCTGTCTGTCGATAATCTGTTCGTCTTCCTTCTGATCTTCTCGTATTTCAAGGTACCTGCCAGGTTTCAGCATCGTGTGCTTTTCTGGGGCGTGATGGGCGCATTGGTAATGCGCTTAACGATGATCTTCGTCGGCGCAGCCCTGATCAACCGCTTTCACTGGATTATCTACATCTTCGGCGGATTCCTTGTTTATACGGGAATCAAGATGTTCCGGCATGAAGACACCGATATGCAGCCGGATCAAAACATAGTAGTCCGTGCCGTGACCCGGTTTCTTCCCATTTCTCGTCATTACGACGAGCAGAAGTTCTTTACCAGGGTCGACGGTAAACGAACTGGCACACTACTGTTCCTTGTTCTAATCGTGGTCGAAGTTACTGACCTGATTTTTGCGGTCGACTCCATTCCGGCGATTTTTGCTATTACTAGAGATACTTTTATCGTCTACACCTCGAATGTCTTCGCAATTCTCGGTCTGCGTTCGATGTATTTCCTGCTTGCAGGCGTCGTGGAGAAGTTTCGCTACCTGAGGACCGGCCTGGCAATAGTTCTCACCTTTATAGGAATCAAAATGTTGGTGACGGCCCTGGGGCTGCATATTCCGATCTGGTTTTCGCTCGCGTTTGTCGCCGTGGTTTTGGTCGGTTCCGTAGTGGTCTCATTGGTGATTCCGCCTGAGAGCGATACCACGATCGACGTGGACCTGCCTTCTGATTACGATTTGGAGCCTGGAGACGAATTGGAGGAAAATTTTTCGCAGGACGGCGAACCGTCAAGCGACGCGCCAGAGTTTTTAGCGGACGAGTCGGAGTTCGTAGAGGATGAATCGGAGTCAGATGCGGAAGAGCCTGAGACTCTCAAATCCAGCAAATGACAGG
>Ga0268386_10004113_pt1 | contig 10664 bp, 12 predicted proteins | sample RVTome_15_FD_200260 | JGI IMG/M metagenome (GOLD analysis project Ga0268386, IMG submission 200260) | Soil microbial communities from uranium-contaminated site in the Upper Colorado River Basin, Wyoming, United States - RVT150D86... ... | reverse complement strand
CCGTTGTGTCCTCGTAGACCTGCGCTACGAGTTCGCCGGCGTCGAGCTGAATGACTTCGCCGAGGAGCGATCGTTCACCGACCGCGATGGCCTCATGGACGTGAAACGTGTCCGCCGTGCGCGCGCGCAGCACCGGGCCGCCGATCCAACGGATCTGCGCTTCAGCCACTGGCGGCGTCCGGCAGGATGCCGCAGGCATCGGGTGCTCCGGAGGCTTCGCATTCGGCGAGGAACGCCGCCTCGATCGCGCCGACGTCAGCCAGTAGTCCGGCCGCCGTGGCGTCGACGCAGGCCCCCTCACAGCGGATCCGCACTCCCGCCGTGATCTCCGGCCGCGTCGTCAGGCTCAGGTCGAAGGCATCACCAAACCCCAGCCCTGCCATCGTGCCCTCGATCTCGGCAGCGCCTTGATTTACGCCATGTTCGATGGTCCAGCACTTGCCCAGGAGCGTCCGTGCTGCGAACGCGATCGCGATACGGAGCCAGGTTGCGCGCTGGCGTGGCGATTGCCACGCGGTCTCGAGCGCTTCGGGCAGACGTCGCCACAGCTCATCGAGCCGGGCACGCGCCTGGGACTGAGCGAGCTGGCGCAGTGCGGCATCGACGAGCGCTTGTGTCCGGTGTTGATCGGCTTCGAGCAGGCCCCGTGCTTCGGCGATCGCTGCGCGCCCGCGCGCTCCCGCTTCGTGCCACGCATCGTGCTCGATCTGGCGCGCCTGCAACTCGGCCTGATCGAGAATCTCGCGGCAACGCTGGTCGCAATGCATCTCTACGCGCTGCAGCAAGGAGGCGACCTGGGCGCTGAGCACCGTGTCGCCTTCGCGATAGGCAGCTGCTGCAGGATTCATGCGTCCACCCCGAGGGCCCGGCGCACGTATTGCCCGATGTCTGCGGGCTGCGCTCCGCCGCGCAGCGGCTCTATGACGAGCGCCAGAGGCTGCGTACCGTCCAGCGCGTCTGCCAGCGCGCGAGGCCTGAGCCAGGTGGCGACGTCTGCGGTGATCAGCAGCAAATCGGCTTGAGGGATCGTGCGTGCAAGCACCTCGTCGGCCTCGGACTGCTGCGGCACGTGCACGCTTGCGCCGGCGAGATGCCATCCGGTGGCCGTGATCTCATCGGCCAGCACCGCGACACGCATGTCAGCCGACCCTGTTCAGAATCAGTATGGAAACGATCAATCCGTAAATCGCGATGCCCTCTGCCAGTCCGACGAGTACCAGAGCACGTCCGAACAGTTCCGGCTTCTCGGCCAGCGCCCCGACGGCCGCACTGCCCACGCGCGCGACCGCGTAACCCGCCGCGAGCGCGGCCAGCGCGGTCGACAATGCCGCGGAAATGAAGGCCCACCGCACTATTTCGGCATCGACGACCAGAGTGACCGCTTCTTCTGCTGCGAGTGCGTGACCGACGATGAGGAGACCCGTGGTGGCGATCGCCACCGTCAGTGCCAAGGTCGCAGCGAGCACACCGGACGCGTCCCGGCTGATCTTCATGACAGTCTCCCATCGTGACGAGTAGTAAGCAGCGGCGCCGCCAGTGGCCTGAAGGGTCGACCCTGCGCCCGCAGGAAGCGGATGAAAAACTCGAACAGCACGAGGCGGGTCGTCTGGATGCCCACGACGAGCCCTTCGAGTGTGATGATCAGCGCGTTGCCGAGCAGCATCACGAGCCATCTCAGCGCAGGCTCTTCCACGGCTGCGGCCACGCCGACGATGGCCGCTGACAGGCCGGCATGCGCCAGCGCGAAGGCGCCGACGCGCACGAAGGAAACGGTATTCACGAGCATCTGCAGCAGGCTCTCAGCGGCCTCCCCGCAGGCGGCGCCGAAATGGGCGGCGCGGTGAGAAGTGGCCGTCAGCGTCTCGCCGGCGACGAACCATGCAACACCCACGAAGGCGACCCAGAGCGCAGGCATCCACTCGATGGCGGCGAGCATCGCGAGGAACGCGACCACGAGTCCCGCGCGCGTCAGCCACCAGCGTGACGCGAGCCCGCACCAGTGATGCTGGCACGCATCGAGAAGCAGGCCGAGCAGTACGACCGCCGCGCCGAATCCGAGCGTGACGCCGAGGATCGTAATGGGCTCCGACAGCGGGTGCAGCCATAACGCCGGCACGATCTGTTCGCTGGCAAACACGCTACCGAAGAGGACTCCGAAAACCGCGGCCGCCAGGCCTCCCGGCACCAGCAATGCCAACGCAGGAAGTCGTCTGCGCAGCAGCAGTCCGGCCGCGACGAGCACCGCGCCTTGGCCCACGTCGCCGAACATGAAACCGAACATCAGCGGTGCCAGAAAGGCGAGGAGCGTGGTCGGATCCGTCTCTCCGGCGCCCGGCATGCCGAGCAGGTGCGGAAACATCTCGAACGGACGGGCCCATTTCGGATTCCGGAGGATCACCGGCGCATCGTCCTCGGTCGGAGCCGCCGCAAAACGCAGCAGGTGATCGAGTCCGCGTGCATCGAGTGCCGTTGCGATGCGCGTGCCGTCCGGGTCGCTCGTCCAGCCGGTGACCCAGGCAAAATGCTCGGTCATCGGCAACTCGGGAATTTCGGTCACCAGCCACTCGATCAGTGCAAAGTCACCCAGTGCGGTGGCGAGTTCATGCTCGTGAGCGAGCTCGTCGAGACGCGACATCAATGCGCTACGCTGCCCGGCAATGACGTCGATCCGCTCGCGAACGCTGTGCAGAGCATCCGTACGCAGACTCGGCAGGTGGATCGGGACCGGAATCTGCCGGGCTTTCAGTGCGACCATCGCGTCGTCGAGTGCAGCGATCTGTTCGGCCGGACCGACCGCCACGACATAGGCGTGCTGCCGACCGGTGATCTGAATCGCGAGCACGGTAGGCGGTCTGCTCGCAAAGCCGGTCTCGACCGGCAGCACGTACGTGCGTCCCGCAAGCGTGGGTCCGGCTGCCGGCAGCCGCTTCAGATCCGGCAGATCCATCGTCGCGCTCTCAAGCAAGTCGTCGAGCAGCTCGAGGTCCTCCTGCTCGTTCGCAAGCGCCTGCAGCTCCGCAATGGGGCCGTCCGCCGCTGCTGCCCAGGCGCGGATGCGTGCGATCGCTTCACGCGGCACGTTCTCGAGTCGACGGTCGTCGCCAAGCGGCTGGCGCCTCGGCTCCGGCCAGTAGCTTTGATAACGTTGAGCGAGTCCCTTGAACTCATCGAGTGCAGTGCGCAGTGCTGGCAGTACGTGCGTAGCGCTCGCGTCGCTGTGCGATTCGAGCTCGACAAGGCCTGTCTCCGCAAGACACTCGAGCACGGCAGCCAATCGCTCGCGGGTCGTGAGCAGTTCGAACCAGCGCGCAATCTGGGGACGCAAGGCCATCACGCCGCTCGCCGCGCAGCGCCGAAAATCGCCCGCTCGACGATCCGTCCCCGCAGCGCCAGAACGTCGAGTGCGGTCGACGCAAGGTGCGCGAACGCAGTGACACCAGAACCACTCGCGCGACGGAATACTCGTGCCAGCGCGACTCTCAGCTGATCGAGACTGGCTTCCAGCGGCGCTGACGAACTGCTCCAGGTGCGCAGTACGGACGCGAGCGCTTCCAGTTGGTCGGCCGTTTCGGAATCCATGCTCGGCATCAGGCGCCGCCAGTGATCACACCACGCCTCGCGGCCTCCCTTGGACCCGACGATGACGGACGCGAGTGGCGCGTATTCGGTTCGCATCAAAGCGCTCGCCCGCTCGGCAGGTGATCCGGGCGCGAGGGGTCCGAACACTGGATCGGCGAACATCCAGGGAGGAGTGGGCTGCGGGACGGCGAGGCGCGCAACGCAGTCGAGATCCGCAAGCACGGAGATCCAGGTCGCTGCCGGCTGCCAGCGTGCCGGCAGCCAGCTGGCGATCTCGGCCACGTACGCGCGCCACTCGCTGCGCAGTGACTGCTCCAGTGCGTGAGGTCCCATCTCGGGATGGAGCCCGTGAGTCCACCGGCTGAGCGGCGTAGCCGTCGCAGTAGCGAGCAGGTGCTGAAGATCGCGACTGGCGTCGAGGCGGGCCCAGTCGGCGGCGGTGATGCGCGCTCCGTGCCGCGCTTGCAGCCTGGCCTGCGCATAATCGAGATTGCCGCCGTCACTCATCGGCGCCGCTCAGGCGGTTGGCCAACGTGGCGATCGCTTGATCGATACAGTCCGGTCGCAGGCTGCTGCGTTCCTCGCGGCCGATCTCGGCAATGCGCTGACTTGCCTCCTCGTCCGCTTCTTCGAGCTTCGCGGCCACGCCGGCATGCAGTCGGGTCACTCGGCCCTGCGTCCGCTCGAGCAGCGCGCGCCGCAAGGCCCGGGCTCGCTCGACTCTTTCTTCCGCCCGCCGCTGCGCCGCGGCGATCGCGAGCTCGGCCTCATGCTCGGCCGCGAGCACGCGGTCGATAGCAGCGACGATCGCGAGATCGCGTTGTGGTTTTGACGGCTTGTCCATTGCGGCGGACTGTGTGAACGGCGACCCGACCGGACTCGAGGTCCACGTCGGATCCAGTGCGCAGAGTAGCGTTCAGGGACGCCGCGAGAGTATCCGCAGGATTACCTAAGTCTTTGAGAGAACACCGGTTTTAGCGCACCCGCGACGCATCGGAGGGAGCACAAACGACTGGCCGCAAGAGCCCTGGGAGCACTTCCGTGACTTATCGGGGCTCAGCGCGCCGCGCTCAGACTTTCCATCAGCAGCCCGGTGCCGCCACGCGAGACGTGCGCGACGACGGCGGTGCGACGATGGATCTTGGTCACCGTACCGAGATTGATCGCGAACGCCAGATGCACGGTTGCGCCTTTGCGCAAACCCAGATTGCGAGTCTCGATGAAGACGCCGGTCGAGCTCAGGTTTCTCGCGCGGCACAGCTTCGCACGCTGACCCGGAAGGAAAACGTACACCGAGGTGCGGGCCCGGTGGCGCGTGTTCAGACGTCGCTCCATGTTCGGATCCATTCTTGTTATCGAGTGCCACTCCCCGCAGCGATTATGCAGAGGGATGGGGGCTGTGCGAAGCCCGTTTTTACGGAACACGGCGAAGAAATACACTCGTGCGATGCATTATGTCGGGAAGTGCCGTAATCATGTCGCTCCACGGCCCGGTGCACAGGTTATGGAAGAAGCCGCTATCCTGCGCAAAGCCTCGTACGTAGATCGCTCACTGGCTCCAGCCCACAGGCGGATGGTTTGACCGACCACGATCCTACGTGCGGCGACACCTCTGTCGCTGCGCTGACACTCGAAGAGATCCGGCGCGCCCGCACCCTCCTCGGTGCGCGCATCCATACGACGCCGGTGCGCGCACTCGATCATCCCATGCTGCGTGATCTGATCGGCCCAGCGACTTCGGTGCTCCTGAAACTCGAACTGCTGCAGGTCACCGGATCATTCAAGGCGCGGGCCGCATTGCTGAACGTGGACCACCTGACGCCCGACCAGCACGCCCGGGGTGTAACGGCGATCAGCGCAGGCAATCATGCGATTGCGGTCGCGTACGCAGCCCGGGCGGCGGGAACGACCGCCAAGCTCGTGATGACGGCAAGCGCGAACCGACTGCGGGTCGAGACCTGTCGCCAATATGGTGCGGAGCTCGTGATCGCACCGACCATGCATGACGGTTTTGAGGTGGTTCGCAGTATCGAAAGGGAGGAAGGTCGGACTCTGCTGCATCCCTTCGAAGGCAGGGAAATCGCAATCGCGACCGCAACGCTCGGTCTCGAACTCTGCGAACAGGTGACGGACCTCGAGGCCGTGATCGTACCGATCGGGGGTGGCGGGCTGTGTGCGGGCGTTGCCTCCGCAGTCAAGCTGCTGTCGCCGCGTTGTCGCGTCTACGGTGTCGAGCCGGCAGGTGCAGACAGCATGTTCCGCAGTCTCGCCGCCGGCCGCCCGGTCGGCATTCCGTCGGTCGAGACGATCGCCGACAGTCTCGGTGCGCCTCGGGCAATGCCGATCAGTTTCGAGTTCTGCCGGCGTCACGTCGACGAGATCGTCAGGGTCTCGGACGACGCATTGCGCCGCGGCATGCGCATGCTCCTCGAGACCGCAAAGCTTGCCGTCGAGCCGGCGGCTGCCGCTGCCTTCGCAGCTGCAGTCGGTCCCCTGCGCCGGCAGGTCGAGGGCCGACGTCTCGCCCTGATTCTGTGCGGCAGCAACATCGATGCGGAGAGCTTCGCAAGGCTCGTCGCTGCGAACGATCGATGAGCGGCGCCGTCGGGTTGCAGCGATCCGCCGAAGCTCCTGTCGGCGTCTTCGATTCGGGTGTCGGAGGGCTGACCGTGCTCAACGCGCTGCGTGAGCGATTGCCGGACGAGTCCTACCTGTATCTTGGCGATACGGCGCGCGTGCCCTACGGCACGAAGAGCGTGCACTCCATCACTCGCTATTCACTGCAGGCGGCGGAGTTGCTGGTCGAGCGGGGCGTCAAGTGTCTTGTGATTGCGTGCAACACTGCGTCGGCCGTTGCGCTCGATGTCCTGCAACGACAGTACGCCCCTCTGCCGGTGCTCGGTGTCGTCGAGCCAGGTGCGCGCGCGGGCTGCGAGGCGTCACGAACCGGCCGCATCGCCGTCCTGGCGACCGAGAGCACGATTCGGGGCGGGGCATACCAGCGCGCAATTTGCGGGCTGCGGCCGGACGCTCGCGTCCTCGTCGCCGCATGTCCATTGTTCGTGGCGCTCGCGGAGGAGGGTTGGGTCGAAGGTTCGATCGTCGAGGCGGTGGCGCGACGCTATCTCGAGCCGCTGTTCGTGGACCCTGCGATCGGACCAGATGCGCTCGTGCTGGGGTGTACGCATTTCCCGGTGCTGACGCCGACGTTGCGCAGCGTCCTGGGTCCGGGTGTGCGGATCGTCGACTCCGCCCGCACGACGGCCGTGGCACTCGCTGACCTGCTGAGTGCAGCGGGAATCGCGGCGCCGCGACCGCGCGCGCACGCTGCCAGTCTGGTCCTGCTCAGTACGGATGATGAGGATCGATTTCGCAGCGTGGGCAGTCGGTTCCTCGGCGCGCCTATTGACCGGGTGGAGGTCGTCGACTTACCGACGGGTTTTCGCACTCGAGCCGATGGGGTACCGTGACCTGCCGGTCGTGCGCGGCCAATGTCACTTGCCTGGAGGATTCTGATGCTCGAGCTGCAGCATGACCTGCGACTTGCGAAGACTCGTGATGAGAGGGCGCGCCAGAACTTCGTCTCGGGGTTGAGGGCGTACGTGCTGAACGATATGGCGAACGGGATGCGCCGCATTTATGAGCACGAAACACGCCCGACGTTCGAGCGTGAACATGGACGGCCCCCGTCCGACGGCCCCGAGGTCCATGCCGCGCTGCTCGACAACGAGTATTTCCGTTTCTATTCGAGCCTGCGGGTCACCGCACAGGATCTCGTCTGGCAGTCCGTGCTGCCGGCGCTCGAGCGTGAGCGGGACGAGCTGACGCGTAAGTCCGAGGACTTCGAGCGATCGGGCGCATCGGGCTCCCTCGGGCTCGATCCGGATCTCGAAGTTCCACGTTACGTCAGCGCGATCGATGTCCACCTGATGCCCGGCAATTACACGGGCACCGCGCAGGACGATCTTGCAAGCGGTGCCCTGTATGACAACGGGCTCGCGGTGTTTTCATTCGGACTCATGGGTCGCAACCTCGACGACATCGGTCAGTCGATTTCGCGCTTCATTCGCGCGCGCTATCCCGGGTTCGCTCCGCAGCGCATCGTCGATCTCGGTTGCACGATCGGTCACAACACGGGTGCCTGGAAAGACACCTACCCTGAAGCAGACGTCCACGGTATCGACGTTGCTGCGCCTTGCCTGCGCTACGGTCTCGCACGTGCGCGGGGGCAGAACCGCGAGTTGCACTTCCATCAGATGAATGCCGAAGCGTTGCAGTTCCCCGACGAGAGCTTCGATGTCGTGTTCTCGTCCATGTTCCTGCACGAGGTGCCCCTGAAGGGCATCGCGAGGGTGATGCAGGAGGCCTATCGGGTCCTGCGGCCAGGCGGGCTGATGCTGCACATGGAGTTGCCGCCGAACTCTCAGCTGTCCGCGTACGACGCGTTCTATCTGGACTGGGACAGCTATTACAACAATGAACCCTTCTACAAGCCGTTTCGCGACCAGCGGCCTGAAGAACTGTGCCAGCTGGCAGGATTCTCTCCGGACAGGTACGTGCAGTTCGTGATTCCGAGCATCGGCTGGTACGGAGAAGAGACCTTTGCCCGCGCGCTCCAGGCGCAGGCGGCAGTCGACAGCGAGAAGACGGGCCGATTGGCCGATGGCGTCCAGTGGTATTGCTTCGGTGCCTGGAAATGAGGCTCCCGGCGCGCGCTCGTAGGCGATGAACCTCGTGCCATGCAAACGCGCGATCGACACGCAACGCTGAGGCGTCAGACAAAGCCATGCCCGTAGACCGCAAATCGCTGCCGAGGACGATCCGTGGGGGTCGTCCGCTCTTTTTTGATGATCCGGCTGTAGACAAGCTCGTCTCGATGTTGCTTGCGCTTTCAGGCGAGGTCTGGGTCTTGCGAGAGCGCCTCGCCGCGATCGAAGGGGTCGCCGGGGCGTCCCGCGCCTTCACAACGGGGGACGTCGAGAGCTATGAGTTCTCGGCCGTCGAGGCGGAGCAGCTCGCCAGGCTTCGTCAGGAGTTCATCGGCAATCTATTTCGCGTCCTCGATGAGCGGGTTCAAGCCACCCACTCGACGGCCGAGCCGGCAGCTCCAACCCCTCCTCGCGGAGGCTCGAACGTCGGAGCGAAGACCAGGCAGAGGTCGCAGCGCGCATCGGCGGCGCGAAGCAAACAGGCCAAGCCAGGACGCAAGTCGACGCGAGCTGGGAAATCCGGCACGCGCCGTCGCCAGGTCTGAGACCCCGCCGTCACGATCTGCAGCCGGCAGATCCCCTGCCTACCGGGTTGCGTCTATCGTTGCCAGGCCGGCTGCGTTGTAACGATCGCCGGCGGTCGTACCGGCCGCGAAGATCGTGTCGAGCTCTGCGAGGGTGCTCGCGGCAAGCTCGACCTTCGTTGCCGCCACGTTCTCACGCAGCCGCTCGCGATTCTTCGTGCCGAAGATCGGCACGATGTCGGGCCCCCTGTGCAGCAGCCAGGCGAGCGCAATCTGCGCTGGCGTGGCCTCGAGGTCGGCGGCGATCCTGCTGAGCTCCGCGACACGGCCAAGATTCTTCCGGAAATTGTCTTCCTGGAAACGCGGGTGCGCGCGTCGACTGTCGTCCGCTGCGAGTTCGTCGGCCGGCCGCGCCTGCCCCGTCAGAAATCCCCGCCCGAGCGGGCTGTACGCCACGAAGCCGATGCCGAGCTCGCGGCAGACCGGGAGGATCTCCTTCTCTACGCCCGGCTCCCACAGGGAGTATTCGGACTGCAGGGCACTGATCGGATGTACAGCCTGAGCGCGTCGCAGCGTCGCTGGACTCGCCTCCGAAAGACCGAGGAACCGGACCTTCCCCGCCGCGACGAGCGCGCCCATCGTCCCCACCACGTCTTCGATCGGCACGGCGGGATCCACCCTGTGCTGGTACAGGAGATCCACGTGGTCGACCCCGAGTCGCCCGAGGGATGCGTCGACGGCCGTGCGGATGTGCTCAGGTCGGCTGTCGAGCCCCGTCATCTGCCCGTCGGCGGAGATCCGGAATCCGAACTTCGTCGCAATCACTGCAGCATCGCGCCGGCCTTTCAGCGCCTTGCCCACCAGGCGCTCGTTGCTGTACGGGCCGTAAACTTCGGCCGTATCGATCAGCGTAATGCCGGACTCGAGGGCGGCGTGCAGAGTCGCGATCGACTCCTGCTCGTCGCCATAGCCGGTGTAGGCCCAGCTCATCCCCATGCAGCCGAGGCCGAGTGCCGACACTTCGAGTCCCTGGCCACCGAGTCGGCGCTTCTGCATGGTTCGCTGCTCCAGGACCTGCTATCGAGATGCATGGACGCTCAGGCCGCCCACGACTCAAGTCGACCGGACAGCGTTGTTGACACCAAGGGGGTCCACAACCAAAATAGCCGGCTCTTATGTCCGCGGAGGGGTACCCAAGCGGCCAACGGGGGCAGACTGTAAATCTGCTGGCTCATGCCTTCGTAGGTTCGAATCCTACCCCCTCCACCACCCCGACTGCACCCGAGACGGCTCGAAGCCGCCGGGCGTGTGCGGCCGGGAGAAGGGGACGGGGCATGAGGGCAGGATGAGGAGGGCTCGGACCACGACGGGTCCCGTGGGCTACACGAGTCACATGGGCGCGAGACGCGAACTGCGGGTGTAGTTCAATGGTAGAACCTCAGCCTTCCAAGCTGATGATGTGGGTTCGATTCCCATCACCCGCTCCACGATGAGAGGGTGACAGATCCGCCCACGTAGCTCAGTCGGTAGAGCACGTCCTTGGTAAGGACGAGGTCACCGGTTCGATTCCGGTCGTGGGCTCCAGAACAGGAAGAGAAGGTTGCAGGTAGCAGATCGCAGGGGTGAGGGAGAAGGCGCACGCGGCGGGTTGCCGGTGCGAGCTGGTGTCCGAGCGTGATCCTGCGGCCTGTCCACTGATCGCTGTCGACGGATCACTGACTATTCATTGAGGAAGCCACCGTGGCAAAAGCGAAATTCGAACGCACCAAGCCGCACGTCAACGTGGGGACGATTGGACACGTGGACCATGGCAAGACGACGCTGACGGCGGCGTTGACGAAGGTGATGGCCG
>Ga0268386_10004112_pt1 | contig 10668 bp, 8 predicted proteins | sample RVTome_15_FD_200260 | JGI IMG/M metagenome (GOLD analysis project Ga0268386, IMG submission 200260) | Soil microbial communities from uranium-contaminated site in the Upper Colorado River Basin, Wyoming, United States - RVT150D86... ... | reverse complement strand
CTTGCCGGCGGGACGTGACCAATCTGTGACCAGCGCGGGAGAGCCGGCCCCGTAGGACCGGCTCTGACCTGGTCGGGCTGGCGGGACTTGAACCCGCGACCCCTTGACCCCCAGATGGCCGCGGAGGGTGTCAGGCCGTCTCACGCTGTGCAGTATTTCCAGGTCAGCGGCTATGCGCGTGTCAGCGTGTCTCACCCGATTTCCGGAGACAGGCTCACAACATGGCTCACATCAACTGAGCGAGGCCTCACTCATTGACGGCCTCCTCGGCAGGCGTCGAGTCCGTTGCCGCGCGCGACGACGGGACCGCGGCTCGGTCGACGCCAGTCGTGGCGTGTCGGTAACAGTTCGCAGCGACGCGAACCGGCTACCGGGCGGACCGTTGTGAGGTGCGTGGCGGTCAGGGTTGCCGGAAGACGTCGTGGGTTCCGACTCGCCGCCAGATGACGTGCGGTTCGCCCTCGAGGAGCGCGTCGCCGTACTGGAACGTGGCTCGGCCATCGTCGGCCCAGGTCATCTCGAAGATGCCTGAAGCTCCCTGCACGCCTTTGATGCGCAAGCCCTTGCGAAACTGGCCACCCTTCCGCAGGTCCTCGACGAACTGGGCGACTGCGGCGAGGAACGCCGCCTGCTGAGCCGGGGTCAGGCGATCGAAGTCCGCGCCGAAGCGAGCGAGCCATGCGAACGTCGGCACCGCGCGTCAGCGCTTGCGTCGCCGGACAGCCGGCTTCGCCCGAGCACCCAGCGCGTCGAGGAAGTCCTCGCCCGAGTTGAAGGTCTCCCCACGGCCAGCCGCGAGATCGGCGTCGGCCTCGCGCTCACCCCGCTGCCACTCTGGCGTCCAGAACCATGCCTGCGTGGCGTCGATCACCTTCTGCGGGCGCAGCAGGATGCCATCCGCCGTGATCTCAGCCTCGAGGAGGTCACCCTCCTCGAGACGCGCGGCGGCCCGGATCTCTTCGGGGAGGGTCAACTGCCCCTTGGCTCGGAGGGTTGTGCGCGGCACGAGAGAATCCTACAGTCCGAAAGTCGTACCCGCCAACCCTGCGCCGGTCTGGCGTCCACGAGGCCGGTGGACCTCGGCGGGGTGTGCCGATCGCCGGCTCTGGGCGCGGCCGAGGCAGTCTTGCCAACGTCGTCATGGCGCGATGGATCGCGCGAGCGGGCGAGCGGGGCGCCGTCGTTCCGCGCGTCCACCGGTGGTCTGTCGATCCCACGCAGATGCGCCTTTCGGTGCGCGGCGGCGGTCATCGTGCCCCAGTCCCGTGCGCGCTGTCGTGCGGCCCCACTGACGCCCGTCGGTGAGCCCATGACGCCGTCGTCGAGCCGCCGTCCTGGGACACTCGCGCCGAGCGCTGCTCGCCAGTTCTGCGCGCAGGGCATCTGTACTCAAGGGGTCTGCCCGGCGGAAAGCGGTATGGCTGCTTCGATCTCGGCGGGGCGAGCATCGCCGAGGAGATAGATCGTGAGCGCCTGAACTTCGAACTCCCAGCCCATGTCCTGGTCGACTGCGTCAAGCGCCGCGCGCAAGGCGGATGCACCGTTCACCCGTCAGACCGTCACATGGGGGACGAAGATCGAGGTGCGATCCAGTGCTGCGGCCAGCGTTCCGGTGTACAGGTGGTCATGGAGCGCGATGAGGTCGTCGTTGCCACGGGTCACTCTGGCGAAGAGCCAGGCGTTCTGGCAGCCGGCGAAACCGGCAAGCTGTACCTGAATCGGCCGGCGGGCGCCCGCGATCGTGTCGACATGCCGGAGAAGCGCATCGGATCTGACGCGGTGCGGGAAGACCAGCGTCAGGTGGGATGGCACGGAGTTGTACTGCGCGTCGACGCGGCGACGGATGTCGGCCAGGTCGGCGTCCGCCTCGGGCGGTGTGGGCACGATGACGGCACGGTGTGCTGGCATTCCGCCATCGCACCTGCACACGGTGGCGGGCGCAAGCCACCGATCACCGAATCGGGCCCACGAAGCGAGTAGACCTCGGGCCCCGGGCCAGCCGACCCTGCGCCCTCGACCGCCGGGCCGGACGGCCCTGAGACCGTAGCGGGTGCTGAGCCGGCCCGGGCCCGGGGGGCGGACGTCGCCCTCGGAGGGCCCCACCGCGGGACCCGGCGGGGTCCGACCCGGCGGGCGCGGAGACCGCGGGGGTCGGACCGAATCAATCGGCACGGGAGGCGTGACGTGTTCGGAGCGATCGCAAAAAGCGTGGAGGCAGCACAGCCCGAGGGCGGCACCCTACCGACGGGGTGCGGGGATGTGCTTGCCGTGGCCGTACAGGAACACGAACGTTGTCTCGTCGTCGTTGGCGTCGTCGGTGCACACTGCTGTGTACGGCACGCCCTCGGTCAGGCTTGACTGCGGCACCGGGGCGACCTCGAGCGTCGGGACCGACCAGATCGAACAGGTCGGCGTCCTGCCTGTGGAGGACCAAGCGCTGGCCGGAACCTCAGTGACCCGGGCACTCGCTGGGGTGGACTGCGCACCAGGCGTGTCGGTCAACAGATAGCACTTGGCGGCAATGCTGCCGGCCTCCCACGGGTTGGGCAGCCCGTCGTCACTGCTGGAGAACACGGCTCGGCTGCGGGTCTCGGCTTCCACGCACTTGGCGAAGCGCTCGTCCTCCCAGGGCCTGCCAGAGACCGTGGCCGACGCCGCCGGTTCCCCGTGGGGGCCTGAGCCTTGGGTGGCGCGACTGCCGTCCTGTTCGGCGATGGGCGGGCGCCCGGTGGCCGCGGTCTGGTCGTCGGATGCAAGCGTGCCGACGCCGAGCACTGCTGCTCCGGCGACGCTCGCGGCGGCGATGGCCGATCCGAGAACGGTGCGGAGTGAAACGGGGCGGGTTCGGGGCCGCCCCCCAGGTGGCGCGCCCGACTGGGTGTGCTGGTCGGTGTGTGTCATGACGACGACTCCTTCTGGTCGGCTGTGCCGGCTGTTGCCGGCTGGCGATGGGGTCGTCGTCGCACCGGGGGGTACCGGCAGCGCTCCGCTGAGGTATCAGCGCGGTAACGGTGCCGTTGACGGGTAACGGCGGCGGGCGAACACTGGTCGTGGTGGGTATCGCGGTTCTCGGTCCGCTCAGTGTCGACGACGACGGGGCGGCGCTCGGCCCGCGGGATCGGGTGGTGTTGGCGGCGTTGGCGTTGCAGCCTGGTGAGGCGGTGAGCGCCGAGCGCCTGGCCGATGCCCTGTGGGCCGAGTCGCCGCCGCCGTCGTGGCCCAAGGTGATCCAGGGGTGCGTGGTGCGGTTGCGTAAGTCCCTCGGGGCGCGCGCCATCGCGACGACGCAGCGCGGCTATCGGCTCGACCTGCCGGGCGACGAGGTGGATGCACAGCGCTTCGTGCGGCTGGTGGGGCGTGGCCAGGAGCTCTTGGCACTCGGCGAGCCCGAGCGGGCCGCGCACGTGGTCGGTGAGGCGCTGGCACTATGGCGGGGCCCGGCACTCGCCGACTTGGAGGACTGGGCACCGGGGCGTCTCGAAGCCGAGCGGCTGGAGGAACTACGCCGGGACGCCGAGGAACTACGCGTGGATGCGGCACTGCGGGCGGGCCGGCACCGCGAGCTGCTAATCGAGGCCCAGGCGATGGTGGCCGCCGCGCCGCTGCGAGAGCGGCGCTGGGCGCTACTGGCCCTGGCCCAATACCAGACCGGCCGTCAAGGCGAAGCGCTGCGCACCTTGCATCGCGCCCGCACAGTCCTGGCCACTGAACTGGGCCTGGACCCGGGGCCCGACCTGGTTGCCCTGGAGGCGGCGATCCTGCGCCAGGACCCTTCGCTGGTGGCCGAAGCGGCGCTGCCCGAGCCCAGTGCCACCTGCCCGTACCTCGGCTTGGTGCCCTACGGCGTGGGCGACGCCGACGCGTTCTTCGGCCGAGACGCGGATGTGGCGGCCTGCCTGCGACGACTGACGGCCACCGGAGTGTTGGCGGTGGTGGGACCGTCGGGCAGCGGCAAGTCGTCGCTCGTGCGCGCCGGGGTGGCGGCGGCCCTCGAGCGTGACGGCCGCCGCGTGGTGGTCGTCGCCCCGGGCGCCCACCCCAGCGACGCCCTCACGGTGCTGCCGGCGGCGGGGCCGGCCCCGGTGCTGGTGGTCGACCAGTGCGAAGAGGCCCTGGTGCTCTGCGACGACACCGGCGAACAGGTCCGGTTCTTCGCCGGGCTCGCCGCCCACGCCGAGCGGGGCCCACTGGTCGTCGCCCTGCGGGCCGACCGGCTGGGTGAGCTGTCCGCCCACACCGGCTTCGCTCGCCTGATCGAGCCCGGCCTGTACCTGCTCGGCGCCCTGGGTGACGCCGACCTGCGGGCGGCCATCGGGGGACCCGCCGACCAGGCCGGGCTGCTGCTCGAACCGGGACTGGTCGAGCTGCTGGTGCAGGACGTGCACGGCGAACCGGGTGCCCTGCCCATGCTGTCTCACGCCCTGCGCACCACCTGGGAGCGCCGCGAGGGCCGCACCCTCACGGTCGACGGCTACCGCGCCACGGGCGGCATCCGCGGCGCGGTGGCCCAGTCGGCCGAGGCGCTCTACGCCCGGGTGCCACCCGAGCAACGCCCGCTGGTGCGCGATCTCCTCCTGCGCTTGGTGGCCCCGAGCCCCGACGGTGAACCGGTGCGCAGCCGGGTGCCCCGCCGCATCGTCGCCACCGATTCCGCGCACGACGAGCTGATCGAGCTGCTCATCGACGCCCGGCTCGTCACCAGCGACGACGGCGTAGTCGAGCTCGCCCACGAGGCCTTGGCGCGGGCCTGGCCCCGCCTGCGTGACTGGCTCGGCGACGACATCGAGGGCCAGCGCATCCTGCGTCACCTGACCGGCGCGGCCGACAGCTGGGAGGCCATGGGCCGACCCGACAGCGAGCTGTACCGCGGCGCCCGCTTGGCCCAGGCCCTCGACTGGCGCCAGCGGGCCACCCCCGACCTCACACCCACCGAGAGCGCCTTCCTCGACGCGAGCCAGGGCCTCGCCGACACCGAACGCCGGACCGCCGAGGCCCGGGCCCGCCACCAGGCCCGCCAGAACCGGCGACTCCGCGCCCTGCTCACCGCGACCGCGGTCTTCCTGGTCGGGTCGATCGTCGTCGGCCTGGTTGCCGTGGGCCAGCGGGACCGCGCCCAGGATGCGGGCCGGGTGGCGACCGCCCGCGAGCTGGTCGCGGCGGCCAACGCCAACCTGGAGGTCGACGCCGAGCGCAGCATCCTGCTGGCGCTCGAGGCCGTCGAACGTACCCGCTCGGCCGGTGACTCGGTGCTGCCCGAGGCCGAGGAGGCCCTCCACCGCGCCGTGACAGCCTCACGCATCGAGCTGCGAGTGTCGGGGATCGGTGGCCGACTCGACTGGAGTCCCGACGGCACCGTCTTCGTGACCGAGGGCCCCGAGGGCATCGGCATGGTCGACATCCGCGATGCCCGCACCGGCGAGTCGGTGCGGTCCTTCCGTGGCCACGACAGCGACATCACCGATGTCGCGTTCAACCACGACGGCACGCTGCTCGCCACCACCGGATCCGACAGGGCCGCCCGCATCTGGGACCCAGCCACCGGCGACGAGCTGCACACCGTCCGGGTGCCCGCATCCGACCAGGGCCTAGCCGGGTTCGCGAACGCCCGCTACTTGGGCGCGTCTGGCCCGTCGTTCAGCCGCCACGGCTCGCTGTTCGCGGCCGCCTGGCCCGAGGAAGGCGTTGTCAAGGTCGTCGACCTCGCAACCGGGCAGACCGTCCGGGAGGTCCGGTCGGTCCCAGGGCCGAAGGACACATCCTTCGACCCAACCGGCGCACGGCTCGCCATCACGTCGTCGAGTGCGCCGACGGCGGTGGTCGTGGACGTCGCGACCGGCGACGAGGTCCTCACCTTGGAGGGGCACCTCGGTGCCATCTCCGACATCGCCTGGAGCCCGGACGGCGAGTCGATCGCCACCGCGGGCCTCGACGCCACCGCCCGCGTCTTCGACGCCCGCACCGGCGACCAGCGCTTCGCGATCCTCGGCGACGACCTCGGGAACAGCCTCGACTGGAGTCCCGACGCCACCCGCCTCGTCACCGGCGTTTCCGACGGGACAGCCCGGGTGTGGCAGGTGGCCGAGGCGGGAGCCCGAGAACTGTTGGAGCTGTCCGCCCAGGACACACGCAAGGGCATCACCGGGGTAGCGTTCTCGCCCGACGGCACGCGCGTCCTGACCGGCGACGCCGGCATCACCGCGGCCCAGGTCTGGGACGTAAGCATCGACGGCGACGCCGAGGTGGCCAACCTCCCCGCTGTGGAAGGAGTTAACGGCGCAGCCCGCTTCACCTCCGACGGCCGCCAGCTCGTCGCCTCCAGCGCCGACGGCACCGTCACCGTCTGGGACACACAGTCCTTCACGCCCCTACGGACACTCGGCGGCCCGGGTGCCGCCGTGTTCTCCCTCGCCGTGAGCCCGGACGACCGGCTGGTCGCCGTCGCCCGCTGGGACGGGACCGTGCGCGTGTGGGACATGCTGACCGGACGCGACGCCCTCACCATCGACCCCGGGCCCACGCTGGCGCCATACATGAACTTCGCTTGGAACCCCGATGGCGACCTCCTTGCCATCTTCGCGAACGACGGCCGCACCGGCCGCGCCACCGTCGTCGACAGAGCCGGCCGTGTGCTCGGTGTCTGGCAGGAGGAGTTCGGCACCGCCATCGGCACTCCGACCTTCGCCCCCGACGGTGAGCAGCTCATTACGACGCTCGTGCCCACCGGTCCACCCGGCCCTGACGAGCGCACGGGGGTGGTGAGCTGGGACTGGCGTACGGGCGACGTCGTGCCCATCATCGACACCGTGTCTCTCATCGCCGTCCCCAGTCCCACCGGCCATCTGATAGCGACGACGACTCGGCAGGCGACGGGGCCGGACTGGGGTGAGACGGTCGATGTTTGGGATCCCGCCACGGGGCGCCGCGTCGCGACCCTGGCCGGGAACACCGGTGGCGTGCTGGGCCTCGCCTTCAGCGCCGACGGATCACGTCTCGCCACTAGCAGCCTCGACGGCACCCTGAGGATCTGGGACCCGTCTTCCGGCGAGCAGCTTCTCGTCCTGCGCGGACACCACGCCGCGGCGTTCTCGGTGGCGTTCAGCCCCGATGGCTTACAGCTCGCCTCCGTCGGCTTGGAGGGCGTCGTGCGCGTGTGGGCGCTCGACCTGGACGAGCTCGTCGAGATCGCCGAACGCGAGGTGACCCGCACCCTCACCGACGAGGAGTGCCAGCAGTACCTCCACCTCCGACGCTGCCCGTAGCCCACCGCCCCGCCAACCCCCTCCTTGACAGCTAGGGACACCGGACTGGCGAATTCGAAACACTGGAGGCAGCGGGCCGGCACCTCCGCCTGCCTGAGGCTCGCCGACCGCACAGAACCGCAACAGTTATGCAGTTGACGGTGATCTGCTGTCGTTCGACCATTGCGCTGAGCGGTCCATATTCCGCGCCCCCGCTCAACCGGGCACGGCGCCCCGAACGGCGCGGCAGAACGACGTCATCCCGGCGACGGCTGCCCCGCACAGATCGGCGCTTATCTGTCGGCCGTGCAGCGACCGATGGTCAGAGCCCCAGTGGGTCGATGCCCGCGCTCCGCTCGATGCCCGGCGTGGGTGCGAGCGCGAGGCGGTCGAGGCGGTCGCGAAGGCGGGCGATCGAGGCCTCCTGCTCTGCCTGCTGGAGATCGGCGGTGCGGGCCTGGGTCTCGGTGATGTAGGGGGCTGCGTGCTGCGCGGCGAGAGCTCGCCGATCGCGTGCGCGCTGCACGGCCTCAGCGGCGTGCTCGACACGCTCGCTCAGGCCTCGGCGCCGCCAGAGCGGTGCGTCGGCCGGGGCCGCTCGGCTGGCTCGCAGCTCGGTCTCGGCCGCTTCGAGGTCGGCCTCGGTGGCGGCAAGCGGGCGCAGGTGCGGTGCGGCGCGCTGGCGTGCGTCGTCGAGCGCTCGCCTGGCGGCCGTGACAGCCTGATCGGGTTCTCGTAGGCCAGATGGCCGGCGCGGAGGGCCGGGGGATCTGGGCGGCGAGGTGTCGGCGCTGTGCGATGGCGGGGATGTCGGCGCGGTCGTTGGTGAGGACCTGCTCGAGGACGTCTCTGGCGAGTTCGGGATCGTCGGCGACCACAAGGAGCTGGTTCTGTTCCCGGCCGCGGGTGGCGGCAACGTAGAGCCCGCGGTGGCTGGTGACGGAGGTGACGACGCCGAGGCTGACATCGACAGTGTCGCCTTCGTAGCCGTGGCACGTGGCCGCGTAGCCGAGACGCACGTGCGCCCGGACGTAGTCGGCGGGGAGCGTCGCCTGGCCGTGTCCGTTGTGGTGGGACACGGTGAGGCCGCCGTCCCGGCGGACGTCGACGACGGTCCAGAGGTCGCGATTGCGCACGGGCTCGCCCCGGTCGGTGCGTAAGGTGCGGTCGTTGCGGCGCGTGGCCACAATGTCGCCGACCGCCGCGGTCTCACCGCCGGCGACATGGACGGCCCGGGCGCCGAGCTGGCCGTGCACGCGTCGCTGCCGCTGAATCGCCCTGTTGAGCGCGTCGACGTGGTCGTTGGTTTCGGCGACCACGGCGACGTGCTGGCCGGCGGCGGTGTGGGCGAGCCAGCCGCGGGCCGCTTCGGCGACGAGTCCGTCGACAGTTCCGGCGGTGACGCGGCCGTGGCGGATGTAGGCGTCGAGGGCGTCGGGGTTGGCTGCCCGCAGCTGCAGGGACGCGGCCTGTTCCCAGCGGTGGCGGAACCGGTGGATTGTGGCCAGCTCGTGCGTGCGGCCGGTTCGGCACAGCTCGGCGAACATGCCGCCGCGGCCGACGGCCTGGAGTTGGCGGGGGTCGCCGACAAGCACCAAGCGCCACTGCTGGGACACCGCCAGGTGGACCAGATCGGCGAGCGCGCCGGTGCCCACCATGCCCGCCTCATCAACGACAAGCGTCGACCGCGCCGGGAGCCGGTAGGCGTCGTGGGGTGCACCGGTGCGCCACTCGTGCAGCAGCTTGGCCACCGTGTCGGCCGGCATCGCGGTCTCGTCGCGTAGGACCTTGGCCGCTTTGGCGGTCGGGGCGACGCCGAACACGGGGCGGCCCTGGCGTGCCAGGTCCGCGACGGCGTGGCGCAGTGCGGTGGTCTTGCCGGTGCCGGCCGGGCCAACCACCAGGACGAGACCGTCGTGGCCGGCGACGGCTGCGGCGGCGTCGGCTTGGAGGACATCAAGCCCCTCGCGCTCCACGGTGGCCGACGGACGTGCAGGTGCGTCGTGGGCCTCGGCGGCGAACAGCACGATGCGTTCCTCCTGGGCGAGCACGCCCTCGTGGGTGAGGTGCGGTTCGGTCGGTGCCAGCCACACCGACCGGCCATCCGACGCACGCACCGGCCCGCGGCCCTCGGGCGGGTCGACGTTCACGCACCCGGCGATGACCCGGTCGCACGCCCGCTCGATCGCTGTCGCCCACTCGGGTCCCGACAACCGTGACACCGGCGGGGCAAGGTCGCAGATCGCCTGCAGCACGTCGGCTCGCGTCCAGGACGACCCCTTCGTCGAGCACAGCTCGATGACGTCCGGAAACGTTACGCCCTTGGCGACCGCTGGCGTCAGGGCGGCGGCGCGCGTTCCGGCGACGACCCGCTCCCGGGTCCATCCGAGCGCCGCCGCCTCAGTGCGCCACACCGCAGCGAGGTCGGCGCTGCTGGTGTGCGTCTTGGCCACCCGGGTGTCCTCGGCCGCCTCGCGGGTCAGCGCCGCCCGTTCCCACCGCGACGGGTCACGCCCCTCCCGCTCACGGAACCCCCCCACCTTGTCGGCAAGGGCGGCGTCGACCTGGGCGGTGCGCTTCGAAAACGCCTCCAGGAGCTCGCGCGGGATGCCGCCGATCTCGGCCTGCCCGTTCTCGATCGCTCCCCAGGCGATGTCGTAGCGGCGGGTGAGCTCGGTCCGCAGCACGGACTGGTAGAGCCCGCCGAGCGCCCGCTGGTGGCGCTTCAGGTAGCGGGCATCCAGCGCCATCCACCGCCCGTCCGGCGTCTAGACCTTGGCCGAGATGACAACGTGGGTGTGGAGCTGGGGGTCGTCCTCCCGCGAGGTCGCCTGCCCGAACGCGGCCATCACGAGCCCACAAGTGTGGATGTGGTGTCGCACGCCGTTGCGCCGCACCCGCGTCGTGGCACCGTAGCGCTCCAGGTTCTCGAGCACCGCCCGCACCGCAACATCGTGCGCCTCCACCACACCGGGATCGCCGGTGAGCGCCCACCACAGCGACACCGACTTGGGCGCCGAGAACGTGGCGTCGAACCCCGCCACCGCCGGGATCAACCGGCCCTTGGTGTCGTAACGGTCGACCAGCGCCCGGCCCAACCGTGCCCCCGACACCGGGTCATGGCCCGACAGCAGCGCTTCGAGGTCCTCGGTCGCCACCGTCCCCGACAGCCCCAGCCCGTCCGCCTGACGGCCCAGCCACCGGCCCTCGCCTTCCGGGCCGTCGTCGGTCAGGTAGCGGGTGTAATACCGCGCCGAGGCACCCGCGGTGTTGGCGTAGATGGTCGTCACCCGCAGCACCGGGACTCCCGGCCGCCGGCGGGCACTTGTCTGACGTGATGATCGGTTCGGCGGGTGGCGGGTCCGACGTGATGATCGGTTCGGCGGGTGGCGGGTCCGACGTGATGATCGGTTCGGCGGGTGGCGGGTCC
>Ga0268386_10004111_pt1 | contig 10670 bp, 12 predicted proteins | sample RVTome_15_FD_200260 | JGI IMG/M metagenome (GOLD analysis project Ga0268386, IMG submission 200260) | Soil microbial communities from uranium-contaminated site in the Upper Colorado River Basin, Wyoming, United States - RVT150D86... ... | reverse complement strand
CACGAAGGTGTTCCCGACCCGCAGCCACACCGTCGCCGCACAGGGCGGCATTAGTGCGGCGCTAGGCAACATGGGCGAGGACGACTGGCGCTGGCACATGTACGACACGATCAAGGGTTCGGACTGGCTCGGCGACCAGGACGCGATCGAATACATGTGCAAGGAAGCGCCGGCCTCGGTGATCGAGCTCGAGCACTACGGCGTGCCGTTCTCGCGCACCGAGGACGGTCGAATCTATCAGCGTCCGTTCGGCGGCATGACGACGCATTTCGGCGAAGGCACGGCCCAGCGTACCTGCGCCGCCGCCGACCGCACCGGCCACGCGATGCTGCACACTCTCTACCAGCAGTCCCTGAAGCACGATGCCGAGTTCTACATCGAGTATTTCGCCATCGACCTGATCATGGAGAGCGGCGTTTGCCGTGGCGTCGTCGCGGTCGACCTGGCGGAAGGTCGCGTGCACCGGTTCCGCTCTCACCGGGTGATCCTTGCGACCGGCGGCTACGGCCGGACCTACTTCTCGTGTACGTCCGCGCATACCTGCACCGGCGACGGCAATGCGATGGTCCTGCGGGCGGGTCTGCCCTTGCAGGACATGGAGTTCGTACAGTTCCACCCGACCGGAATCTATGGCGCCGGCATGCTGATTACGGAGGGCGTCCGCGGCGAGGGCGGCTACCTGACGAATGCCGACGGCGAGCGTTTCATGGAGCGCTATGCGCCGAACGCGAAGGATCTGGCGTCGCGCGACGTCGTGAGCCGGTCCATGACGATCGAGATTCGCGAAGGGCGCGGCGTCGGCCCGCACAAGGACCACATCAGCCTGCACCTCGAGCATCTCGGTCCCGATGTCATTGACGAACGCTTGCCGGGCATCGCGGAGACCGCGCGCATCTTCGCCGCGGTCGACGTGACCAAGGCACCGATCCCGGTGCTGCCGACCGTGCACTACAACATGGGCGGGATACCGGCGAATTACCGGGGCGAGGTGATCACCTGCGGCGACGACGGCGGAGAAATTGTGGTGCCGGGCCTCATGGCGGTCGGCGAAGCCGCCTGCGTGTCCGTCCATGGCGCGAACCGCCTGGGCTCGAATTCGCTGCTCGACCTCGTCGTCTTCGGCCGGGCCGCCGCAAGACACTGCGCGGAGACGATGTCGCCGGGCGCCCGCCACTGGCCGTTCGCGATCGACGCCGGGGCGGAGGCCGTGGCCCGGCTCGACCGGCTGCGTCACGCGAATGGCAGCCGCGTCACTGCGGCGATCAGGCTCGAGATGCAGAAGGTGATGCAGGAGCACGCCGCCGTCTTTCGTACCGGCGACTCGCTCGCGGAAGGCGCCGACAAACTGCGCCGGACCTTCGGCAGCTTCGCCGACGTGCGGGTCGCCGATCGCTCCCTGATCTGGAACTCGGACCTGATCGAGACCCTGGAGCTCGACAACCTGCTGGCGAATGCCGTGGCGACGATCGAATCGGCGGCCAACCGTCGGGAGAGCCGTGGTGCGCACGCCCGCGAAGACTATCCGGAGCGGGACGATGAGAACTGGATGAAACATACGCTGTCATGGGTCGATGGCGAGGGCCGTGTCACGTTCGGCTACCGGCCCGTCCACTTCGAAACCATGAGCGACGAAGTCGAGGCTATTCCTCCCAGGGCAAGGACCTACTAGACCTTTAATAAGGAGTCGAATTCGTGGCGGATTTTCTCCTACCGGCTAATTCACGGATCAGGAAGGGCAGGCATTTCCCGGCGCCCGGGAAGGCTGAGAGGGTGCAGCGCTACGCGGTGTATCGCCACGACCCCGCCAGCGGCGAGAACCCGCGGGTCGATACCTACGATGTCGACATGGCGGCCTGCGGGCCGATGGTTCTCGATGCGCTGATCAAGATCAAGAACGAAATCGATCCGACCCTCACGTTTCGCCGTTCATGCCGGGAAGGCATTTGCGGGTCTTGTGCGATGAACATCGATGGCAGCAATACGCTGGCGTGCACGAAGTCGGCGGACAGCGTCAACGGCGAGGTGCGGGTCTATCCTCTGCCGCATATGCCCGTGATCAAGGACCTGGTGCCGGACATGACCGACTTCTATGCCCAGTATGCAGCCATCCAGCCGTGGCTCCAGAGCCGGACACCGGCGCCGCCCGACCGCGAACGCCTGCAGACCAAGGCGGAACAGGAACGCATCGACATGCCGTCGGCATGCATCCTCTGTGCCTGCTGCTCCACCGCCTGTCCCAGCTACTGGTGGAACAGCGACCGCTTCCTCGGTCCCGCCACGCTGCTGGCAGCATACCGCTGGCTGGTCGATAGCCGCGACGAAGCCGCAGGCGAGCGGCTGGACGCGCTGGAGGATCCCTTCCGCCTTTACCGTTGCCACACGATCATGAACTGCACCCAGACTTGCCCCAAGGATCTCAATCCCGCCCGCGCCATCGCCGAGATCAAGAAGATGCTCGTCGAGCGCCGGCACTGAGTCAGTTCAGGCGCCCGCATTGCGAGTGGCCGATGCCCGATTGCGCTGGCAGTGCCGCCGCGGCATGCGCGAACTGGACGTGCTGTTGACGGCTTATCTCGAGACGCGTTTCGATACGGCCGGGCCGGAAACACAGCGCGCGTTTCGCGAACTTTTGGCGCTGGCGGACGATCAGCTGATCGATTACCTGTTGGGCGGCAAATCCGCATCGGATCCGGATCTCGCCCATGTCATCCACGAAATTCGCATGCGACCTCCGCGTCTCTAGACGGCTGCGGCGATACCTCGTTGCCGGCGGCGTGCTGGCCTGGCTGGGTGGCGGGTTGCTGGTGCTGGCGCTGCCGGCGCCGCCCGCGTTGCGGCTTATGCTGGCGCTGCTCTACAGCGCTTCGTGCTGGCTCGAGCTTCGGGACCTGCGACGCGGCATGGCCCGCATAGACCGCATTCGCATAACGGCCGAAGGCCGCATCGAGGCAAGCGCGCCGGGGGGTGAGCGCCAGCCGCTGGAGTTGCTGAGCGGCAGCATCGTGCTCGCCCGTTGGGCCTGGTTCAGGTTGCGGTTCCCGGACGGCACCGTGAGCGGCGAGTGGATCGCGCCGGCCCGCGGCGAGAGCGAGCAATGGCGCATGTTGCAGCTGATCTGGCGGTTGTCCGCCAGCCGCTTGGGTCGCCCTCGGCGAAGCTGATACCATCTGCCGGGGTGCGCGCGGGCCGCGCCGGACTCACCGGCGGACGGCTCGATCCGTCCGAGTTCACAGTTCCAGCAATAATTGCCGATGAAGCACGCCGCAAGCCGAGAACTTTCGGAAGTCAGGCCGGTCTACCCCGGAGTCGGTGGCCGAGGCCCGAGCGGTCGTGGCGGCTGCCTCCATGGCGAGTGAACCGACCGATGCCCACCTGGTACGTCGCGTCCAGAAGGGTGACAAAGGCGCGTTCGATCTGCTGGTACTCAAATACCAGCACAAGATCGTCAATCTGGTGATGCGGTATGTGCGGGACCCGGATCAGGCACTCGACATTACCCAGGAGGCTTTTCTCAAGGCCTACCGGGCGCTGCCGCGGTTCCGTGGCGACAGTGCGTTCTATACCTGGCTGTACCGGATCGCCGTGAATACCGCCAAGAATTACCTGGCTGCGCAGCGCCGACGACCGATGGACGTCGAGCTCGACCTGCAGGACCCGGAGCAGTTCGATCTGCATGCGAAACTGAAGGAAGTCGACACGCCGGAGGGTGTGACCCTGAGCCGGGAGCTGCACGAGACGGTGGAACGGGCGATCGAATCGCTGCCGGACGATTTGAGAACGGCGATCGTGTTGCGCGAACTCGACGGCATGAGTTACGAGGAAATCGCACAGACCATGGACTGCCCGGTGGGTACGGTGCGATCGCGGATTTTTCGTGCCCGGGATGCCATCAGCAAGAAGATCGGCAACCTGGCGGACTGACCGCCGGAGCGACGGAATGACGACGAAAGTCCGGATGCCGGCGAACAAGATGCAATTGACAGGTCAAAACCAGTACGGGGGCCAGGCCGGTAGCGGCCGGGAAGGTGAACGGATATGAATGAAGCGCTCAGATTGCAGGTTTCCGCCTACGTGGACGGGGAGCTGCCGGACAACGAGACGGACCTGCTCATGCGCCGGCTGAGCCAGGACCAGGCGCTGCGGGACCTCGTTGCCGACTATCTCAGGATCGGGCGTCTCATCCGGCGGGACCGGGAAGCACCCGGCATCGAGGCCTTGCGCGGCCGCATCCTGGCGGCGCTGGGTGAGCAGCCGGTCGAGACTGCCGCGCCGCCCGCTGCGGCACCCGCCAATCGCTTCCTGAGGCCGGTTGCGGGGCTCGCGATCGCCTCGGCGGTCGCTGCGATGGCCCTGCTCGGGCTGCGCCAGGTGGATGTGCCCGGTGGGCAAGCGGGCGGCGAGGAGGTGGCGGCAACGACCGTGGCTGCGACTCCGGGCTACACCGAACCGCAGCCCTCCGAAATCCTGAACGACCGTCCCGGCGAGCTGCTCATGCAGTACTACCTGAGTCACGACGCGACCTCGCGCGACCTCGGCGCCTACGGCATCCTGACCCGCTTCGTCACGCTCGAATTGCGCGAAGGCGAACTGGTGCAGGCGGATCCCGCTCGCAACGTCCCCGTCCCGGCGGATGAGCCGGGCGTGCGCGAGATACAGACGGATGCCGTATCGGATCCGGTCCAGCCGGACCGATAGCGCGTGGCTACAGACACGGTCGGCATGACGGCAAGCGTCCGGTTTCGCAGCGGGATCGCCTGGACGGCGGCCGCGGCACTGCTCGTTGCAGCGGCGTCCGTGGCGGCCCGCGACCGGACCAGCCCGGAAGACTGGCTCGAGCGCATGTCGGATGCGGTCGCAACCCGGGACTACGAGGGCACGGTCATTCGCCGCCAGAACGGCGAGACGCGCGCGCTGAAAGTCGTACACAAGATCGTCGACGGCGTGGTCAACGAAAAAGTCATCACCCAGGAAGGCAAGGGTCTCGAGATCATTCGGGTCGGCAACCAGGTGCACTGCATCCTGCCCGACAGCAAGTCGGTCCTGATCGAACAATGGAACGAGCAGGCGACGCTGTTCTCGACGCTGCCGAGCGGCGAGATCCGCTTCGGCAATGCCTACGACCTGTCGCTGGTCCGTGAAGAGCGGGTGGCCGGGCGGCCGGCGGTGCTGCTGGCAATCAGGCCGCACGACGCCTACCGGTTCGGTCACCGGTTGTGGCTGGATCGCGAGACCGCGTTCCCCTTGCAAACGGAGGTCATCGGCCACGACGGCCGGCTGATCGAGCAACTCAAATTTGCCGACATCGACCTGGAGTCGGGGGTTTCGGCGGAGGCCCTCAATCCTTCCATCGATCTCGACAACTTCACGTGGTACACCGAGCCGCAACGGGCGCAGGCTGCGGAAATCGAGACGGACTGGGTTTGCGACGATCTGCCCGCGGGCTTTCGCGTCATTTCGACCCGCACCGAGGAATTGCCCGGCGCCATCGCGCCGGTCACGCACATCGTGTACGGTGACGGACTGGCCACGGTATCCGTGTTCATCGCCGAGAAGCAGGAAGAGGAAATCGCCCGGCGTTCGAGCGTCGGCGTGTCGAATTCCTACAGCATCGAAAAGAACGGTCACCAGATCACGGCCGTCGGCGAAGTGCCGTCGATCACGGTCCAGCGAATCGCGAGCTCGATGCGGCGAGACTGATCGCGTTCCGCAGGAGCCTGCATAGAGGGCGATCTCCGACGCCGAAGCATCGCCCGCGATGCGGGCGCTCCTACGGGTTACAGCCAATGCCCATGTCCATACCTTCGTCCACTCTCGAGGCACCCGAAGGCATCGTCGTCGCCCTGCGCCCCGGGCTCGCCACGGTGCGCGTCGAGGAGCGGTTCGTATGCCCGCGCTGCGCCGCGGGCCGTGGCTGCGGCGCCGGGATTTTCGCCCGCGAAGGGCCGCGACTGGTCGAGGTGAATCTGCCACCGGAAGTGACCTTTCGCGTGGGTCAGCCTGTCTCCCTTTCGCTCGAACCGGAACGTCTCCTCCACGCCGCCTGGCTGGTCTACGGCATCCCGCTGCTCGCGCTGATCGCGGCCGCCGTCGTTGCGGGCTACGTGATACCGGGAGGCGCGTCCGATGCGGTGGCGCTAGCCATGGTGGTCGCCGGACTCCTGTGCGGCGGCTGGTGGGCGCGACGCCGGCTCCGAGACGCCGGCTGCGCCGGCCGCTTCGTGCCTTCCCTGAACGGCCCGCGTCAGTGTCGGTCGGCCACGGGCGAGGGCTGATACGGCGCATGCGGAGGGTGCGTGTCTACAGTCGCCCGGGCTGTCACCTGTGCGAGTGCCTGATCGAGGAGCTGGTGCCGCTGCTGGCCGGTCGCGGCGAGCTCGAGGTCCGTGACGTCGACACGAACGGCGGCTGGCGTGACCGCTTCGGCGACCGCGTGCCGGTTGTCACGATCGACGGGCGTATCGTCTGCGAGGCCCGCCTGGACCGGCAGGCGCTGGATGAAGCGCTGGCGGCAGCATGATCGGGACGTCGCCGGGTCCGTCCCCGGTGCCCCGAACCGGTTATACTTCGCCGTTTGCGTGACCGACCGGTCGGGTGGCAATGGAACGCATTCGCAATTTTTCGATCATCGCGCATATCGACCACGGCAAGTCGACGCTTGCCGACCGGTTCATCCAGATATGCGGCGGTCTCAAGGATCGCGAGATGTTCGCACAGGTCCTCGACTCGATGGACCTCGAGCGGGAGCGTGGCATCACGATCAAGGCGCACAGCGTGTCGCTGCAGTATCCGGCGCGCGACGGTAATACCTACCAGCTGAATTTCATCGACACGCCCGGGCACGTGGATTTCTCCTACGAGGTCTCCCGGTCGCTCGCAGCGTGCGAAGGCGCGCTGCTCGTAGTCGATGCCGCGCAGGGTGTCGAGGCGCAAAGCGTCGCGAACTGCATTACCGCCATCGACCAGGGCCTCGAGGTATTGCCGGTTCTGAACAAGATCGATCTGCCCGCCGCCGACGTCGACAAGGTCGTTCACGAGATAGAGGACATCATCGGCATCGACGCGCAGGACGCGATCCGGGTAAGCGCCAAGACCGGTGAAGGCGTGGCCGACCTGCTCGAGCAGCTGGTGCAGAAAATACCGCCGCCGAAGGGTGACCCCGAAGCGCCGCTGCAGGCGCTGATTATCGATTCCTGGTTCGACAACTACGTCGGCGTGGTGTCGCTGGTTCGCGTCATGAACGGCCGGCTGCGGAAGGGCAGCAAGATCACGATCATGTCGACAGAGAAGTCCTACAACGCCGACCGGGTCGGCAGCTTCACGCCGAAGATGCAGGACCGCGAGTCGCTGGAAACGGGTGAGGTGGGTTTCGTCATTGCCGCAATCAGGGATATCTACGGCGCCCCCGTCGGTGACACGATTACGTCGACGAACAATTCCTGCGATAAGCCGCTGCCCGGCTTCAAGCAGATCCAGCCGCGCGTGTTTGCCGGGATGTTCCCGATCAGTTCCGACGACTACGAAAGCTTTCGCGAAGCGCTGCAGAAACTCCGCCTGAACGATGCGGCGCTGCACTTCGAGCCGGAAACCTCGGCCGCACTCGGGTTCGGCTTTCGCTGCGGATTTCTCGGCATGCTGCACATGGAGATCGTGCAGGAGCGCCTCGAGCGCGAGTACAAGCTGGACCTGATCACGACGGCACCGACGGTGGTGTTCGAAGTCCTGCTGACGGACGGCAAAACCGTTTACGTGGACAATCCGGCACGGCTGCCACCGATGAACGAAATAGAGGAACTCCGGGAGCCCGTGATCACTGCCAGCATCCTGGTGCCGGAAAAGCACGTGGGCGCGGTCATGAAGCTGTGCATCGAGAAACGCGGCGTGCAGAAGCAGATGCGTTACCTGGGCCGGCAGGTCTCGCTCGAATACGAGTTGCCACTCGCGGAGGTCGTACTCGATTTCTTCGACAGGCTGAAATCTGTCAGCCGGGGATTCGCCTCGTTCGACTATCGGTTCGAGCGTTTCGATCCTGCGAACCTCGTCCGCCTGGACGTGCTGATCAACGGCGACCGGGTCGATGCCCTGTCGATGATCGTGCACCGCAGCAACGCAGAGGCGCGCGGACGCGATCTGGTCGACAGGATGCGCGAGCTGATTCCGAGGCAGATGTTCGACGTCGCCATACAGGCCGCCATCGGCAGCCAGATCATCGCCCGGAGTACCGTCAAGGCGCTGCGGAAAAACGTGACCGCCAAGTGCTACGGCGGCGACGTCACCCGCAAACGCAAGCTGCTCGAAAAGCAGAAGGCGGGCAAAAGGCGCATGAAGCAGATCGGATCGGTCGAAATACCCCAGGAGGCGTTCCTCGCCGTCCTGAGAGTCGAAAAGTAAGGGGAATCCATGGATCTGGCTTTGATTCTCACTTTACTGACCGCCTTTACCGGGCTGGTCGTTGCCGTGGACAAATTCGTGCTGCGCAGGGAGCGTGCGGAGTCTTCCGGCGCCGCGAGCCGCGGCGTCGACACCGTGGTCGAGTATTCCCGATCGTTTTTCCCGGTCCTGCTGTTCGTGCTGATCATCCGGTCGTTCGTCTTCGAGCCGTTTCGCATTCCGTCCGGCTCGATGATGCCGACGCTCCTGCAGGGTGACTACATCTTCGTGAAGAAGTATGCGTACGGGCTGCGCTTGCCCGTCACCGAGACCGAAATTCTCGAGACCGGCGAACCCGAGCGCGGCGACGTCGTCGTCTTCCGCCTGCCGGAGGACCCCGATATCAATTACATCAAGCGTGTCGTCGGCTTACCGGGTGACCGGATCGAGTACATCGATCACAGGCTGACGGTCAACGGCAAACCGGTGCCGTTGCTGCGCGATTCGCAGAGCGACGACGCGCGCGCATTGCCGCGCTTCATCGAGGACCTGGGCGGCCGGTTGCACGCCATCCTGATCGCGGACCCGGACAATTCAATGCGGGACGGCGTCTACGAGGTACCGGAGGGTCACTATTTCATGCTGGGCGACAACCGCGACAACAGCCGCGACAGCCGCTTCCTCGGCCCGATTCCCGAATCACACCTGGTCGGGGAGGCCGTTCGCGTCTGGATGCACATGGACGGGCTCGAGTGGCCGGACTGGGGTCGTATCGGGACAAAGATTGAATAATGTGGTGTCAGTCACTGAATTGCCGGCTAAAATGCGGCTAATCTGCAACAATGAAAGCGGGAGTGACCGAGATGAATCGTCTGCTGATGCAGACCGGGGAACCCATCGCGGCCGGGCGGCCGCGTTCCCGGATCGGCCGGGCACGGCAGGTGACGAGACAGGACGGTATTACGACCGTCGGGTTCCTGATCCTGGCCGTGTTCATCGGCCTGTTTGCGTTCGCCTTCATTCGACTCACACCGGTCTACCTGAATTACATGAAAGTCGTCGGCGTGCTGGACGGTGTGCAGGAGGAGTTCGACAGCCAGAACGCCTCGCGCAACGCGATCCGCACGTCGATCGTCCGGCGCTTCGACGTCGAGAGTGTCAGCGAGATCGAAGCGAAGGACATCAAGGTTACCGCGGAGAACAACGGTTTCCTCGTCGAAGCCGTCTACGATCACCCCACGCCGTTCATCGGCAACGTCTCCTTCACCGTGCATTTCGACAAGAAGGTGCTGGTGCGGCGCTGAACGGCGACGTCGTCTCGACGTTGCGGGAGTCCGGGCCGCCTCCCGGATCGGATCATGGACGAGCCTGAAACGGCATCCGTGATGCTGGATCGGGCCTCGGCCTGGCTCGACGAGAAGCTCGGCTACCACTTCAGCGACGATCAGCTGCTCTGCATGGCCCTGACCCATCGCAGCGCGCCCGGGTGGAACAACGAGCGACTCGAATTCCTCGGCGATGCCATCCTCGACGTGGTCGTATCGGAAGTCATCTATCGGCTGCGGCCGGAAGCGAGCGAAGGCGTCATGAGCCGCATCCGGGCGTCGCTGGTCAAGGACTCGACGCTGGCCCGGCTGGCCACATCGATCGATCTCGGCGAGCAGCTGGTCCTCGGCCCCGGGGAACGGCGAACGGGCGGCCATCACCGCATGTCCATCCTGGCCGACGCGCTCGAAGCAATCTTCGGCGCCGTGTATCTCGATTCGGGCTTTGAAAACGCTCGCGAGGTCATCCGCAGGGCCTATGGCGACATGCTCGAAACCGTGCCCGAATCCGCTTCGCTGCGGGATCCGAAGACCCGCCTTCAGGAGCTGTTGCAGTCCCGCAGGACCGGGCTGCCGGCCTATGACGTCGAAAAGGTCACCGGCAAGGCTCACCAGCAGACCTTCGAAGTGCGCTGCACCGTTACGGCGATCGAAGCGAGCACCGTCGGCCATGGCAGTTCCAGGCGGCAGGCGGAGCAGGAAGCGGCCGCGCGCATGCTCGAGCTGCTGGTCGAAGATTCCGAATGACGGGAAATGGCGCGCATCGGGCGGGATTCGTGGCCGTCGTCGGCCGGCCGAACGTCGGCAAGTCGACGTTGATCAACGCCTTGCTCGGCAGCAAGATCAGCATCGTCACGCCGAAGCCGCAGACGACACGACACCGCATTCTCGGCGTGCGCTCGGCTCTCGACAACCAGATCGTGTTCGTGGACACGCCCGGCTTGCACCAGGCGGGGCGCAAGGCGATGAATCGCCTGA
>Ga0268386_10004110_pt1 | contig 10673 bp, 8 predicted proteins | sample RVTome_15_FD_200260 | JGI IMG/M metagenome (GOLD analysis project Ga0268386, IMG submission 200260) | Soil microbial communities from uranium-contaminated site in the Upper Colorado River Basin, Wyoming, United States - RVT150D86... ... | reverse complement strand
GAGGGCAAAGGCGTGAACCGCACGGACCGGCCCGCGGCCGAGTTCCCCGCCGTCGACAAGGTGGCCTGGCTTCGCGAGCTCGACGAGGCAGCGCGCGGGCTCAGCCCCGAGGTCGTCCAGGTGGTCGGGATGTACGGCGATTCCCTCCAGAAACGGCTGATCGCGACCTCCGACGGCCGCTGGGTCGGGGAGGAACGTCCTCGCATCCGGATGGTCACCCAGGTCGTGGCCGCTCGGGACGGAACGATCCAAACGGGGTTCTTCGGTCCGGCAGCGTGCGCCGGCGTCGAGCTCTTCGACCGATTCACCGCGAAGGCGATCGGCGAGAAAGCAGCGCAGCGCGCCGTCACGATGCTCGACTCGATCCCGGCGCCGGCGGGCGAGATGGCGGTCGTGCTCGCGCCGGGTATGGGCGGTGTCCTCTTCCACGAGGCCGTGGGGCATCCGCTCGAGGCGGACGCCGTGGACAAGGAGGCGAGCGTCTACCGAGGATCCGTCGGCACGAAGTGCGCAAGCGAGGTCGTCAATGGGGTTGACGATGCGACGATCCCGAACGGGTGGGGCTCGTTCGACTTCGATGACGAGGGCGAGCCCGGGCAGCGGACCGTGTTGTTCCAAGACGGTGTGCTCCACGGCTTCCTGTACGACCGGCTCCGGGCGGACAAGGACGGCGTCGAGTCCACGGGCAACGGTCGACGCGAGTCCTATGCCAACCCGCCGATCCCCAGGATGACCAACACGAACATCCTCGACGGCGCCGAGCGAGCTGATGCGATCATCGAGGGCACGGACAAGGGTGTGTTCGTCACCTCGCTCGGTGGCGGCCAGGTCAATCCGGCGAGCGGCGACTTCGTGTTCGGATGCTCCGAGGCATTCCTGATCGAGGGAGGCAAGGTCACGACGCCGGTGCGAGGTGCCAACCTGATCGGGCGTGCGATCCAGGTGATGTCCGCGGTCGATGCCGTCGCCGACGACTTCGACACGTGGGAGGGCGTCTGCGGCAAGGACGGACAGCAGGCGCCCGTCGGCAGCGGCTCGCCCACCTTGCGGATCTCGCGGATCACGGTGGGGGGAACCGGTGCCTGACCTGGGCGATCTCTGCAGAGCGGCGGTCGAGGCGGCCGAGTCGGACGAAGCCGTCGAGGCGTACGCGGAAGAGTCCCGTCGCACGGAAGCGAGCGCGCTTCGCGGCGAGGTCGAGGGCCTGGCGTTCGCCGAGTCCCGAGGTGTCGGCGTCCGGGTCATCCGCGAGGCCCGACTGGGTTACGCGTGGGCCGCTGACCCGGACGCCGACGACGTGCGCGAGCTGGTACGGCGCGCGCGGGAGAACGCGGCGCTCGCCGCACCCGACGAACACAACGTCCTGCCGGAGCCGGCGCCGTGGGAGCCGATCCCCCGTCTCTTCCGAGAGAGCTCCGCCGACGTGCCGACCGAGGACAAGACACGGCTCGCGCTCGACCTCGAAGCCCGCGCGATCTCCCTCGAGCCGCGGGTCACGAAGATCGACGAGGCGCAGGTCGGTGACGCGGTCACGCGGGTCGCGATCGCGTCGACGACCGGCGTGGAGGCCGAGTACCGCCGAACGGACGCATGGTGCCTGGCCGTGACGCTCGCGGTCGAAGGCGACGAGACCCAGACCGGGTTCTCCTACCGGATCGCGCGGGGGTTGGATGAGCTGGACTGGGAGGCGGTTGCGGACGAGGCGGTGGAACGTGGGGCACGGATGCTCGGTGCCGTGAAGCCGCCGACCGCCCGTGTCCCGGTCGTGCTCGACCAGTTCGCGGCGATGTCGTTCCTCGGGGTGCTTGCCGGCGCGGTCTCCGCCGACGCCGTGCAGAAGGGTCGATCGCTCTTCGCCGACCTCGTGGGCGAGCGTGTCGGCTCGGAGCTGTTCACGCTCGTCGACGACGGAACGAACGTCGAAGGGCCGGGCGCGGCGCCGTTCGACGACGAGGGCGTGCCGAGCGGCCGGACGGAGCTGTTCACGAAGGGCACGCTCAACGGGTTCCTGCACAACGCCTACACGGCACACAAGGGCGAGACGACCTCGACCGGGAACGGCAAGCGCGGCTACCGGGCTCCGCCCGGTGTGGAGACGTCGAACTTCTACCTCGACGCGGGGGTGACCCCGCGCGACGAGTTGCTGCGGCAGGCGGACGGCGGCGTGCTGATCCAGGACGTGAGCGGCGTGCACTCGGGAGCCAATCCGATCAGCGGCGAGTTCAGCGTCGGCGCGACGGGACTGCGTATCGCCGGCGGCGGGCTCGGGGAGCCGCTTCGGGAGATGACGATCGCATCGACGTTGCCGGAGATGCTGCAGGCCATCACCGGCGTCGGTGACGACCTCCGGTTCTTCTCCTCGGTGGGGACACCTTCCGTATTGATCGGCGAGATGACGCTCGCGGGCGTCTGATACGTCGGGTCTACCGGGCCAGCCCGTGACACCCGCTACCGGCCCGCCGATGATCACCGATCCTCGATCATCCGGCAGCGGGTGCCTCGGGTGCAGCGTTGTACCGCGGCCGCCGCTGGCCCGCAGGAGCGGATGGGTGTTCGAGCCGGCCGAGACCGGTCGGCGCGAGAACGCGCGGTGCCGTACCCTGAAGCGCCCGGGCGGCCCTTCGACGGATCGGGCCGGAAGATCGGAAGGAGATCTGGGTTGACTCAGACCCCCATCGAGAGTCATCTCACGCACGTGCTTCCGCTGGAGTTCGGGCGACCGATGCCGGTCGTCGCTCGCGGCGAAGGCGTCTGGATCGAGGACACGTCGGGCCGTCGGTACCTCGATGCCATGAGCGGAGGCTCGATGGCCGCCACCCTCGGGCTCGGCCGGCGAGACATCGTGGCTGCGGCCCGCGCGCAGGCGGAGACACTTGCCTTCGTCCACAACGAGCGTCTGACCAACCCGGCTCAGGAGCAGCTCGCGAACGAGCTGGTCGACGTCGCGCCCGAGGGGTTCGCGCGCGTCCGCTTCACGGTGAGCGGCGCCGACGCGAACGAGATGGCGATCCAGATCGCCCGCAGCTATCACGTCGAGCGCGGCGAGCCCGAACGCTGGCAGGTGATCTCGCCGGCGCAGGCGTACCACGGCCCGACGCTGGAGACCCTCGCGCTCACCGGCCGTCCCGGGATGCATGGTCCGTTCGGGCCCTACCTCCCCCAGCACCTGCACATCCCGCCGAGCACTTGGCGTTTCGACCCCTCCGGCGAGGCGGCCCTCGCCGCACTGGACGCGGCGCTCGAGGAAGCGGGTCCCGGGAACGTCTCCGCGTTCTTCTGCGAGCCGATCAGCGCTGCCGCTCTGCCCGGGTACACACCGCCCCGCCGCTTCTGGGAAGGACTGGCCGAGCGGCGCGAACGACACGGCTTCCTCGTGTGCTTCGACGAGGTGGTGACGGGGGTCGGGCGGACCGGCGAGTGGTTCGCCGGGGCGGTGACGGCGTGCACGCCCGACATCATCGCGACGGCGAAGGGACTCGGAGCGGGCTACGCCGCGATCGGCGCGGTGCTCGTTCGTGACCATGTCTACGAGGCGTTCGACCGAGGTTCGCGTCGCTTCACGCTCGGCCACACGTGGGATGGGGCGCCCCTTGCCTGTGCCGTTGGTCTCGCGGTCCTCGAGGCCGTGCGGTCGGAGGGATTGGTCGAGCGGGTCCGCGAACGAGGGGCGAAGCTCCGGGAGGAGCTCGCCGATGCGCTCTCCGGCGTTCCGCTCGTCCGCGAGGTCAGGGGTCACGGGTATCTGCTCGGGGTCTCGTTCGTGGATCCACGTGATGGCGAGTCGTTCCTCCCGACCGACCTGCGGGTCGGGGGGCGGATCGATGCTGCCGCATTCGAACGCGGGTTGATCGTGCTCTCGACGCAGCCGACGCGCGACGGCTTCGCCGGAGACCAGACGTTGTTCGCTCCGGCATTCACCGCGACCGACGAGGAGCTCGCCGAGATGGTCGCTCGTTTCAGCGACGTCGTCAGACACGTCGCGGACGAGATCGAGCCCGACCTCAGCCGCTCCGAGCCGATCACCTCGACCGCGATCGGAGGTGCCCGATGAGTCCCACCGAGCGCGACCACTTGCGAGCGTTGATCCTCCAGCACGAAGACCCGACCCCCCCGGGGCACGTCGCCGAGTGGCTCGCGAGCCACGATGCTCGCGCGGAGACGTACCGGATCGACCTCGAAGACCGCGAGGTCGATCCGACGGCCTACGACCTCATCGTCTCGCTCGGCTCCGAGTTCGCCGCGTTCGATGTCTCGAAGCCGTTCGTGCCTCGGGAGGCTCGGCTCATGGGCGCGGCGATCGAACACGACGTGCCCGTGCTCGGTCTGTGCTTCGGCGGACAGATGCTGGCGCGCGTCCTCGGGGGAGAGGTGTTCCGTGGGACGGAGTCGGAGATCGGCTGGCTACCGGTCAGGAGCAAGGACGCCGATCTGGTGCCCGAGGGTCCCTGGTTCCAGTGGCACTTCGATTCGTTCACCGTGCCGCCGGGCGCCACGGCGATCGCCGAGTCGGACGTCGGTCCGCAGGCCTTCGTGGCGGGGCGGAGTCTCGGCCTCCAGTTCCATCCGGAGGTCACGACCGAGATCATGGACGACTGGGTTCGCGAGTACCGACACGAGCTGGACGGCGACGGTGTCGACCCCGACTCGCTCCTCGAAGAGACGTACCAGCGAGCGAACGAGAGTCGGCGGATGGCGTGGCAGCTGTTCGAGCGTTTCCTGACGGACGTGGCCGGCCTGCGTTCGGAGAAGAGTCGGGAAGGCGCCGAGCCGCACTCCGGCCGGCAGGCGGGCTGACGAGTACGGCAGGCAGCGGAGGGAACATGGCGGCGACGGCGATCGGATCGGATGCGACGAAGGTATTCCCGCGATTCCTCGATCTCGAGTACCCGAGCATCGAGCGCGGTGACGGCGTCTGGCTCACCACGACCGACGGACGCCGGATCCTCGACGCCTGCTCCGGCGGCGCGATGGTCGCATGTCTCGGCCATGGGGTGCCGGAGATCGTCGATGCCTTCGTGGAGCAAGCGAACCGGATCTCGTACTTCTACAACCACCACTTCACGAGCGAACCCCAGGAGCGCCTGGCGGACCTCCTGCTGGAGGTCGTGGCGCCCGGGATGGCTCGCGTGCGTCTCGTGTCCGGGGGCTCGGAGGCGAACGAGACTGCGCTGCAACTCGCTCGGCTGTACCACGTCGAACGCGGAGACACTCGGCGCTGGCGGGTGATCTCCCAGGCGCAGTCGTACCACGGCTCGACGATGGGAACGCTCGCCCTGAACGGCCGGAGTGCTTTGCGGGAGCCCTACACGCCGTACCTCGCGTCCCATCTCCACATCCCGCCCTCGACGTGGCGGTTCGATCCGAGCGGCGAGGCGGCGTTGGAGGAGCTCGACCGGCGTCTCGAGGAGGCCGGCCCCGAGACGGTCGCCGCGTTCTTCTGCGAGCCGGTGGGCGCAGCGGCGCTCCCCGCCGCATCGCCCCCGGATCGCTTCTGGAAGGGCCTCGAGGAGCGCCGGGACGAGCACGGCTTCCTGATCTGCTTCGACGAGGTCGTGAGCGGGATCGGTCGCGTCGGCAGCTGGCTGGCCGCGGACCAGCTGCCCATCGAGCCCGACATCGTGGCGATCGGGAAAGGCCTGGGTGCCGGCTACGCTCCGCTCGGCGCGGTGCTCTGCCGCCAGCACGTCTACGACGCGATCGATCGAGGGTCGCGTGAGTTCGACCTGGGACACACGTGGGACGGGGCGCCGTTGACGGCGGCAGTGGGATTGGCCGTCCTGGATCTCCTCGTCGAACGGGGTCTCGTCGAGCGCGTCCGTGAACGGGGACCCGTCCTGCGCGACGAGCTCGAGTCCGCGCTCCAGGGATCCGAGATCGTGCGGGAGGTACGGGGCAGAGGTTTCCTCCTCGGCGTGGAGCTCGTGGACCCACGGGACGGGGAGTCGTTCCTGCCGATCGAGCTCGACGTGGCGTCGCTGATCGACGACACGGCCTTCGAGCACGGACTCCTCGTCACGTCGACCCATCCGCAGGCGGACGGTTACGCAGGAGATCAGACGCTCCTCGCGCCGGCCTACGTCAGCACCGACGACGAGCTCGCCCAGGTTGTCGATCGCTTCCGGGACACCATGGGATCGGTCGAGCGTTCGATCAAGGAGTCGTTGCCGGGAGTGAGCAGCGGATGAGCAACGGAGATCCAAGCGAGGAGTTCGTGCTCCTCGCCATCCCCGACGTCAACGGTTCGCTCAGAGGGAAGGCGCTCCGGCCCGCCGCGTTCGAGACTGCGGTCGAGCACGGAACCGTGATGACGGATCTGATCCTGGGGTTGGATCCCGTCGACACGCCGATCGCCGACTACGAACGGTTCGGTATCCGCACGGGCGCGGCGGACCTCGTCGTGCACCCCGACGTGGAGACCGTCCGTGACCTGTCGTGGCGACCGGGCTGGAAGGTCTGTCTCGCCACGCCGAGCTGGCCGGACGGGAGTGCCTGTGACTTCGCGTCCCGCGAGGTCTTCCGGACGGTGCTCGCAGATGTCGCGGTTCTCGGCTACGACGTGATGGCCGCGATCGAGTACGAGGTTCGGATCTGGGACGAGGACGGCGAGCCGCTCTCGAGCGGGATCAGCTACAGCCTCGGCGAGATCGGACGCTACGATCGATTCGTCGACGCGCTCGTGGGCGCACTGCGTGCGCTGGACGTGGAGCTCTCCGCGGTGCACACGGAAGCCGGGCCGGGGCTCCTCGAGCTCAACCTCGCGCCCGGGCGAGGCCTCGGCGCCGCCGACGGCGCCGTGCTCGCGAAGTTCGCGACGAAACAGGTCGCGACGTCGATGGGCCTCCGCGCGAGCTTCCTCGCGAAGACCGTTCCGGGTGAGGAGGGGTCGAGCGGACACGTCCATCTGTCGTGTTGGGACGGTGACACGAACGTCTTCGCTGGGGACGCGGCCGACGATCCGCTGCCCGACCCGCTCGCCGCGGCGATCGCCGGGGTCCTCGAGCACCTCTCGGCCGCCTCGCTGCTCCTGAACCCGACGATCAACTCGTACAAGCGTCTGGTCCCGGGCTGGTTCGCCCCGATCAACGCCACATGGGGGTACGAGAACCGCTCGTGCGCCGTGCGGGCGATCCGGTCGGCGCGCCAGGACCTCTGGCGCTTCGAATGCCGTCGACCGGGCGCCGACGCCAACCCCTATCTCGCGCTTGCCGCCATCGCCGCCTCGGCCGCGGACGGGATCAGGCGGGGAGCGACCCCGCCGGATGCGATCGAAGGCGACGCCTACGCCCTCCCGGACCTCCCCGAGCTTCCGGGGTCGCTCGAGTCGGCCATCCGAGCGTTCGAGGACGACGACAGGCTGCGGAAGCTTCTCGGCGAGGCGTTCAGCGAGTACTACGTGACGTCTCGCGCCTGGGAGCTCAAGGCCTGGCGCGAGACGGTGACCGATTGGGAACGGGACCGATACGACCGAGCGGTGTGAGCGCGGCGATCACTCCTCGCTGAAGTAGATGTTCTTGACCTCGGTGTACAGGGCGGCCGCGTGCATCCCCATCTCGCGTCCGATCCCGCTCTGCTTGAAGCCCCCGAACGGCGCCTCGGTGAACACGCTGCTCGAGGAGTTCACGCTCAGGACGCCTGTGCGGATCGCCTTGGCGACCCGGATCGCGCGCCCCACGTCGCGGGTCCAGATCGAGCCGGACAGACCGTAGGGCGTGTCGTTCGCGAGTCGGATCGCCTCTTCCTCGGTGTCGAACGGCAGGATGCACGCGACCGGTCCGAAGATCTCCTCCCGAGCCACGCGCCAGGAGTTGTCCACGTCGGCGAGCACCGCAGGAGTGAGGTAGTACCCGTCACGGTCAAGCTGCTCGCCTCCGGTCGTCAGGCGCGCGCCCTCGTCACTCGCGATCGCCAGGTAGTCGAGCGAGGTCTGTCGCTGACCCTGGCTGATCAGGGGCCCCATCTCGGTCGACTCGTCGAGGGGCTCCCCGACGTTGATCGCACCGGTCGCCTTCGAGAATCGCTCGACGTACTCGTCGTAGATCCGACGTTGCACGAACTGCCGGGAGCGGGCGCAGCAGTCCTGCCCGGCATTGTCGAACACGGACCAGATGGACTTGGGGATCGCGACGTCGAGGTCTGCATCGTCGAACACGACACTCGCGGACTTGCCGCCGAGCTCCAGCGAGACGCGTGTGATGTTCGCGGCGGCCGCTTCCATCACCTTCTTGCCCACCTCGGTGGAGCCGGTGAACCCGATCTTCGCGACGCGCGGATCCGTGATCAGCGCGGTGGCCGTGGTCGCGCCGGGGCCGGGAAGCACGCTCAGGGTCCCTTCGGGCAGGCCCGCCTCCATCAGGATGTCCGCGATGGCGAGGGCCGTCAGCGGTGTCTGCGACGCGGGCTTGAGGACCGCCGTGTTCCCGCACGCGAGCGCGGGAGCGGTCTTCCAGTTCGCGATGACGGCGGGGAAGTTCCATGGACTGATCAGGACACAGGGCCCGACCGGTTCTCGGAGCGTCACGTCGAGTCCCGGCGGCACGACCGGGATGGTCTCGCCGAAGATCTTGTTCGCCGCTCCGCCCCAGTATTCGTAGGTGTTCGCGACGATGTCGATCTCGGCGCGGGCTCCGCCGATCGGCTTCCCGCCGTTGCGCGCCTCGAGCGTCGCGAGCTCCTCCTGCCGGTCGCGGATCAAGAACGAGGCCTTCGTGAGCACGTGTCCCCGCTCCCGAGCGCTCATCCGACGCCACGGACCCGTTTCGAACGCGTCCACGGCGACGTCGACGGCACGGCGTGCGTCCTCCGGCGACGCCTGGGCGACTTCCCAGGCCGGCTTCCCCGTCGAGGGCTCCACGACGTCGGTGACGGCCCCTTCCGCCGCCGCCACCCGCTCTCCGCCAAGCACCAGCAGTTCGGTCATCGTCGCCTCCGCTGAACTCGTCATGGTGTCGTGCGGTTGCGCGGTCTCCGTATGACCCAGCAGCCGAACCGACCACGATCAGGCACCACACACTAATGGAAGCGAAGATCCTCCTCCGCGGACTCGGTGGAACGCGTCGTCGTCATCATCTCTCCACCGGGCGGAAAGGTTTCTGTAATGGAAGATGGGCCAGACTCGACTGATACGAGGGAAAGGAAGCGTCGATGCTGCACTGGGCCAAAGCGCACAGATCGGCCGCGGCCGCGATCGCGGTGGCGGCGCTGGCTCTCTTCGGGCTCGGCATCTACTGGTTCGGCCCGCAGCGGCTCGTCCTGGATCGTGAGGTGGCCGAGGCGCTCCCGACGCCGACAGCAGCAACGGATCCCTCGACCGGCGAGGAACCGCTCGAGGAGCCATCCGGCATCGAGGAGCTCGGTTCCGGGGAGTTCCGGAGCCTCGAGCACGGCACCAAGGGTCTAGCCCGGATCGTCGAGCTCGAGGACGGCTCACGCTTCGTCCGCCTGGAAGATCTCGATACCTCGGACGGCCCCGACCTGCGCGTGTACCTGACCGACCAACCGGTCTCGGACGACTGGGGCGTCTGGGACGACGGCCGGTACGTCGACCTGGGGGCTCTGAAGGGCAACGTCGGCGATTCGAATTACCTCATCCCCGAGGACGTCGATCCCCTGGACTTCCGGACGGTGGTGATCTGGTGCCGCCGATTCACGGTCGGCTTCGGCGTCGCGCCGATCTAGCGCTCACACGGTGGCGTCGCGGACGTTCGCGAGGATCAGGGCGACCACCAGCACCGCCACCGCGACCCGGTACCAGAGGAAGACCGTGAAGTCGTGACGCTTCAGGTACTTGAGGAGACCCCAGATCACCACGAAGCCACTGATCGCCGAAGCGACCATGCCGGCGACGAACTCGCCGGCGTGACCCTGCAGGCCGGTCTGCGCCAGATCGACCGCCTTGTACGCGCCGGCGCCCGCGATGATCGGAAGCGACAGGAGGAAGGAGAAGCGCGCGGCGGACTCGCGATCGAGGCCCATCGCGCGCGCGGCGGTGATCGTCACGCCCGAGCGTGACACGCCGGGCTGCAGCGCCAGCGCTTGCGCGGTGCCCAAGAGCAGGCCCTCTTTCGGGCCGATCGTGCCGAAGGCGCGATCGGACCGCGACCGCCGGTCGACCCACACGAGCAGGAGCCCGAACGCGACCAGCATCACGGCGATCAACCAGGGTGCGCCGAGCGCCTCTTGGATCACGTTCTCGAAGAAGGCGCCGGCTATCGCGCCGGGGATCGTGCCGACCACGAGCGCCCATGCGATCCGCTCGTCGGGCGTGGACATCCGACGGGCGCGGATGGATCGGAACCAGGCGGCCGCGTACCGGGCAACGTCCTCACGGAAGTAGATGAGGGCACCGAGCAACGTCCCCAAGTGGAGGGCGACGTCGAAGGACTTCTTGACGTCGGCGTCGCCGATGAGCATCCATCCGAAGATCCAAGGGACCAAGATCAGGTGACCCGAGCTGGAGACCGGTGCGAACTCCGTCGCCCCCTGCACGAGGCCGAGGATGATCGCTTGGAGGATGCTCACACGGTCCTTCCGTCGGAAAGCGGTCGGCCAATGCTAGCCGTCGGTCGTGACCGGAACGGTGAACGATCCGCCGGCCACGAGGTCGTCGGGTCCGCGAACCGCGATCGAGAGCGTCGCGAACGCCGAGGCGAACGCCAGACGTTCCGCGTCGGTCG
>Ga0268386_10004109_pt1 | contig 10675 bp, 9 predicted proteins | sample RVTome_15_FD_200260 | JGI IMG/M metagenome (GOLD analysis project Ga0268386, IMG submission 200260) | Soil microbial communities from uranium-contaminated site in the Upper Colorado River Basin, Wyoming, United States - RVT150D86... ... | reverse complement strand
GCGCACGTTGTCGTCATCGAACACTGACAGCCCTGCCCTCAGCTCGACCGGACCGCGTTCGCACCGCGGCCGGGCATTGAGAGCGACCAGGGACACTCGACTCTCCGGTTTGACACGCGCGCCGCGCGGTTCCTACACTACGGCACCTGGCCGCCTCGGGCGCCCAGCAACTGCCACACCGTACCGGGAGGGCGCATGCACTACGACCGGATCTCCGCCGACTGCCATCTCGACCTCTGCTGGCTGCCGCCCGATCTCTTCACCAGCCGGGCCTCGGCGGCGCTACGCGACCGCATGCCCTACGTGACCGCGGGGCCCAAGGGCCCCATGTGGGTTACCAAGAAGGGCGCCACCTTCGGTCTCGCCAACGGCATGGGCTCGGCGGGGCGCGAGTACGTCCCTGGCCAGATCCACCGCTCCGACCGCATGGCGTCCACCGGGCTCTACGAGGACGGCAAGAAGGGCATCCGGCGGCTGAGCGACCCCGAGCTGCGGCTGAAGGACCAGGACCGCGACGGCGTGCAGGCCGAGGTGCTCTACGGCATCCTCGGCTCCAGCACGCGCATGGGCGATCCCGAGGCGGCCGTCGAGATGATCAGGGTCTACAACGACTGGCTCGCCGACTTCTGCGAGACCCACCCCGAGCGCTTCGCCGGGCTGGCCTGCATCCCGAGCGCCCCCATCGATGCGGCGGTGGCCGAGGTCAAGCGCGTGGTGAAGCGGGGCGCCGTCCGCGGCGTCGACGTCGCGAACACGCTCGACATGCCGCCGCTCTACGACCCGTACTGGAACCCGCTGTGGGACGCCGTCGACGACTCCGGGCTGCCCCTTCACTTCCACACGGTGGGCGGGCGCATGCCGGATGCCATCCGCAAGACGCTCTGGGGCAGCGCGTGGGGCGAGAAGGTCGATGGCACCATCGACTTCCGCGTGGCCCGGGCGGGCTTCGCCGTGCACATCAGCGGCTTCCAGATCTACATGTCGACGATCCTCATGTCGCTCGTCTACGGCGGCGTGCTGGAGCGGCACCCGCGCATGCGCGTGGTCATCGGCGAGGGCGGCATCGGCTGGATCCCCTACATCCTCGACCACATGGACCTCGAGTGGGAGGACCAGTTCAAGGACCTCGGCCTGTCCATGAAGCCGAGCGACTACTGGCGGCGGCAGTGCCGGGCCACCTACCAGTCCGACCGCATCGGGATCAAGATGCTGGACGAGCTCGGCGAGGACAACGTCATGTGGGGCTCGGACTTCCCCCATCCCGACGGCGTCTGGCCGGACTCCACCGAGGTCATCGAGCGCGAGCTGGGGCACCTGCCCGCCACCGTGCGCCGCAAGATCGTCTGCGAGAACGCCGGCACGCTCTACGGCCTCATCCCGGCCTAGCGTGTGATGAGCGGCGCCCCGGCGGGCTCGCCCGGACGCCCGCCGGCGCTCTCCGGCCCTGCCCGATGAGCGGTGTGGTGCGCCTGCGCCGCAGCGTGCTCTTCATGCCGGCCTCCAATGCCCGCGCGCTGGACAAGGCCCGCACCCTACCCGCCGACGCGCTGGTCTTCGACCTCGAGGATGCGGTGGCCCCCGACGCCAAGCCGGAGGCCCGCCAGATGGCCGTCGCCGCCGTCAGCGCGGGGGGCTACGCGCCGCGCGAGGTCGTCGTCCGCGTCAACGCGCTGAACACGCCCTGGGGCCGCGACGACCTCGCCGCCGTCGCGGGCTCGGGCGCCGACGCGGTGCTCCTGCCCAAGGTCGAGAGCGCCGGCGCCGTGCACGACGCGCTCGGCGTCCTAGGGAAACATGGGCTAGAGGCGGCCGGGGCGCCGGCCGGCCTGGCGCTCTGGTGCATGCTCGAGACCGCCCGCGGTGTGCTCCGCGCCGAGGCGATCGCCGCCGCCAGCCCGCGCGTGGCCGCGCTCGTCATGGGGACCTCGGACCTCACGAAGGAGCTCCGCGCGTGCCACACGCCCGACCGCCTGCCCCTGGTGACCAGCCTCGGCCTCTGCCTGCTCGCCGCCCGGGCCCACGGCCTCACTGCTCTCGACGGCGTGCACCTTGACCTCGACGACGAGGCCGGGTTCCTCGCCGTCTGCCGGCAGGCGGCGGCCATGGGTTTCGACGGCAAGACACTGATTCACCCGAAGACCATCGCCGCGGCCAACGAGGCGTTCTCGCCGTCGCTCGAGGAGGTCGCGCGGGCCCGGCGCATCGTCGCCGCCCACGCCGATGCCGTCGCGGAAGGGCGAGGTGTGGTGGTCGTCGACGGCCGCCTCGTGGAGCACCTGCACGTCGAGGAGGCCCATCGCGTGATGGCGATGGCCGCCGCCATCGCGGCACGCCGCGGGCCGCCACCCGCAGGGCCCCCGGCATGAAAAGGATCGTGCCACTCACGGCGATCGTCGTCGGCCCCCGGATCGTCCTGGGCGTCAGCCTGGGCTGGCTGCTGGTCGCCACGGCCCTCGGTGCGGCGGGCGTCGTGCGCGCCCGGCCGCCGGCCGCGGTCCCGCTGGTTCTCCTTGCCCTCACGGTGCTCGTGCTCGCCGCCGTGTGGGGGCTGGCGGAGTTCCGGGCGTGGCTCGCGGCGCTCGACGTGCGGTGGCTGGTGGCGCTGCACCTCACCCGCTTCGTCGGCGCCTACTTCCTCTACCTCTACGGGCAGGGGCAGCTGCCCTACGCCTTCGCCGTTCCCGGCGGCATCGGCGACATCGCGGTGGCGACTCTGGCGGCGGTCCTGCTCGTGGCCGGGCCCCCGCGCGATGCCCGGCGCCGGCTGGCCTACGGGGCCTGGAACGTCCTCGGCCTCGCGGACATCCTCTTCGTGGTGACGACGGGCGGGAGGCTCGTGACGACGGCTCCAGAGTCGATGGTGGCGCTGACCCGCTTGCCGCTGAGCCTGCTGCCGACGTTCCTGGTGCCGCTCATCATCGCCAGCCACGTGCTCCTCGGCGTGCGGCTGGCGCGCCCGGTCACGCCGACGCCGCGGTGAGGTGACGCGGCGCCGGTCGGGCCCGCCGCCGTCCCCACCGTGACCAGATCGGGAAGGTCAGGCGTCGGGGACCCGCGTCGACTGCCAGGCCATCATCCGCCAGGCGCCGCCGGCGCGCGTGTAGACCGCGAGGTAGCGGACGGTGAAGCGCTGCTCCTTGCCGGCGTTCTCCACGTGCATCGCCGACACGCCGTTGACGATGCCCACGTCGCCGCGCACGCGCGCCGTGCGGTCGCGAGGGGCGATTCCCCGGTAGTGGGGCTTGCCGGCCTTGAGGTTGCCGAGGTGCTCGGCCTTGCTCTCGACCCGCGCGGTGGAGTGCACGTAGATCAGGTCATCGGCGAGGCAGGCGTCGAGCGCCGCCCAGTCCTCCTTGCGCATGGCCTCGAAGCGGCGCTCGTCAGCCGCGAGGACGTCGGCTTCCATCTGGTCAGGCATGGTCGGCGATCTCCCGGATCTTGCGGAATGTCTGCACGCGCCGGCGGTTGCCCTCCGGCATCTTCTTGATGTCCTCGTCGGTCAAGGCCACCGTGTTGCCGTAGGCCTCGTACACGGGGATCTCGTGGTCGGCCGGGGCCGGCATCGCCTGCTTGCGCGCCATGGCCGCCTCGACGTAGGGGGCCAGCTCCTCGCGCTTGCGGCGCTCGCGCTCGGCCTCCCGCTCGTGGAATTCCGGCATGACCTCGGCCGCGAACAGCTCCAGCGCCTCGCAGATGTGCTCGTGCCGGTTCTTGCCGCCCTGCTGGATGAAGATGGTCTGGTCCACGCCGGCGTCCTGGAACGTCGTCAGCGTGCGGCGCAGGTCGTCGGGGGTGCCGATGCAGCCGACCCCCCCGCCCAGCACCTCCGTCCCGAGCTGCTCGCGCACCTTGAGAAAGGCGTTCCAGATGTTCGTGCGGCCGGGCTGGTGCTTGCCGAAGACATAGTGGTGGGCGAGCGCGAACTGGAAGAAGCGGAAGCCGTCGGCGCCCCGTCGCTGGGCCTCGGCGGCATCGCGGTGGCAGGAGAAGCCGGTGACCATGGCGATGTTCGGGTTCACCGCGTGGCCGATCGGCACGCACTCTCGCTTGAAGGTCTCGTAGTAGTCGTCGACCCACTGCTTGGCCTCGGTCGGGTCGATGAAGGCGAAGGTCAGCGCGCCGATGCCGAGCTGGGCGGCCAGGTGGATCGTCTCCCGGTTCGAGCAGGCCACCCAGATCGGCGGGTGCGGCTTCTGCACGGGCTTGGGCAGCACGTTGCGGGGCGGCATCGAGAAGTACTGGCCCTGGAAGCCCGGGTAGGGCTCCATCACCATCATGTTGGCGACCTGCTCGACGGTCTCTCGCCACATCGCCCGCCGCTCGGCCGGCTTGACGGCGTAGCCCTCCAGCTCGGCCCGCGAGGCGGACTCGCCCGTGCCCCAGTCCACGCGGCCGCGGGAGACGAGGTCGAGCGTGGCCAGGCGCTCGGCCACCCGCGCCGGCTGATTGTAGCCGGGCGGCATGAGCACGATGCCGTGGCCCAGGCGAATGCGTCGCGTGCGCTGCGAGCACGCGGCCAGGAACACCTCGGGCGCGGAGGAGTGCGAGTACTCCTCGAGGAAGTGGTGCTCGACCTCCCACGCGTAGTCGATGCCGAGCCGGTCGGCCAGCTCGACCTGATCGAGCGCGTCCTGGAAGAGCTGCAGCTCGGCGCCTTCCCCCCAGGGACGCGGAAGCTGATGCTCGTAGAAGATCCCGAACTTCATGCCGGCTGCCGGCGGCGAGCGTCGAACTCCGCCGCCACCTGCTCGTCCCTGGCCAGGAGCCCCTCGGCGTCGACCTCGGCGTAGGACATCACGCCCATGTCGGCGTAGGCCTTGCGGATGCGCGGCCCCCACAGACCGATGTCCTTGATGGTCGGCACGATGCGGGTGAAGAGGCGGGTGCGAAAGAGCTTCATCCGCTCGGAGGCCTGCACCATCCGCACGCACTCCTCGACCGGCAGCCCCAGCGTCTCCCAGACCTCGATCGAGAGGAACCGGTCGCGCATGAGGTAACACGCCTCGACCGCGAACTCCTCGCGCTCGTCGCGCTCGGCATCGCTGAGCTGCGGGTAGTAGTCGCGCAGCGCGATGCGCCCGAAGGCCACGTGGCGCGCCTCGTCCTCCATCACGTAGGCGTTGACGGCGGCCGCCAGCGGGTTCTTCGCGTGATCCCGGATGGACGCGAACGCGGCCAGCGCCAGCCCCTCGATCAGCACCTGCATGCCGAGGTAGGTGATGTCCCAGCGTGCGTCGGACAGCACCTGGTCGAGCAGCGTCTTGAGCGTGGGCGTGATCGGGTACGCGAGCTCGAACTTCTGGTGCAGGAGCCGCGCGTACACCTCGACGTGCCGCGCCTCGTCCATCACCTGGGTGGCCGCGTAGAACTTGGCGTCGACGCTGGGCACCTGCTGCACGATCTTGGCAGCACAGAGCAGCGCCCCCTGCTCGCCGTGCATGAACTGCGAGAGCTGCTGGGCCTGCAGGTGGCGGCGCAGGTTCGCCCGCTCCGTGGCGGTCAGGCGGTTCCAGATGTCGGAGCCATAGATGGAGATCTGCTCGTCGGGAAGCTCCTGCGGGTTCTCGGGATCGAGGTCGAGCGACCAGTCGATCCGCGTGTTGCCGTTCCACTGCCGCTCCTTGCCCTTCTCGTACAGGCTCAGCAACGAGGCGCGTCCGTCCTCGTATTCCCAGCGCAGGAGCGAGTCGAAGCGGCTCGGAACGAGCCATTCGCTCGGATCGACGGGGATGGCGTACCGCTGCTGGGTGCTCATGGCGCGGCCTCCTGGGGGCGCGACGGTATCGCTGGGGTCGAACGACCGGAGAATACCACGGTGGCCGTGGTCCCGGCCGCGCCGGTCCGCTATCATGCCCGGACATGGCCAACCGCTGGATCGTGCTGGCGCTGGTCTTCCTCACGCGGACCTCGATGGGCTTCCAGTTCCAGTCGGTCGCCTCGGTCGCGCCGCTCATGATCGCCGACCTCGGGCTCAGCTACGCGCAGCTCGGCACGCTCCTCGGCCTCTACATGCTGCCCGGCGCCGCCTTCGCGCTGCCCGGCGGCGTCGTCGGTCAGCGCTTCGGCGAGCGCCGGATCGTCGTGGCCGGACTCGCCTTGATGATCGCGGGTGGCGCCGTGACCGCCGGCGCCGGGGGCTTTGGCACCGCCGTGACCGGCCGGCTGTTGAGCGGCGTCGGCGCTGTCGTGATGAACATCCTCCTGGCCAAGATCGTGTCCGACTGGTTCACGGGCAAGGAGCTGTCGACCGCGATGGCCATCATGCTCACCTCGTGGCCGGTGGGTCTCGGCCTGGCCGCGACCACCCTCGGCGGCGTGGCGGCCGGGACGTCCTGGCGCACCGCCGTCATGGCCACGGCGGCCGCCGCGGGTCTCGGCCTGCTCCTCATGCTGCTCTGTCGCGACGCCCCCGGCGCCGCCGGAGGACCGGCGCGGGCGGCGCTGCGTGGCCGAGAGCTCGGGCTGAGTCTCAGCGCCGGCTTCGCCTGGGGCTGCTTCAACGCCAGCCTCGTCGCGATCGTCGCCTTCGGCCCCGGCCTGCTGATCGCGCGCGGCGCCACGCTCGGCGACGCCGGGCGCGTCGTCAGCCTGGCGATCTGGCTGACGATGCTCTCGGTCCCGCTCGGCGGTCTCCTGACCGACCGCCTCGAGCGCCCCACCTTCCTGATCGTGACCGGCAGCCTCGTCGCTGCCGGCACGATGCTGCTCATCCCCGTCCTCGCCCACGCCGTGCTCGCCTTCTGCCTGGTCGGCCTCGCCATCGGCGCTCCGCCCGGCGGGCTGATGGCGCTGCTGCCGAAGGCGCTGCCGCCCGAGCGCCTCGCCACCGGATTCGGCGTCTTCTACACGGTGTTCTACGTCATGATGGCTCTCACCCAGCCCGCCGCCGGCCTCGTGCGCGACGTCGCCGGCGATCCGGCCGCGCCCATCGTCTTCGCAGCGCTGGTGATGGCGGCGACGGTGGCGGGGCTGGCGATCTTCCGGCGCCTCGAGCGGAGGGGGGCATGAACGTCGCGCGGCACGTCGAGCAGGCGGCCGCGTGGTTCCCCGATCACCCGGCGATTCTCTTCGAGGGCCGCGCGGTGTCCTATCGCGAGCTGAACGAGCGGGCCAACCGGGTCGCCAGCGCCCTGCGAGCGGCCGGCGTGGAGCGCGGCGACCGGGTGGCGCTGTATCTGCCCAACATCCCCGCGTTCGCGGTGTGCTACACGGCGGCGCTCAAGGTGGGAGCCGTCGCGGTGTCGGTCAACTCGATCTTCAAGGCCGACGAGGTCCGGTACATCCTCGACGATTCGGGCGCCCGGGTGCTGTTCACCACCGGCGAGCTGCTGGCCAACGTTCCTCACGCCGACTGCCCGGCGCTCGAGCGACTCGTGGTGTGCGAGGACGACGCACAGGGACACGCCACGCTCGAGCAGTGGAGCGCCGCCGGCTCGGCCGACGGCCGGGCGCTGGACCTGGACCGGGGCGAGCCGGCGGTGCTGCTCTACACCTCGGGCACGACCGGCGTCCCCAAGGGCGCCACGCTCACGCACGGCAACGTGGTCTTCAACGACTACGCATGCGTCCACCACATGGGCGTACGGCAGACCGATCGCCTGATGCTCTTTCTGCCGCTCTTCCACGTGTTCGGCCAGAATGCCATCATGAACGCTGCCTTCGCGGCCTGCGCCACGGTGGTCCTGCAGCGCCGCTTCGTCCCCGACCAGGTCCTCGACTCGATCCAGCGCGAGCGCGCGACGATGTTCTTCGCGGTGCCGACGATCTTCATCAACCTGCTCGCCCTGGATCTCTCCCGCTGGGACCTGGCATCGGTCCGCTACGACTTCTCGGCGGCGGCCACCATGCCGCAGGAGATCTCGCGCCGCTGGACCGAGCGGTTCGGCCGCCCCGTGTTCGAGGGGTACGGCTTGACCGAGTGCTCACCCTTCGCCTGCTACAACCACGACTTCCGCCACAAGTTCGGCAGCGTGGGCACTGCCGTCGAGAACGTCGAGCTGAAGATCCTCGACGAGGACGGCCACGAGCTGCCCCGGGGCGAGTGGGGCGAGATCTGCATCCAGGGGCCCGGTGTCATGAAGGGCTACTGGCGACGCCCCGACGACACCGCCGCCGCCATCCGCGGCGCCTGGCTGCGCTCCGGCGACATCGGCACGATGGACGACGAGGGCTACGTGTTCATCGTCGATCGCGTGAAGGACATGATCAACGTCGCCGGCTTCAAGGTGTGGCCGGCCGAGGTCGAGCAAGTCCTCTACCGCCACCCGGCCGTGCGCGAGGCGGCCATCTACGGGGTGAGCGATCCGGTCCGGGGCGAGGCGGTGCGGGCGGCCATCGTCCTGCGGGACGGCGCCGCCGTCACCCCCGAGGAGATCATCGCCTTCTGCCGCGAGCGGATGGCGGTCTACAAGGCGCCCGCCATGGTCGAGCTGGTGCGCGAGCTGCCGAAGAGCGCGACCGGCAAGATCCTCAAGCGCGTGCTGAGGAGCCGATGACCGGGGAGGCGTCCATGACGGCGTCCCGTCCGCAGCTGCTTCCGACCTCCGTGGTGGGCAGCCACGGGCTACCCGGCTGGGTCTGGCTTGCCCGCGAGGCGATGGAAGCCGGCCGCCTGGGCGCGCTCGACCTGCGCGAGCTGACCGAGGACGCCACGCAGGTCGCGCTCCTCGACCAGCAGCGCGCCGGCGTGGACGTGCTGACCACCGGGGAGATGGGCCGCGTGCGCTTCATCATCGGCTTCTACGACCGGATCGCCGGCATCCGGACGCTCCCTCCCCCGCGCCGGCTGGGCCAGCCACTGTGGGACACGAACACGCCGTTCCAGGTGACCGAGAAGATCTCGGCGCCGCAAGGGCTCGGCATCGTCGAAGAGTTCCGCCTCGCCCGGTCGCTCACCGACCAGCCCCTCAAGGCGACGGTGCCGGGGCCGTACACGCTGCTGGTGCCGCTCCGGCTCGGGGGGGCCTACCGCGACAAGGGCACGCTGCTCGCCGACCTCGTCGCCATCGTCAACGCCGAGTGCCGCGCGCTCGTCGACGCCGGCGCCGACTTCATCCAGGTCGACGAGCCCCACCACGGGATGTACGCCGGCAGCGTGCACGACGTCACCCGGGGCATCAACCAGGCGGTGGCCGGCGTCGAGGCGAAGATCGCCGTGCACGTCTGCTTCGGCAACCTCTACGGCCGGCCGTTCAGCGCGGTGCGCGACTACCGCAACCTCTTCCCCGTGCTCGGCGATCTGGCCGCATCGCAAGTCGTCCTCGAGTTCGCCAACCGCGGGCTCGACGAGCCCGCGCGCTGGCGGGACTGGCCCGGCCACCTGGAGCTCGGCGCCGGCGTGATCGACGTCAAGGCCTTCAAGGCCGAGACGGCCGAGGAAGTCGCCGAGCGCATCCGGGCGCTCCTGCGCTGCGTTCCCGTCGAACGGCTGTGGCTGAATCCCGATTGCGGGTTCTGGGAGACGCCGCGCTGGGTGGTCAAGCACAAGCTCGCGGCCCTCGTGCAGGGCGCGCGGATCGTGCGCCGGGAGCTGGCCGGCTGAGGCGTCAGCGCGTCGCCGCGCACCATCGTCGACACCTCTCACAGCTGCCCGACGACGGAACGGAGCATGACGACGCACCCGCATCCGCGCGAAGCCGGCCTGTCCTCCCAGACGTCCCCCCTGCGTGAAACCACGCCGGACCGTGCCCCACGCGGAAGAGCGAATTGCGCGAGATGCTGCCCAACAGGACGCTGGACGCTCAGGGAAACCAGTGCCGCCGCACGCCGGCCACGACGACTGGCCGGGTGGCCGACGCCGCCACGCGGCGAGGACTCAGCGGCCTCGGCCAGGCCGAAGTAGTGGCAGCAGCATCGAGGACGTCACGAAGTCGAAGCTTCGATCGGCGAACGGCAGCCGGGTGGCGTTCGCCCTGGCAACGCGGACCTCGGCCACGACCGGCACTAGGCGGCCGCGCGCGCGACCGCCGGATCCTGATCGACGGCGGTGATCCGCATGCGTACGGCGTGGCGACGGGCCAGTCTGCGAGGGCGCGCGGGACATCCGACAGCGTGATGAGTCGGCGCCGCGACGAGCCTCTAGCGGCCGGTGCCCCCGCCACCGCGCAGCCGCGGATCGAGCACGTCGCGCAGCGCGTCGCCCAGCATGTTGAAGCCGAACACCGCGAGTGAGATGGCGGCCGCGGGCCAAAGCGCCATCCACGGAGCGTGATACATGAACGTGCGGCCGGAGCCGGAGAGCATCGCTCCCCAGGACGGGTACGGCGGCGGGATCCCGAAGCCGAGGAACGAGAGGCTCGACTCGGCGAGGATGACCGTCCCGAGCCCGATGGTCGCGAGGATCAGGATGGTCGCCATCACGTTGGGCAGGACGTAGAGCATCACGATGCGGAGATGGCCCGCCCCCAGGGCGCGGGCCGCCTCGACGTAAAGATTCTGGATCACGGACAGCGTCGCCCCCCGGATCACCCGGGAGGCGCTCGCCGCACCGAGGATCGAGAGGGCAAGGATCAGGTTGACAAGACCTGGACCGAGCGCCGCCATCAACGAAAGGACAACGACGAGCGCCGGGAACGACATCCAGGCGTCGACGATACGCTGGACCACGATGTCGTAGCCACCGCCGAGATACGCGCTGGAGACACCAATGATCGTCGCCATCAGCGTGGCCAGGGTC
>Ga0268386_10004108_pt1 | contig 10676 bp, 5 predicted proteins | sample RVTome_15_FD_200260 | JGI IMG/M metagenome (GOLD analysis project Ga0268386, IMG submission 200260) | Soil microbial communities from uranium-contaminated site in the Upper Colorado River Basin, Wyoming, United States - RVT150D86... ... | reverse complement strand
GTTGTTCGTGCCGCCGCCGCAGGTTTGCGGCGAGGCCGCCGAACGCGCCTTTGTCGACCAGCTCAACGGCGAAATGCCCGCCGGCATCCGCATTGGCTTTGATGGTCGCTTTCAAAAAATGCTGTCGTACAAAAGCAAAAATTACGCGTTACTCGCCTACGACGGCAAGCTGAAATTTAAAGGCTCCTCACTCGTCTCCCGCTCGATCGAGCGCTTTGGCCGGCAATTTGTCGTCGACGCCATCTCGCGACTCTTACAAGAAAACGTCCAGGCCTTACACGACCTCTACGTTTCGACCTACGACCGCATTGTGCAACACGACTGGGAGATCGACGACTTCGCCCGCACCGAAACGCTCAAAGACACCCTCGAGAAGTATCAGGCCGATGTCGCCAGCGGCCGCCGAGCCAAAGCAGCCGCCTATGAATTAGCCATCGCCCGCATGCGTGACACCGGCCAGCCCGTACATCGTGGCGATCGGATCACGTATTATGTCACCGGCAGTAGTCCTGCCATCACGGCTTTCGACTACGCTCGCCTGGCCGATGCCTGGGATCGAGCCCATCCCGACGAAAATACGGCATATTACCTCAAACGTCTGGACGAATTTGCGCGCAAATTTTCACCCTTCTTCCACCCGGAGAGTTTTCAGCGCGTGTTTGCACCGGAGGATCTATTCGGGTTCTCTCCGTCGGGGATTGCGGTATTGATGACCCAGCGTGAGGCGCCAGTGCCCTAATACGGCGTACCGCTCAGTAAGCTGAGAACTGCCTACACGACTTATCTCGATTCCGGGGAACAAGCAATCTTGTAGTTGAAGGGATATGTGGATGGAAAATCTGCAGAATACGTAGCAGGGCAATCACTTTCCGCCGTGGTAGATGGAGCGAAGTCGTTCTCGTGGGAGGCATCGCTAGGAGGTCGTGCAATCGGTGATCAGCAGTCTCATTCGGCGGTAATCGGCTCTGCTCTCAGCGTCACGCATCAGGGACAGGAAGCAGCTCGGTGTCATCGGTGCAGGTGTCAGTGCTCCACTACCACGGTGGTCGATCCATTTATGTACAGAGTATGACCCGGACGGAACGAAAAGTAAAATTGATTTATTTCATTGAAATGATGATATTTATTCATGGAAGATAAACATAGCCGCACGGTCATATCTCAACTGGGGTATCACATCCCATCAGCTATTCGCTTCGGCATCAGGGAGTTCCTCATCCATGGCGATAGCGAACCGGCTCCCAGTCTTTGGCCAGATCGCACAGAAGCGCCAGGGTCTCCCGGTTGGCGCTGCACGCGACGATGCCCGGCAGGCGCAGCGCATGAGCGCGCTCATCCACCCAGAGTTCCTCGAAGTGAACCGGTTGTTGATTGTGCACCCACAGCGCATCGCCCCCCAAAATACGGGCCAGGTGCAAGGTGACGGGAAAATCGTAAATGTTCGGCGTATGGATTAATTGCCCACCGAATAGGCCACGCGCAAACAGTTCGAACAGGCATCCCGGTAATTGCGCTCCCGTGTAGCCATCCAGGCCCGCCTCGGTTAACACTTGGCCCATCGCCGCATCGTCTTGTAAAAAGCCGCCAAAGCAAATTTTGTTCGAATCCGGCCGCGCGCCGGGCATTATCGGAGTGAGCGACTGCAGCACGTCGGGGGCGGGACGGCTTGGATCATCATCGCCACAGACGATGCGGTCGCCGACCGCTTCCACCCAAGTGCCATGTGGACCCCATTCTGGAATGTAAACCAGCGAATAATGCACCGTCTCAACCGACCGCAGGTTGAGCATCACACACCAACCGTCTCCGTTGCGGTCTCGATACTGCTGCGTGCCGTCAATCGGATCGAGGGCGATGGTATAATCGCTTTGCGAGGCAAAACGCTCTAAGTCTCCCGTCGACTCCTCCGCCTCCAAGCGGCATTGCCGAAAGATCGGATCGCTATCGCGCAGGGCCGCCACCAGCAGCTCTTGTACCGATAAATCCGCCAAGGTGAGGGCGTCCGTACTGGCGCTGCCGGAGGTTTTTTTACCGGACACGCTAATCTCATACTGCCGCAGTTGCCGCGCCATGGCGCCGGCCCATCGGAACACGGGCGGCATATAGGTCGAGAGGGAATCGGTGATGTCTTGTCGTTGCATACCGGACCTTCACACACAAACATGCGTTGATCGAATCAAGGCCTAACACGTTTATCTAACATATTATCCCAAATTCATCCGGCAAGGGACAACCGCATGTACGCCACGGCTTTCTCTATGACGTTGCAAAACGAACCGACATCCGCCATATTCCATCCAGTAGTTACCATAATGAGGCACTCCCGCGTCAATCGCTATGATTGCCGCTACTGCTAAGGAGCACCAGCCCCCATCTATCTACCATCATGGCCACCATTATGGCTACCACCCTGGTTTCAAGGGAGGTCCTATGCATCGACACGATTTACTCCAAGCCCTGACGCAGTACAAAACCCGTTACCTAGAAGAAGCCGCGATCATTGACCGGCTGATGGGATTTGTGCAGACGCATCCCGATTGCTTCGAGCGCTCGTTGAGCGTGGGTCACATCACGGGTTCTGCCTGGCTCGTCAATGAGCCGGGCACGCACGTCCTCTTGACGCATCATCGCAAACTCAACGCCTGGATCCAGTTGGGTGGCCACGCGGATGGGGACACCGATGTCAGCCGGGTGGCCTTACGGGAAGCACAAGAAGAATCCGGGCTGGCTCAGATCGAGCCCATTAGCGAGACGATCTTTGACGTGGATATTCACGCCATTCCCGCCCGACCAACCGAACCGGCGCATTTTCACTACGATGTGCGCTACGCCTTCCGGGCCATTGGCTCCGATCAATATACCGTCAGTGACGAATCGCATGCGTTGGCATGGATCGCCATTGCGGAGCTGCCGCAACACGTGTCGGAAGAATCCATGTGCCGTATGGCGCGCAAGTGGTTGCAACAGCGCGTGTAGGATTGCCTCACATCCAAGCAGTAATCGTCAACATGCAACGTGCCGTCACGCACTGCCGATTGCCTGCCGGCTCTGTGTGGCCCAAAGCCAGCGGGAAAGAAAGTCACGTGCAAAATCGTTGTCACTGCCGTAGAATACAATAGAGAAAGGAAATTACCTCCGTTCAGGAGTTCCTGCCATGGCCGCTTCACCCCCCGCCCGCCGTCTGTTGTTTCCGCAGTCCGTCAGCTTTAAAAATATTCTGTTGTTCCTTTTCATCTTGCTGGCGGCATTAATTCCCCTGGCGATGAACTACTATCAGGATAGCCGGGACTATGAAATCGAAGTGCTAGCCTCCAAGCTGGAATTCTTTGCCGAGCGCGGCGCCTCCTGGATCGATGTAGCGGCGTTATCTTTACTCACTCAGCCCGAGCACATGCGCACGCCCGACTATGGCAAGCTGGTGCAAACGCTCAATCGCATTGAGCACGAATTTGGCGTCGATAATGCGATTGTCATGCGCCGCAAGCCAGATGGCCAGTATATCTATATCGCTTCCGGCACGGGCACCTCTGGCGCGAGCGGCAGCAGCGAGGGGACAGTTCGCAACCCGTGCCATTCTACCGGCACTACCAACTCGCCGGTGCAGAACCCTTGTCATCCAACGCAACTGCGCAGTCCCGCAGTCAATAACCCCTGCAATCTGGCTCATGCTAAGAGTGCAGCCATCAGCAATCCGTGCAACCCCGCCCTCCTGGCCAACCCAGCGGTGAGTAACCCGTGCAATCCCGCTCTGGTCACCGGCACAGCCGTCAGCAATCCGTGCAACCCCGCGACCTATGCCGCCGCCGGCTTCCCGCTGGGAATACCAGTGCACATCCACCCCTTATTTCCAGGTACGTATAAAGCCACGGAAGAGACCTGGCAGCAAGGCGAGATGATGTACAGTCAGCTTTTCGGAGGCAAAACCAATGATGGGCAAGAATATAGTCAGTTTTTACAAATCAACACCCCTCTGAAGCTCGACAACGAGGTGGTGGCGATTTTAATGCTCAACAAATTCGCCAAACCCGTTTACGATGCCGTGCGCTCTAAAACCATTTGGGTGGGCAGTCTCACGATGGGGATTTTAGTCATTGGTCTCGCCCTGTTCGGCTATAGTTCTGCCCGCATGCTGCGTCCGCTCAAAAACTTGACCACGGCGGCAAGCGAAGTGGCGCAAGGCAATCTCGACATTAGCCTCCCCACCCCTCGCAGCCGGGACGAAGTGGGCCGTCTGGCCAGCACCTTCAACACCATGCTCGAGGGTTTGCGCCAACGGGATTTTATCCGCGACACCTTTGGCCGCTATCTGAGTAAGGAAGTGGTGGAGGAAGTGCTGGACTCCCCGGACGGCTTAAAGCTGGGGGGTGAAACGCGCGAGGTGACCTTTCTGGTGTCGGATTTACGGGGCTTTACCTCGCTGTCGTCGCGTTTGCCAGCCCACGAGGTCATCGATATTTTGAACCGCTATCTCGAGCGTATGGTCGACATTATCGCTACATATCGCGGCACCGTAGACGAATTCCAGGGGGACGGCATCCTGGCGTTTTTCGGCGCCCCGTTGGCGGCAGAGGATGATCGAGAACGCGCCGTGGCCTGTGCCATTACGATGCAAGCGGCGCTGATCGATATGAATGCGGAACAACGGCGGCTTGGCCTGCCGGAACTCAACATGGGCATTGGCATCAACACTGGCGAAGCGATCGTAGGCAATATCGGCTCGGAGCGGCGCACCAAATACGGTGCGGTGGGAAATGCCATCAACGAGGCGTACCGCATCGAATCGTTCACGGTTGGCGGACAAATTTTAATTAGCCCGAGCGTCTATGCGCAGGTACAACACCTCGTTGACATTGAAAGCACACAAGACGTTCAATTTAAAGGACTGGATCATCCCGTAACGTTGTATCACGTTGTCGGATTGCGCGGCGCTTACGCGGTCACCTTGCCGGATAAAACCCCCGAAGTATGGGTTGCCCTCGACCCGCCGTTGTCCATCTCGTGCTTCCCAATTGAAGGCAAAACGGTATCGTCTCATGCCATTCCAGGCACGCTTACTCACCTCGCCGAGACCACCGCGGAGGCATCGCTCAGCGGCGGGGTCATGCTGCATAGTAACATCCTGCTGGATCTCGTCCTTCCCGATGCCTCGATCCTCTCCGACATTTATGCGAAAGTCGTGGCCTTGTATCCGGACGATACGTCACTCACGCAGGTCCGTTTGGGATTTACCTCCGTGCCCGAGCCCGCCAAAGCCTTTTTGGCTCGTCAACGCATGGCAGCCCTGCCATCCACCCTCCCATCCCCTTCTTAAGTCCCTGTCCCCAACTCAACGTATCGCTTTCCTCTGGAGAGATGTATGGTGGACGGTGTTATAATGAGTCTCCGGCAGACGGCCCAGAGTAATCGCACTGCGAGAGAGGAGGCCCGATGACAGCAGCGGATCATCATCAGCCCGCCCCGGCGCCGAGGGCTGAACTAGCTGAACATTTTTTGCAACTCCTGGCCATCGTCGATCGGCTCCGCTCCCCGCAGGGCTGTCCCTGGGATCGCCAACAAACGCCGCAGAGCCTCATTCCCTATTTGTTGGAAGAGACTTACGAAGTCATTGAAAGCATTGAGGAAGGCAACCATAATGGCCTCAAAGAAGAATTAGGCGATTTGCTTCTCCACATCCTTTTTCAAGGCCAGTTGGCGCAAGAACACGGGCGCTTCACCCTCGCTGACAGTATCCAAACCATCAGCGAGAAACTCATTCGCCGGCATCCGCATGTATTCGGCGATGCGAAGCGCCAAGATGAAGCCGATATCAATCGCAATTGGGAAGCGGAGAAGCAACGTGAGAAAGGGAGAGACTCTCTCTTGGACGGGGTGCCGCGCAGTTTACCAGCTCTAACCCGTGCCCGGCGCGTGCAGGAAAAAGCCGCCTCAGCCGGCTTTGACTGGCCCTCGATTGCGCCCGTATGGGATAAGGTCAGTGAAGAGATGGAGGAACTACGGCGGGCTTGTGCCGCCGGAAATACCGGCGACATAGAAGAGGAATTTGGCGATGTGCTGTTCAGCCTGGTTAACTTGAGTCGATTTTTACACCTCAACGCCGAAGGGTCGATGCGGCAGGCGATCGCCAAATTCGAACGCCGGTTTCACGGCATTGAAGCGGTATTGGCCAAACGCGGACGCCGTTTGGAAGAGGCTGATTTAGAAGAAATGGATGCGATCTGGAATGAACTGCGGCAGCAAGAGCAGCTGCGGCAACCCCAACGGAAGGAGACCTAACGCTATGTTCGACATTAGCCGCCTGGAACGCCCGGGCTTCGCGCCGCAACGGTCCGTCGTCATGGCTCGCGAAGGCATGGTGGCCACCAGCCAACCGCTAGCTGCAGAAGCCGGCGTCAGTATTCTCAAACAAGGCGGCAACGCCTTCGACGCGGCCATTGCCACCGCCCTCACGCTAGGCGTGGTCGAACCCATGTCCACCAGCATTGGCGGCGACGCGTTCTTCCTCTATCACTGTGCGGCTGACGGTAAGATCTACGGCGTCAACGGCAGTGGCCGTTGTCCGCAACAGCTTACGCTCGATGCCCTGCAGCAACGAGGCATTGACGATATTCCCGTGCGCGGCCTCGCGTCCGTGACGGTGCCCGGCGCCATCGACGCCTTTACGGCGGTGCAACAACGCCACGGCGTCCTCTCGTTTGCCGACGTGTTAGAACCGGCGATCCATTACGCCGAAGCGGGTTTTCCGGTAAGTGAGATTATCGCCACGCAGTGGCAAATCGGGGCGCCTTTGCTGTCCCAATACCCATCCAGCTCGCACACGTATCTGCTCGACGGCAAAGCGCCGCAAGCTGGCGAGGTGCACCGGCAACCCAATCTGGCGCAGACGTTTCGCATCCTGGCTGCAGAAGGGCGCGACGCCTTTTACCAAGGCGAGATCGCCCAGCGTATCGTCAAGTTTTCGCAAGACCACGGCGGTTTTTTTAGCCTGGAGGATTTTGCTGCGCACACCACGGATTGGGTGGAACCGATCTGCACCGACTACCGGGGCTACACCGTTTTAGAATTGCCTCCTAACGGCCAGGGGATTACCGCTCTGTTAGCCCTGAACGTCTTGGAGGGATATGATCTGAGCGCGATGGACTATGGCTCTGCCGCCTACTACCACTTGCTCATCGAAGCCACGAAGCAAGCCTTTGCGGACCGCAGCCGCTACATCGCCGACCCCGACCATGCCGAACTCCCGGTCGCCGGACTCCTCTCGAAAGCGTATGCGGCGGAACGGCGGCAGGAAATCGATCTCACCCGAGCGTTAACTTACGCCCCCGGCGATCCGGTCAATTTTAGCAATACGGTGTACATCAGTTGTGTCGATCGCGAGCGCAATGTCGTTTCTTTGATCCACAGTCTATACATGGGATTTGGCTCCGGCGTGGTGGCCGGCGACACCGGCATCTGTCTGCAAAACCGGGGCGCCGGTTTTGTCGCCACACCCGGCCATCCCAATGTCCTAGCGCCGGGTAAACGCCCATTTCACACCATTATTCCGGCCATGATCCTGCGCGATGATCAGCCTTGGCTCTGTTACGGGGTAATGGGCGGGGATATGCAGGCTCAGGGCCACGTGCAAGTGGGTCTAAACATGATCGATTTTGGCATGAATATTCAGGAGGCGTTGGAGGCTCCGCGCTACCGGATTTTGGGCGGCAAACGGGTGATGCTCGAACGCGCCATTGCCCCGTCTATTCGTCGGGAGTTAGAAGACATGGGACACGAAATTATCCCGTCCGATCAGGTGCCACGCGGACCTCAATACGGCGGTGGGCAAGGCATCCTCATCGACCATGCACGAGGCGTTTTACAAGGCGGGAGCGACTCGCGCAAAGACGGTTGCGCCATCGGGTATTAAGGACTGGCCAATATTCCTCTCCGATCACGGATCACAAAGCGGGAAAATCCCGGAGGATTTTCCCGCTTCTCAATATTCTACTGGGTCACCGGGTACTGCAAAGCGTCCGGGTCGAAGCCCTCTTGATAGCAATCATCAATCATCCCAAGTAATTCGCCGGCTTGCTCTCACTTTCCTTGTCGCTCCCCGTTCTTGCTCACCCACGTCAGCGCGTCACGCCATACCCGAAGTCCCTCATCAGACCGCTCGCTGATGCCGTAACTCCCGAGGTCAGCTACCCTTGCCACCTGGGCGTTTTAACGGGGTTGGCTCAGAGCAAATCAGGCCATCATCGGAGCGAATGGGAGGAGGGGCCCAATGAGGAGTCCGCTTGACAATATTTAAGAAGACTCTCATAAATGTAGTTCAAATGACCATCTTTGCATTGTATTAATAACTTTAATATAAGATTTTTAACTTTTATAAATCCTAAAATAGACATTAAAGTTTTATTTTTTTCTATCGATATATATTTTTGACGAAATATCTCTTAGCACATAAAGTAATAATCCGAAAAAGGCAAACCACTTGAAAGAGTGGGACGCAAAGCCACTGGTCTAAGTCCCGAAAATCCGGGATACGATAGCAGGGTTGCCGGGCGCACACAGTACCTCTCGAGGGCCGTGTCATCGCACGGCCATCCAAGAATGAGGTACCCTTGTGTTGACCCTGTCAAGATATATAACTCATTGTTTATCTTATTTTTTCCGTCTTCCCTCGCGCGTTTCAGCTCTGAGATCTCTGTCCGCCATAGGCTTGACGCTTCTAGTCTTCACTTCTCACGTCTATGCCACAGACGTCACCTTGGCGTGGGACGATCCGCATAACAACGCCGCTGAGGTAGGCGGTTATAACCTCTACTACTGGCAGCATAGCTGGGATACTCCCACTTCCATCGATGTAGGCAAACAGACCACTTATACCCTGACAGACCTAGAGGCCGGACAGAACTATTATATTGCCGTCACGGCCTATGATAGTGATGGTAAAAATGAAAGTGACTTTTCCAATATTATAGACATGCACGGGACCGTCTTTGCCGTCAACGTGGGGGGGCCGGAATATGTGGACAGCGAGGGGACCCTCTATGAGGCGGACACGCTGTTCAGCGGCGGCAAGACCTCGACGCGGCCCGCACCCACTGCCGGCACCGAAGACGACACCCTCTACCACAGCGAGCGCTACGGCGACTTTACTTATGCCGTGGCCCTGCCCAATGGCGACTATGTCGTCACCCTGCGGTTCGCCGAGATCTACTGGTCCGAGGCCGGCCGACGCCGCTTCGATGTCGACATCGAAGGGACGCAGGTCGTACACGATCTCGACCTGGTGGCCGAGGTGGGTCCAAAGTCCGCCTATGATGTGACCATTCCCGTCCAGGTGACCGATGAGGAACTCAACATCAGCTTCCGCACGGATGTCGATAATGCTAAAGTAAGTGCTATAAAGGTCACTGCTGGTCAAAGTACCCCGCCACAGGCAAACAGCATACCTGTGGCAGCACATGACGCAGCTAGTACCACTGAGAACATGGCGGTAACGATTCCAGTGCTCGCCAATGACACGGATGCCGATGGTGACGCCCTCACTGTGGCCTCGGTCACGCAGGCGACGAATGGCACAGTGCTCACCAACGGCACTGATGTCACGTACACACCGCAGGCCCACTTCCACGGTGCCGATACGTTCAGCTATACGGTAAGTGATGACCACGGTGGCACGGCAACAGGGACTGTCTCCATCACTGTGTCGCCAGTGAATAACATACCCGTAGCCCACAACGGCACACTGACTACCACAGAAGACACCATGGCTAGCGGAACACTAAGCGCTAGTAGTTCCGCTGGAGATGCTTTAACCTACCACCTCGTTAGCCACGGCAGCAAAGGCACCGTCACGCTTACCAACGCAACTACTGGCGCCTACACCTATACACCAAATCCGAATGTCTCCGGCTCCGATACCTTCAGCTTTCGAGTCAGCGATGGTGCAATGAACTCCAACACGGCGATGGTGACAGTCACCATCGCACCGGTCAACGACACCCCTGTGGCAGGCAATGACACGGCTACTACCACCGAGGATACGGCGGTTACCATCTCAGTACTCGCCAACGACACGGACGCCGATGGTGACACCCTCACTGTGGCCTCGATCACGCAGGCAACGAATGGGACCGCGGTCGCAAACGGCACTGGCGTCACGTATACACCGAAGGATAACTTCCATGGCAGCGATACATTCAGCTACACCGTGAGCGATGGCCATGGCGGCACGGCGACGGGGACGGTCACGCTTACTGTAACCGCGGAGAATGATGTCCCCATGGCATACGATAGCACCCTGACTACCCCAAAGGATACCGTGGGCAGTGGAACGCTGAAGGCCAGCGATGACGACCAGGATACACTAACCTATAGCATTGTCACCAACGGCAGCAAAGGCACCACCACCCTCACTGATGCCACAACCGGCACCTATACCTACACGCCTGACCCGGACGCCGTGGGAACCGACAGCTTTACCTTCCAGGTTAACGACGGCACAGTGGATTCGGACGTAGCGACGGTGACAGTCACCATTACATCGGCGGATGCGGATAAAATCGTATTTGCCGTCAACGCGGGGGGTCCGGAATATGTGGACAGCGAGGGGACCCTCTATGAGGCCGACACGCAGTTTAGCGGCGGCACGACCTCAACGCGGCCTGCACCCACTGCCGGCACCGAGGACG
>Ga0268386_10004107_pt1 | contig 10679 bp, 8 predicted proteins | sample RVTome_15_FD_200260 | JGI IMG/M metagenome (GOLD analysis project Ga0268386, IMG submission 200260) | Soil microbial communities from uranium-contaminated site in the Upper Colorado River Basin, Wyoming, United States - RVT150D86... ... | reverse complement strand
TCGGTTACTGGGACTGCGTGCGCTTCGGCGCCGACGCCGAGCTGATCCGCCGCGCCCGGAAGGTCTTCGGAGCCCGCTCGGTCGTCGACCTGGAGACGGGTCCCCTGTCGTTCCTCCGCACCTCCAGCCGCTCGCTGACCGGCGACGCCGCCTTCGGCTACGGCGGTTTCCTGATGGGCGCCCGCAGGGAGTACCTGGAGGCGCAGAAGGACTTCCATTCCCGGGCGGGCACCCTGCGCTACGAGTTCCCTCAGCCGCGGCGTCCGTTCGCGGTGCCGGAGCCGATGCGGCCGGCAAGGGAGGCTGCGCCCGCGGGCCGGCGGCGCTTCGACCTGATCCTGGTCTCCGATTTCCGGCGCGACGACGCCGGGCGCAGGCTCGAGCTCCGGCTCGCCGCGCGGCTGGGCCTGCGGGTCGGCCTGATCCAGATGTCGTCCTACGACCTAGATCCGGGCACGCCGATCCGGCCCGTCGTGCGGGAGCTGGTCGATGGCGACCGGGTCCAGATCCTGGTCTACGGCGAGCGGGTCGGATGCCGCGCGCTGGTCGTCGGGCCGCCGGAGGTCGTCGAGGAGCCGCAGCGCTTCGTGCCCGACGTGGAGGCCGGCGGGGTGCACGTCCTCGCCGGGCCGCCGGAGGGTCGAGGGTGGGGGGACGGGGGGACGGACCGCGCGTACGACCTCGGGGTCTGCCGCCGGCGCCTGGTCGAGCACTGGGGTGGCGACGGCCTCTGGCATCCGCTCGATCCGGCGGCGCGCGCAGCCCTCGTGGAGCACGCCCCGGCGACCGGAGACCTCCGGCTCGCAAGCCGGGACTGGGAGGGCCTCCTCGCCCTGGTGGACGGCTGGAATCGGCTCCCGGCGCAGCCGGCGCCGTCCCGATCCGAGACCTGATCCGAGACCGCCGGACCCGGATCGGAGGCCTCAGACGCGCGCCGCCGCCGGGAAGCTCGCCGGGTGAGCGCGGAACCAGCGGTAGGTCTCCTCGATCCCCCGGCGGAGCGGGATCCGCGGCCGCCAGCCCAGGGCGTGGAGGCGGGAGCAGTCGAGGAGCTTGCGCGGCATGCCGTCGGGCTTCGAGCGGTCGAAGACGATCTCGACTTCCGGAGCGACCACCTCGCGGACGGTCTCGGCCAGCTCACGGATCGTCAACTCCTCGCCGGAGCCCACGTTGACGTGCTCGTCGCCGTCGTAGCGGCGCATCAGGAACAAGCAGGCGTCGGCCAGGTCGTCGACGTGGAGGAGCTCCCGGCGCGGCTCGCCGCTGCCCCAGACGGCGATCCGCGGCTCGCGCCGTACCTTCGCCTCGTGGAACCTCCGCATCAGCGCCGGCAGGACGTGCGCGCTCTCGAGGTCGAAGTTGTCGCCGGGGCCGTAGAGGTTGGTGGGCATGGCGGCGATGAAGTCGCAGCCGTACTGGCGGCGGTAGGCCTGGCAGAGCTTGATGCCGGCGATCTTGGCCACGGCGTAGGGCTCGTTGGTCGGCTCGAGCGGCCCGGTCAGGAGGTGCTCTTCGCGCATCGGCTGCGGGCACTCCCGCGGGTAGATGCACGAGCTGCCGAGGTAGAGCAGCCGGCGCACGCCCTGGCGGTAGGCGGCGTGGACCACCGTGGCGTGGATCATCAGGTTGTCGTAGAGGAACTCGGCCGGCCGGGTCGAGTTGGCGAGGATGCCGCCGACCGTGCCGGCGGCGAGCAAGACGTGGTCGGGGCGGTGGCGGGCGAACCACCGCTCGACCGCCGACTGGTCCCGCAGGTCGAGCTCCCGCCGGGAGGCGGTCAGGATCCCGCGGTACCCCTCGGCCTCGAGGCGGCGCCGGATCGCCGAGCCGACCAGGCCTCGATGGCCGGCGACGAAGATCCGCTCTTCACCCGGACGCTCTGGCAGCATGGAGCTCTCCCGGCGGCTCGCCACCCCGGCGCGGCGCGCCGCTCGCCCGAAGGTCGTTCAGGATCGTGTACAGGTTCGCGACGAGCGCCGCCTCAGTGTACTGCGCCCGAGCGGCCTCGAGGGTCGCCTCGGCGCGCGCGCGGAGCAGCGCCGCCGGGCTCGCCGCCGCCTCCAGGACCCCGCGTTCGATCTCGTCGATCGAGTCGTCCCGGAAGGTCGTGCCGAATCCGTCGGAGTCGATCCCCGCTTCCCGGGTGACGAGCGGGATCAACCCGGCGTGCATGCACTGGACCACCGAGCCGGCCTGCCCTTCGGAGCAGCTCGGGAGGATCACGTGGGCGCACCGCACCGTCAGCTCGCGGAACCGCCGGCCCCCCACCGGGATCCAGCCGACGGGGTGGACGTTGGCCGTGCGGAAGAGCTCTCGCCGGTAGCAGCGGCAGAACTCCGGCTCGCCCCGGAAGGCGCTGCACACCCACAGGTGGAGTCCCGGGTGGCGCGGAAAGACCTCCAGGAGCAGGTCCAGCCCCTTCTGGACCTGGGACCTGCTGGCGAAGTGGAGGAAGTGGCGCCCCGCGCGGGCGAAGTCCTTGGCGCCGAGCGCCGGCTCGATGCCCGGCAAGCCGTGGTTGTCGATGCGGTGGATCGGTCCGCCGAAGGCGTCGCTCCAGCTCTGCGCCGTGTACCGGTTCCCGACGGCGACGATCGCGGCGCAGCCGGCCAGGAACGGCATCGATTCCCTGTACAGCCGTGTCACCGGCACGCCGTACCCGCGGCGGGCCTCCAGCCGGCGGTGCCGCAGCCTGAGCTTGCGGTTGTGCTCGACGTAGTTGTCGGAGGTCGCCAGGAACACCCGCGTCGACTCCCCGAGGCGACGGTCGACTTCCGGTCGGAGGCTGGCCCGGTCCGAGATCACGAGGTCGTATTCCCGCTCGGGGCCGAACCGGCGGTCGCGCGAGTTGGCGACGTCGACGGCGTAGCCGTGCTCCGCCAGCGCCTGGGCGATCCGCCGCGCCCGGCCGAGGTTGGAGTGCTTGAGCCAGGCCGGGTCCCCCTCCGGGAGCACGAACGGCTCGACCAGGTAGAGCAGGAGAGCCCGTCGCCGCGCGGGCGGGGCCGGGACCTCGACGACGTCCGGGACGAAGTACGGCCGGTGCCGGCTGGCCTCGTGCCGGACCACGCTCCGCGGCCGGCGGCGCCGGCGGAGCACGGCGCCGAGGGCCGCCAGTGCCCTCGACGCGAGGTCAATCGGCCGCCAGCTTGCCACGGGCCCAGTCCCGCAGGTGCCGCCCGCACCCCGGGCTGCAGCGGTCGCCGATCGGCAGGATCGAGTACCGCCGCAGGCTCGGCACGGCGCAGGCGTCGTCGGCCTCCAGCCGCCAGCCGTCCGGGCCCGTGAGCGTGAGGCCGACGCTCCCCCCGGGTGCCGCGCGGCAGATCCGGTCGACGTGGTAGCGCAGCAGGTTGAGCTGCAGCGCGGGCGGGCGCCCGTCGCGCGTAAGGCGTTCGAGGAAGGCGCGGAAGCCGCGGAGCTCCGGTGCGTCCCCGACGGCCTCGAAGCGCGCGACGCGGAGGTAGCTGTAGGGGTTCGGCCCGCGCGTCGGCGGAGCGAGGAAGTGGTTTCTCCGGTCGGCCTTGAGGCCGCTGTACATGGTCATGGCGCCGGCCGAAGGATAGCCGAAGAACCCGGCCAGGTTGAGGTAGACGAAGCCGGCGCAGACCAGGGCCGCCAGGGCCGCCGCGACGGCCGAGCCGGGGGTCGCGCGCCGGCCGGCGCGGGGCGGGTCGGCGTCGCCGGCCCACTCTCCGGCCGGCGGCGCGCTCCCGCGGAGGCGCTCCAGGAGCCAGCCGCCGAGCGTCAGGGTGAGGTGAACCGCGAGCACCAGGGCGATCACCGTCAGCGCCGTGTTCAGCGTCGGGATCAGCGGATCGAGCCCGACCGCGTTGCGGTAGAGCGAGACGAGCTTCGGCGAGCGCTGGAGGGTGTGGGCGCCGGCGGCGGCGAGGATCGCGGTGGCCAGGACCCTTCCCGGAGGAACGCTCGCTCGCAGCCGCCCGAGCAGCTCCCGGGCCTCGCCCGGGCCGAAGAAGGCCGGGTAGAAGGCCAGGATCAGGACGGGGAAGTCCGAGACCCCGTGGACGATCATCGGCAGGTGGAAGAGGAGGCCGACGAAGCAACCGAGGAGGCGGGTGCGGCGCACGACCAGCAAGAGCGGCAACAGCAGCTCGACGACCAGAGTGCAGTAGATCGCCGCGGCGGCGAGACCCGCCCGGAGGAGAGACGGATCGCCGAGGTCCTCGAGCATCGGCTCGATCGGTACGAGAAGGAAGCGCGGCGCCGCGCTCGACGAGGAGAACCAGTCGGGGTTGAGCTTGTAGTAGAAGGCGAAGAGGTAGGTCAGAGCGCAGACCGCGGCCAGGCCGACGCGGGTCCAGCCCTGCCAGTCGGCGCTCGGCGCCGCGGAGGAGCCGCGGCGGCGGATCCGGGCGAGCCACCGGTCCGCGAGCTCGGCGATCCCGAGGAGCAGCACGACGGCGAGGCCGCCGGCCATCAGCCCGGCGTGGCTCGTGATGCGGTCCGGGCAGGCGAGCTGCGAGAGCAGGAAGACCGGGGCCAGCAGGCAGAGCGCGGGCCGGCACCACCGCGCCCCTCGCGGCGTGCAGGCGACCACCATCAGCAGCAGCCCGAGAGCCGCGCAGGCCGCGTGGAGGGCCAGCCCGACGTCCGAGCTCCAGCCGATCGTCGGCTTGATCCGGGCCATCGTCTCCATGTAGGTGGAAAGAGGGCCCATGCGCCCCTGCTCGAGGGCGAACTCGAGCTCGTGGAAGATCGTTCCGAACCCGAAGGTCCAGGCGAAGAGCCGCAGGCGGAGGTCGCTGCCGAGGAGCGGTCGGGCGGCGGGGCCGGTCATGGCGGGCGGCGGGGCGGCTCGATCCCGAGGCGCTCGGCGAGCAGCCGGTCGAGCTCGCGGTCGAAGCGGCCGAACCAGCAGTCCTCGGGCTCGGCCGCGTCCCAGAAGTTGTGCCAGTGGTAGGTGAAGGCTCCGGGGAAGAGGTCGCGGAACGAGCTCGACCCCGGATGGGTCGACGGGCCGACCGGCTGGAAGAAGTCGGCGAACCGGGCGAACGGCGCCTGCTCGTAGCTGTCCTTCCCGTCGTGGTGCGCCCAGAGCGGATCGAACGCCGCGCACGGCAGCACCAGCAGGTCGAGCTCCGCGCCCTCGGCGAAGCGCAGCACGTGGAGGGGCCGGCAGCTCCCCAGCTCCCGGCAGCGCAGCAGCAGCTCCCGGGCGGTCGCGCCGCCCGCGCGCAGGGCGAGCACGGCGGAGTTGGCGTAGGGCTGACCGGCGGACCAGCGGTAGCAGAGCTCGGCGTTGGGGAGCGCCCCGAAGTCGCGGAGGAACAGGGTGTCCATGTCGCAGTAGATCCCGCCGTGGCGGTAGAGCACCACGAAGCGGACGAAGTTCGACCGCCGGACGGCGTTGCGCTCGCAGTAGAGCTCGCTCCGGCCCGCGACCGGCGTGTCCGCCGCCTCGCGCGCAGGGTCGAACCGCAGGGGCCGCAGGAACGGCAGCAGGGGCCGCAGGAACGGGTTCTCCTCGTGGCCGGCCCAGCCCGCCTCGGCGTCGAGCCAGAGCCAGAGCTCGCTGCGCGCCAGGTCCTGGGTGGCCAGGAGGGACTTGACCGCGAAGGCCTGCTTGCGCGCGAAGTCGCCCCGCCAGTAGAGGTGGTGGCGGCGGGGCGCGGCGCCCGGCGGCGGGGCGGCCGGCTCCAGGGCGCGGAGGTAGCGCAGGCACTCCTCGGTCCGTGCGTAGAGCCGTTCGTCGGGGAGGAACCTCATCGCGCGGCCCCTCACCCGCGGGCGGACGCGAGCCGCTCCTCGGCTCCGGCCGGCGCCGAGGCGCCCCCGTGCAGCCGCCGGAACGCTCCGTTCCGCGCGAGCAGCTCCTCCCGCGTCCCGCTCTCGGCCACCCGGCCCTCCTCCAGCACCACCACCCACGCGCCCGGCGGCACCGAGGCCACGCGGTGGGTGACCGCCAGCACCACCCGGTCGCGGGCGAGCTCGCCGAGCAGGGCCATGATCTCGCGCTCGGTCTCCGGATCGAGCGAGGAGGCGGCCTCGTCGAGGAGCATCAGGTCGGGCTCGCGGAGCAGCGCGCGGGTCAGCGCGACCCGCTGCCGCTCGCCCTGGGACAGGCGCAGGCCGCCGCTGCCGATGCGGTGGTCGAAGCCGCCGTCGAGCCCGTGCACCAGCGCGGCGAGCCCGGTCCGCTCGGCGGCCCGCCGGAGCCGCGCCTCCGGGACGGATCCGAGGCCGACGGTGAGGTTCTCCCGCAGGCTGGCGTCGAGAAGCAGCGGCTCCGGCCCGGCGTAGGCGCAGCGCCGGCGCAGGCTGGCGATGTCGAAGCGCCGGACGTCGGCGCCGTCGATCCGGAGGCTGTCCGGGGCGACGTCGTAGAGGCGGAGCGCCAGCTTCACCAGCGTGCTCTTCCCCGATCCGTTGGGTCCCACGAGCACGGTCAGGCGGCCGCGCTCGGCCTCGAACGAGACGCCCCGCAGCACCGGCTTGCCGGGCTTGAAGGCGAAGTCGAGCGCCCGGACCGACAGGCCCCGGCGCACCGGCGGAAGGGGCTCCTCGCCGGACGGGACGGCGGCCTCGTCGCCCAGCGCCAGGAGGTCCTCGACCTCGAGCAGCTTCTCGCGCAGCCCGCGCCACTGGCGCGGCCAACGCTGCACCTTGGAGAAGGCGGCCATCGAGCGCCGGAAGACGAAGAAGAAGACCAGGTAGCGGGAGACGGCGGCGACTTCGAGGTTCTGCGCCACCCAGCCCACGCCCAGGACCAGCACCAGGAGCACCACGACGTTGACCGACTGCCGGGCCTCGTCGATCAGGCCCAGCATCGCCTCACGCCGTTCCCGCGCGGCCGCCCGCCGCCGGGACCGGTCCCGGAACGCCTGGAGCGCCTCCTCCTCGGAGTGATGCAGGCGCACCAGCAGGAGGTTCTCGGCCAGGTCGTGGACCTCGGCGGCGGTCTCGTCCTCCATCTCCTCCTCCTCGCCCAGGCGCTCCTCCGCCCGCTCCACCAGGCGGCGGAGGCCGAAGTAGTAGGCGCTGAGCAGGCCCAGGCAGATGGCCGCCAGGACCGGGGCGAGCAGGACCATCAACAGGGCGTAGAGGACGAGCTCCAGGCTCGAGGAGGCCGACCGGATCAGCCAGCGCACCACCCGGGCGGCCTGGCCCGGAAGCCGCTGCAGGTGACGGACCGTGCGGCTGGGCCGGGTGGCGTCGAAGTAGCCCTGCCCGAGGCGCAGATGGAGGCGAAGGAGGGTCTCGCTCAGGATCCGCTCGGCGGCGCCGGTCAGGCGCACCGTGGCCCGGTCGGCCAGGTGGGTGCAGCCGGCCTTGGCCAGCGTGGCGAGGAGGATCGCGCCGGCCAGAACGGCCAGGACCGCGCCGCGCTCGGCGTCCCGCGGCACCAGGGCCTGGAAGGCGGCGAGGCGGCCTCCGAAGCGGAAGTCCCCGGCCAGCACCCCGTGCAGCAGCGGCAGCCAGAGGCCGAGGGCCAGGACCGCCAAGAAGCCCAGCAGGAAATGCAGCACCACGGGCAGCGCGAAGCTTCCCGGCGCCAGCCCCATCCGGGTCAGCCCCCGGCGCAGCACGCGGATGGCGGACGGATCGCTCAAGAGTCCTCCCGGCGCTCGAAGAAGTAGTTCTGGACCTCGAGGTGGAGCTGCGGCTTGGCCGACGACCACCGCCAGCAGCCGCTCGCGTCCAGCTCCAGGTCTTGGCTCGGATCGAAGTCGTGGCGCAGGAGGATGTCGCGCCGGAGCGAGTACCGGCGGTCCATGCGGTCGCCGTGGTACAGGGCGCGCAGCGTGCGGTCGGCCCAGCCGCAGCGCCCGCCGACGATCCGGTCCCACCTCCTCGCCCAATCGAAGTAGTCGGCGAGGTAGCGGGGCGCGGAGTTCGCGTGGCCGCAGGAGGGACAACGACGCAGGGTGGTGCGGAGCAGCCTTTTCGCCCGCCGCCTCCAGCGCTCGTCCAGGCCGCAGCTCGCGGCCAGGATCAGCTTGTCGCCGCCACCGACGACCGCCCGGTCGTAGAGCTCGATCTGCCGCAGCACCTCCGCCCTGGCCGCCCAGCCGAAGCCCGAGTAGCCCAGGGGGTAGCCCACGGGCCGCCGCGGGGACGGGCCCCGCCGCTGCTGGTCGAGCCAGATGCCCAGCTCGTGGTGGTAGCGGACTCCCGAGACCCCGGGCAGGAGGGTGCGGCCGCCGTCCTGCTCCACCAGGACCTGGCCGAACACCTGGCAGACCGCGAACCGCTCCAGCGCCGCCGCCACGTGCCAGGGCCAGTTCGCCAGGTCCTCGAAGGTCACGTCGGCGTCGAGCCAGACGATCTTCCGGTACCCGCGCGCCAGGAGCTGGCGGATGCCCAGGTTGAGCAACCGCTCCTTCTGCCAGATCGGCGCAGCGGCGCGGCGGCGCAGGACCTCGCCGGCTTCCGGGCCCAGGCAGAAGGGGTCGCTCCCCACCGCCAGCTCGACGGTGAGCACCGGCAGCCCGCAGGCCTCCAGGGCCTGCCGGAAGCGGCGGTAGTTCTCGACCCGCGACCGGTAGCCGCAGGGATTGAAGAAGCAGGTCACGACCGCAAGGTCGTCGGTGCGCAGGCCGGGGTGGTCGCGGCGGAGACGGGCGGCCCGCCGCGCGGCGTCGTGCCGCCCGGCTGCGGGCACGAAGGCCCGGCGCTGCAAGCTGCGGTAGGCCTCCTTGGTCCAGCTCGGGAGCCGGCTCACGAGGCCCCTGGTCTCCTCGCGGGCGGGTGGCAGCCCGGTGGCGCACCGGACGCACAGCTCGACGCCCACCGGCGCCTGCGCGCCCGGTCGCCCGAGGAGGCGCTTCGGGGCGCCGCCGCGCCGGTTGCGAGACCGGTCCCGCCGGTCGTAGCTCTGTCGGTTGGTGTGCGGGAACCGCCGGTCGGGCACCGGCAGATCGAGCAGCGCGCACAGCGGCTCCCAGCCCTCTCCCGCCTCGAAATCGAGCACCGCGAGGTCGTCCCGGCCGCGGAAGTAGTCGCCGATCTCGCGGTTGAAGCGCTCGTAGGACTCGACCATGTGGGCCTCGGCCAGCGACTCGGCCCTCAGGTGCCGGCGGTACCGCTCGGCCGCCCAGGGCTTGGACACCTTGATCCAGCGCCCGACCGAGAGCCACCAGCTCTCCGGGTCCCGCACGGTGAGGACGAAACGGCTCCCGGGATAGCGCTCGTCGAGGCGCCGGTACATGTCCCACATGTTCCAGGGCCTGTCCTCGAAGGCTCGGTACATCCGCGCGTAGCGCAGCGCCGGCTCGTAGTCTTCGCGCTCGATCAGGGCCTCGATCAGCCCCGCGGCATGCACCAGCTTCTGGGTCGCCACCGGCACCACTCCCAGTCGGCGCAGGGCCTGCCCCAGCGACGTGGTGCCGGTCTTGTTCATCCCGATACCGAAGACGCGGTAAGGGAAGGCGGCGAGCTGCACGGCCGCCTGCGTGTCCCCCGCCGAGCGGTCTCCGGCCGGTCGCCGGAAGGTCTCGAGAACGGTCAGGGCATACCTCCTCTCCTGGTCGTCGCGGCCACGCGGGGCTCCCCGGGGCAGCCGATGAGGGAGGACCTGGACCCTCCCCGGACGTCCGACTGAAGGATGGTGACCCCGATTATTCCAGACTGCGGGCCGCAGGCGTGCAGCGCCCTCATCGGCGCGCCGCACTCCAGGCGGGCGGCGGGAGCGAATCGGCGGTGGGGCCCCGGCTACGGGGCCCGGGCGCTCGCGCGCCGGGACGTGCTCGGCGATCAGGCCGCCCACCGCCGTCGCCGCGTGGGTGAGGGGGCTCATGTGGCCGGCGCCGCGGATGATCCGCAGATGGGCGTTCGGGAGGACGTCGAGGATGTCCGTCACCGCTCGAGCCGGCACGCGGGTGCGACCGCCCGCGATGAATCGCGTCGGCGGAGATGCGCCCCCGCGGACTTCCACCACGGGCTGCTAGGCTCACCCGGCGTTTGGCACCCGCGGCGCTGGGTACCCGGCCGGAGATGGTCGCCGGCAGCGGCGCCGCTCAGCCGGGGCGGCTTTTACTCGGCGCTGCTCGGGTCCGAAAGATGACTGACTCACGGATGCCGCTCGTCGACGCCTATCTGGCCGGCGAAGGCGACTTGGACGCGGCCGCGGCCGAGCTGATCCGCTACATGCCGTTGCACGGCAGCTTGTTCGGCAAGGATCCGGTCGAGCCGCCGCCTCCCGAGGTCGAGGAGCGAGGTCGCGTTCTAATGGACCGAGTGCGGGTCCTGCTGGCAGAGCTTCGCGAGGCCTCGGATCGCGGGAGGGAGAATGAGTAGGTCGCGCCGGTACCGGCCTCACTGCGGGATCACTACAGCGGCTTCCGAGAAGCTCGACAAGCGCCGCTCCAACCGACGAGTACGACGAGCGAATTCTCAGGTCCTGGCCACGACGGGCGATGCCGATCGCCTGAAGCACCTCCGCGCGATGAGCGACCCCTGGGACATGGAGAAGGACGGCAAGCAGCGCTTCGAGCCGCGGAGACATCCTCGTCTCATGAGGAAGTAACGCTTCGGCGCCGTGGGCTACTCGACCCGGGTGTAGCGGAAGGTCTCCTCGCGGGCCGTGCCGTCCTTGCCGTGGAGGGCGAGGTGGACCTGGATCTCGTCGGGGCCGGCGCGGCGGAAGGTGAGGCCCTCGAACCAGGCGGCGTCCTCGGAGAGGGCGACGAGGGGGAAGTCGACCGTCTCGTCCTTCT
>Ga0268386_10004104_pt1 | contig 10682 bp, 7 predicted proteins | sample RVTome_15_FD_200260 | JGI IMG/M metagenome (GOLD analysis project Ga0268386, IMG submission 200260) | Soil microbial communities from uranium-contaminated site in the Upper Colorado River Basin, Wyoming, United States - RVT150D86... ... | reverse complement strand
GCTGTTGCTGTTACGAAGCACCTGTATGCTCTCCCCTGTATGCTGTTGCTGCTACGAAGCACCTGTATGCTCTTCCCTGTATGCTGTTGCTGTTACGAAGCACCTGTATGCTCTCCCCTGTATGCTGTTGCTGCTACGAAGCACCTGTATGCTCTCCCCTGTATGCTGTTGCTGAAAAAAAAAGGCCAGGCCTACACGAGACCCGACCTATCTTCAACCAGCTATGAACCTAAATAATATGACTACTAAACACTAAATAACAAAGGAATTTCTTTTTTCTTCTATATTGATTAAGTTCTATTTAAACTAAGATCAATGCAATTTGACATAGATACCTTAGTAATGGAAATTGTAACCTTTTTCTTGAATAAATTTTAAAATAAATCGATAACGTATTGATTATCAGGCATAAAAAAACCCTGGTAACTTTAGTTTCCAGGGTTAACCCAAGCTATGTACTTTATGAAGGCGCTAGGCGCATGCCCTATGCCCATTTATTCTTCTTCCGGACCCAAAGCTTCAATTTTGGTATTGACAGCCTCTGCCTTGTCGTTCATTTTCATCTGGACATAAACGGTTTGCAAGGTTTCCAATACCACCCGGTCCTGTGGATCGATCTCATGTGATTTCTCCAGGTAAGGCAGTGCCTTGGCAAATTCTTCCCTGGCTTTATCCTCAATGGCCTTGCCTTCTTTCTGGTAAGTTCTAAGGTCCATCTCGTTGGCTTCCTTAAGGATTTCAGCGGCTTGATTGTAGTGATATACTGCCAGGTTGAAAGTGGCGTCAAAATAGTCCGGATCAACTTCTATGGCTTTCTGGTAATTGGCCACCGCCCCTTCATTATCGCCTGTCTGTTCGTTGATATAGGCCAGGTTGTAATAAAGATTGGCATTGTCGGGTTCCTCCTGGATGGCAGCTTCAAGTTTTCCCTTGGCTTCATCAGTCTGCTCGGTAATGATCAGCAGATTGATTTCTTCCTTCCTCAGTGCCTCATTATCAGGAAAATGCTGCCTGGCCTGTTCAATTACCTCCAGCGCTTTTTCGTTATCATTGTTATGTGACCGTTCCAGGTATATGATACTGCTGTAGATATCCTCATTGTGATAATCCAGGTCAACCAACTTGTAATAATTTTCCAGGGCTACGTCAAATTTCTCATACTGCTGTGCGGCAATACCGGCATAATAATATGCTGTGGTATCTTCAGGCTTCAACACCGCGGATTTCCCGAAATAACTAAGGGCGCTCTCATAGTCTTCCTGATTGTAAGCTTCTGCTCCCTTGTTGATCATGTTTCCCCACATATTATCGATCTTAATGGCGCTTAATCCGTCATAACTTCCACCTTCATCCATGGATTTCGCCTTATTATAGGCATCAACCGCCTCATTCAACGCTTCGTCCTGCATACTCTGGTACGAAGGTTCATCAGAGAATGCGATAGCCTCATATACTTCACCTTTAGTATACCAGGTCTTGGCTTTATCCATGGTTTTTTCGTTGGTAACGGCTAAATCGATCTGTTCTTTGGCTTGCAACAATTCTCCATCCAGTATTAATTGCGAAGCCTTGTTAACTGCTGAGTTTTGGGCGTGAACTCCCAATAACATAAGGCAAAAAATAGCCAGTGATACAAGCTTTTTCATAGTGATTTTATAGTCTTTTGAATAAATTAAGTTAGTGAATAAAATTTTCAATTTCATTTTTCACCCTGCTGATTTTCATTTTTATCAATTTCCGTGCCTGATTCCTCCTCAAACATTTCAATCTTCTCTACTGAACTGATTTCATCGCCTATATTCAGGCGTATCAGTTTTACCCCCTGGGTAGCCCTCCCCATTACCCTGACACTGCTTACTTCCATCCGGATGGTGATCCCGGATTTGTTGATGATCATCAGATCGTCGGAATCCACTACTTCCTTGATGGATACCAGGGCCCCGGTTTTCTCGGTAATATTGATGGTTTTTACTCCCTTGCCCCCTCTTTTGGTAATGCGGTAGTCATCTATGGAGGAACGTTTTCCATATCCCTTTTCAGAAACCACCAGCAGGTCTGATTCCGGCCGGTTTACACATACCATACCCACTACCCGGTCGTGCTTACCTTCCAGCCTAACCCCTCTTACCCCTGCGGCCGTTCTACCCATAGGTCTTACATCCTGTTCGTGAAAGTGGATGGCCCTGCCTGATTTTTTGGCAATTACAATGTGATTGTCCCCATTGGTAAGCTTGGCCTCCAGCAACTTATCCCCTTCCTTGATGGTTATGGCGTTTATCCCATTGGACCTGGGCCGGCTGTATGCTTCCAATGAAGTCTTTTTAATGGTCCCCTCCTGGGTACACATGATCAGATAGTGATTATTGATGTAATCCTCATCGATGAGATTCTGAACATTGATTACGGCCCGTACCTGATCGCCGGATTCAATATTGATCAGGTTCTGAATGGCCCTGCCTTTGGATATCTTGCTTCCTTCAGGTATGGCCCATACTTTCTTCCAGTAAACTTTACCAAACTCCGTAAAGATCAGCAGGTAGTTGTGCGTGTAGGCAGTGAACAGGTGCTCGGTAAAGTCGTCGTCCTTACTGCCGGCGCCTTTTGCTCCCACTCCTCCTCTACCCTGGGTCCTGTACTCCGTCAGCGGTGTTCTTTTGATGTACCCCTGATGACTAATGGTGATCACCATCTCCTCATTGGGAATCATATCCTCATCTGTCAAGTCATCCGCACTATGCACCACTTCGGTACGCCTTTCATCACCGTATCGCTGCTGAACCTCAATCAACTCATCCTTTATGATTTGCATCCTAAGATCCTCACTACCAAGTATTTCATTTAATTGCTTGATCAGCTCTATGACCTCGTTATATTCATTCTGGATCTTATCCCTTTCCAGTCCGGTAAGTCGCTGAAGACGCATATCCAGTATGGCCTTAGCCTGTATCTCGGACAGCCGGAACTGCCCCATCAATTCATCTTTGGCGGTTTCAGGATCGCGGGAATTTCTGATCAGGGCAATTACCTCATCCAGATTGTCCATCGCTATCAGGTATCCTTCCAGGATATGTGCTCTTTTCTCGGCTTCCTGCAGATCATGCTCCGTGCGGCGGACCACTACCTGGTGCCTGTGTTCTACAAAATGGCCGATCAGCTGCTTGAGATTAAGTGTTTGCGGCCGTCCTTTTACCAGGGCCACGTTGTTAACCCCAAATGAGGATTGCAGCTGGGTGTACTTGAACAAATTGTTTAAAACTACATTGGGGATGCTGTCCTTGCGCAGTTCATAGACGATACGCAGCCCATTGCGGTCCGATTCATCCCGGATATCCGAGATACCATCAATCTTTTTATCATTGACCAGCTGCGCGGTTTTCTCGATCATACTGGCTTTGTTAACCATGTAGGGTATTTCGGTGACCACGATCCTTTCCCTGCCTTTGGCGGTGATTTCGATCTCTGACCTGGCCCTCACCAGCACCCTTCCCCTGCCGGTTTCAAATGCAGACTTTACCCCCTGGTATCCGTAGATAATACCCCCGGTGGGAAAGTCCGGCGCGGTGATATGCACCATTAACTCCGGGATGGTGATTTCATTATTTTCGATATAAGCTATAATGCCGTTTACCAGTTCATTGAGGTTGTGCGGGGGCATGTTGGTGGCCATACCCACCGCGATCCCGGATGCGCCATTGGCCAGTAAATTGGGAATTTTAGCAGGCAGTACCGTAGGTTCCCGGGTGGAATCATCATAATTAGCCTGAAAGTCCACGGTGTTCTTTTTTATATCATTCAGCATTTCCTCGGAGATACGCCGCAGCCTGGCTTCGGTATATCGCATGGCCGCTGGTGAGTCCCCGTCAATACTGCCAAAGTTGCCCTGACCATCTACCAGGGGGTACCTGAGTGACCACTCCTGGGCCATCCGCACCATGGTATCATATACTGCGGTATCTCCGTGCGGATGATACTTACCCAGTACATCCCCCACGATCCTGGCACATTTTTTATAAGGCCGGTTGAAATTGACCCCAAGCTCATCCATGCCAAAAAGGATACGCCGGTGTACCGGTTTGAGTCCGTCCCTGACGTCTGGTAATGCCCTGGAAATGATAACCGACATGGAATAGTCGATATAGGCCCCCCGCATTTCATCCTCAATATTTATGGGGATGATATTCTCATTTTCGCCTCTTGCCATAAAAATCTGGGTGTAGGATGGTTAGCTGAAAAAAATTCGCCCAAAGTTACGTAAAAAAAGTGACTAAGCACAGGTTAAAACGTCCCTCGTTTCAAGCACCAAATCACAAAAAATTTTACAATTGGTGCTTCCAATGGCAAGGCATTTGCCATTGATTAATATGGATTCAATTTCTTCTTATTCCTTCCTTTATACTTCTTCAGCACCGGGTTCAATTCCCCGTATTTGCGGTTTTGTTTGATGGGCAAAGCCTGACCACGATATTCGTTGCCATAGTGGATATGTTTGATCTGGGTATGACAGGCCTTGAGCGGGCACCTGGGGATTTCCGGGTACCTGATACTGACCCCAAATTTCACGGTAAAGGCATTCATATTGTAATCTGCCGGCTCGGACCCGGTTTTCTCCAGGCTCCTTAACTCATACGATGGCTTTACGATAATCCTGAAGTACTCTGATAGTATTTTTTCCACGGAAACCCCCAGATTGACAAACATGCCATTATTCACCGAGTCGGCATTAAATCCCTTTCCCAGGTTTAAACTTCCGATCTGAACCTCCGGAACCAGCATATATTTCCAGTACTGGTACACTTCAGCGCCAATGTTTCCGTAAAATTTGGTAAACATGGTAGACTTGTCATTGATGATCCCGTTATCGATGCCATTCTGTTCATCCTTAAAGTAGTGAAACTCCGCTTCCGCCCCGGCGCCAATCCTGAACCGGTCAATGTGAAAGTTAAGCGTGCCGCTTACCGGGACCCCCCAGCCGTCAAAATCCCCGGCCATCTCGGTACTTCCTACCTTCTCCCGGTAAAATGTCCTGCTGTATCCCAGTGTTGGAGTAAAAGTGAACTTGTTCAGTATACTTCTCAACCCGTAATTCGGATTGAACCGCCGGTTCCTGAACGGACCGCGGTCCCCTACCGGTTTCTTGGTGCTGGTAGGTTCAGCAGGTTTGTCCAGTTCCCTGGTATCAATGACCTCATCTTCAACTGAAGGCTGTGCTGGAATGCTATCATTTTGTGCCAGCAGGAAATTAACGGGAAGCAGTCCACACAGCGCCCATAACAGACCATACCGCACCACAAATCGATTCATACACTTCTATTAACTGTCAAAACCCCCTTTTGGTATTATTTAACCTCAAAGGTGTTAATAAATTTCTTAAATGAACCTATTCCCGACAATTGTAATTGCTCTCCTATCTGCTGTATCCGGCCAAATTCGATCCTGGATACCCTCCTGGTACGGGTAATTTCCTCTCCTTCAGGCAGGAAAAAAGTTTCCAGTAACCTGATCAGTATGTAGGAGGTATTCATCACCACCCGGAATTGGTCATGGTCTTCGGCAGTTTCATGGTTTGATGCAGAAGTTTCCGGCACCACCGCTTTTAATATTCTATTCAGGGCCTGAAAGAACCGCAATTCCCAGTACTGAAAACGACTCTGCAGCAGGATGGTCATCCTTACTACCGGGTCGTGCCGAAGAAAGAATCCCCCCCTGGAAAATCTGCGGGCTTTCTTGTTCAGGGACAATTCCTCAAACAGGCTGGTGGAGCCGTCAACCTGGGCCAGTGCCACTGAGGGAGCCAGCAATACTCCGGCAAAAAAATCATGCATACTGATATCATTCAGCTCATTTTCTTCAATAACAAACAAATGATGCAATTGACCCACGATCTCCCGTACTTCCGGGACTTCCAGTAGCTGACCAACCTCGTTTTCAGTTAACATAGCCTGACGCCTTCACAGGCGGGAAATTACTGAAATAAGCTAAGTAAAAGCAGTAAATTTAGCCAGGGATGGTACTTCTGTATGGTCCGGACTGCTTCCTTTAAAGGCTCCAGGTATTTCCAACATCAGAAAGCGGAATACAGCCCAGGTAGTCCCCGGGAACAGGGTCATAATTGAGGATATTTTTGCCTATTACTTCGGAACTGAAATATGCCCACAATGTCAGTGATTTCAATGACCGGTAGAATCCCACGGGTTCCTGCCTTCCTACAGCCGTGCCCCACACCTGGCCATTGAATTTACCTGATTTCTTTTCCTCCTGGTTCAGCATTTCAGCGCGATCCTGATCATTCAGGCCGGCAAAGTCATCACCGAACCGGTCAATACAGGCAGCATTGAATTTTTCAATCTCTGAAACCAGGTTGGCTTTTGCAGATTCATCATAAAGGTTGGCGAATACCTTATCCATGAATATATCAACCTTAACCTCCAGTGCACCTGGTGTTTCCGTTTTTGGCAGGATGGTGTCGACAAAAGTTGAGATGAATCTGGCCTGAACTTCATTTAAGAAAACCGGGCCCCATTCCAACCTTGGCTGCTGCTTGCAGGACTGCAGCAGGGACCATAATGTGGGTGTCAGGGCCGCCGATCCGGCCACCATGGCAGTTTTTCTCAATGCATCCCGTCTTTCCATATGCTACAGGTTTTTTCTTTTTAATTCCGCAACCGCATGATTGGCAGCCCTGGCGGTCAACGCCATATAGGTCAGCGAAGGATTAACACACGAAGATGAGGTCATACAGGCCCCATCTGTTACAAAAACGTTCTTACAGGCATGCACCTGGTTGGTACCGTTCAGCACGGATGTTTTGGGATCACGGCCCATACGGGCGGTCCCCATCTCGTGAATGCCGTATCCGGGTTCATGTTCATTGTCGAATCCCACAACGTCCTTTAAGCCCGCTTTTTCCAGCATTTCCACGGCATCTTCGCGGATCTGCTTGTTAAGGGCTTTTTCATTTTCCTTGAATTCACAATCAATGGCCAAAGTGGGCTGACCCCATTTATCCGGATTATCTTTATCCAGTGACACCTGGTTTTCATGGTATGGCAGGCACTCGGCAAATCCCGTAATAAAGAACTCCCAGGGACCGGGTTTCATCAGGCTGTCCTTGAAACCGGCCCCGAACGCTTCCTGGTTGGCCCCATCATTCCATGCTGTGCGGCCGCCACCGCCCTGGTAACCGAATCCCCGCAGAAACTTGTCGGACCTGGTTTGAGGGCTGATGTTCACATAGCGCGGTATATATATTCCATTAGGCCGGCGTCCCTGGTAGTAACGATCTTCAAATCCTTCAACCTTTCCCATGGCCCCTACCCGATAGGTATGGTCCATCAGGTTGTGACCAAGTTCACCGCTGTCGTTTCCCAGACCGTTTTCAAACCGGCTGGAGGTGGAGTTCAACAGTATCTGGGTAGTACTAAGTGTCGAAGCATTGCAGAAAATGATCCTTGATGAATAAACTATATCATCATTGGTTTCTGCATCGATGATCCTTACCCCGGTGGCCTTGCCTTTGGTATGGTCGTATACCATGGACTGCACGATGGAGTACGGTCGAATGGTAAGGTTTCCGGTGGCATTGGCAGCAGGCAATGTTACCGCATTGCTGCTGAAATAAGCGCCATAAGGACACCCGCGGTCACAGCGGTTCCTGAACTGGCATTTACCCCGGCCGTTCAAAGGTTCGGTCAGGTGGGCTACCCTGCCAATGATCAGATTGCGCCCGGGAAATTCCTTTTCAATGCTTTGCTTGACGTGTTTTTCCACGCAGTTTAGCTCCATGGGCGGCAGGAAATAACTGTCCGGCAGCTGCGGTAATCCCAGCGGTTCGCCGCTTATCCCCGCGAATTTCTCCACATACTCATACCAGGGCTCGATATCTTGGTAACGGATGGGCCAGTCAACCCCATGGCCATCAACCAGGTTTGCTTCAAAGTCCAGGTCACTCCAGCGGTAGCATTGCTTGCCCCAAAGCAGCGAACGACCTCCCATCTGGTGGCCGCGTACCCATAGAAAAGGCTTTACTTCAGTATAAGGGTTTTCCAGGTCATTGGCATAAAAGTGCACATTGGTTTCACCAACAAATCCCGCACGGGTGCCTACCGGATGTTTCAATTGATCTTCGGGTGTCAATGCCCCCCGAAACTCCATGTCCCAGGGATCGAGGTTCATGGTGGGATAATCCTTAACATGCTCTACTATCCTGCCCCGTTCCAGCACCAGGGTCTTCAATCCGTTTTCACAAAGTTCCTTGGCTGCCCAGCCCCCGCTGATCCCCGAACCGATCACTATGGCGTCATAGGTCAACTGCTGATCGGCATCTATATTGAAATTGGGCATCTCAGATCTTATTTCCCTTACCCTGAATTTACAGAAAATGCCATAATTGGCTTACTAAAATCAAACTTTGTCATCGTGCATAACCAATAACGGGTATTCTGTATGCCCGGAATCCCGTGCTGATCCCACCCATCACGCATTAAAAGCATTACTTCAGAAGAAATCGTTGAACCAGTCATGACAACTTTTGACATTGATTTACCGCAATATGACACATACCGATAATGGCTGTCTTAGCTTTACTTCCGCTAAATTTCACTGGATCCACCGATGTTCGATCTTGACAAATGGGAAGAAATTTTCAGTACCCTGCAAAAGAATAAATTTCGCACCGCCCTCACTGCCTTCGGGGTTTTCTGGGGTATCCTGATGCTGATCATTCTGCTGGGGGCCGGTCAGGGGCTCCAAAACGGTGTGGCCAAAAGCATGCTGCTGGATGCCACCAACAGTATCTGGTTCTTTACCGGCAGGACTTCCATTCCCTATAAAGGAATGCCCCCCGGGCGGGCACTGCAGTTCACCGAAGAGGACCTCCAGGCTATAAGAGAGAACATCCGGGGTATCGAAATCATGAGCCCGGAAAACTGGCTGCAGGGCAACTATATGGCTTCTTACAATGGCAAAGCCAGCGCGTTTGTGGTTTACGGGGCCAACCAGGATTATTTCCCCATTAAAGTAACTTTCGATTATATCAGGGGCCGGCCCATCAATTACAACGACAATGTGGAAGGCCGCAAGGTCTGCAATATAGGCGACCGGGTGAGCGAGGTACTTTTCGGGGATGAGGATCCTATCGGTAAATACATCCGGGTCAAGGATGTGCACTTTAAAGTGGTAGGGGTATTTCATTTTGAAGGCACTGCCTTCAACCAGGGTGAGCGCATATATATTCCTTTCAGGACCTTTCAAAGGACTTTTAATCCCGGGGGACCGGTAACCCTGTTTGCGGTGGCCACCGACCAGTCCGTGGTCTCCGGGAAGGAACTGGAACAACGCATACTGAAGTTCCTGGCCCAACGTCATATCGTGCATCCTGATGACAACCAGGCCTTCTGGACCCATAACCAGGAAGACCAGTACAAGCAGGTGATGGGCCTGATGACCGGCATCAAGAGTTTTATTTGGGTAATAGGGATCCTGACATTATTTGCGGGGATTGTAGGGATCAGCAATATAATGATCATAGTGGTAAAAGACCGCACCCGGGAGATCGGGATCAGAAAAGCTGTGGGAGCAACCCCCTGGTCAATTGTCAGTCTGATTATACAGGAAGCGGTCTTTATTACCGCGGTAGCCGGATACCTGGGGCTTTTAACCGGTATTGTTACCCTTGAAGGTGTGAATCACCTGCTGGAAATGGCCGGAGCTGATATTGAATTCTTTTCCAGGCCTGAAGTTAACCTGGGAGTGGCCATCAGCGCCACCTTGGTGCTGATCGTGGCAGGCACCCTGGCAGGTCTGGTACCGGCGGTCAAAGCTGCCGGAATCAGACCGGTTGAGGCATTAAAAGATCAGTAGATGTTTGACCTGGATAAATGGCATGAAATATACTATAGCCTTAGAAAACACCAGCTAAGGACGGCGCTCACTGCATTTGGTGTATTTTGGGGCATTTTTATGCTGGTAGTACTGATGGGGGCAGGCAATGGACTGCGCAACGGGGTTATGCAGGGTTTTGACATCGCAAAAAACGCGGTGTTTGTCTGGTCTGAACAAACCAGCCTGCCCTACCAGGGTTTGCAGCCCGGCCGCAGGATCTCTTTTCAAAACAGTGATATCAATGCTATCAGGTCCACGGTAAAAGAGATCGAAGTAATAGCTCCCCGCAATTTCCTGGACGGTAATTTTAGGGTGGTACGGGGTGAAAATAGCGTTTCCTTTCAGGTTTATGGCGATTATCCCGATTACCTTCAGGTAAAACCCATGATCATCACCAGCGGCCGGTTTATTAATTCCCGTGATATTAAGGAACGCCGAAAAGTAGCGGTGATTGGGTCTCAGGTACAGAGCAGGCTTTACCAGCCCCAGGAAGATCCCATCAGCACCTATATTGAAATCAAGGGGGTGCCTTTTAAAGTGGTCGGTACTTTTGACAGCCCTTTGAGGTCGGACGATGCCATAGATGATGTTCAAACCATCTACCTGCCCCATACCACCATGCAGCTGGCATTTAACCAGGGCGAAAATGTCAACTGGTTTGGATTCATTCCCAAAGACGGGATACCGGCAGCCACTATCGAGGAAAAGGTTAAAACCGTACTGGCCCATCGCCATAAGATCCATCCGCAGGACCGCTCCGCCCTGGGTTCGTTCAATATGGAAAAGGAATACCAGGAAGTGCA
>Ga0268386_10004103_pt1 | contig 10684 bp, 13 predicted proteins | sample RVTome_15_FD_200260 | JGI IMG/M metagenome (GOLD analysis project Ga0268386, IMG submission 200260) | Soil microbial communities from uranium-contaminated site in the Upper Colorado River Basin, Wyoming, United States - RVT150D86... ... | reverse complement strand
CTGAAGCGGCCGCTCGTGGGTGTGATCGCACTGGCAATCCTGGCTACTGGTTGTAGCTCAGAGCTGACCACCGGCCAGCATCTTCTCGGGAACCACACCGTCGACCGAAACCGAGAAATGCCCTTCCTCCTCTGGCTCCCCGAGAGCATCGAGCTTGGCGGCGACGAGCACCCGATGATCGTGTCGCTGCACGGAACCGGGCCCACCGAGTACAGCCCGGAGTTCGTCATGAGCTACGGCCTGCCGGCGGTCCTGGCCCTCGAGGAGCAGCCCGAGGGCTTCGACTTCGTGGTTCTGGCGCCTCAAGGGCTCGATGGAGTCGACTGGTGGTCATCCGGGCAGCCCGAGGAGGTCAACGAGATCGTCGACGAGGTGGTGGCCGGCCTTCCCATCGACACCGAGCGCATCTATCTGACCGGTTTCAGCACCGGGGGCCAGGGTGCATGGCACCTCGCCGCCCGATACCCCGAGAAGTACGCCGCCGTGGTCAGTGTCGGCGGTAGTGCGTTCAGGTCGACGAACGGTGAGGTGAGCCAGGCTTCATGCAGTCTCTCCACCGTCCCGGTTTGGGGCATCCACGGCGAAGCCGACCTGATCAGCACTCATGACATCGTCCACGCCGAGGTCCAGGACTGGGAAGACCTGTGCCAATCCGACGCCCGGTGGACCACCTATCCCGACATCGGTCACTTCGAGTCGTTCGAAATCGCCTATCGAGACCCCGACGTCTACGCCTGGCTTCTCCAGCACTCTCTCGGCTAGACCCGGAATGGGGATCCGGCGGGCATCTCGAAGACGCGGCCATCCTCGAGCCGCAGCTCGCCGACACAGTCCTCCGACGCCTCGGCAGCCGTCTCATGCGTCAGACCGAGGACGGTGACGAGAGCGATTGTCGGCTGGTCGGGGTTGATCTGCTTGATCCCGGTCGGACCGGTCTTGTGCACGCTGAGACCGTACAAGCGGACGTACATGTCGTGCTCGATGATCTCCGAGTCCTGGTCCGCCTCGAAGTTGTGCTGACTCCACTGACGGGGGCCGAGAGGCTCGCACTCGAGCCATATCTGGTAGCGATGACGACCCACCTCCCAAAACCCGGGCTCGAGGTCGAGGGTGAAATCCACCGCCCACGGGCTTCCTTCGAAGGTCTCCGGGCGCGGCGCCTCCTCGAGGCCTGCGACGCCGGAGCCACAGCCTGCCGTCAACAGCGCCAGGACCACAATCAGCCGGCGAGCTCTCATCAGATGCCCAGAGCCTGCCCCATCATGTCGCGCTGATGCCGCGGGCTGCCCAGTAGCAGCGAAGAGGCTTTGGCCCGCTTCAGGTACAGGTGGGCATCGTGCTCCCACGTGAATCCGATCCCACCGTGGATCTGGATGTTCTCGCCAGCCACCCAGACATAGGCCTCCGAGCAAATCGAACCGGCCAACGGAGCTGCCACCTCCAGTTCGTCAGCCTCGTCGGTGACCCGGGCAGCGTGATAGGCGGTGGACTTGGCGTGCTCCACCTCCATCAGCATGTTGGCACAGCGATGTTTGATCGCCTGATAGGAGCCGATGGGCCGTCCGAACTGGTAGCGGGTCTTGGCGTAATCAACCGCCATCTCCATGCATTGCTGGGCACCACCGACCTGCTCGGCGGCCAGCGCGGCTGTCGCCACGAGCAGAGTCCGCCGCAGGGCGGCCGAGGTATCGCCCTCATCGAGACGGTCTGTGTCTTCCAATTCGACACCGTCCAAGGTCACAGTTGCCTGGCGTCGGGTGGCGTCGAGAGTCGACTCATGGGCGATGCCCACCCCGGTGGCGTTGACATCGACACCGAACAGACCGACCCCCTCCCGGGTGTCAGCCACGACGAGCAACACATCGGCGAGATGTCCGTCGAGCACTGCTCGTTTCTCTCCATTCAGCTTCCACCCTTTGCCCGACCGCTCCGCGAAGGTGACTGTGGGCAGGATGCGCCACCCGCGAGGGCTCTCAAAGACCGCGAGAGTGGCGATGATCTCTCCCGACGCCAGCGATGTGAGGAGACGGGCCTGGCTATCGGAGTCGGCAGCCTGCTGGATCGCCGTCGTGGCGAGGACCGCGCTGGCGAAAAACGGACCGGGCGTGACCAGCCGCCCCATCTCCTCGAGAAGCACGCTCATCTCGACCGGTCCGAGCCCGGCGCCCCCATGCTCCTCGGAAATGGCCAGGCCGGGCCATCCCAAATCGGCCATCTCCTTCCAGAGCCCCCGGTCGAACCCGTCGTCGGACATCATCAGCTCGCGGACACGTTCCAGCCCGATCCGCTCTTCGAGGAACTGGCGCGCAGTGTTGCGGATCAGCTCCTGATCTTCGGAAAGCGCGTAGCTCACGTCCACCTCAGCCACGGGGTACCTCAGCCCAAGGTAGGTCTTTGTCGACACGCGGCTCGCCGGGCAGTCCCAGAACTCTCTCGCCCAGGATGTTGAGCATGATCTCGGATGTGCCGCCCTCGATCGAGTTGGCCCGGGTGCGCAGGAACGCCTTGGCGGGCTCGTGCAGTCCCCCTCTTTCCGGCCGGCTCAACTCATAACCCTCCGGGTACAGAGTGCCATCGAGCCCGAGGAGGTCGACGGTGAATGCGGTGATCTCCTTGTTCAGGTTTGCCCAGGCCAGCTTGCCGGTAGAGCCCTCGGGACCGGGAATGCCGGCCGAGGCCATTTGATTGGCCCTGATCGATGTGAGACGAGCGGCTTCAGCTTCTGCCCAGAGATGGAGGAGCTCGTCGCGGAGCACGGGGTCGTCCTCACCTGTCTCCCTCCACACGTCGACGGCCTGGCCTATATAACCGCTCCCTCGCGGGGTGCTCGCTCCTCCGATGGCGACTCGCTCGTTCATGAGAGTGGTGAGAGCGACCCTCCAGCCGGCACCGACGGCATCGATCCGGTTCTCGTCGGGCACCCTGACATCGTTGAAGAACACCTCGTTGAACTCGGCCTCACCTGTGATCTGATAGAGAGGGCGCACCTCCACGCCTTGGGCCTCCATGTCGACGATGAAGTAGGTAATGCCCTGGTGCTTGGGGGCGTCGGGATCAGTACGGGTGACGATCATGCCCCACTTGGCGATGTGTGCCAAGGTCGTCCAGACCTTCTGCCCGTTGACCACCCACTCGTCACCGTCCTTCACTGCTCGGGTCGCCAGGCCCGCCACGTCTGAGCCGGCTCCCGGCTCGCTGAAGAGCTGGCACCAGATCTCCTCGGTGGTGAACATGGGGCGCAGCCAGCGTCGCTTCTGCTCGTCGGTGGCATGAGCGTCGAGGACGCCGGCGCCCATGGCGATGCCCAACAGGTTGAGATAGCGATTCTCCGTCGATGCCCCGCCGGCCACCAGGAGCTGGTCAATCCGGGTCTGGTGCTTCCGGCTCAGGCCGAGACCGCCAAATCCCTCGGGGTGCCATGCCCAGGCCAGACCCTTGTCGTATTGGGCTCTCCAGAACTCGACGTCTGGTGTGCTGTCCGGGGGATGCTCGGCCAGAAGCTCTGCGACGAGCTCCTCGATGCGCCGGTCGCCTTCACTCATTATTTGACCTTTCGCTCAAACTCTGCGCCAACGGTACCCGGGAGCCTCCCTGCATGCTCCTGTTGGCGTCATATGCCATGCAACCGTCGCCGGTAATGGCCATAGAATGTTTGACTCCTTACAGCACATCAGGTACTGTGTAAAGGGCAATGAGCTTGTAGCTCATTACTGCGAGACGAGGAGAAGAAGGATGTTCGCCCCCTACTGCAACCGCCACGGTTCGAGAGTCCTGCTGCCCACATCGGCGATCACGGCGCTCGTGAGAGGGATGGACGGCATCGAAGCCGAGTTCATCTGCCATTGCGGCGCTCGCGGAGTCTGGAGAGCCGACGAGTTGGCCACGGTGGGATCGCCCCGCTGAGTCACGCCTCAGAAAACCTCGGGGCACCAAGGGGCCGAAGCCGCCCTGAATATGACGTGGAGTCGTTGCAATGCCCCGGCGTCGCCGACGATTCGACCTGCCGCCGCCATCGCCACGGCGTCACCGCCTCCCAGATATAGGTGACCTAACACGTCGAGGTCGAGAGCGACGTCGGGAGCCGCGTCGACAAGCTCACAGGTCGCCTCCCCGTTGGAGACTTCGAGCCGATAGACAGCAGAGGTGCTCTCCCGGAAGCGGTCGGTCACTTCGATGGCGACGACACCGTCGAGCTCATAGGTCCGTGCGACCAGCGCAGCCGGCACGTCCATGAGCCGGACCCAAAGTGCGTCCGCGACCGATCGGCGCACACGGCGCGAGTCGGTGACCATTAGATGCAGCGGGTCGTCTGCGGGGGCGTTCCACCAGCTCACCCGGGGAAACAGATCGATGCGGGTGAGAAACGACCATATCCCGCGATACGCATCGGCGTCCAGAGCGATGATCTCGACCACGTCGACCTCGCCATCGGCCACGAAGTCCTCCCATTTCGACTTCTGCCGGTAGAGGGCGTAGCCGGCGGGCACACCATCCACCTCGTACAAGGCATACCTCAGACTCGACTTGCCGCCTCGCCACGACTCCACATCGGCGAGAACCCGGTACTTCCACCACGCCTCGGAACGGGTGAGCATCCCGGCTCGTCGAGGCACGGCGTCGCGGTAGATCCCCGGGACGATCGACTCACCCTCCTCCTTCTCGAGCAAGCGGACCCGCCCCTTCATGTCGTCGTCCCGAAACCTCACCTTGCCGGCATCGAGGTCGGTCTTGTGCCGATAGGTGGCCTGGCCGTATCCGAACCTGCCATAGATGCCGCTCTCCGATGCCCACAGCCCTGCCAGCGGCTCACCTCGCCCGGCGACCTCGTCGAGATGGCGTCCCATGAGATCGCGCAGGATGCCCCGCCGTCGATGGGTGGGCTGGACGGTGATCACCGTGGTCCCGCCCATGGGAACGATTGCGCCCCCTGGAACCGTCACTCCGAGAGAGAAGGCTCCCCCAGTGCCAACGATGTCGTTGCCGTCGAAGACACCGAACGTCCGGTCGAGTTCGAATATGGCGTCGAAGCGCTCTCTGGCGTCGTCATCTCGATCGAGGTCGCCGCCGAATCCACGGGATAGCCGGCCTCGAAAGAGGTCGGCGTCTTCGGAGGTGATGGTGCGTATCTCCCACATTCTCGAGACGGTACCTCGCCCACGGATGGTCGCACCAAGAAAAAACGGGCACGAACAGTGGTTCGTGCCCGTTTTGCTGGTCGTCTCGTTCTACATGCTCGGCGGTGGGGGTGGTGGCGGCGGCGCGGATGGCGGTGTCGTGGCACCTGGCCCTCTCGGGCTCTCCGGGCTGCCGTAGCGAGCCCACCATTTCTTCCCTGCATCGATGCCACCGACTCCAAACGCAATGGCGCCGGCGATGGCCGCTGCGCCAATGACGATCTTCACGATGTCCTCGGCGAACTCGATTCGCAACAACTCCAGGGCGAAGAGCACGCCGAAGATGATGATGCCGATGTGCACGACCATGGTCACCCAGCCGACACCTTGCTCCTCGGCAAATGGCCGGACCAGGTTCGCAGCCCAGTTGCCGGCCGCTGCGGCGACGATGATGATCACGCCAGCGAGCAGTAACAGCGGAACCCAGGCGAGAAGACGCTCGAGCAATTCCTCGATAGTGATCAGCTGCAGGATCCTCGCCACGATCAGCAAGAGCCCGATCATCAAATACGCATAGATGATGGTCGCCAGGATGCTGGCCGCAGTCTGGTCGGTGCCCTGGACGGCTGTCGACACTCCGGAGCGATCCCAGAGCGGCTGGAGCCATCGAGCCTCGAGCAGTTTCTCTGTCCAGGTTCGGATTAGCCCGATGATCCACCGACCTATGACCAATACGACGAGGGCGACCAAAATGAGTACGGCCCATTCGATCACTGCCTCACCGAAGGTCTGGAGCCGATCTACCAGGCTGTCCCAGAACGACAAAGTGTCTCCTTTCGGTTTCGGAACCAAATCAACCGTACGCACCTGAGTCGGCGCGTGACGGCCGGAGCCGGAAAGCGCGTGTTTCCGTTGTTCCATTAGGGTGATTGGGGAAGCCCGCCCGACCGAAAGGGATCCTTGACCGACGCCAGACGTCTACAGCGCAAGATCGACAAACAACGAGAGACCGAAGCCAGATGGCTCCAGAAGATGCTCTTCGCCCTCTCGAAGGCGGAGGAGGCGCGTGCCAAACTGGCCGACACGACGGGTGAGGACCTGAACCCGCTCATCACTCTCGACGACGGAGCCCAAGTCTCCCTGGACGCCCTCGAGGACGTGGTGGAGAAGAGAGTCGGCGATCTGATGAGCGCTCTGGGCCAAGGTGTTTACGGGGGCCGGGGCTAGCCCTGATCTCCATGCACCTGGGAGCGATCGCTCTCGGTGTGGATCGACCGATCGCGATGCTGATGTCTCCCGGCTGCGGGCGAGTGGGCCGGATCGTCGAGAAAGACGTTCCCCTTCTCGACGTGAAGCAAGGACTGCCCGTAGGCGGCCACCAAGTTCTGCTCGCTCAGCACCTCGGCCGGTTCTCCCCACGCCACGACCTTGCCGGCGAGGAGCAGCACGAAGTGGGCCGTCCGCGCCTCTGACAGGTCGTGCGTGGTCATTATCACCGAGCATCCCTCGTCTGTCTCGGCATGGATCACATCGTCGATCGCCTGGGCCGTGGTGATGTCGATCCCCGTCATCGGCTCGTCCAAGAGCAGCAGATCGTGGTCCTGGGCCAACCCCTGGGCTACGAACACCCGTTGTCGCTGGCCACCGGAGAGGTCGTGGAGATGGCGGCCGGCGATGGGGTTGATCTCCATGCGCTCCATCGCTTCAGCGATCGCAGCTCGGTCGACTGCTCGCGTGCGGCCGTAGGAACCCAAAGAGGCGTATCGGCCCATGGCGACCACCTCGCCAACTGTGACAGGCAGGTTGTCGTTGACCTTGGTCGCTTGCATCACATATGAAATACGACTCGGCTCCGCATCGACCTCGATCGAACCGGCAGTGGGCCCGACGAGACCGGCGATGGCGTTGAGGAGCGTGGACTTGCCCGACCCGTTCGGCCCGATCACGGCTGTCACTCCACCTGCAGGGATGGCGAAGTCGGAGGAGTCGAGGGCCACCGTGCGGCCGTAGACGACTTTCAAACCGCTCGCCTCGACAACCGTCTTCATGCGCACTGGACGCACCGACCCTCGATCTCGAGGGCATGGTCGCTGGGTTGGAAGGATGCGAGCGAGGCGATCTCGGCTACCAGGTCCCGGACGCTCTCCTCATGGGTTGGTGGGATCTCGATGTCTGACACCTGACCGCACTCGACACACACGAGATGATGGTGGTGGCCGGTCAGCCATTCGGCGAGCTCATAGCGGGTCAAGCCCTTGGCGCCGAGGTGGTGGGCCAAGACGTCAGCTTCCTCGAGAACCGACAAGGTCCGATAAAGCGAGGACAATGGCACGGACTTGCCCACGACTTCGGTCAACTCCGCGACGGACATGGGACCGGTTGCTCGCCCCAACGCATCGACCACAGCCTTGCGACCCTTGGTGTAACGGACGTCGTGGTCCAGTAGGTGCACCTCCACCTGGCGGTCGAGCGTCGATTTGGTCATATCGCCGTCCTGTTGATTATGATTCTCAATGTGATGATAACGATTCTCATTCTAAGGTTCAAATCGAGAATTCTCCTGATCGGGTTAGTGACCATGTCGGTCCTGGCCGCCTGCTCGGACGCGGGAAGTGACCAAGACCACCGCCTCTCCATAATCGCAACCACTTCGATCTGGGGAGATGTGGCTGCTGAGGTCGCCGGAGACGACGCCGACGTCGAGGTACTGATCCCCCGGCACATAGATGCCCATGACTACCAGCCGACACCGCAGCAGGCGGCCAGCCTCCTCGAGGCAGACCTCGTGATTGCCAACGGTTTGGGTCTCGAGGAAGGAATACGAGATGTGCTCGACAGCGCCGGGAGCGACGGCGCCAACATCCTCTCCCTGGCACCACAGGTGAATCCCCTCCCCTTTCCGGAAGCGGATCACGACAACCTCGACCCTCATGTCTGGTTCGACCCGCAGCGGGTCGCGCTCGGCGCCGACCTGATAGCCGCAGAGTTGACCGCGCTCGACGGCTCACTCGACTGGTCGGCACGTAAAGACGCCTACGTCGATGAGGTCATCAACGCCGAAGCCGAGATAGGAGCCCTGCTCTCATCAGTGCCCGAAGACAGACGGAAGCTGGTCACCAACCACCAGGCTCTCGGTTATCTCGCCGACAGATACGACCTCGAGATCGTGGGCGTGGTGATACCGGGCGGCTCGACCCTGGCCGATCCCAGCTCGGCGGAGCTGGCTGAACTGGTCGACGTCATCGAGGAAGAGGGCGTCGACGTCATCTTCACCGAGACCTCCCAGCCGACTCGCCTCGCCGAAGCAGTTGCCGCCGAGGTGGGTCGTGAGATCTCGATCGTGGCCCTGTTCACCGAGTCCTTGGATGATCCTGGAACTCCGGCCGGATCACTGCTCGGCATGCTGACCGAGGACGCACGACTGATCAGCGAAGCACTGGGCTGATACCTTCCGACTAGTGGACTGGCTTCTCGACCCCTTCCAGCTCGGCTTCCAGCAACGTGCCCTCGTGGCCGGCCTGCTGGCCGCTGTCGCCCTCGCCCTCGTCGGCACCTGGGTGGTGATCCGGGGCATGTCGTTCCTGGGCGACGCGCTGGTTCATGGGGTGGTGCCCGGGATCGCCGTCGCCATCCTCTTCGACTTCAACGTGCTCATGGGGGCGATCGCCGCAGCGGGGGTGATGCTGGCCGGCATCAACCTCGTCCATCGCCAGACGACCTTCTCCGAGGACACCTCCATAGGTCTCCTGTTCGTGGGCATGCTCGGTCTCGGCGTCATCCTCATCTCACGAACCGACTCGTTCTCCGGGAGTCTCACCGCCATCCTCTTCGGAGACGCCCTCGGAGTGACCACACGAGACATCGGCTTGCTGGCGGCCCTGCTCGCAGTGACCTCGTTGGCGACCCTCGCCCTCTATCGCCCGTTCCTGGCCCTTTCGTTCAACGAGCAGAAGGCTCAACTTCTCCGCATGCGCCCGCGACTCGCCCACATCGCACTGCTGGCGCTCATCACCCTGGCCATCGTCGGCTCCTTCCAAACGGTGGGCACTCTGCTGGTGTTCGGGCTTCTCGTGGGTCCTGCAGCCACCGCCGCGCTGCTGGTGCGAAGGGTTCCAGCGATGATGCTGGTTGCCGCCGCGGTCGGCGTGGCAAGCGTGACTCTCGGGCTCATCATCAGCTATCACGCCGACACATCGGGCTCGGCCACCATGGCTGTGGCCCCGATCGCGATCTTCTTCGTGACCCTGACCGCCAAGAGCCTCAATTCGAGAAGACTCGCCGGAGCTGCCGCCTGAGCCGGCGTCTTGCCCGATCCAGCATGGTCCCGGGGAGCAGCGATGCTTGACGGTCGTTTTTGGCAGTTTCTAGGGACATTTCTCCCCTTGTTCGGAGCTATCGCAACCGCGATCGTGGCCGCGTTGACAACGGGCTGGAAGAGATGGACAGCCCTGATGGCCATACCGGCAGCGACCTTGGCCTTGACGACCGTCTACGCAGACGTGATCGCACGTGATGGCAATCTCCTCTTCGCCGCGCTGTACCTCTCGTACCTGCTGGCGCTGGTCGTCTACTACCCGGTGCTGGCGATTCTGGGGGCCAAGAAGTGGTTGGATGCAAGGAGGAAGGCGAACGCGAGGGCCACCGGGAGGTGCGAATGAGGAGACCCGGATGAGGTTGGCGAATCCGTACGTCGAACCAGGTCGGTTGGCCAGACCGGTGGCATCATCCGATTGTTTACGATGCCATTCCGGAGACAGGAGACACAGAGGATGAAACTGCCCAACGACCTCGCAAGAGCATTCAACGATCAGATCACCATGGAATTGGCGTCATCGGTGGCCTACCTGCAGATGGCGGCATATTTCGAGGGTGAGAATCTGATTGGGATGGGCTCGTGGATGAAGGCCCAAGCCGAGGAGGAGAAGGTGCACGCCCATCGATTTTTCAAATTCGTGCTCGACCGGGGCAACCCGGTGAACATCGGTGCGATCGATGCGCCAAGATCCGATTTCGAGAGCGTCGAGCAGGTCTTCGAGACTGCCCTGGCCCAGGAACAGCGGGTGACCAAGGCGATACACGACATCTACCGCATGGCATCGGACGGAGGCGATCTCGCCAGCTTTCCCTTCCTTCAGACCTTCATCGAGGAGCAGAACGAAGAAGAGGCCATGGTCGAGACCATCCTGGAGCGAGTGCGACTCGCCGGCGGAGAGTCGAGCGCCATCCTCCTTCTCGACAGCGAGCTCGGGGGTCGCACCGCCTAGCGGTGCCAGGTCCAGCCGGACCCGGGAGGCTTGATGGTCTCGTCGCTCTCCGATAGCCGGCTGTCCAACCTCACCGCCGCTCGCGTCCTCGACGGCTTCGAGGACTACATGAACCGGTTCGGCGCATTCAACAAACGCGCCCCGACTCGGTTCGCCCAAGCCGATTGGCGAGGGATGCAGGCCGATGCCCTGGGTCGACTCAAGATCTACAGCCACGTCGTCAAAACGGTGGTCGACGACGTCAAACGCGTACTCGGCGAGCGCGTCGACGACCCCATGCTGTGGGTAGCCATCAAAGCGGTCTAC
>Ga0268386_10004102_pt1 | contig 10685 bp, 9 predicted proteins | sample RVTome_15_FD_200260 | JGI IMG/M metagenome (GOLD analysis project Ga0268386, IMG submission 200260) | Soil microbial communities from uranium-contaminated site in the Upper Colorado River Basin, Wyoming, United States - RVT150D86... ... | reverse complement strand
ACTCCCTCGGCCGAGCCGCGCCGCAGCGGGAGCAGGTCGTCGGGCTCGCTCGCGTAGAGCGGGCCGTCGCCGCTCACCGCGGACAGCAACGCCTGCCGGTCGTACGTGCCGTCGGCCAGCTCCCGTGCGACCATGGGGCCGTGGAAGCTGACCAGGTCCAGGCGGGCGAGATACAGATGAAGCCAGGTGACGTCGGAGTAGCCGACCAGCACCTTCGGCGTCGGGGCGACCCGGCCGGGATCGAGCCCCGGCAGGAGCCGGCCCGCACCCGCGCCCCCGCGTGCGCAGACGATCCCCTTCACGTCGGGGTCCTCGATCAGGGCGGTCAGCTCGTCAAGGCGCCGCGCCAGCGTCCCGGCCGTGAACCGCTCGACCTCCACGATCCCCTCCCCCACGCGCACCTGGAACCCTAGCTCCTCGAGGGCGGCGAGGCCGAGGCGGAGGCGTTCCGGGTCCACGGGTCCGGCCGGGGCACAGACGCCCACGAGGTCGCCCGGACGCAGGGCCGGGGGCCGCTTGCGGCTCAGAGCAGCCCCTTCACGGCGCCGCCGTCGACCGCAAGCGTGCCGCCGGTCACGTAGGAGGCGCGCTCCGAGCAGAGGAACGCGACGACCGATGCCAGCTCGTCGGGCTCCGCGATCCGCCCGAGCGGGATGTCGCGGGCCAGCGCGGCGAGGAACTCCTCCGGGGTCGTGCCCGCGGCCCGGGCCCGGACGTCCGCCAGCTCCGCCAGCCGCTCCGTCCGCGTGTAGCCCGGACAGACGTTGTTCACGAGGATGCCGTGCGGCCCCAGCTCCGAGGCGAGGGTCTTGGCGAGGCCCACGATCGCCGGGCGGAAGGCGTTCGACAGGACGAGCCCGTCGACCGGTTGCTTGGCTGAGATCGACGTGATGTTGACGATGCGCCCCCAGGATCGGCGCTTCATGTGTGGAACCGCCGCGCGCACGAGGTGCGCCACGCTCTCCAGCGTCACCCGGAACGCCGCATCCCAGTCCTCGGTCGTCACGGCGTCGAAGCCGCCGGGGCGCGGCCCGCCCGTGTTCGTGACCAGGACGTCGAGCCGGCCGAAGGCGACCGCCGCCTCCTCCACGAAGCGCCGGCAGTCCGCGGCGACGCCGACGTCGGCGGCGATCGGGACCGTCCGCGCACCGGTCTCGCCCGCGATCGCGGCCGCGGCCTCCCGGATCCGCTCGGCGTCCCGGCCGCACACCGCCACGCCACAGCCCTCCGCCGCCAGCGCGCGGGCGGTGGCCCGCCCCAGGCCACGGGACGCCGCGGCCACGGCCGCGGCCCGGCCTTTCAGGCCCAGCTCCACGTCAGCTTCCCACCCACGCCGCCCCCGCACGGTCGGCGATCTCCCGAGCCACCGCCACCCCCTCGACCGCTCCGGCCGCCGCCCGCGCGGCCCCCGGGTCGGGATCCCGGTAGGGCAGCAGCCAGCGCTCCTTCATCAGGCGGACCCGCCGTTCGGAGTCCTCCGCCTCCTTGCGGGGGAGCTCGGACGACTCCAGGGCGCGGATCACCGCCTCGACCGCCTCGACCTGGGCGTCGGTATCGGCGCAGATCGCGATCAGGTCGCAGCCCGCCCCTGCGGCGAGCACCGCGGCCGCCCCGGGGCGCCAGTACCGTGAGATGGCCTTCATGTCCATGTCGTCGGAGATCACGACGCCGTCGAAGCCCAGCTCTCCGCGCAGCACGCCCCTCAGGACCGCTCGCGAGAGCGTGGCCGGCAGGCGCTCGTCCAGCTCGCGGCAGACCACGTGTGCGGTCATCACCGCGGCCACTCCCGCCTGCACCGCGGCGCGGAACGGGCGCAGCTCGACGTCCTCCAGGCGGCTGCGGCCGTGGTCCACGGCCGGGAGATCCTCGTGGGAGTCCACGTCGGTGTCGCCGTGCCCCGGGAAGTGCTTGGCGCAGGCGGCGACGCCCGCGTCCTGGAGCCCGCGCGCCATCGCCGCGCCGAGCCGGCCCACGAGGTCCGGGTCGTCGCCGAAGGAGCGGTCCTGGATGACGGGGTTCCGCGGGTTGGTGTCGACGTCCACCACCGGAGCGAGGTCGCAGAGGATCCCGCAGGCGCGCAGCTCCAGGGCCAAACCCTCCCCCATCCGGCGCGCGAGGTCCTCCGATCCGGTCCGGCCCACCTCCCGCAGCGCTGGCCAGTGTGTCCAGGGGGGGCGCAGGCGCGCCACGCGCCCGCCCTCCTGGTCGACCGCCAGCAGGAGCGGGCTGTCGTGGCCTGCCTCGCGGGCGACGCACTGGACCTCGCGCACCAGCTCCGCGAGCTGTTCCGGCCCCTCGACGTTTCGCGCGAACAGGATCACGCTCCCGACGCCGTACTCGTGCACCAGGGCCTTGAGGTCCGCCGAGACGGCGTGGCCGCGGAACCCCACCATGAACCGCTGGCCGGCCCGCCGAACGACGTCACGCATCCTGAGCGATGCCCCCCGGCGCGGAGACGCGCCGGTCCATCAGCCGGCGCCGAGACGGCGCCGGGCCGCCTCGCTGACTTTCCGGCCGTCCGCGGGCGTGCCCGCCGCCTGGAGGGCGGCGATGGCGGCCTTCATGAGCTTGCCCATGTCCTTGGGTGACGCGGCTCCCGTCTCGGCCATCGCCTTGTCCACCGCCGCGGCGATCGCGTCGTCCGAGGCTTCCTCCGGCAGGTACGCGCGGAGCACGGTGATCTCCGCTTCCTCCCGCTCGGCCAGCTCCGGCCGGTTGCCCTTCCGGAACTGCTCGGCGGAGTCCTCGCGCTGCTTGACCAGGGAGGAGAAGACCTGGACCTCCTCCGCGTCGTCGAGCGGCGCCTTCTTGTCGATCTCGCGGTTCTTCAGCGCCGCCTTGGCCATGCGCAGGACCGACGTGCGCGCCGCGTCCTGGCTCTTCATGGCGGCGGTCAGGTCCCGGGTGACGCGTTCGACGAGGGTCATGGGCCAAGGATATCGGCCGGCAACGGGCGGCGCAATCCACGCACGGCGACGGCCCCCTGCCGGGCCGGCACAGGCCACCGCGAGGCTGCGGGCCTCCGTCGACCGGACGGCCCTGCGCTATGCTCTCCTTCGTGCCTTCCCCCGGACGCGCCGGGCTCTCTGGGCGCGCCGTGCTCTCAGTGTTTGCGCTTCTGGCCGCGCTCCCCTCGGCGGAGAGCGTCCCCTCGCGCCTGGCTCGGTCCCTGGCGGCCCAGATCGCCGGCGCCGCCCGCGGGCGGCCCGTCGAGCTCGCCGTCCCCGAGGACCGCACCGGACGCGGGCCCGGCTTCGCCCTCGACCTGCAGGCGCTGACCGTCCTCAGGCTCCGCGAGGCGGGGTCGGCACTGGCCGACACCGGCCCCAGGCTCCGGGTCGAAGCCGTGGTCACCGAGGGGCCGGACCGGATGGTCGTCTCGGCCCGAGTCGTCGAGGAGCCCGGAGGCGGTCTGGTGGACGTGCTGAGCGCGTCCGTGGAGACGGACCAGGCCTCGCTGCCCCTGTCCGTCCTCCCCCGGCCTCCGGCGACCGCCAGCCTCGACGTGCTCTCGAGCTATCGCACCCCGCCCCTGGAGGAAACGGTGCTGGCCATTGCCCCCCTCGGCGAGGAGCACCTGGTGGCCCTGTCTCCGGACGACGCGCTGCTGTACCGCCTGGAGGCGACGGGTCTGGCCTTTCAGTCTCGACGCGCCCTCCCCGGCCCCCCCTCCACGGTGCGGGCCCCGGCCGGGCTGATCGCCGCCGCGCCCGCGGAGCAGGCGTTCTGGGCGCTGACGAACCGCTCGCCCCGGGCCGCCCTGTTCGCCGTGGCGGGCGGCCGGCTCGCCCTGCGCGAGGAGGCGGCGGCGCTTCCCTGGCCGCAGTCCGAGGACGGCCTGCGCTTCCGGCCCGGGACCAACCTAATCGAGGGCCGGCTCCAGGGCGTGGGTGCGGGTCCGTTCGTGGCGGTCGGCGAAGGGCTCGCGGTCGCAGCCGACGGGAGCCTGCTCCCGCGGGGATCCTCGGACCTCAGGGTCGGGACCGCGCTGACCGCGCTCTGGCCGGGAGCCGTGGCCGCATCGTCGGCTCTGCCTCCCGGATCCGCCGACTCGATCCTGATCCTTGCGACCGACTCCCAGGGAGTGCGGCTCCTCGACTCCCTGCCCGTCGACGGAGCGATCCGCGCCCTGGCCCGACAGCCCCTTGGACGTGCCGACCGCTTGATCGCCGCGGTGGAGGCGGTGGACGGGACGTTCCACCTGGTCGTTGTCGACCTCTCGCGGCGCGCACCGTGAAGGAGCGCTCCCCTCGTCCGTCCGCGCCCGGCCTCCTCGCCGCCGCGGCCGCGCTGTCGCTCCTCCCCGCCCTGTCGTGGCCCGCGCTCGGACCCCGGTACGGCGGTCAGCTCGCCGTCGGGACGGCGGCGCTCCCGGCGACGCTCGAGCCCGCCGCGTCCGGGCCGGGGGCGGTCGTGCTCACGCAGGTGCACGAGCCGCTGCTGGACGTCGGGGGCGCCGGCTTCCCGCATCCCGCCCTGGCCGAGGGCTGGAGCGTCGCCGCGGGCGGACGCGAATGGAGCGTCCGGTTGCGCGAGGGGCTGCGTTTCCACGACGGCGCGCCGGTCACCGCCGCCGACGCCGTACGCTCGCTGCGCCGCTTCCTCAGGGGCGGCACCACCGCCGCCGCCGGCCTCGCGGCCGCGCTCGAGGGCGGGCGCGAGTACGCCACCGGCGCCACCGACCAGGTCGCGGGCCTGACCGCGGCGGATCCCCGGCACGTCGTGCTCCGCTTCGTCGCGCCGCGAGCCCTGCCGCTCGCGCCTCTGGCGTCGCTGGCGGCCTCGGTGACGAGCACCGCAGGAGCGGGTGCGGGGGCCTTCGTTCCCGCCGCGCCCGTCCCCGGGCGCAAGCTCGCCCTGACCGGGTTCAACGGCCATTTCGGAGGGAGGCCCTACCTCGACGGTCTCGCGATCGTGCCGGCCGGGCCGACACCGGGCGCGGCCGCGGAGGTGCGCTCGGGACGGATCGACCTCGTTCCGGGTCCTCCCGGCGTCTCGGCGCTCGCGGGCACGCTGCTCCTGGTCCTGGATCCCTCGCGGGCGCCCTTCACCGACCCGAAGGTCCGGGAGGCGGTCGGCGCCGCGATCGACCGGGCCGAGATGGTGCGGCACCTCGTTCCCGGCGGCGACCCGGCCCCCTCGCTCGTCGTCCCCGCGCTGCTGCCGCCCCTGGGAGCGCCGGCGTCGCCGGCCGCGCCCACGGTCTCGGTCTCGGGCTCGGTCCGGCTCGCGGTCGACCGCTCCGTCGCTCCCCCGGTCAGCCAGAGGGTGGTCGCGCACCTCACCGCCCTCGGCCTCGACGTCTCGGTGTCGCCGTTGCCGGGGACCGAGGCACGCGCCGCCCGCGCCGAGGCGCGGCTCTTGATGCTGGTCCCCGAGGTGCCCGAGGCGGCGCTAGCGCTCCGAGAGCTCCTCGCGCTCGCCCCCTCGGCGCCGGAGGCCGAGGCGGCCCTGGATGCGGCCGACTCCGAGATGGACGTCGATCGGCGGCGAAGGCAGCTCCATCGCGCCGAGCAGGCCCTCCGCGACCGGGACTGCCTCGTGCCCCTGGCGTCCGTGCCGGTGTCGTTCACGGTGAGGCCCGGCGTGCACGGCGCCCGCGTGGACACGGCCGGACGCCTCATCCTCGAAGACGCCTGGCGCGAGCCGTGAGGGGGCGCCTGCGCGAGCGCCTGCTGGCGGCGTTCGTGCTGGTGTCCGTCGTTCCCCTGATCCTCCTGGCCAGCGGCACGACCGTGCTCGTCTCCCGCACCTTCGAGCGGCTCGAGACGACACGGCTGCTCTCCGCCCTGAGCAACGCGGAAGCGGAGGTGCGCCGGATACGCGAGCGGTCCGCCGCTCGCGTGGCCGCCGCCGTCAGCGAGCACCTCGGCTCCGACGAGCTGGAGGCCAACCCGGCGTCGACGATCGCGCGCTGGAACGGCTTCGACGCGTTCGAGATCGTGGACGCCGGGGGGCGGGTGGTGTCCTCCAGCCACTGGCAAGTCGCGTTCGGCCTGCCGGACAAGGACGGCCTGTTCCCCGGCGATCCCGCGCTGCGCGTAGAGAAGGTGGCCGAGGGATACGGCGCCGCCGAACGGCTGGCCCTGATGCCCGGCCAGGCGGCGACGTTCCGCGGCGCACCGGTCACCGTCCGCGGTGGAGTATTCCTCGACTCCGACTTCCTCGCTGCGCTCGGCGGGCTCACCGGAGTCGATCTGGGGCTGCGCGACGCCCTGCGTCGCCGCTGGATCGTCGCCGACGGCTCGCCGCTGGGCTCCTGGCCGGCCCCACCGCTCGCGGGCGGCCCGGACCGCGGGGACGCCGAGCTGGGCGGGGACCTCTATCGCTGGGTCGCGACGCCGCTGCACCCGTCTCTGTGGCTGGTGGCGGCCGCGCCGCGGACGGCCCTCGACCAGGTCACCCGCCGGCTCTGGACGGTCAGCCTCGCCACCGCGGCCGCCGTGCTGCTGGCCGCGCTCGCCGCCGCGGTCTTCCTGTCGGGCCGCATCGCGCGTCCCGTGGCCGCGCTCGCCGGCGGCGCCCGCAAGATCGCCGAGGGAGACCAGCCGGGCAGCGTGCGCGTGTCCTCCGACGACGAGATCGGCGACCTCGCCCGGGCCTTCAACACCATGAGCGCCGAGCTGCGGACCTCCCGCGAGCGACTCCTCCAGGCCGAGCGGGTGGCGGCCTGGCGCGAGATGGCCCGGAGGCTCGCCCACGAGCTCAAGAACCCGATCTTTCCCATCCAGGTCTCCATCGAGACCTTGCGCCGCGCCCACGACAAGCGGACGGCGGAGCCGACGAGCCCCGAGGAGGCGGAGCGCTTCTCGATCCTCGTCCGGGAGTCGACCGACACCGTACTCGAGGAGCTGCGGGCCCTGAGGACGATCATCGACGAGTTCAGCCAGTTCGCGCGGATGCCGCGTCCCAGCCTCGCGCCCACCGACCTCAACGCGCTGGTCCAGCGTGTCCTGGGCCTGTACCACCGGCCGGGGTCGCCGGTGCAGGTCGTGCTCGACGCCCAGGTTGGCCTGCCCGCCGTCGATGGCGATCGCGACCTGCTCTCGCGGGCGGTCTCCAACCTGGTGGCGAACGCCTTCGACGCCATGCCCGAGGGCGGGACGCTGCGGATCCGTACGTCTGGCGGCCCGGACGGCGTGGCCCTCGAGGTCGCCGACACCGGTCCCGGACTGACCGAGGAGCAGCGGACCCGCCTGTTCACCCCCTACTTCACCACCAAAAAGGGGGGTACCGGCCTCGGTCTTGCCATCGTCCAGGGCATCGTGTCGGATCACGGAGGGCGGATCGAGGTCCGCTCGTCGGAGGCCGGCACCACTTTCGTCATCCTCATGCCCGCCTCTCGCGGCCAGGCCTGAGTCGTGAGAAGCTCTAGGCTGGGTTGCCGCGGGTGAGCGCCGTCACCCCCGGACGGCCCGTTACGGAGCAGGATCGGCCGATGAAATGCATCGCTATCGTCGTCGCCACCCTGGGACTCGGGGTCCCCGTCACCGCGGGTGACGCTTCGCCGTCGCCGCGGCCGCCGCGCGGGACCGCGCGGGTTTCCATGGTCGAGTACGGCCCCGCCAAGCACCCCTACTGCTTCCTCGTCGACGGGCAGGACCTGGGGAGCGACGCCGCGCGGGCGGTGGGAGCGGTCCGGGACAAGGGCGTCCGGCGGGTCCGGTTCCGGTCGCACCGCAAGGAGATGCCGCTCAGCGAGTGCGACCTCTACTCGCTGTTTTCCCAGGCCAGCATCACCGTCCTCGAGTTCCGGGTCGCGCGCGGCTTCCTCGCCCATCCCGACCTCACCAAGTCGTGGTGGCCGCCCTGCGGATCCGAGACCCACTGAGGGCGTGAAGCCGCGGATCCTGATCGTGGACGACGACGCGGGGACCCTCGCGTCGCTCTCCCGCGCGTTCGCACTCGAGGGCTACACCGCGGTCACGGCCCCGTCGGGCACCCGGGCGCTGGAGCGGCTGGCGGAGGAGCCCGTGGACGCGATCCTCTCGGACGTGGTCATGCCCGAGATGGACGGCCTCGAGTTCCTCGCCCGCGTCCGCGAGCGGTCCCGGGACGTGCCGGTCATCCTGATGAGCGGCCAGGCCACCGTGGAGACCGCGGTCAAGGCCACGCGCCTCGGCGCCCTCGACTTCGTCGAGAAGCCGGTGGGCCTCGACCGCCTGCTCCTCACCCTGCGCAACGCCCTGCGGCTGGACCGCCTGGAGCGCGAGAACCGCGAGCTCCAGCGCTACTGGCACGACGAGCTGGCGCTCATCGGCGACGGCCCCGCGACGGCCGCCCTCCGGGCCCTGGTGGAGAGGGCGGCCCCCTCCGACGTCCCCATCCTGGTGCTCGGGGAGAACGGCACCGGGAAAGAGCTGGTGGCGCGGGCCATCCACGACCTCTCGCCCCGGAGGCGGGAGCCCTTCATCCGGATGAACTGCGCGGCGGTCCCCGCCGAGCTCGTGGAGAGCGAGCTGTTCGGCCACGAGAAGGGGGCGTTCTCGGGCGCGCTGGCCCAGCGTCGCGGGCGCTTCGAGCAGGCGGACGGAGGGACCCTGTTCCTGGACGAGATCGGGGACATGCCCGCGGCCATGCAGGCCAAGCTCCTCCGGGTCCTCCAGGACGGCGAGATCACCCGGGTGGGCGGCACGGGCGTGGTCAAGGTGGACGTCCGGCTCATCTCCGCCACGAACCGGGAGATCGAGTCCCTGCTGCGCGACGGCCGGTTTCGCGAGGACCTCTACTACCGCATCGACACGGTCACGATCCGGACGCCGCCGCTGCGCGACCGTCCGGGCGACGTCCCCGCGCTCGCCTCCCACTTCGCCGAGGCCGCCTGCCGGCGCAACCACTGGAAGCCGCGGGGCTTCTCGCCCGCGGCCCTGGACCTCCTCAAGGAGCAGCCCTGGAAGGGCAACGTCCGGGAGCTCCGCAACGTGGTGGAGCGCGTCCTGATCCTGTCCGAGGCCGACCCGATCGAGCCGGCCGACGTGCGGCCGGCGCTTCCGGGGTCCCCAGGCCCGCGGCCGGGGGCGGCGGTGCCGGCGGAGGGCACGTTCCGGGAGCTGGTCGACGCCCACGAGCGCGAGGTGATCCGGGAGCGGTTGCGACAGGCGGGCGGCCACGTCACCAACGCGGCCCGCAGCCTCGGCCTGGAGCGCAGCCATCTGTACAAGAAGTGCAAGCAGCTGGGTCTGGCGATCCGGGAAGACACGTGAGGCCACGCTGGTCTGCGGGCGAGTACCGAGACGCGACCGCCTGCCAGGGTGGTCCTTCCGCAGGCACGATCCACCCCTTGAACAAGAGTGTGCGAGATGGGGTGTTGCGCCTTCGCCTTTCATCCTAGCGAGGGTCCGGCGTTACGGATCAGCCGGACCCTCGCTACCGGCGGCTGTTCCAGATCCGCTTCAGCCCTGGCGATCCCTCCACCACCTGCCCCACGATCTCGATCCACTCGCCCCGCCGACCCGGGGGCAGTACCTCGTGCGGGATCTTCTTCTCGGCGAGCAGGGTGTCGACCAGGGAATCGATCGAGCGCATGAAGAACTCGTCGGTGTCCCGCACGCCGTCGGCGGCGGCGGCGCCGGACATCGGGACCTTGAACAGCAGGTCGTACGTCCTCATCCAGTGGACGACCAGGCCCTCGAGCCCTTTCTGGCGCCCGCAGGCCAGGACGAGGTAGGCGTAGTTGTCGAGCACGCTGCGGTCGCAGACCACCACGTCGTGGTGGGCGGCCGACCGGATCTCCTCCGCGATCTGGGTGGCGAGGATCCATGTCTGCGCTTCGAGGGACGTCTGCCGGTTGATGGGCAGGGGCGAGAGGCGCGCCACCTCCTTGACCACGTCCACGTGGACGCCCTGCCGCTTGAGCAACCCCGCCAGGTCGTAGCACAGCGTGGTCTTCCCGACCCCGTGGGTGCCGATGAAGGCGAGCTTCACCGCTCCACGCCGCCCCACCCAACCCTGCGACCCGCGGGACCCACCCGGCCGACCTTCCCTGCCCGATCGACAACGAGCGTCAAGCCGTCCCCACCGGCCCCCGGATCGCCGTCCTGTACACCAGCCGGGCCACCCCCACGAACAGCAGGAAGCCCACCGCGGTCATCACCGGCGCGCCCACCACCCCCTGGACGGCCGTCCCCGGCGCGCCGAGGGCGTTGGCCAGCCGCTCCACGCGCGCGTCGGGCCAGCCCAGGAACGAATAGCCGAGGCCCATGATCGACCCCCCCGCCACCAGGCCGGAGCTGTAGAGGACGCCCGGGCCCGCGTCCGACTCGGTGGCCGCTCCGCGCTTCCACTCCACGATGCGCCGCGTCAAGCCTCCGAGGAAGACCGGCGTCGTGCTCTCCAGGGGGAGGTACATGCCCACCGCGAACGCCAGGGCGGGCACCCCGATGATCTCCATGAGGATCGACGTGAACACGCCGATGAGCACGAGCCCCCAGGGAAGCTGCTGGGTCAGGATCCCCTTGATGACCAGGCTCATGAGGGTCGCCTGCGGCGCCGGCGTCTCCTCCGACCCGATCCCCTCCTGTACCCGGAACCGTACCTCCCCCTCCTCGGTGACGAGGTACCGGCCGTCGGGGATACCCTCCAGCCCTCCGACCCGTACGACACGGTAGTCGGCCCCGTCGGGCCCGGCCATCGCCTCGGCGCGGGGGGCGGGCCGGACGATCACGCCGTACCGGGCGTCGTGCAGC
>Ga0268386_10004101_pt1 | contig 10686 bp, 7 predicted proteins | sample RVTome_15_FD_200260 | JGI IMG/M metagenome (GOLD analysis project Ga0268386, IMG submission 200260) | Soil microbial communities from uranium-contaminated site in the Upper Colorado River Basin, Wyoming, United States - RVT150D86... ... | reverse complement strand
TGTGGATCACCGTGCTCCCCGGGTGGCGAGCCAGCTCGCGCACGGCGATGAGCGCGGTCAGCGCCGACGGCGAGACCGGCTCCCCCCTCTCGTCCACCACGAAGCACCGGTCGGCGTCCCCGTCGAAGGCCAGTCCCAGGTCGGCCCCGGTCTCGCGGACCCGGCCCCGCAGGTCGACCAGCGTGGCAGGGTCCAGCGGGTTGGCCAGGTGGTTCGGAAAGGTCCCGTCGAGCTCGAAGTAGAGCGGGACCACCGTGAACGGCAGCCCCTCCAGCACTGCCGGCACGGTGAGGCCGGCCATCCCGTTGCCGGCGTCGACCACGATCGTCAGCGGACGGACCGTCGACAGGTCGACGAGGGAGTGCAGGTAGGCGGCGTAGTCGGCGAGCACGTCCCGCCGGCTGATCGACCCCGGCTCGGGGGACGCGGCCATCCGCTGCCCCTCGGCCAGCTCGCGCAGCCGCTCCAGCCCGGTGTCCGACGCCACCGGGGCGGCCCCCGCTCGACAGAGCTTGATCCCGTTGTACGCGGCGGGGTTGTGGCTCGCCGTGAACATCGCCCCGGGCAGGCCCAGGTGGCCGCTGGCGAAGTAGAGCTGGTCGGTGGACGCCAGGCCGATCATCACCACGTCGGCGCCCTGTGTGGTCACCCCGTCGGCGAAGGCCTCGCTCAGCGGGACCGAGGATTCCCGCATGTCGTGCCCGACGACCACCGCCGACGCCCGGCCCCGGCTCACGCTGTCACCGAGCACGTGCACGGCAGCCGCTCCGAGAGCACCGGCGACGTCGACGTCCAGCTCGTCGGGGACGAGCCCGCGGATGTCGTAGGCCTTGACGATGCGCGAGAGGTCCGCCACGCGCCGAGGCTATCCGGGGGCGGCCCCCGGACCTGGAGCCGGGCCGTCGCCGCTGGTCAGGCCTCCGGCGAGCGGAGGACACGCAGATGTCCTCGCCGCCCCACCTCGGCCGGTGGCGGCGGAGCGGTGGGCTGCGGGCGTGCGGCCTCGCGGACGGCGTCGGCGAGCGCCAGCAGGTCGTCGCTGCTCGGCCCGAGCGCATCCGGGTCGGGAGCGAGCCGGATGACCTCCCAGCCACGCGGGGCCACCAGGCGCTCCGAGTGCTCGCTGCACAGGTCGTACGAATGGGGCTCGGCGTAGGTCGCCAGGGGCCCGAGGACCGCGGTCGAGTCGGCGTAGACGTAGGTGAGCGTCGCCACGGCCGTGCGGGCGCAGGCGGACCGGGAGCAGCGTCGGACCGGGCTCACGGACCGAACCGTAGCGCCGACGGGGGGCGAAGCCGCGCACCAGGGGTTCGGACCCTCCCGTGTCGTGCCGTGTGGTGCGAGCCCGGTCGGTAGCCTTGCAGGTCATGGTCCGCAGACCGGGTCGCCGCGGGGGACCGGGCGCCCCCACTCCTCCCGTACCGGCCCGTCCGAGGCCTCGCAACCGGCGGGGGCGGGGCATCCGCGGCGAGGTCGCCCCGCACGAGGTTCCGCTGTCGCGCAGCCGGGCGGAACGCTTCGACGAGCTCGTGCTCGACGCGGTCGAGGCGCTCGAGCGTCGGTGGCGCGACCAGCTGGAGCGGGTGGAGTTCGCCGTCGAGGACGTCCCCTCACTGGAGGGATGGGATCGCGACTGGGTACCGCTGTCCCGGGCCTTTCCCGCGGAGGGGGCGCTGCCCGCCCGGGTCGTCGTGTATCGACGACCGGTGGAGAGCCGGGCCACCTCCCCGCGTGACCAGCGCTCGCTCGTCCGTGACGTCGTCACCGAGGAGGTCGCGGAGCTGCTCGGCCTCGAGCCGGACGAGATCGACCCCGGCTACGGCGACGCCGGCCCGCGGGACTGAGCAGGCGAAGGGCCGGTGTCACGGCAAGGATGCGCGTTCGGGGGGCACCAGGCCCGTCGGCAGCTCCCCGGCCACCTCGGGGACCGACACGGTGACACGAGGCGTGAGGAGGGGCACCACGTCGACCAGGGCCCCGTCACCGTCGGACCCGGTGACCACGCGCGCCGCGGCAAGGACGCCCTCCCGGCCGGGGGTCACGACCACGGTGACCCGCTCGCTGCCCTCGGGAGCCGCCACCGGCACGGGCACGGTGGTGCCGGCCGGGACGTCGACCGACTGGCTGGCGGCCTCGGAGCCGTCGTCGGCCAGCGTCACGAGCTGGGCCGTGGCCGCCTCGTCGCCGATGGCGCTGAGCAGGAGCGTGGTCGCCAGGTCACCGGTGGAGCGCCCCAGCACTGTGGCCGCCGGCCCCTGCAGCGGGGGGGTCGCCGACGTGTAGGCCACGTCGGGCAGCCCCTCCTCGGGTGCGTCGACGAGCCGGACGGCGGCGGTCACCGGAGCGTCGCTCTCGATCGCGACGGCGACCGGCCCGTCCCCGGCGGCCTCGGTGAGCGGCACCTCGGTGACGGTCCCTGCGGGGACGGTGACGACGTCCTGGTCGACCGGGCTGAACGGACCCTCCGGGCCCAGCAGCCGCACCGAGACGATCGCGTCGGAACTGCCGGGGGCGAGCAGCCGCAGCGCGCGCTGCCCGCGTCCCGGGATCCCCGGGACGACCATCGACTCCGCCGGGGCCGCTGCGGCGGGGATGGCGCTCATGCCCTGCGGCTCGAGGCCGTCGATCTCCCGCACCTCGACCGCGGCGGCGAGGCGGCCCTCCGCCACGCTCACCTGCAGGCCCAGCCGCGCGGACTCGGGGGCCAGGGCGTCGAGCAGGACGACGCGCTGGCCCCGGGCGGGCACACCCAGGTCGTCGGACCCGGGTGCGTCGATCGGGCCGGCCTCGTCCCACACCCGGACGTCGGCGACGGCCGGGGAGTCGGAGGGGTTGGACAGGATCAGCCTGGCCCGCCGCCCGACCTCCCCGGAGGCACCGACGAACCAGTGCTCCCGTCCCGGCTCCGCACAAGCGGTGTCGGACAGGCCACGCAGGTCCGGTCCCTGGGCGAGCACCGACTGCTCGGCGGCCAGGCCCGCGGCCATCGGCCCGGTGGCGCGCACGGCGTAACCGAGCGTCTCGCCCGCCTCCACGGTGGCCACCGCCGGCCTACCCCGCTGGTCCGTCTCCAGGACCGGCGCCGGCGGCTCGGCGTCCCCGACGAGCGCCTCCACGGTGAGCTGGGCCGCACTGGCCGACCCGCCGGGCCGGCCGGGCTCCCCTGTCCCGACGCCGGGCAGCTGCAGGACGCCGATCCGCCCGGTCGCCCGGTCCTCTCCGCCGACGTACGGGCAGACCAGCGTCGTGCGCACGACCGACTCCACCCGGCCCGGCCGCTCCTGCACCACCGACTCGGGGGGCCCGACGACCGCGGCGGCCCCGACCAGGGCTGCGGCGGCCGCCGAGACGGTGAGCGCGAGCTTCCACGGGGCGTCGAGGATGCGGTTCACCGGTCACCCCGGCCGCGTCGTCGGGCTCGTCGTCCCCGGCGGGGCGCCGCGGGGAACGACCTGTTCCCGTCGGACCCGGCGGGGGGCAGGGGGACGGAGCCGGGCCGGACGGGAACGACATCGCCGGCCACCGGTTCCGGAACCGCGGCCGTACGGGCGGGGGGCACCGTCACGGGCACCGGGGCGGCGGGAACCGGGAGGTCCTCCTCCATGTCGGCGGCGTCGTCGACGGAGCCGGGGTCCCGGCGGATCCCGGGGAGCGCGAGCACGATCGCCACGAGTGCGGCGATCAGCTGGAAGGTCAGCCACCCGGCCCGCTCGCGCCCCTGGTGCGTCACCTCGACCGTGCCGGTGGTGGTGGGCAAAGCGAAGCCCTGGGACCATCCGTCGACCGTGCGCGGCTCCAGCTCGACCCCGTCGAGCGTGGCCGACCAGCCGGGGTCGGCGTTGTCGGCCAGCACCAGCTCGCGTTCCGCCCCGCCGCCGGGGACCTGGCCGCCGGCGGTCACCTGCCCCGCCTCGACCACCACGGCATCCACGGCGGGGTCGACCACCCGGACCCGGGCAACGGTCGTCTCGACCCGCCAGATGGCGGCGCCCTCGGGAGCACTGGCCCGGACCAGGCCTTCGACAGAGTCGAGCACGTCCGTCAGCCCGGCATCGGCGGGCGCCGGTAGGTAGACGTAGCGTGCGGCGAAGTCGGCCAGCTCCGCAGCCTCCGCGCCGCCGCGTCCGGAGACCAGGTCGCCGACCACCTGGTCCAGGTTCTCGTAGGTCTCCGGCGGCGGTCCGGTCTCCGCGTCGCCCAGGCGCGGGCCCGACTCCCGCAGCAGCGCATAGGTCACGCGGCCGTCGTCGGCCGCCTGCAGGACGAGAGTGCGGATGCGCTCGGGCCGGGCTGCTTCCTCGGCCACGTACGCGGGCAGCACCGCCGGGTCGCGCCGGTCGAGCGGGTCGTCGGCACCGCGAAGCAGCCACCAGGTGCCGGAGAGCACCGGGAAGGCCACCGCACCGACGGCCACCACGGTCAGCACGGGCCGTAGCAGGTCACCGCGCCCGGCCCGGAACCGCTCCAGTGCTCCGTCGGCCCCGCACGCCGCTGCGACGACCAGCCCACCGGCGACCAGCGCAGCGGCGTAGCCGGGCCAGCCGGACACGGGCGTCTCCAGGGTCGGACCGGTCACGGGCAGCCGGGACACCACCAGGCCGAGGCCCAGGCCCGTGAGGGCGACGGTCCAGGCGGCCAGCACGGGTGTGGAGCGCCGGCTCAGCAGCGCGGACCACCCGGCGACGAGGAGGCCGACCCCGAACCAGACCGGGGCCGACCCCGGGCCGCCGGGATGGGCCAGCAGGAGGGCCCAGCCGGCCAGCCGGTCGTCGGAGAGGCCCGGTCCCGGGCTACCGGCCTCGGTGACCAGCAGGACCGGCGAGCGCAGGACCTCCAACGTCCACGGGAGCAGCACCACCGGCGCCACACCCAGGGCGGCGGCGAGGCGCAGGGCGGCAGCCCGGGTGCGGTAGGCGGTGCCGAGCGCGACCAGGGCGAGCACGAGCGCCGCCAGCCAGGCCAGCGGGACGAAGGCCGCCGTGATCGCCAGCAGCAGACCGGTGCTCCACGCCGCGCGCAAGGGTCCCGGCTGGTCGGGGGTGCCGAGGGTCCGCCAGGCCGCCAGGACGACCAGCGGCGTGGTCACGATGGCCACGGCCGTGCCGAGGCGCCCCGCGGCGATCGCGCCGGTCGTGGCCGGCAGCAGTGCGTAGGCGGCAGCCGCCCAGGCCCGTACCCAGGCTCCGGCGACGAGCCGCCGGACGAGCAGGTAGGCGGTCAGCCCGGCCAGCGGCACCGCGCCCAGCAGCAGGAGGTCCACGGCCAGGGAGGGGCTGCGCACCAGACCGGCCAGGCCGGCCACGACCGCGGTGTACGGCGGGGCGGCCGTGGGGCTGCCCAGGCCGACGCCGTGCCACGAGGTCGTGTAGAACGCCCACAGCGCGGACACGCTTTCCTGGGCGGGCAGCAGCGCCCCGCCGGTGAGCCGGCCCGAGCCCACCAGGGAGCGCACCGCGAGCAGCGTCAGGAGGGTCAGACCGGCGCCCACCAGGACGGCGGGCCGGGCCAGGGCCCGCAGCAGCACCGTCTCGGTGTCCAGGACCTCGTCGTCCTCGTCGTCGGCGCCCGGCGTGGCGGCACGGCGCCGCGACGACGGCAGGTCGTGGCCACTTCCAGTGCCGGTGACCACGCCGAGGAGCGACTCGCCGGCGTTGCGGACGGCCTGCCCCCGGGGGGGGAAGAGCGGCCGGAGGTCGCGGTGGGGGACGCGGCGGATCGCTTGTCTGGCCCGCCTGGCCCGGACCAACCGGTCCGGCCGCGCGACAGCCGACAGGACCGCCGCCAGCTCCTCGCCGGCGAGGGCGGGCTGCTTGCCGAAGAGGAACACCACGGCCCTGCCCAGCCCGCCCAGTCCGAGGCGCAGCATCACCAGCGGCAACAGCAGCGCGGAGGTGTTGGCGGTGAGCACGTAGAGGGCGTGGCGCCGGTCCACCAGGTGGGCCCGTCGACGCACGGCGGCCAGCCGGCGTCGGCCGTGGGCGGCGGCCTCGGCGTGGTACACGACCGCGTCGGGGCACAGCAGCACCGGGTGGCCGGCCAGGTTGGCCCGCCACCCGAGGTCGACGTCGTCGCGGAACATCGGAAGGGCGGGGTCGAAGCCACCCAGCTCTTCCCAGACATCGCGTCGCACGAGCATGCCGGCGCTCCCGACGGCGAGCACGTCCGCGATGTCGTCGTGCTGGCCCTGGTCGAACTCCCGACGCTCCAGCCCGGTGTGGCGCCGCCCGCCGCCGGTGATCGATACGCCCATCTCGAGCAGCTGGCGGTCGTCGGTCCACCCCCGGACCTTGGGCCCCAGCACCCCGGCGTCCGGCCGGCGCACCGCCCACTCCAACAGCCGGGTCAGGGCGTCGGGCTCGGGAGCGGAGTCGTCGTGCAGCACCCACACCCACTCGGTGCGCCCGTCGTGCGGTCGCCCCACGGAGTCGGCGGCGCGCAGACCCTTCACCACTGCTGCACCGAAGCCGGCCCGGGAGCCCGCCCGGACGACGGCGCGATGACCCAGGCCGTCCTCGAGCAGCCGCTGGGTCTCGTCCCGGCTGCCGGTGTCCACGGCGACCAGCCGGTCTGGGCGGCGCTCCAGCCCGCCAAGGGCGGCCAGCGTACGCGGCAACCACCGGCGCCCGTCGTGAGCGACCAGCACCGCCGTCACGTGGTGCTGGAGCAGCTGCGACGGCGGGACCGGCGCGGGAGCGACGTAGGGCTCGACGAAGGCGTCCAAGGCCGGGTCGGCACCCAGACCGGGGTCGTCGTAGAGAGTGTCGAAGACTGTGCTCACGGCCGAGGTGCCGGGCTCTGTCGGCCAGGGGGCCAGCGGCTCGGGCGGGCCACCGGGCGGCGTCGGGTCGGTGGGCATGCCTCTTCGGGGGACGGGGGCAGGGGGCAGGTGTGCGGCGCCGACTCTCGCGGGACCGGCGCCGGCCCACCAGACTACGCGGCCCGCGGAGTGCTCAGACGGCGCTCCGCTTCAGCCGCCGCCGCTCCCGCTCCGACAGCCCGCCCCAGATGCCGAACCGCTCGTCGTGCAGCAGGGCGTACTCGAGGCACTCGGCACGCACCTCGCAGCCCAGGCACACCTTCTTGGCCTCCCGGGTGGAGCCGCCCTTCTCCGGGAAGAACGCCTCCGGGTCCGTCTGCGCGCACAGGGCACGCTCCTGCCAGCTCAACTCCCCGGCGTCGCCGGGCAGCGGCTCCAGCCACTCCCCCACGGCTCGCCTCCTCGACCCTCGTCCCCGCAGGTGCGGTGCACCCCTGACGTGTCCGGCGTGTCATGCGATCTTCCCCGGCGTGGAGCCGGCGACACCGAACGACACGACTGAAATTACATGCCCGCAATACCGCCGCGTCAAGCCGGAATCTGATATTGGGCCGCTCCGGCCGCCCTCGACGATCAACCATGGCGCACCGACGTGCGTGGACCCCACCGCGCCGACCGGGTCGACGCGATACCCGCCCGGCGGGCTCATCGGCCAGGCGGCAAGGATGACGGCCATGCGGATCTGCGTGCTCGCCGGGGGCATCGGGGCGGCCCGGTTCCTGCGCGGGCTGCTGCACCACCTGCGCGCCGCCGCGGCGGACGCCCAGGTGACGGTGATCGGCAACACCGCCGACGACATCACCCTGCACGGGCTGCACGTCTCGCCCGACCTGGACACCGTCATGTACACGCTGGGCGGCGGCATCCACGAAGGCCAGGGCTGGGGGCGTGACAAGGAGACCTTCACGGTCGCCGGCGAGCTGGCGGCCTACGACGCCGATGTGGAGTGGTTCGCGCTCGGCGACCGCGACCTCGCCACACATCTGGTCCGCACCCGCATGCTGCGCGCGGGCTACCCGCTGTCCCAGGTGACCGATGCCCTGTGCGACCGGTGGCGGCCCGGGGTGCGGCTGCTGCCGATGACCGACGACCGCGTCGAGACGCACGTCGTGGTGCCCGACCCCGAGGCCGAGGGCGGCCGCCGGGCGGTGCACTTCCAGGAGTGGTGGGTCCGCCTGCACGCCGCGGTCCCGGCGGAGCGGATCGTCCTGGTCGGGATCGACTCCGCCCGCCCGGCGCCCGGCGTCCTGGAGGCGGTGGCAGGCGCGGACGTCGTCCTGCTGCCACCCTCCAACCCCGTGGTGAGCCTGGGCCCGGTCCTGGCCGTGGCCGGCGTCCGGGACGCCCTGCGGGCGGCCACCGCCCCGGTGGTCGGCGTCTCGCCGATCGTGGGCGGCGCCCCGGTCCGCGGCATGGCCGACGCCTGCCTGCGCGCGATCGGCGTGGACACGTCCGCGAGCGCCGTCGCCGGGCTCTACGCGGATCTGCTGGACGGGTGGCTCGTCGACGTCCGGGACGCCGAGGAGGTGGCGGTGGTCGAGGCGGAGGGGGTGCGCTGCCGCGCGGTCCCCCTCCTGATGCGAGACGTGGCGGCGAGCAGCGCGATCGCCGCCGAGGCGCTCGACCTCGCCTGGGCGGGCCGTCGATGAGGCTCTCCGTCGAACCGGTCATCGGCCTCCCCGAGGTGCGGCCGGGGGACGACCTGGCGGCACTACTCGTCGCGGCGCTCCCGCCCGACGGGCTGGCAGACGGTGACGTCCTCGTGGTGTCCAGCAAGGTCGTCAGCAAGGCGGAGGGGCGCGTCGTGCGTGGGCTGGACCGCGACGAGGCGGTGGCCGCGGAGACCCGCCGCGTGGTCACGTCGTGGGAGGACGCGGGCAGGAGAACCGTCGTCGCCGAGACCCGCCACGGCGTCGTGCTCGCGGCCGCCGGGGTCGACGCCTCCAACACCGAGCCGGGCAGCCTGGTGCTGCTCCCCGAGGACCCCGACGCCTCCGCCAGGCGGCTCCGGACGGCCATGCAGGCACGGACAGGTCGCACCGTCGCCGTGGTCGTCTCCGACACGCTCGGCCGGCCGTGGCGCGAGGGCCAGGTCGACGCGGCCCTGGGGGCGGCCGGGCTGCGCGTGCTCGACGACCTGCGCGGGACGAGGGACGCCCGTGGTCAGGTGCTGGAGGCGACCGTCGTCGCAGTGGCCGACGAGGTGGCCGCGGCCGGGGAGCTCGTCCGCGGCAAGGCCGACGCCGTCCCGGCAGCGTTGGTGAGGGGTCTCGGCCGGCACGTGCTGCCGGCCGGGACCGACGGCCCGGGCGCCCGGGCGCTCGTCCGCCCGCCCGCCGCCGACCGGTTCCGGCTCGGCACGCCCGAGGCGATGCGGGCCGCAGTGACCGCACGTCGCACGGTCCGGGAGTTCACCCCCCACCCGGTGGACCCGGCGGCCCTGCGCAGGGCCGCGGCGGCAGCCGTCACCGCGCCGGCGCCGCACCACACCACCCCCTGGCGCTTCGTCCTCGTCGGCGACGGTCCGGTACGGCAGCGGCTGCTCGACGACATGCTGGCGGCCTGGGTGGCGGACCTCCGACGCGACGGCTTCTCCGCCGAGCAGGTCGCCCTCAGGGTCCGCCGCGGCGACGTGCTGCGCCGGGCTCCCGCCCTCGTCGTCCCGTGCCTGGTCGCCGAGCGCGCCCACCCCTACCCCGACGAGCGCCGCGCAGCCGCCGAGCGGGCCCTGTTCCTCCTGGCGATGGGCGCGGGTATCGAGAACCTCCTGGTCGCCCTCGCGGCGGAGGGGTTGGGGTCGGCGTGGGTCTCGTCGACGCTCTTCTGCCAGGACGTGGTCCGGGCAGCGCTCGACCTCCCCTCCGACTGGGACCCGATGGGCGCGGTGGCGGTCGGGCACCCGGCCGCGGCGCCGTCCGCCCGACCGGAGCGCGACCCGCAGGACTACCTCCTTGAGCGCTGAGGCACCGGGTCACATCGTCCGGAAGTCGCGCGCGGCCAGCCGTGGCCCGCGGCGCTCGGGAGCCAGGCCGCTCAGCTCGACCAGCCGGCAGACCCGGTACCGGTGCCCACGGTACGGCTCGAGGAGCTCGAGCATGCGCGCGTCGTCGGCCCGCTCCTCGCCGGCCAGCACCCACCCCACCTGCCGGCAGAGGTGGAAGTCGCCCACCGAGACGGCGTCCACGTCGCCGAGCGCCCGTTGGCGCACCTCGGCGGCGGTCCACACGCCGACGCCCGGTACGGATCGGAGACGGCGGTCGGCCTCCTCGCCGCGCATGCCCGCCACCTCCTCCAGGCGGGCGGCGACCAGCGCGGCCCGGGCCGCGGTCCGGGCGCGTTGCGGACCGATGCCCGCCCGGTGCCACTCCCACGACGGCAGGGACGCCCACTGCGCGGGTGTCGGCACCACCCGCATGCCCGCCGGCGCCGGTCCGGGGGCGGGCGTGCCGAACCGGTGCAGAAGCGCCCGCCAGCCGCGACGGGCCTCGGCCCCCGTCACCTTCTGCTCCAGCACGGCAGGCAGGAGGGCATCCAGCACCAGCCCGGTGCGCCCGATCCGCCGCGTCCGCGTCCGGGCCCGCACCCGCCGGAGCACCGGGTGGGCCGGGGCGAAGCCGTCGTCGAGGTCGGCCTCCCCCAACCAGGCCGGGACGGCGTCCAGCACCCACGTCGCTCCCGGGCCCCAGGCCTGCGCCTCGACGACGCCGTCGCCCCGCCGGACGGTGAGCCGGACCGTCACGGGGCCCTCGGGGGTACGCGCCGTGCGCCACACGGCACCGTCGGGTGTGGTCCGGTGGGTCGGGTCCCCGGCGCCGCGGCGGTGCACGGCCAGCGTCCCCCTCGGGTCGACCGGGCGGCCCGGGTCCCAG
>Ga0268386_10004100_pt1 | contig 10687 bp, 10 predicted proteins | sample RVTome_15_FD_200260 | JGI IMG/M metagenome (GOLD analysis project Ga0268386, IMG submission 200260) | Soil microbial communities from uranium-contaminated site in the Upper Colorado River Basin, Wyoming, United States - RVT150D86... ... | reverse complement strand
CATGAAAGCACGCGCTTTACGGCCTGTGTGGTTGTCTCCTCGAAGACTCCCTCTTCCTTCAGGAAATCCTCGAAGGACGATCCGATGTGTTTCTTTTTAGGCCGCTCGTTTCTGCCAGTGATCTTTTTCGATTTCAAAAAGCTCCAGCTGCCTTTCCTTGATTCGATTCTTAAACTCAAGAAGTAGCTCGCGAATGGTGCCATTGGCGCCGCTCTGCGCAGCAGCGACGGCGCGGGCGAGCTTATCAATCCCCGTGCTGAAGTGCTCCGTCTTTCCGTTTTCCACGCGGGAAAGATGCGATGGATCGACCCCGATAAAGCGCGCGAAGTCTTTCGCCGAGATCCCGGCATTCTTGCGCAAAAACCGAATCTCCGGACCGGTCAAGTCACCGTCTTTAAAAAACAACCCTTTAGCTATCACATCATGCAACTGGCCGATCTTCGGAATGATAGGCACCCGAATATCGCACTTTGGGCATTCGTAAACCGTAATGCCGGCCAAAACCACGTTGTCTAATCCACTGAGATCATAACGATACGGCCGCTCCACCGTGGCTTCACGCGCCACCATTGCCGAACCGCACGCCTCGCACTTTCTCAGCGCCTCCTTCCGTTTCATTGCCATGGTCCCTCCCTTCGCGTTGGACACTAAAGGCATTCAATTCTAAATCTCTAAATCACCGTCACTATGACGAGAGTCCCGTTTATCTCGCAGACACATTTCATCCGATCACCATCGACGGCTTTACCCAAAATCGTATAGCGCCAGAGAGTCCCCGGTTTGGAGTGTTCGATTATCTGGCCGTAACGGATGACGTTGGCAATGTCGGTCATTTGAATCTCGCGTTGCCTCAACCGACTCTGCGCGTGAATGCCGATCTCGACAAAGCCGTCGTTCCAGAGTTTCCTTATCCTCTGGTGCGCCTGCTTATAGTTATCGGTCTTGGAATAGCTAATACCTTCCCCATGACCCCCCCTCCACATCAACCGAGATGCCATGATATTAAATCAGAGTTGATAATTTGTCAATCGCTAGGATTCGGTATTTATTTAGAGGAGCGGGATGAAAATGGGGAGCGGGTGTTTCACTGAAAAATCCAGTGAAAAATAATCATTTCGACGGGCCTTCTCCTTCGGCTGCTCCGCTATTGGCTCTTCGGCGTTTAGATCAGGCGCTATGATGGTGACCGGCACCAATGGCCGGCGTCTTGGCCGGCGTTCTCTTGACGATGCACCGAGGGAACGAATTTGCCCACCCAGTCGCGCACCGTGGCGGGATCATATTCCGCCTCGAAGTATTCCCTTCCGCTTAACGGACTTACGGGGCTATTTGACACAGACGGCAATTTTAGTGCAAGGGCCCCTACGCCCACGGATGCGTCTGCGCGTGCGTCGTCTTCACCTTCTTGATCGCCACGTGGGTATAAATTCCCGTCGTTATCAGCGACGAATGCCCCAACAGCCTTTGAATCACCCTGATATCGGCGCCACCGTCTCGCATGTGCGTCGCCCGCTGTGCCTGAATCCATGGGATGAATCAACTTGCCACCGGCTTTCGCCAAAAATGGCAGATGGAGTGCTCACTGGTCTCCTCTTGCCCACTTGACGGACACCGGGTAAGAAAAGCCGTTCTTGTCCGGCGGCTTGCCGCTGTATACAGGATGATTGATCCTGGGGCAAAACCGGCTTTTTCTACTGCCCAAGTGTCCATCAGGTGGGTATGTTGAGCCGAAACGACATGAAGCGGGAAGGTCTCGGCTATGAACTTTCCTAAAGAATACGGACTGTGATACAGAGGCAGGGTAGGGCGCCGCGATGAATGTTTGACGTCACGAAAATAAGGTGATCATCAATGACGCGTTTTGGTTCTATCGCTATGTTCGCTTGGGGAATACTCTGCGTGTTCGGGAGCTTGTCGCTTTGGATTCCCGCAACGAGCCCCAATCACGAATTATTGGCGGCTGTCGTGTTGGCAATGGGAACCATTGCAATGGGATTCGGGTTTGTCCTCGGAGCGATAATCGAATTGGGGAATGTATTCCGAAATGCTTCGGTCGGGCGATGAAGAACGTCGAACCGAAGCCCGTGACTAAGATTTCGGGTTGCGCCCAAGCATCCGTGGTCATCACGGAAATTCCAGGGCAGTGTCCATCAAGTGTTCCAACCCAAGCCGAATTGATGCGATCTGGCAAATGTCTTGATTCTCTTTTTTCTGATTTTTCCGTGTGATAAGTGTTCTTGATATTACGTGCCCCGGTTGGATTCCTAAGCCACGGGCCGTGAGTTCGAATCTCGCCGGGGGCATTGACAAACACAAGATCGCGAGCCGCGATTAGGAGGAAAATAAGAATGCCATTGTCGGGCCAGGAGTTCGTAAAAGAAATACAAGGAATGGTGCAAAAGAAGCATTCGAAAGACCATCCCATCATTGGCATGATCGAAAATGGCGCGTTGACGCGCGAACAATTAAAAGGTTTCGTCGGACAGTTTTATCTTTTTTTCCCAAAGCCGTTTCCCAAGCCCATCGCCGCCATGCTCAGCCGCTGTCCGGACGATCCGGAGCTGGAAAAGATGTGGATCGAAAACGTCGTCGAGGAGGGAACCGGCGAGATCACCGGCACCGATAGCCACAAAGGCCTTTTCATCCGATTTGCCAAGGCATGTGGATTTTCTAGAGACCAACTGGATAAAGTGGAGCCGACGCCCGAAACCCAGGCTTTTCTCGATTGGCGCGAATTGCTCATGTATCAGCGCACCTGGCTTGAGCTTTTCGCCTGCCAGGGATTTTGCCTCGAAGGGACGGCCAATGCGCGCATGACCCGAGTCGTCGCCGGTCTGACCAAGCACTACGGCTTCGATCGGGAATCGGAAGATATCCGCTACTGGACCCTCCATATGGGCGTGGACGAAGAGCATATGAAAGTAGGGCCGTTGGCCGTCGAGCGCTATGCCACCACGGACTTTCAGCAAGATCAAGTGCGCGCCGCAGTGCAAAAGACCTTGGACCAGTTTTGGCTCGCCTTCGACGGCATCAAGCGCGCGTTCGTCGATAAAGATCCCCTCTACGCCCGCTGGCGCAACGGAAAGTAAGGAGGAAAAGTCCATGGAATTAGTCGATCTCTCCCGGGTGATCTACGACGGCATGCCGAAAATTCCCATCTTGCCAGACGTGCACGTGCGAAAGTTTTTCGATTTGGACAAAGGGCACCCGCTAAACGTCACCGAACTGTCGCTGCCCTGTCACGCCGGGACCCACGTGGATGCCCCGGTTCATATCGTTCCCGGCGGCAAGTCGATTGAAGAATTGCCGCTGGAGGCCTTCGTCGGCAACGGCGCGACGATCTCCGTAAAGAAGATCGGCGGCGAAGAAATTACCGCGGCCGACCTGGAGAACTCCGGTGTGCCGGTGAACAAGGGTGATATATTGATGTTGCACACGGGCTGGGACGCTAAATTTGAAAGTCCGGACTACAACCTGCATCCCTATTTTTCGGTGGACGCCGCGGAGTGGATGGTCGAGAAGGGGGTCAAGATGGTCTGCATCGACTGCATCACGGTGGATTTGCCGACGCCGCTCCGTCCCAAAGGTTTTGCCTTTCCGGTTCATAAAACGCTCCTCGGCAATGACGTGCTAATCGCCGAAAATCTCGCGAACATTGGCAGTATCGTCGGCAAGAAAACCCGCATCATGGCGTTGCCGCTGCGCGTTAAAGGCAGCGACGCGGGCCATGCGAGAATCGTCGCGGAGATTTTGAACTAAAGGCCATGGCAGTCGCAAAACCAATCAAAGGAATCATCGGGGCCTGTCTGACGCCGTTCGACGACAACGACCGGGTGGACTACAAGGCGTTGGAAAGGGAAATCGAGTTTCTCGTTCCGGATTGCGACGCGGTCACCATTGCCGCCGTCGAAGCCGCGGAGTACACCATGCTGTCCCGGGACGAACGCAAAGAGATTTTGCGCGCCGCCACGGAAATGGTAAACCACCGCGTTCCCGTTATCCTCGGTTGCTCGAGCCCGTCGCCGAAAGAGGTCATCGAGTTGGCGGAGTACTCGGCCGAAGTCGGCGGCGACTTTGTCCAGGTTCTCATGCCGCTTCGTCCCTGGGGCGGCCAACCGACCATCGCTGAATTGATGGAGTTCTACACGCAGGTGGCGACGGCAAGTCCGCTGCCGGTGACCTGCTACCACAATCCAGGACCAGGCGCCGACCCACCTCAAGACGCGTTCGTTAAAATCAGCGAAATCGACAATATCCGCTACTTCAAGGAAAGCTCACGGGATATTACAAAAATATCCAGACTTATTGAACAAATCGATATTGCCGGACGGGGTCATTATTTCACTACAATGCAGCCGCTATTAATCACATTGATGCTTGGGGGATCGGGGGCTACGATGCCACCGCCGGGCACCAGGATCGGCGCGCAAGTCGTCAGGGCGTTCAGAGCCGGCGACTTGGATCGAGCGCGTTTCTGGGCGCGCTGTTTCGCGCTCTTCCCTGGCAAGTGGGCTGCCTACGGCCTGCCGCCGGTGATGAAGTCCGCAATGAAGCACTTCGGAGTGGATATCGGCAATCCGGCTCGCCCCTACGCGCCGGTGAGTCCGCGGGACCATGCGCAGATCGGCCAGTTTCTCCAACAGGTCGGTTTGATTGGCGAAGCCGGGCCGACGCCGCAATCCTTGCTGGACGCTGGCGAAAAGCTGCGCCAGGAAGACACTTATCTCAGATAGCTAAGAGGCCATTTCGGGCGAATTGATTGACCGGGAATCAACCCTGGGCGAAGTTTTGTTATGGAATTTTTTAAGCATCTTTCAGATAAAATTCTCATCTGGTTTCTTAAAGTTACTTCCGCCTTCGGCAGGGAGCTGACGACGGAAGGTTGGCACGAACAGAAATTGTGGCGCGAGCAGCGGCTGCGTAATCTCAAGGGATTATCGATCATGTCGAAGCAACGCCACGGGCAAGAGCGACTGTAGTAGGCAACGGGACATGCTTAAACTCAACGGGCGAAAGCGGATCGTCATTCTTGGCGGCGGCAGCGGCGGGGTGGTCGCCGCGACCCATCTGGGGCGGAAGTTAGGCGACCGGCATGATGTCATTTTGATCGACAAGCGGCCGGAGCATCTATTTATGCCGGCTTTTCTGTTGGTCATGGTCGGCCAGCGCCAAAGCAGCGACGTCACTCGAAGCTTGAAACTCTTGGAGCGACGGAACGTCACTTTTATTCAGTCCGAGATTTTCGGCATTGATCCAGCGCGACAAGAAGTGAGGTTGCAAAATCAATCGGTTAACTACGATTATCTAATTGTTTGTCTCGGTTTGCAGACGAGACCGGACCTGGTGCCTGGATTCGCGGAAGCGTCGATTCATCCTTGGGAATTGGATGGCGCCGTCAAGTTACGTGAAAAACTCGCGGCGTTTGGCGGCGGCCGCGTAGTGGTCGGCGTTCCGCTTGGCCCGTATCGCTGCCCGCCGGCGCCCTATGAGACGCAGTGGATGTTGGACGATTATTTCAGGCGCAAAGGGATTCGCGAACGCGTGCAGATGGGTTTTTTCACCCGCGATCCGGAACCGGCGGGAGAGCGCCGTACGCCGGTTGTCTGGATGGATGCGGAAAGCCGCCGGCGTAACATCAAGCAATACTATGAGTTCGTCGTGCGTTCGATTGATCCCGAAGCGAAAACGGTATCCGGGCTTTACGGTTATAAGATTCCGTATGATCTGCTCGTTATGGTGCCGCCGCACCGGCCCGCTCAGGCGCTTTTGGATTGCGGTCTTGCCGAGACTGAGAACGGGATCCGCGTCGACTATGAAACGCTGAAAACCAAGTGGAACAACGTTTACGCCATCGGCGATTGCGCCGATTTGCCGGCGTCCAAGGCCGGTGGCGTGGCGCACCAGGAAGCCGATGTCGTTGCGAATAATCTCGCTGTTGAAATCACCGGAAAGGGCCGACGCGTAGATCTCTGGCTCCACACTATATGACTGCTGGCTTTCGGCGCGGGCCGCGCCGCCGCAAACCGAACAACTTATCCGACGGGCTGGCCGCCGTTCGGTGTTAGCGAAGCGCGGACCTGGGGTCCATCCAGGTTGCTTTACTGGTCCAAGCTGGGCTTTGAGAAGTGGTGGCTCTGGCGCTATTTCTAACTTGGGTAACTGTTCCAGTCGTTCCAAACGTTCCAACAGTTCCAATCGTTGCATATTTTTGGGGCGTACGGACCCGCCATTCCGAACTCTAGTAATAAATGAATAACGAGAGGAGGGGTTAGATGGCTGGAGAGGGCTGGATTGGACCGGTCTATAGAAGTTTACATAATATATCTTATCAGACGTTACCTCTACCGCTACTTTTTCGGCACCTGGCCACCCCCAGCTTTTGCTTCCAGTTCCGCGAGCCGTAAGGTGACCAGGGATTCAGGATCATCCTTTAGATAATCACGATAACTGGCAATGGCGCCTTGGAGATCGCCCATCTGTTCCGCGCAACGCGCTAACCCTAGCCGCGCCTCCTGCTGCAAAGGGCCCTTGATTCGCTGTGCTTCCCCGTACGCAGTAATCGCTTGTTTGCATTGATTTTGCCGCTCTTGGACGGCGGCCATCGTCATTAAAGCTATCTGGCGATAAAAAGTATTCGGGCCGGTCGCAGTCAAAAAGCGCTCCGTCGGCGCGGCGGCTTTGGCCGGTTCACCGAGGCTGAGATAGCTATTCGCTTCATAGAGATAACCCAGCGCCGCGTAGCGCGACCAGCGGTAACCCTGCGTCTTTTGAAACTCCGGAATAGCTGCGCGATATTTTTGCTCGTGGTAAAGGGATAACGCGGCGCCAAACTCCTTGCTCGCTGCCGCGTTCTGGCGCGTCTTAAAAAACTGCCACCCCAAAACAATTATGAACGTCACCCCCAGGGCCGCCAACCCGACCAGAACCTTCACGCGCTGTCGCGTGAAGAAATCGAACGCTTTCTCTGTGGTTATTTGGAACCAGTCGGGCCGACGCAGCTCTTTGCGGGTGATTCTTTTGCTTGTCGTAGCCATCGCGACGGAGCCGGTGTGGATAATATGCGCAGCCGGGAAAGTCTATGTCTTATATTTGAAATCCTGCGGATTCATTTTTTCGAGGATTTCTGCCCATTTTTCCTGGGACACGTTGGAGACGTTCTCCACCGGGGCTTCCCTAGCTTCCTCGCTCTGCTGCAGCACGCTGGACGCTTCCAGCACTGCCTTCGCTACATAGATCGGACTCTTGGTTCGAAGCGCAAGAGCAATGGCGTCGCTGGGTCGCGAATCGATGTTCAACTCTCTTCCCGCCAGGTTGAGCCGCACCGAAGCATAATAGGTGTTCTCCTTAAGCTCAGTGATTTCTATGAATTCTACGGCGCAGCCGACTTCTCCTAGAATATTGCGCAACAGATCGTGGGTCATGGGACGCGCCATCTTGACGCCTTCAATCTCCGTGGCCATAGCGGTGGCCTCCAAGAGGCCGATCCAGATCGGCAGATTGAGTTTATTATCCGGGTCTCGGAGAATGACAATCGGCGTTTTTGTGACCGGGTCCAAGGTCAAACCGCCAACCGACATCTCAATGCTATCTTCCCTTTTCGTCATGCCATCTTCCCTTCTGCGTAAATTTCGGCTTGGAGCTCGCTAGTTAGAATAGAATTTCGCCGATGAGCGAGTTCGCCGTGGCGCCGGTGATTCGGACCGTCTGAAAAGTTCCGAGCAAACCTTCCGCGCCCAGTGCGTTGACGATTCGATTGCCGCGCGTGCGCCCCATGACCTGACCATTCTTGAGCCGCGATCTGCCGTCTACCAATATGCTTTCCAACTCGCCGATCCTTTCTCTATTCTTTCTCAGAGATATACCCCGTTGCAAGGACTGAACGGCCGTCAAACGGTCTTTTTTGACCTGTTCGGAAATATCGTCATTGTAAAGTTTCGCGGAAACCGTCTGCGGCCGCGGCGAATAAGTGAATGAGAAAATTTCACTATACTCCAGACGAGTGAGCAATTCCAGGGTTTCGCCGAATTCGCGCTCGGTTTCGCCGGGAAAACCCACGATGATATCCGTGCTCAGCGAGATTTCCGGACAACGTTCGCGCAGCCCTTCGATGCGGCGAAGATATTCATCCCGCGTGTAGCCGCGGCGCATTCGCGCGAGCACGGAATCCGACCCCGACTGCACGGGCAGGTGCAGGTGCTCGCAGAGCTTGTCGAGTGTCGCGAAGGCCTCGATCAACTCCGGCGACAGGTCTTGCGGATGGGAAGTCGTGAAACGGATCCGTCGAATGCCGTCGACTTGATCGACGCGACCGAGCAGTTCCGCAAAGTTAATTTCGCCGGGCATGGTCTTGCCGTAGGAATTGACGTTTTGGCCGAGCAGCATCACTTCCTTTACGCCCTGATGGGCCAGTGATTCCACTTCGCCGATGATCCTCCAGCTGGGCCGGCTGATTTCCCGGCCACGCACATGGGGCACGATGCAAAAACTGCAAACTTTGTTGCAGCCCTGCATAATGGTGACGAAGGCCTTGCCGCCCTGAACCCGGGCGGGCCCCTCGGCGTCTTCAAGGTATGATGGATCGCGGTAAAAAGCGGTCTCCATCGGGCGCGCGTTGCGCGCCTGCGCCTCCTCGATCATTTCAGGCAGCTTGTGAATGTTTTGCGTGCCAAACACCAAATCGAGATGCGGCATGCGCTTGAGCAAAGTCTCGCCTTCCTGTTGCGCCACGCAACCGCCGACGCCGATGATCACCCCGTCGCGATGCTCCTTGAATTGTTTCCAGGCTCCCAGGGCGCTGTAAACTTTTTGCTCCGCCCTGTCGCGCACGCTGCAAGTATTGAGCAGAATAAGATCGGCGCTCTCGATGCTCTCGGTGGGCATGTAATCGATCCGGCCCAACAGCCGCGCAATGCGCTGGGAATCGTTTTGATTCATCTGGCAGCCGTAGGTTTGGATGTAAAACTTCTTCATGGCGCGATCAAATCCACGATCTTGTAAAGCTGGCTGATGCTGCGACACTCTTCGGCGGCGTCGCAATGGGGGGCATAGCGCGGCATCTCGCTGTCGCCGACGCCCCAGGTCATGCGGCTCTCGGGATTGAGCCAAATCAGCTGCTTGGCCTTGCGTTGAACTTCGCGAAGCACCCAATCATTGGGACGATTATAATTGTTGCGTCCGTCGCCGATGATCATCACCGTGGTTTTTGAGTCCACTGCGGAGAAATAGTTTTTATAAAACAATTCAAAGGCCCGCCCGAAATTGGAGTGGGAGAATACGTCGATCACGTCGCCCTTCAGCGCCGCTTCCACCGCCCGCTGAATCTCGTTTTCCTCGAACAGCTTGGTGACCTCGCCGATGTCGCTGACGAAGACAAAACTGCGCACCTTGGCGTATAGATCCTGGATCGAATAGACGAATTGCAGCATGAAACGGGAGGCGTTCAACACGGAGTCCGAAATATCGCACAGCACCATGACCTGGGGCTTGGTTTTTTTTCGGCGGTCGAGCACGACCTCAAACGGCACGCCGCCATATTGAAGATTTTTGCGCAGCGTCTCTTTGACATTGAAACGGCCGCGGGCGGCTTTTTTCCGCCTGACCGACAGGCGGTTCTTCAGGCGCTGGGCGAGACGCGTGACGGCGTCGTTCATGCGCCGAATATCGTCCTCGGTGTAGAAGGCGAAACTCTTATCGGCGAAGGAGCTGCGCGCGTTGAAGTCCCGCGACTCGTGCCCCTGTTTGCGCTGCTCCTGCTGAATCACCTCTCGCAAAAGCCGGTTCAAGTCGCGCAGGCGCTCGTCCAGATAGCGCATGAGGTCGCGCATCTCTTCGCCGTTTTGGCCGCTTTCGCCGAGCATCTGAAGCAGCGCCTTGAACCGCTCGATTTCGTTTTGCACCCGGTCCAGCTCGAGTCGCGCCCCCAGCCGCATGTAGGGCGTGAAGCGAAAGCCGTCGAGACCGCCGCTTTCCATCTCCTGGCGCGCCGCCTCTCTCAACAGCCGCTCCAGCTCGCCTCGGTTGGCCGTCAGAATCGCTTTGGTCAGATCGGACAGTTCCCCTTGCATCTGGCGCAAAAGCTGTTGGATCTGATCGAGCATCCTTTGATACTGCTCGGGGGAAAGTCCGAGCTCTTCCATCATGCGCCGGTCGAGGGCGTCGATGGCTTGGCCGAGGCCCAAAAAGAAATAGTCGAAAAGTTCTTCGAAGGTTCGAATGTCGGCGCCGTTTTTCACCAGCGTCGCGCGCAAAGCGTCTCTAAAGATTTGTTGGTCTTCGATGCCGACGCGCTCCAGCGCCCTGAACACGTCCATGTTTTCGGAGAGCGACACGCGCACGCCGTTGCGGCGCAGCACGTTGGCGAATTCGACGATTCGTTCTTGCATGGTGGCGTGCGATACGAGAATTAGTGCAGGTGATCCTCGTCACTGCCGCCGCCGGCGCCCCGCTGCGCCCTGCGCTCGGCGAGATAGGATTTGAGCTCCTGGTGCGCTTTGCGGACGTCGGCTTCGTACTTCATCAGCGCGGACAGCGTCTGTTCCACCAGCTCGTTGTCCAATTGCTTGACGTTGAGCAGCGCGAGCGCCCGTACCCAGTCAAGGGATTCGCTGATGCTGGGAGTCTTCTTCAAGTCCAGCTTGCGCATCCTCTGGAGCAGCCGCACGACTTCCTGGACGAGTTGGTTGCCAAC
>Ga0268386_10004099_pt1 | contig 10689 bp, 8 predicted proteins | sample RVTome_15_FD_200260 | JGI IMG/M metagenome (GOLD analysis project Ga0268386, IMG submission 200260) | Soil microbial communities from uranium-contaminated site in the Upper Colorado River Basin, Wyoming, United States - RVT150D86... ... | reverse complement strand
TCTACCACTGCGTCGAGGAGATGGGCGGCGACACCGTCGCCGAAGGGGTCGAGACCGAGGCCGAGGCCGAAGCCCTCCTCCGCCTCGGCATCTCCTTCGCCCAGGGCTACCTCTTCGGCCGCCCGGCGCCGGTGGAGAGCTGGGTCTCGCCGAGCTGAGCTGAGCTAGTAGCCGGCCTCACCCTTCGTCCGGACCTCCTGCTCCTCCGGCGAATGGAGCAGCCGCTTCTCGAACTTGCCGACCGTCTCGTGGGTGTGGCCGTAGCTGACGACCCGGTAGACGCCGCGGGCGATGTTGCCGCCGCCGACGTTGCAGACGATCGTGCCGTTGTCGGAGGCGACGCCGCCTCCGAGGTTGGTGCCGATCCAGTCGTGGTTCTCGATCGTGGTCTCGACGCGGCAGTCCTCGGGGATGTCGATCCCCATGCGCTCGAGGAACCGGCGCGGGTCCTTCAGGTACTCGAAGAAGTCGTCCGGCGTGCTCTCCCAGAAGTGCACGTGGAAGGGCTCCTCGTAGAGGATCTTCGAGCGGGCGGACAGGTCGACGATCTTGCGCGGCATGAGGTCACTCCTTTCGCGGATTGGTCCCCACGAAGGTACCACTCCCACCTCGATCTGGGTCCCCGGCTCGACGACCTGGTCGACGGCCCGGTCGTCCGGCCGACCAGGGGTCGACGAGGTCGATCCCGAGACCTTCGAAGTGACGGACGTTCCGGGTCGCCAGGGTGGCGCGACGAGCGAAGGCGATCCCGGCGATCTGGACGTCGCGGATCTCGACCGGGCGCCCCGCCCGGCGCTGCTCCGCGGCGATCCGCCCGGCGCCGTCCGCGGCGGATCGATCGAATGCGGCGACTCGGTTCTCGAGATCCTGTGCGACGACCTCGTCGAAAGCCTCTTCGAGCAGGCGGCGTCGCTTCCCGGCCGCCAGGATCTCGAGGCCCAGGCAAATCTCGAACACGGTGATCGACGTCGTCCAGACGGACTCCGGCGCTTGGTCGTCCAGCCATGCCACGACCGCAGGCTCGGGCGCGCGCTGCATCAGCGCCGACAGGACGTTCGTGTCGAGGAGGATCAAGGCTCGAAGTCGGCCGGTCGCGGCGGCTGGCCGCGAAGCTCGGGGACGGCTTCGTCCAGGCCTCGTGACCTGAACCGCTCGGCGATACGAGTCCCGAGAGGTTCGCCGGGTCGATCTTCCTCCCTTACCGCGTTCTGCAGGATTTCCCGGATCTCCTCCGCCGTACTACGTCCATGCCGCCGGGCACGGCGCTGGAGCTTCGTCTTCACGTCGTCGTCGAGCTTGCGGATCAGGACCTGGGCCATGGACGAAAGCTATCACGATATCTCCTGCGAAACCGTCGGCCTGCGCTCCGCCTCGGCAGCCCTCCCCGCCGGGACCCCGCGAGCGGAGATGGTGCGGGGCGCCCGGTAGTCGGGCCTCACGTGGGAACGGTTCTCACCAGCTCGAACCGCGCCTCGGCGCGGTCGGCCCTCCGGCGGTACCTCTCGCCGGTCACCCGCTCGGTGAGGCGGTCGGAGACGGGGAGGACCATCGGCATCGACGGCATCTCGAAGCGCTCGCCGGTCTCGGCGTCGACGAGCCGGCCCTCGTCGACCGCGCGGGTGGCCTCGCCCAGGCCGAGGCCGGCGACCGCCCGCTCGAGGGCGCGGAAGCGGGCCCCGTCCTCGGGCTCGACGAAGCGCAGGTAGCGGCGCGACTGGGCCGCGAGGTGGTAATGGGAGGGGACGAAGAGGAGGCCGTCGAGCTTGAGCCGCTCGCACATCAGGACGAGGAGCGCGGTGACCTCGGCGAGGAGGCCGAGGCCCGGGTACCGCTGGCCGGGCAGCGGCGGCCGCTCGCGGGAGAACGAGGCCCGGGGGTTCTGGAGCAGCAGCCACTCGACGCGCAGCACCTCGAAGCCGGGGAGCGAGTGGCGGTCGCGGGCGGCGCGCAGCTCGATCAGGAGGTCGCGGCGGTCCTCGCCGCCGTAGACGCGCACCGTGTCGCCGGCCTCTCCACCGAGCTCCAGGGCGACGGTCGGCCGCGGGTAGCCGAGCTCGCGCAGCCGGTCGAGCAGGCCGACCCGCTCCAGCGCCAGCTCGACGCCGTCGCGGCTGTAGAAACCGAGGAGCCGGCGCGGCGGCGCGCCGGCGAGCGGCCCGAGGACGTCCTCTTCGAGCAGATCCCAGCCGGCGGCGCCGGCGTCGTCGGCCCCGTTCTCGCCGGTCAGCTCGGCCACGCGGAGCGCTGCCGCGGCGCGGCGGTAGCGGGCGAGGGTCAGCTCCTCGTCGCTCGGCGGCTCGATCTCGCGGCCGGTCATGAGCCAGGCGGCGTAGCGGGCGGTGTGGCGCCAGGCGGCGCGGCCGTAGCCGCCGGCCGTGGCGACGACGAGCGGCACGCCGCTCCGGCCGCCCCGGCGCCCGCTCCCGCGGACGAGCCCGGTGACGAGGCGGTCGCGCTCGAGCAGGCCGGCGCCGCTCATCCGCCAGTCGCCGATCTCGTCGTCCTCGGCCGGGTCGGCCCCCGCGAGATAGACGACGAGCGCCGGCCGCAGCCGCTCGACGAGGGGCGGCAGGGCCTCGGCCAGGGCGGCGAGGCAGGTCGCGTCGTCGACCCCCGAGCCGAGCTCGAGGCTCGTCGACTCGACCGCGTCGGGGTCGGTGCCCGAGGACTGGTTGTGGATCGAGAAGGTGTGCACCGTCGGGTCGCGGGCGAAGACGGCGCGGGTGCCGTCGCCGTCGTGGAGATCGCAGTCGACGACGAGCACCGGCCCGGCGAGGCCCTCGCGCCGCGCCTCGACGACCGCGACCGCGACGTCGTTGAGCAGGCAGAAGCGCTCGCCGCGGCCGGGGAAGGCGTGGTGGAGGCCGCCGCCGAGGTGGAGGACGACGCCACGGCCGGCGAGCGCCCGGGAGACGGCGAGCCGGGTTCCGCCGGCCATCCGCCGCTGGAGCTCGAGGAACCTCGCCCGCGCCCGCTCGTCGACCTCGACGCCGACGATCCGGGTCAGGGTCGCCGGGTCGGCGAGCGACTCGAGGTAGTCGACCTCGTGCACCCGGCGGAGCGAGCGCCACGGGGCGATCGGCGGCACCTCGACCCCGCCCCGCCGGACGAGCCGGTGGGCGGCGAGGAAGCCGAGGACCTTCTCGCCCCGGTAGGGGTCGTGGGCGACCCCCGAGCCGCCGAGCCGGTACCGCGGGCTGTAGACGAGCCCGAGGCGCGGCGCCGGGGCGCCGGACAGCCACCGGCGGAGCGCGAACCGCAGGCCATCTCGGGCGGTCCTCACTCCTCGCTCCCTCGGCGTACTTCCAGCACGCCTCGGTCGTTCATCGCCGCGGGCCGCCCGATCTGACGCACGCTCCACGCTCGGTCCCGGCCTACCGCAGCTCCACCCAGGTCGCGCCCCAGCCGCCCGCGCCCGGGTCGGCGTCGCCGAACCGCGCCACCCGCGGGTCGCGCTCCAGCAGCGTGCGGACGGTCCGCCGCTGCACGCCGACCCCCCGGCCGTGGACGATCCGCAGCCGCCGGAAGCCGGCTGCGTACACCTCGTCGAGCCAGTCGCGCACCAGGTCGGGGACCTCGCGCGGCGGGAACGAGTGGAGGTCGAGGACGTCGGTGATCGGCAGCTCGACCGGCTCGGGGTCGGGCTCGCCCCGGCCGGCGTCGGGCCCGCCGGCGTCTTCGGGATCGCCGGGTCGCATCCGGGAAGCCTAGCAGCGCGAGCGGCCCCGGGTCCGGCGTCACGGGGTCGTCACCCCTGTCACTTCGCCGTCCGCGTCTCGTCACCCGGCGACGACGCCGTGGTCACACCCGCCCGGTGGAATGGTCCCGTCGGCGCGCCGCCCCGCCCTTTTTCGCGGCGCGCGTGTGTCCGCGATCTCAGGGGAAGTCAAGGGGAAGTCCACGGAGAAACGACGGAGGAGGGGAGACCATGTTCCAGCGCATCACCACGACGTGGCGGCGGGCCTCGATCGGCGCCGCCGCGGTCCTGCTCGCCGCTCCCGTCCCGGCCTTCGCCGACGGGCGGGTCGCCGGCGCGGTGCTCAACGGCCTCACCGGTCAGCCGGTGCCCGGCGCGACGGTCCGCCTCACCGGCGGCAGCCCGACCGAGGGCAGCCCGACCGGCGGCAGCCCGACCGGGGGCAGCCCGACCGGGGGCGGCCTGGACGGGGCCGCCCCGGACGCAACGCCGAGCGTCGGGACGACCGATCCCGACGGGCTCTTCCGGATCGCCCTGCCCGCTGGCACCTACGCCGCCGAGGTCTCCAAGGCCGGCTTCGAGACGCAGCGGGTCGCCGGGATCCGGGTCGCCGACGGGGCGACGAACGACCTGTCCGTCGTCCTCATGCCCGACGCCGGCTCGTCGGCGGGCGAGGCCGAAGCCGCCTTCGGCGAGGAGATCACCGTCGCCGCGGAGGCCGACCGCTCGACCGAGGCGGCGCTTCTCGCCGAGCGCAAGCAGGCGGCGCAGATCTCCGACCTGATCGGCTCGACCGAGATGGCGAAGACGACCGGCGGCGACGCCGCGGGCGTGCTCAAACGGGTCACCGGCATCTCGCTCCAGGACGACAAGTACGTCTTCGTGCGCGGGCTCGGCGACCGCTACAGCAACACGATGCTCAACGGCGCGAAGATCCCGTCGACCGAGTTCGAGAAGAAGGTCGTCCCGCTCGACCTGTTCCCGACCGGGCTGCTCGACAAGGTCCGCGTCTCGAAGTCGTACAGCGTCGACAAGCCGGGCGACTTCGCCGCCGGCTTCGTCGAGCTCGAGACTCTCCAGTTCCCGACGAGCCGCACCGCGGAGCTCGGCTTCAGCGTCGGTCAGGACGGCGTCGCCTCCGGCAACCCTTACCCGACCTACCCGGGCGGGCTCGGCGCCTTCGGGGACGGCGGGCAGGCCCTGCCGTCGTCGATCCCGAACGCCGACCTGATCCGGCTCAGCCCGTTCACCGGCGCGGGCTTCACGCCGGCCGAGCTCGAGGCCTTCGGCGAGGCGCTCGTCGGCGACTGGCAGCCGAGCTCCGAGGACGCGCCGCTCAACCGCGGCTACAAGCTCTCCTACGGCGACACCTTCGGCCGGCTCGGCGTGATCCTGTCGACGAGCTACTCGAACGAGTTCGACCGCCGAGACGAGGACCAGATCATCTACCGGGTCGGCACGGGCGGCGTCGTGCCGGATAACGACTTCGACATCGCGACCGGCGAGGAGCAGGTGCGCCAGAGCGCGATCGCCAACCTCGCCTACCGCCTCTCCCCCGACCACAACCTCAGGCTGCGCTCTCTCTACACCAACCTGGCGACCTCCGAGGCCCGCCGCCAGGAGGGCTTCTACAGCGACTTCGAGACGAACATCCGCGACTTCCGGCTGAGCTACCAGGAGCAGGAGGTGGTCAACGTCCAGCTCTCGGGCGATCACTTCTTCGACGAGGTCTCCTCGGCCGGGAGCCTGGTCGAGTGGCAGGTGTCCACCTCGACCGCCGAGACCGCCGAGAACCGCCGCGAGACGATCTACCGCGAGCTGCTCCCCGGCCGGTTCTTCCTCACCTCGGACGCCCAGAGCGGCTTCATGTATTTCAACGACCTCGAGGACGACCTCACCGACTCGGGCCTCCACTGGACGAGCTTCCTGGCCGGCGACCGCCTCAACGGGTCGCTCAAGGCGGGGCTCGCCTACACGACCCGTGACCGCGAGTTCGTCGGCCGGCGGCTGCGCTTCTTCCACCGCGACGTCCGCGGCCTCGACCTGACGCTGCCGCCCGACCGGATCTTCACGCCCGAGACCATCGGCCCGAACTTCGAGATCGAGGAGATCACCCGCCCGACCGACACCTACGAGGGCGGCCACGACGTCGCCGGCGGCTACGCGCAGGCCGACCTCGGCTGGGGCCGCTGGCGGCTGATCGGCGGGCTGCGCTACGAGAGCTCGGAGATCGAGCTGGTCACCCTCGACCGCACCGACCCGGACCTCGCCGAGATCCAGACGACCCTCGACGAGACCGACCTCCTGCCGGCGCTGACCGGGGTCTACCGCCTCACGCCGCGGATGAACCTGCGGGCCGCCTTCAGCCAGACGGTGAACCGCCCCGAGTTCCGCGAGCTCGCGCCGTTCAAGTTCACCCACGTCGTCGGCGGCTTCTCGGTCACCGGCAACCCGGAGCTGGTGAGCGCCGACATCTCGAGCTACGACGTGCGCTGGGAGTGGTTCCCCTCGGCCGACGAGGTCGTCGCGCTGTCCGCCTTCTACAAGGACTTCGATGACCCGATCGAGGCGGTCGTCGTCGGCGCCGCCGAGCTGCTCGAGACCTACGAGAACGCCGAGGGCGCCGAGAACTACGGGTTCGAGGTCGAGCTGCGGCGCAACCTCGGCGTCGTCGCCGAGGCGCTCACTCCGTTCACCGCGATTCTCAACTACACCTGGGTCGAGTCCGAGATCTCGATCGACCCGGCGACGACCATTCTGACCCGCACGAGCCGCCCCCTCGTCGGCCAGCCGGACAACGTGATCAACGCGGTCCTCGAGTGGTCGCGGCCGGGGTGGGACACGAACCTCCGGCTTCTCTACAACCTGCTCGGCGACAAGGTCGCGGCCGGCGGCGCCCTCGGCCTGCCCGACGTCGTCGAGGAGGCGCGCTCGACGCTCGACGTCGTCTGGTCCCAGGGCCTCCCGACCTGGGCGCCGGGCCTCGCCTTCAAGCTCGCGGGCTCGAACCTGCTCGACGAGCCGCGCGAGTGGACGCAGGGGGGCGAGATCTTCCACGCCTACGACCCCGGCCGAGAGATCGGCGTGTCGCTGAGCTACAGCCTGTACTGACCACCATCACCAACCCTCGAGGAGGCTTTCGTATGGGATCGAGAAGGAGGAGCACCGCCCAGGTCGCGCTGGTCGCGGCCGCCCTGGCGCTGACGCTGCCCGCGTCCGCCCAGACCCTGGAGGACCTGTTCCGGTCCGCCCGCGGCGCCGCGTTCTCGCCGGTCGTGCCGCGGGTGGCCAACCGGCCCGGCGTGCTGCTGGAGACCGACTTCTACGTCTACGGGCCGGGGACCGGCTTCAGCGTGCCGGAGGTCGTCGTGTCCGTCGACTCGAACAGCTTCAACGCGCCGGTCACCCTCTTCCTCTACTGGGAGAACCGCAACAACGGCCAGCGCCAGTTCTTCGGCGTCGGCACCGGCTTCGGGGCCCAGGAGCGCGACCTGTTCGGCGCCCCGGGCTCGCCGGCGGCGGTGTTCGTCCCCGACCTCGAGGAGCTCCGGCTCTTCGGCCCCGGGAGCGCCTTCGGCGCGCTGCCGGCGGCGATCCCGCGATCGACCGGCCTCTACCAGTTCGTCCTCGAGATCCGCGACGCCGACGGCGAGAACGTCATCGCCCGCGGCAACGCGATGTACAACCACGTCGACGGCGTCGTCCCGGTCAGCGGCAACCTCGACGGCGGCAACTGGACCAACGACAACGCCTACTACCTGTCGACCCCGGTCAACGTCACCGGCGGCACGCTGAACGTTCAGGCGGGCACGGTGATCCTCGGGTCGAAGGGCGGCCAGGGAACGCTCGTCGTCCGCCAGGGCGCGCGGATCACCGCGGTCGGCGACGAGACGCGGCCGATCATCTTCACCTCGGAGCTGCCGGTCGGCCAGCGTGCCCCGGGCGACTGGGGCGGCCTGGTGATCAATGGCTCGGCGCCGGTCAACATCGCCAACCCCACCGGTGAGGGCGACTCCGGCCCCTACGGCGGCGACGACGCGAACAGCGACTCGGGCGCGCTGTCCTACGTGCGGGTCGAGTTCGCCGGCATCCGGTTCAGCGACCAGAACGAGCTCAACGGGATCGCGATCCAGGGCGTCGGCAAGGGGACGCAGCTCGATCACCTCCAGGTCCACTTCAACCAGGACGACGGGATCGAGTTCTTCGGCGGCACGGCCGACGCGAAGTACGTGCTGGTCACCGACGCCGAGGACGACAGCCTCGACTGGACCTTCGGCTGGAACGGGCGGCTGCAGCACTTCGTCGCCGTCCAGCGCCACGGGCCGGCCGACTCAGGCATCGAGGCGGACGGCCAGGAGCAGAACCCCGGCGCCCAGCCGTTCTCCGACCCGACGATCTTCAACGCGACCTGGGTCGGCGCCGACCCGCTGCCGGGCGTGAGCACCGGGCGCGGGATCCTCCTGCGCCGCGGCACCCACGCGACGATCAAGAACTTCATCGTCACCAACTTCACCAACCTGGGCATCGAGATCAACGGCGCGGAGAGCGAGGCCCAGGTCGGCACCGGGATCGACATCTCCCACGGCTTCATCTTCGCGAACGCCGCGGGGGCGAGCGACGTCCAGACGTACCTCCAGGGCCAGCCGAACGTCCTCTTCAGCGATCCGCGGCTGGTCGACCCCTACGGCCTCAGCGCCGACGTCACGCCGCTCAGCCCGCAGGCCCGCGGCGCGGGCAGCGCCGCGGCCCCGCCGGCCGACGGCTTCTTCGACAACGTGAACTACGTCGGCGGCGTCGACCCGAACGATCCCTGGATCTTCGACGGGTGGACGACCTTCTCCGACAACTGATCGCCGAACGAAAAGGGAGACGACAGAGATGAACATGAAGAGACTTTCGAGCCTCGTCGCAGCGCTCCTGCTCGTTCCGGCGCTCGCCGCGGCGGACGACTTCTTCGTCCAGCTCTCGGGGGCGGGCGGAGCGCAGGGCTTCGCCAGCCTCCGCACCGGCTCCGGCACGGTGAGCTACGGCCTCGTGACCAACGGCGTCGGCACCCTCACCGGCGCCCAGATCCGCCAGGGCGCGAACACCTTCGTTGACCTCGGCGCCGGCTCGTCGAGCGGCTCGGCCGGCGGGAGCGCGGCGACCGGCGCGAACCTGGCGGCGATCACCGCGAACCCGGGCGGATTCACCCTCCAGGTCAACGGCTCGAGCGGGTCGGTCTCCGGCCCCCTCGAGCTCGCGGCCCAGTCGGGCCCTGAGCCGGGGCCCGACCCGGTGCCGGGCACGATCGCCCTCACCGAGAGCGAGGTCTTCACGACCGAGTTCGACGGCAACGCCACCCTGACGGTGACCCGCACCGGCGGCTCGAGCGGCGCGGTCGGCGTCCAGTACGCGACGACGGCTGGCACCGCCACCGCGGGCGACGACTTCACCGCGATCAACGGCACGATCACCTTCGCCGACGGCGACTCGGCGCCGAAGACGATCATCGTCCCGATCGTCGACGACTCCGTCGAGGAGGGCGACGAGACGCTGACGGTCACCTTGTCGAGCCCGACGGGCGGCGCCACCCTGGGCACGCCGGCGGCGGCGGAGATCACGATCGGCGAGAGCGATGCGCCGTGCTTCGAAGACGCGACGACCCTCTGCCTCGAGGAGGACCGCTTCGAGGTCCGCACCGAGTGGCGGACGAACGCGGGTGCGACGGGCGTCGGCACGGCCGTCGAGCTGACCGACGACACCGGCTACTTCTGGTTCTTCAACCCGGCGAACGTCGAGATGGTCGTCAAGGTGCTCAACGCCTGTGCCGATCCGTTCAACCGTTTCTGGGTGTTCGCGGGCGGCCTGACGAACGTCGAGGTGCAGCTCATCGTGCGCGACACCGAGGCGGACGTCGTCAACACGTACACGAACCCCATCGACACCCCCTTCCAGCCGATCCAGGACACGGACGCCTTCGCGACCTGTCCTTGATTTCGGCAGCACCGGCCGGCGGGCGGGCGCCCGCCGGTCGTCTCCTGAGGTCCCCTTTCGCCCCGGCACCCCCTCCGCCGGGGCGACTTTTTTTGGGCGCGGGCGGCAACCCGCCGGGCAACCCTCCGGGGGCGCCCGCCGTACACTGGACGGACACTCGGGAGGCGCCATGGAAGCGTTCGTCCAGGACCTGCGGTACGCCGCGCGCAAGCTCGTCGCGAACCCCGGGTTCACCGCGGTCGCGGTCGTCACACTGGCGCTGGCGATCGGCGCCTCGACGGCGGTCTTCAGCGTCGTCGACGGCGTGCTTCTGGCGCCCTTGCCCTACGCCGAGCCCGGCCGGCTGGTGCTCCTGTGGAACCGGATGACCGCGTCGAGCTTCGAGCGCGCGCCGGTCTCCGCGCCCGACGTCGCCGACTACCGCGACCAGGCGCGCCTGCTGTCCGGGATCGCGGCGACGAACAACGTGCAGGAGGGGACCCTGACCGGCGGCGGGCCGCCCGAGCAGATCAAGATCGGCGGGGTGACCGCGAACTTCTTCGACGTCCTCGGCGCCGACCCGCTCCTCGGCCGCACCTTCGTGCCCGAGGACGAGGCGCCGCCGCCGCCCCCGGCCGCCCCCGCGGCCCAGCCGCCGCCGCCGGCGCCCACCGCGATGGTCCTCGCCCACGGCTTCTGGCAGCGGCGCTTCGGCGGCGACCGGGCGATCGTGGGGCAGACCGTGTCGATCAACGGCTTCCCGTCGCTCGTCGTCGGCGTGATGCGTCCCGACTTCCGCCTGCTCATGCCGGCCGACGCCGGCATGCCGACCGACGTCGACGCCTGGCAGCCGCTGCGCTTCGACCTGGCGACCGGCGCCCGCGACCAGCAGTTCCTGCGCGTCGTCGCGCGCCTCGCGCCCGGGGCCACCCTGGCCGCCGCGCAGCAGGAGATGGACCGCATCGCCGGGCGCCACCGCGCCGAGCACCGGTTCCACGAGAACATGGGGATCCACGTCGTCGTCCGGCCGATGGCGG
>Ga0268386_10004098_pt1 | contig 10690 bp, 8 predicted proteins | sample RVTome_15_FD_200260 | JGI IMG/M metagenome (GOLD analysis project Ga0268386, IMG submission 200260) | Soil microbial communities from uranium-contaminated site in the Upper Colorado River Basin, Wyoming, United States - RVT150D86... ... | reverse complement strand
GCGCGGCTGAGGCTGCCTGTTCTCGAGACGCGCCTCGATCTGCTCGGCGTAGGTGAACCCGTCCGGGCAGGCGAGCAGGGGTGCTTCGGCGGAAAATAGCGCCGAGACATCACCTGCGCAATAAACGTCGCTGTCGAGGTAAACCACGCGTTCGTGGCCGGGCAGCCGAAAGGCCTCGAGCGAGAACAGGCGGCGGTAAATCCCTTCGAGCCGTGGTTCGGCGTGCTGCAGGCACTGAACGGCTTCGAACAGCCTCGGGTCGGGCGCCTCGAATCGCGCCGGGGACACCGCGCGGATACGTGCGCGATGCTCGTCCGGCAGGTCGTCGCAGATTACGATCACGTCGCCCTCGAAACCAGGGTTGTATTTGCGAAAGCTGTACAGCAGCACTTCGGTGCCGATGCTGAACTCGGGGTCGGTGATGGTGACGAGGCAGGTTTTGGAAGCCATCTCAGTTGGAGTTTGCGTTGCTCGGGCGCTCGCGGATAATGATCCCCGGCAAGCACTTGTGATCACCATGAAAGTACTGTTTCTTCCAGATTACCCGGAGCGGGAATTCTATACGATCATTCCGATCTTCATGCGCCTGGGCTGGTTCGCCACCCAGGACCCTGGGGATGAATTCGCTTTTGCGATCTGCTGGCAGGACAGCACCTTCGTTGAATCGGACCCGGTTCTCCTGGAAGTCGCTCGCAAGGTGCCGGTGCTCAACCTCGGATGCCGCGATATCAGCAAGCGCCGCGTCGAGCGCGTGTTTTCCGAGACGTTCGGCCGTACCACCTTTGTCGATCCCCTGACCTTCCAGGGCCGTGCGGTGTGCAAGTACGACGAGAATGCGCGTGGCGGGGATATCGTGCAGCTTCCGGTTGCCGCCCCGAAGGCGGGCCGTGTTTACCAAACCCTGATCGACTCGAGTTCGGACGGCGAGATGGTGGAGTTCCGCGTCCCGGTGATTCTCGGCAACATTCCGGTGGTCTACGAAGAACGAAAAGACATTCCCGTGGACTCCATCAAGACGCGGAAACGCTCGGCGCGGCTGCGTCCGCCCCGGGACGTGTTCGAGGAAACCGAACGGGCCGACCTGCTTGCCTTTTGCGCCCGGATGGGGCTCGATTTCGGTGAACTCGACGTGTTGCGCAGCAACGCTGACGGCCAGCTCTACGTGCTCGACGTCAACAAGACGCCCGGCGGGTTCGGGATTTTCAACCGCGTGAACTGGACGCGGGATCAGCGAGCGGAAGCCATCGAGATCCTGTCGCGCGCCTTCGCGGACGGCATCGAGAGGCGGCTGTTGGAACAGGGCTAAGCAAGCGGCTGACGGGCAGCGCATCGCCAGGCGCGTTTCTGGACGCCTCCGTCCGCGCGCAGCATCTGCGCGGGTTGAAGCAGCACCAGTTCCCAGCCCTGCAGGAGGTCGCGGCAGTCCGCTTCGCTGAAAAAGCGCATCGTCTGCCCCCGGCCGAGACAGTACATGCCGTTTTCGAGCCGCCGCACCGGCGGTTGGAGTTTTCGGCGATAAGGGAGGTCTTCGGTGGAATTCACGTGGAAGGCGAACAGCCCGCCGGGCTCCAGGCAGCGCTTCACTTCGGCGGTGACGCCCTGCCCCGTCTCGGGAGTGAACATGTGAAGCGTGAGATTGCAGATCACGGCGCTGAAGGTCGCGTCGGCGTAGGGCAGGGGCGTAGCGATGTCGTGCCTGAGCAACTCGATGGCCTGTCCTTGTCGCCGGGCCAGGGCACGGGCCTCCTCGATGGCCACGCCAGAAATGTCGCACCCGCTGACCTGGAACCCCTGTCGCGAAAGCGCCACGGCGTCATGCCCGCTGCCGCATCCAAGGTCCAGTACTCGCCTGTCTTCCACGCCCTCGAGCAGGGGCAGCAGGCTCTCGAGCCACAGCTTGAGCTTGACAGCGCGATCGATGTCCCTGGTGAGGGCTTCTTCGTGGTATGCATCCCAGTATTCGACGCCGCTGTAGCCTCCGGGGCTGAGACTCTCCTTCGCATCAGTCATGGCTCGCCTCCGCGGCAAGGTCGGCTGCGAGGTCATCGCCCTTCACGGCTGCCGCCAGTTCGTCGAGATTGCTCACCAGCCTGGAAAGTGGCTCCGGGTTCATCCTCCTGGTGCCGCCGCGCAGGCTGACCCCGGGATCGACGCCCAGGAAGTCCAGCATCTGCGCACGCGTTTGGGCTTCCTCCAGGTCTTCGTAGGCGACTTCCAGCGCGCGCTGGCCAGTACCCTGCAGCCGTTGCCTGATGGCGTGCAGGTAGTCGGCGTTGCGGCGGGCATGCGCTCTCAGTTCGTCCGGATCGACCCGCACGGCTTGCTTCGCCCGCGGCGGCTCGCTTTCCGGGTACGATTCCCACTGGCCCGAGGCTTCGGCGATGCACTCCGAAACGAAGGCGCGCACGCGATTGCGCCGATAGACCAGGATTTTGCGCACCTCCGGCGCGTCGAGCACGGTATCGAATACCGCTTCGGATTGCCCGACATTCAGCTTGAAACCCACGTGGGAAAAACCCAGCGTGTTCGCCCAGGCGCGTTCGAGCAATGCCAGCGGATGATTGCGCTGGAGCTCCAGCCCGCCGAGCTTGAAGTCCGTGCCGCGCAGGGACCACGCGAGGTGAACACCATCGGGGTTGAACAATTCGTGATGGCACAAGATCTGCGGATGCGAATCGAGCAGCGTGCACAGCCAGTTGCTGCCGCTGCGGGGCGTGGCGATGACCACGAATGGCTTGACGCCAGTCATGCGGCTCAGTCGAAGCTGGCGGCGCGTTCGAAACCGGGCAGCTTCTGCTGCAGGCAGTGCAATCGGCTGAGCACGCCCATCGACTGCGGGTCCACGAGTGACAGGCTGCCGTCGTACGAGGCCGCGAGCAGCCCGCCGGGGCTTCTCGACAGGCTCGAGATGCCATTGATCGCGACCCGATGCGTGCTCACACCTTCATCTTCGAGCGTGACGCGCCAGATGCACCCCCAGTAATTGCCTACGAAGACGGTCCCGGTGTCCCAGAACAGGACGCATTTCGGTGACTCGCGGCCCAGCAGAATGGAGTGCGCCAGGCGGCCGCTTTCGACTGCGTATACGTTGAGCGTAAAGTCGCGAGACACGGACGCGAGGAATGCGCCCGAAGGATCGAAGTCGACATCATCGACGATGGCGGTGTGGCCGGCCAGCCTGTGGCGGATGTCGCCATCCAGGGTCCAGGTGACGAGGGAGCCGTCTGCCGCTCCGCTCGCGCCTTCCTGCGCGCCGGGCCGAATGCGCACGGCCTTGACTGCGCCCTCGTGCAACGACATGCGGGCTTCGATTTCAAGGGCGTTGCCCGGGCCGCAGGCGATTCGCACGACTGCGCCGCTGTAACATGCGGCAAACGCCGTCAGTCCGCTGCCGGCCCTGTCCGAGGCCGCAGGCCGGACGCGGATGCAGTTGATGGGGCCTTCTCCCAGGGGCAGGGACGGGCCGGATTCGATCCGGTCACCTTCAACCGCCAGGAGATACAGGCGGTGATCGTGGGCGCCGCACCACACGAGGGAGCCGGCCCCGGACCCGGGATTGTCGGAAAGGCAGACGGCGTTCATGAGCACACGCCCCGCGCCGGGGGTCGCCTGGTCGAGCCAGGCCGGCTTTTTCGGAGACGGCCGCGCGATCCGCACGATCCCATCGTCGCTGACCAGGGCACACAGGCCGGAAGGGTTGCAGTTGACGTCGTTGAGGCAGGCGTTGCCCGGCGTCTCCTGGTCGACCCCGATTTCGCGGTGCAGTTTTCCGCTGTCCGCCTCCCAGGCCAGGATCGTGCCGTCAAATGTCCCGGCAAGCACGCCCCGGCCGTCGTTCGTCCAGTTGAGCGACCGCTCCCAGGTCCCGCCGTGGCTTGCCAGCTCCATGAGGGGTTCGAAGGAATCGTGATCCCAGATGATGATGCGTTGGTCATAGGCAGCCGACAGGACGTCGCCGGTGACCGGTGAAACCGCGACTTTCTTGATGCCCGAGCGATGGGCCGCGATGGTATGTATGGCCCGGCCGCTGTGAATATCGAAAATACGGATCGAGCCGTCGTCGGCCCCGAGCACCACCCGGCCGTGCAGGGTGTCGATCGCGCAGGTGTCCGTCTCGACCTCGAACGGCCCCCACATCTGCAGCATTTCCCCGCTGCTCAGGTCCCACTGGCGCAGCGTCATGTCATCGCCGGAGGTATAAAGCAATCCGTCGGCATACTCGACCGAGAGCACATCGCGGTGATGGCCCTCCAGGATCTGCTCGATAGCGCCGCTTTCGAGGTTCCAGACCACGATACGACGGTCGCGCGAAACGGTGACCCCGGTGTGTTCGTCGATGAAGGCGAAGTCCTCCACGTCGTCCCAGTGGCCGCGCAAAACCCTGATCGGGGCGCGGCTCTCGAGGTCCCACAGGCACGCGGTGTAGTCCGACGAGCAGGTCGCGACGACGGTACCGCCCAGGTTGACCACGACCCGGTTCACGAGGTGCCGGTGATAGCCGAGCAACTCGATTTTCGAGCGCTCGAGGTCGATGATTCCAACGGCGGAGTCATAGCCGGAACTCACCGCCCGCCGCGAGCCGGGAATGCCGGCCACGCAGGTAACCGGCCCGCGGTGGCGGGTAAACTCAGCCCACCCGGAACGTGGTTCGTATTGAAGGTCGTGCGTGGCCGTCGCCATCAGTTTCGCTCCTGGTTCAAGCCATCACGCGGGTGAACCATGTCGATCAGCGGCAGGCGTATCGAGACGTCCATCTCCGGTTTCGAAACGCGCCCGCGGCGGAATATGAAATTGAAATCGTAGCCCGCGAGCTGAATTTGCCCGTGACAGCCCATGCAGCCACCCATGTTGTAGCCGGACCGCGCGCCGCCGGGACTGTGGCCAGCGTAGACGACGTTCGTCACCGGGGCGCCGCCCGCGTCAAAATCGGTCACGAGGTCCTGGACGCCCAGGCCCTGGTTGGGCGCAGGCAGGTGTCCCTGGACCACGCCGCTGTAATTTTGCAGCCGGTAGCTGGTTTCCAGCATCAGGTTGGCCAGGTAATAAATGCCGGGATAGCGAAGCGTTTCATCGGGCTGCTGCAGGTCATGCCGGACATCCTGGCCCGGATTGGGCTTGTCGGCGGGGCGCCACTGGACGCCAACCAGCTTGTAGTTGAGCAAAGCCTCAGGGATCGCGCCCGCGTTGACCTCGCGGCCCAGGAAATGCCGGATCGCCTCATGTGCTGCTTCGTTCGCGGCGATTACGGGTTCGGGAATGGGATGCTGGCGGCGGTTGACGGCCACCGTGCCCTGGGTCGTCGGGGTGCCCGATGCGTTGCGGTAGTAGAGCCTCTGGCCGGGCTCGGCGTCGGCGGTCGCAGGCCACATTTTCTGTATCGTCCCGGGCGTCGGCGGACTGGCGGCGACCGCATTGCGCGAGGAGATCGCAGGGTCGGTCGCCGCCACGCCGGGGTCTCCTGCAAATCGCCCGGCCGGATCCTCGAGTCGCTCGCCGGAGGCGTCGACCAGGTTGTCGACATGCTCGAAGGTGCTCCAGATGTAATAGGGTGCAGTTTCGGTCCGTGTCTTGAAGTGAATGCCCACCAGCCCCCATACCTCGTCCACGTAGCAGGGATGGTCGGGGTTGCCCGGCACCCCGAGATACGCCGCGAGCGCATCCTGCGCCTGGTAGGCGCGGGCCGTCGCGGTCATGAACCGGCCGGACCCAAGGTCCGGTTCGCTGAGCCGGCGCCACGCGGTCTTGATCTGCAGGGATCCCGAGGGAAAGCTGACCCGCTCTGGGCTGCCGGCCGGTGGTGCCGAGCCGTTCGCATCCAGGTATTCCACCGTGGCCTTGGCGGGAATGGTTGAATCCTTCGCGCCGCCTTCGAGCCAGCCGTTTGAGACCACGTATCGGTAGAACGAGCGGTCGACCTTGACCGCGTAGAGTACCCGCTGCCGATCCAGGCGATCATCCTCGGTTTCAAAGGGCGCGGTGCCGGCAAACATCTGCTCGGGGCCCACCTCGTGGGACTCCGAGAGTTCCACCCAGGGCGCCGGCCCTTCGCCGTCACTTTCCTCGCACGCAGGGATGAGGCCGGGCTCGAGGTCCGGGTAGTTCCCCACGGCAGCCGGATCGTAGCGGTAGAGCGGCGGGTGGTCGTACCCGAAATCGGTCCGCGGTCCCAACTCCGCGCCGTGGGGATCGCCGGTGCCGGGAAACACCTCGGTCTTGGCTCGCAACGTCTCCCAGACGCGCGGAGCCCGGCGGTTCAGAACCGGGGGCTGGTCTTTCGAGGCCGCCTGGCCGCGCACGGGAACCCGGTCGCCGTCCAGCCCGGCCGCCCAGTTCATCGCCACCATTTGCTCCCAGGAAAATACCGAAGCCTGGTAGAGCGACGCGCTGAAGGCGCCGCCCTGGATATCGGCAGGCGGCGTGCTGGAAATGTTCGGGGCCGGAAATGAGCGTTCGTCCCTTCCCGCCTCGTCCACGCCCGAGCAGGACAACAGGACGACGGTACAGGCTATGGCAAGAGTGTTTTGGGCCCGCTCGGAGGGCTGAAATGTGACCCGGGCGTGTTTCATCAGCTCATTTTTCCTCTTGCGGACTGTAGAGGCTGCGCGCCGCTGCACTGGCCGCCAGCGACAGCACGACCAGGAGTACCAGCGCTGCATAGATGTGTACCGAGCCGGCGAGGACTCCGACCAGGCCCGACACCATGACGCCCAGCACGCCCAGGATCGCGTTGCTGATCGCGAGGTACCGTGGCCTGTCATCTTCGGGGCACATCAGGGCGAGGTAGGTCTTGCTCGATTGCGTGAGACCCTGGACTGCGAGCTGCAGGAAGGCGAACGCCACCATGTAAACCAGCGGGTGCGGGTCGCCTCGAAGTTCGTGTATGACCACGATCAATCCGGCCAGCGCGGCAAACAACCCTGAGCGAAAAAGCGCCCGCCGGGGATCGCGTTGCAGGATTCTGGACCAGACTGGCGCGCTCAGCACGCCGGTGATCCCGGTGGCAATGACGATCAAGCTGAGGGAGTGCGCGGTAAGGGAAAATTCTCTCGCCGCGTGCACGGAGTAAAAAGGCGTTGCAAGGCCCACGGAGAGAAACAGCGACCGGACGAACACGAAGCGCCTGAACCACCGAATTTCCCGAACGAAGCGCCAGCCGGACACGATCTCGGACCAGGCCGATGTGCTTTCCTTTACCGCGCTGGCCGGCTCGCGCAATCGCGAAAAAGTGAGGCCCGCCATGGCCCATGCCGCGGCAGCCAGGAGCATCATGAGTGACTTGTGCTCGCCGTTCTTGATGTCTGTCTGGAAATACATCAGCGCCGACATGACGATCAGCAGGATCATCCCGGAAACGGACACCTGCAGCGAGAGCACGCGCCCAATGCGATCGCGCGGCAGCGTCTTTGCCGTCACTTCCTGCATGGTTAACGCCGTAACCCCGCTGCTCGCACCCAGCAGGAGCAGACAAAGGAAAAATACCACCAGCCCGGCGGTCCGGCCCATTCCCCACATCGTGCTGCTGATCATCACCAGGACAACGGCCGACACGGAGACCGATGCGACGTAGGCCCACTTGCGGGTTGGCCGCTTGAGCAAGCTCGGGACCACGGTCACCTGGGCCAGCAGGCTGCCGAGCCGAACGCTCGGCGCCAGGAACCCGACCAGGAACAACGGCCCTCCGAGGTAGTTGTACAGCCAGGGTAGAACCACCTGGGGGTTTGCGAACCGATTGGCCAGCGAGGCAAAACATCCCGTAACGATGAGCAGCGTCTCGTTGCTCGGCTGCGATCGTTCCTCCGCCATCAAGCGCTCGCGCAATTCGGCTCGCGCTGCGCTGTCGGCGCCCGGGTGGCCGGGTAGTCCCCCGAGACCAGGATGCCTTCTCCAAAAGTTTCGAACTGGAGGTCGTGATGAGGCAGGGCAGGCAAGGCCTTTCGAACCGCGCTTGCGGCTTCGCGTCGCGAGGGCGACCGTACATAGATCGTCAGGCGATCGATACAACCATCGCGCACGAACGAGCCCAGCAGGGTCAACCCGCCCTCGACCAATAACGATTTGAGCCCGCATTTGCGCAGCGCCCTGAGCGGCCGAGAGAGGTCGTGGTCGTAAGACTCGATGCGGATGCCGTCCTGGCTGGTTCGGCCGCTCCCGACGATGAAGGTGCGCCGTTGGTCGGCACTGAATTCACAATGATGCCGCCCGGCGAAAATCACGCGCTCGGGCTGGCGTCGCGGCGGGCGGCCCAGGCGCTCAGCCCTCGCGGTCAGCCGGGGCGAGTCCTGCAGCCAGGTGCGAGCGCCGACGACCACGGCGGAGTAATGCTCCCTGAGTTCGTGCACCCTGCACCAGTCCTTGTCGCAGGACAGGTTGATGGGCATGCCGTTGTGTTGCGCCGTGTTGCCTTTGCCATCCATGGCCAGGTTGACATGAACTAGGGGGCGGTTCGAGTCCTGAGGCTCGGCGGTGCCGCAGTCCAGCCCGGTGAACTCCAGCATATGGCCCATGCGCGCGAGCTTGGTCTTCAGGTATTCGATGGAGTGCTCGGTGACCATCAGGGGAAGCGGCACCCGCTCCCTGATGGCAACGCCGAAACTTTCCAGCCCGGAAATCTTCAGCGGGTTATTAGTCAGGAGCCTGATGTCATTGATTTGAAGGCTTGCCAGAATTCGTGCCGCGTCGGCGTAATCGCGTGCATCGTCGGGCAGGCCCAGCTGCCTGTTGGCTTCGACAGTATCCAGGCCCGTGTCCTGAAGGGCGTAGGCGCGAATCTTGTTGATCAGCCCCACGCCACGGCCTTCCTGTGGGAGGTAAATGACGACGCCGCCGTGATCAGCAATGTACTGCAGGGCGTAGTCGAGCTGGGACTTGCAGTCGCACTTGAGGGAGCCCAGCACTTCGGCCGTCAGGCAGGCCGAATGAACGCGAACCGCGATGTCGCGGCTGCCCTCCGGCGACCCGGCGATGATGGCAATGGATTCCGCTCCGGCCTCGCTGCGGAACACCTTGACGCGCATGGCGCCAAAGCGGGTCGGCAGCCGCGAAGACGCCTGTTCCTCAAATCCTGGGATCGCTCCGGATATCGTGGATTTACACGTCACTGGTCTGCTTTCTTCCCCACCAAGATCGTGCGGATATAGAAGTCTCCCCTACGCCAATTGATTTTCAGTATAGACAGGAATCAAGAGGTGTTAAACCGGGCTACGCGTATCCCGTGAGCGACATGGCTGCACTGAATCGATTCTGCAGGCGCGCGTCCATGCTCATCGTGAAATATTCACGCCATTCCCTGGTGCTGCCCCGCCGCACGAAGGGGATACGAAGATCCCCCTGGCCCTTCAACTGTTGTCCCAGGCCGGTATCGCGTTCGATGCGCAGCATCGCGTCCATCGAACAGTGTGCGATGGCCTCGGCGAGATTCGACTCGGATGCCTCGATGCCCGCGAACGCACACAGACGGCGCAGGCAGGCCGCGGTATCTGCCTTGAGATCCTCGTAGCGTACGGTAATGCGGTCCGGGCTGTGCTCGTCCTGTGCCATCCAGCTCGTGACGTGATTCCCCCAGTCGCCGAATCCGTCGTCAAAGCCGTCGAGAAATTGATCCAGGAACATCTCGAATCGCTGTTCAGGCCGAAGTTCGCCTTTTCGTTTCTTGAAAAAGAACTGGGAAACGCAAACGGATCTCGGGTCACGTACGAGGTAGATGACGCGCGGGTAGCGGGCGTCGAATGGAAAATGGCTCTTGAGAATTCGGGGCGAGGGAACCTCCGAAATCATTTCCGGGGTGCGCGCGTTGTGTATGTCGGGTACGAGGTTGTTGGCATCCTGGAAGCTTTGCGGGGGTCGCGAGAGCAGATTGGCGAGCAGGAAGCGCAACCACGTATTCCCGCTCTTGGGGTAGGAGACGAGGAAAATATCATCCGGCCTCAGTCCCAGCGTATGGCCGTTTACCTGGATTCGAGCCCGGCACGCCTCGTTAATGTCGAACTGGAATTTCCTGGACTCACGCCGCATACAAAACGGATCTGGGTTCATCTACGGTTTGGAGAAAATACGGGTTGTTGATCGCCTCCAGCTCAACCAGATCGATAGCGCGCGAAAACAGCTCGCGCAACTCGGCCAGCAGATCGAAATAGGCGTCGGCGTGCCGCTGGATCGGTTTGAGAGCTCCTTTATCACCCGGCCCGTAAATCGCTGCTACAGCTCGGCGGCATGTTGACCGAGTCATTAGACCATGGCATCCATTTGTGCGGCAAAGGTATTTTCCGCTCACCCGCCTCCTTCTGCGGCTCCCTGAGCCACGGCTTGGCCCGAATGGTACCATCGCCGGTCGATGGCTCACCCCGCACAAATAGGAACAAGACTGCCCGATTACCGCTGGGCCGACTACGACGACGACGCGCTTCTGAAGCTCCGATTCAGCAGCCTGGGCCTGCGGCTTAAGAACAGCCTGGTCTGGGCCGATGTCGAGCGGCTGTGGAGTGAGCTGGAGCGCCGCGGCATCCGCTTCCGGCCTCACGTCTGGCTGTCGACGGAGTGGTTCTGCCCGGACGGCATCCCGGGCTTCGCGATTCCGTTCTACCTCGCTCATCCACGGCTCGCCCGGCTGGAGCGCAAGATCATGGGCAAGGGCGAAGACGGCAGCCGCAAATGGCGCATGCGCATCCTGCGCCACGAGACCGGCCACGCGATC
>Ga0268386_10004097_pt1 | contig 10691 bp, 6 predicted proteins | sample RVTome_15_FD_200260 | JGI IMG/M metagenome (GOLD analysis project Ga0268386, IMG submission 200260) | Soil microbial communities from uranium-contaminated site in the Upper Colorado River Basin, Wyoming, United States - RVT150D86... ... | reverse complement strand
CCAGGGCGGCACCCCGTGCGATCGGCGCCGGGACTGCTCGAGCCCGGCGTGGTGGGTATCTGGCGTCCGGTCCTGCTGCTGCCTGCCGGCATCGACCAGCATCTCTCACCGGCGCAGCTGCGCGCGGTGCTGGAGCATGAGTTCAGCCACATCCGCCGGCGCGACAACCTGACGTCGGCGCTGCACATGGTGGTGGAAGCCGTGTTCTGGTTCCACCCGGTGGTCTGGTGGGTGGGCGCGCGCATGGTCGACGAGCGCGAACGGGCGTGCGACGAGCAGGTGCTGCGCGTCTGCGGCGAGCCGCGGGCCTACGCCGAGAGCATCCTCAACGTCTGCAAGCTCTACGTCGAATCGCCGCTGGCGTGCGTGTCCGGCGTCAGCGGGTCGGATCTCAAGAAGCGGGTGACGGCAATCATGGCGGGGCGCGTCGGCAGGCAGCTCACCATCGCGCGAAAACTCGCGTTGGCCATGGTCGCGATGCTGATCATCTCGGCGCCGCTGCTGGCCGGGATGGCCGGCGGCCTGCAACAGACCGCGGAGCCAGGCGCCCGATTCGAAGTCGTCTCGGTCAAGCCGTGTGAGACCGACGCGCCCAAACCGGTGATCGGTGCCGCCCGGCCGGGTTTCAGGAGCGTCGCGGCGCCATGGCACGCGATGGTGACGCCGGGGCATCTGTACTGGTCCTGCGCGACGCTGGCTCAGCTGATACCGCAAGCGTTCACGAGCACGGAGCAGCCGCTGCAGAACATGGCGATGGGCTACCGCCGCGAGGACGACAACCAGCCGACCTACGTGAAGGGCGGACCGTCGTGGGTCACATCAGAACGATTCACCATTGAGGCCAAGGCCCCGCTCGAGATGACAGGCCCGGTGCTGGGTAACAGCCCGAGCCGTACGCTCCCGGTGCCCCCTCCCCCGGCGATGAGCCAGGCGCTGCGCGCCGTACTCGAGGACCGGTTTCAACTGAAGGTCAGCCGCGCGACCGAGCAGCGCGACATGTATGCGATGACGATCGCTCCTGGTGGTTTGAACAAGGAGCGGATCACAACACCTGTGCCAGGGGACTGCCAGACGGCCGAACAGTACTCGGCGGCGGCCGCGGGCCGCACGGTTGAAGAGAGGATGGCCGCCGGCAATCCGCGACTCTGCGGCCGCGCCTACACCGGTAAGAACGAAACGGGGTTCTACACGGAATACACCAGCGTCACACTGAAGGAACTGGCCTCGTCTCTCTCCGGGCAACTCGACTACGTTGTCGTCGACCGGACAGGCACAACCGGCCCGTTCAACTTCACGTCGTCCCAGGCTTCCTCATCCGGTGGAACCCGCGATGAGTACTATGCTCGCTTCCTCGCCGAGCTGGGCTTGAAACTCGACCTCGTGAAGGGGCCGGCGGAGTACCTGAGGATCGACAGTGTCCAGCGCCTGCGTCCCAACACCGCGACGGCTGCCGAGACGGCGGGAGTTGCACGGCGGTGAACCTCGGGATGCTCGTGGCAGCGGTGGCGCTGGTCGCCCCGCTGCCGCCATCCGACCTGGCGGGTCGCATCGAGTTCGCAGGTCTCGCCGTACCTGGCGCCACCGTCACGGCAACTCAGTCCACTCGTACCGTCACCGCATTGTCGGCCGAGGACGGAACCTTCCGCATGCCGGACCTGCCGGACGGTGTCTGGCAGGTCCGCGTGGAGATGCGCGGTTTCGTGACGGTCGTCCGTGAGGTGACCCTGCCGCTCGGCGAATCCGGGCTGGTGGTGTCGCTGACCATGAGGCCGTACGAGGAAATCCTGGCCTCCGCCGGCACGGTCACGCCGACGCCAGACGTGCCGGTCGCCGCCGCCGCATCGGGAGCGGGGGACGACGATGCGGTGATACTGCTGGGTACCGTGACCAACGGCGCGGCGACGCCGTTCGCGCAGCCGCGCGCGGTCGGCAACAACCGGCCGGACCAGCCGCGCCAGTACAACGGCTCCGTGTCGACCACGCTCGCCAACTCGGCGTGGAACGCCAGGCCGTATTCGTTCGGCGGCGCGTCAGCGACGGCTGACACCGGCGACGTGCAGCTTGCCTTCACGCTGATGGGGCCCCTGCGTCTGCCCTGGATTCTGAAGAACGGGCCCCGGATCACGCTGTCGCTGCAGCGAGGGGTGTCGAGCAGCGCCATTACACAGTCGGCGCGGGTGCCCACGCTGGCCGAGCGCGCCGGCGATTTCTCGGCTTCGTCCGTCCTCATTCGCGATCCCGAGACGGGGGCGCCCTTCGACGGGAACACCATCCCCGCTGCACGCATCGCGCCGCAGGCCACCGCGCTGTTGGCCTACTATCCGACGCCGAATGTGACCGGCGCTGAGGGCGCCAACTATCAACGACCCATCGTCAGGACCACGCGTCAGCGCGGCGGCCGCGTTCAGACCACGGTCCGGGTCTCGCGGCGGGACCAGATGGGGTGGGACATCGCGGCGCGGCGGACGTCCACGACGGGCAACAACCTGTTCGACTTCACCAATCGCCGGCAGCAGTGGGCTGTGGACGCCGGCGTCAACTGGGTGCGGATGATGTCGCCGCGGCTGCAGGTGACGACGCGGTATCAGTTCACGCGCCTTGCCGACACGCTGACGCCGCATTTCGCCGGACGTATCAACGTGTCCGGCGATGCCGGCATCGTCGGAAACGACCAGCGTCCATCCAACTGGGGGCCGCCGACGCTGCAGTTCCCCGGCATCGCCGGCCTGGGCGACAGCGAGTACCAGCGGTCGGTGTCGGTGACCCATGCAATCTCGACCACCGCCCAGTGGCGCAGGGGTCGCAGCGACCTCAGCGCGGGCAGCAGTGTGAAGCTGGCCACGTTCGATCAGTCGTCGCAGTTCGATCCGCGCGGCACGGTGTCCTTCACGGGCGACGCCACAGGCGAGGCCCTCGCGGATTTCCTCCTAGGTCTTCCGGCGGCCAGCTCGATCGCCGTCAACGAGCAGGGCATCCGGCTCAGCGGAGCCACCATCGACGCGTTTGCCATGGGCGACTTTCGCCTCCGGCCGGGAATCACCCTCAACGCCGGGCTGCGATGGGAATACGAGGCGCCGTTCACCGAAGCGTCCGACCGGCTCGCGAATCTCGCGGTCGCAGACGGCTTCTCGATCGTCACGCCTGTCACGGCTGGTCGGGGAGGGCGCTCGCTGCTCCGGCCGGACCAGACTGGCCTGCAGCCGAGGATCGCGTTGTCGTGGCGGCCGCGGCTGTCGTCCTCCCTGGTGATTCGTGGCGGCTACGGGCTCTACCGGAACCTGGGCACGTATCAGTCCCTGGCGTTGCTGCTCGCGCAGCAGCCGCCGTTCGCACGGACGTTCAGCGTGCAGCACGGCGCCAACACGCCCCTGACGCTGGCGAACCCATTCCCGGAGAGTATGCCGGCCATGGCCCACACCGTGGCGATCGACCCGCGGTACCGAGCAGGCTTCCTGCACTCGTGGCAGGTCACCGTGCAACGGGAATTGCCCGCCGTCTTGACCGTGACCGCAGGCTACTTCGGCGATCGCGGCACCCACCTGATGCAGGCCTTCGTACCTGACGAGGCCACGTTCGTGTACCTCACGTCCGGCGGTCGGTCGGATCGGCACGCCGGGACGCTGACCGTCCGGAGGCGCCTGCACAACGGATTCACCGCCGGGGTGGAGTACACGCTGTCGAAGGCGAGCGACAATGCGTCCACCTTCAGCAACCGGTCGATCACCCCGTCGGCCCTCGTGCGTGCCGAGAACTGGCGGAATCTGGCCGCCGAGCGCGGGCCGTCGTCATTCGACCAGCGTCATCGCGTGACTGCGCAGGCGCAGTACGTGACGCGGTTCGCGATCAGGCTCGACGCCAATGCGACGTGGGGAAGTGGGCTGCCGTTCACGCCGGTGGTCTTTGCTCCGGTGGGCGGCACGGGATTGGTCGGCGTGCGACCGCGTCTCACGGGCGTCTCGCCGACGCCGGTCGTCGCCGGCACGTACGCCAATGAGGACGCCTACGCGCCGCCCGCGCCCGGAACCCTGGGTGATGCCGGGCGCCACTCGATCCGCGGCCCGGCGCAGTTCTCGCTGGACCTGTCGGCGTCGCGCCTGTTCCAGTTGCCCAGGCGGCTCAGGGTGGAGTGGCGGATCGACGCGCGGAACGTGCTCAATCGCGTGACGTTTTCGTCCATAGGCACGACCGTCGGCAGTCCTCAGTTCGGACGGCCGACGCAGGCGAACCCGATGCGCCGCATCGTGACGAGTCTCCAGTTCAGGTTCTGACGATGAAGGCGGTGTGGCTCGCGTCCATGGTCGCCCTGTGCGGCGTCGTCTCCCTGACGGCGCAGCAGCAGGCCCCTCCGGTGTTCCGGGCCTCCGCGAATCTGGTGACGCAGATCGTCGTGGTGACCGATGCGCAGGGCCGGCCGGTACGTGGCCTGACCGCGCGCGACTTCATCCTCACCGAGGACGGACGGCCGCAGACGGTCGTGTTCGCCGACTTCGAGGAAGTCGAGACAACGCCGCTGCCGCCGCTGGCGCAGGATCTGTCACCGCTGGTCGTGCAGCCCCCGGAACCGGTATCGGCGTCCGCGGCGGCAGGAGGGGAAGGCGCGAGATATCGAGGCCGCCGGCTGCTGGTCTTCTACTTCGACGTGGTCCGCATGCCGTTCTTCGACCGCGATCGGGCGTTTGCCGGCGCGTCCGACTTCATCGATCGGCACATGACGACGGGCGACATGGTGTCGATGATGACGTTCGCTGGACGAGGGGTGAACGTCCACCTCGACTTCACCGCAGACCGGGTTGCGCTGCTGCAGGAGATCCATCGGCTGCAGCTCGTGCTGAACGACCCGGACGGGCTGTTCGGGTCGCTCGAGACCGGCCCGGGCGCGTTCGGCGAGGACGCCGGGACGTTCAACTTGTTCGCCGTCGATCGGCAGTTGAGCGCCCTGCAGACCGCCGTCACCGATCTGGGAGAGGTCCCGCAGGTCAAGACGCTCGTGTACTTCGGGTCGGGACTCGGCGCGGCCGGCCTCGAGAACCTCGCGCAGCTCCGAGCCACGGTCAATGCTGCCGTGCGTGCCCATGTGACGCTCAATCCGGTGGACGCGAGAGGGCTCGAGGCGCTGCCGCCGATGGGTAATGCGTCGCGGCCATCACCGGGTGGGATCGGGATGTTCTCCGGGTCGATGGCGCAGGGGCTCGTGTCGCGAGGCGACCGGGAACGCGATGCCCTGTACTCGATGGCGCGTGACACCGGGGGACAGGCGATGTTCGATACCAACGACCTGGGCCGTGGTGTGGCCGATGTGGCCGGGCAGGTCTCCGGCTACTACATCCTCGGCTACTACCCCGAGAACACGTCGACCGACGGCAAGTATCGCCGCGTCCGTGTCTCCCTGGCGAACGGGATGCGGGCCGAGCTGTCGTACCGGCAGGGCTACCACGGCCCCAAGGACTACGCCGCCTTCAGCGCGTTCGACCGGGAGCGGCAACTGTCGGAAGCCCTGCGCTTCGAGGATCCCATCACCGAGATTCCGATCGCGCTGGAACTGCATTACTTCCGGATCAGTGCCGCCGAGTACTTCGTGCCGATTTCGGTGCGCATGCCAGGCAGCGACTTCGCACGCGCGCGGCCGAATGGGTCGTCGCGGGTCGTGATCGACATGATTGCCGAGATCAAGGACGAGTACGGCACCACGATGCGGAACTCGCGGGACCAGCTCGAGTTCGGGCTCGACACGCTGCAGACCGAGCGCGTGGCCGCGCGGCCCCTGCAGTACGAGACGGGGTTCTCGCTGCTGCCCGGCAACTACGCGATCAAGGTGCTCGCCCGTGACACGACGACCGGCCGCATCGGGACCCACCTGCGGGAGTTCTCGATTCCCAACCTCGCGCGCGCCGGGGAGCGCCTGCCGACCAGTTCGGTGCTGCTCACGCAGCAGCGGGTGGCGAGCCGTGAGGCCCTGTTCACCGTGCGGCAGCGGATTCCGGTCGATGTGGCGAATCCCCTCTTTCACGACGGGCAGCGCCTGGTGCCGAGCGTGACGCGGACGTTCAGCCGCGCGCGGCCGCTGCATGTCTTCCTGGAAGCCTACCCGGCCGAGGCCGGGCCGCTTGCGGCGTGGGTGGCCTTCTCTCGTGATGACCGCGTAGTCTTCGAGACCGCCGTGCAGGGGATAGACGGGGCCATGGCGCCGGCGCGCGCCGCCGTGCCCATTCACCTGACCGTTCCGCTGAACAATCTGGCGCCCGGCGACTACGACTGTCAGGTGACGGTCCTCGATCCGGCCGGGAACCGCGCCACCTTCTGGCGGGCGGTCGTCACGATTACTCCAGCGAATGGCCGCTAAGGAACGGCTCCCGGCCCGAGCGTCATGACGATAGATGGGATTAGCGCGGTCGGCTGGGCGACATCAGGCCCGTTCTCAGACGCTGTTCCCGGTGCCCCTGTGACACGGACGTGACGAACTACTACGAAGATCAACGCTCTTCGACCGCCTGAAAGCGGCACCCGTCGTCAGGCCCGACCGCTGGACGCGTGACGAGCTGCACGAACGCTCTTCGGCGCCTGAGTCATGAACGTCGCGATCGACACGAACGTTCTCGCGTACGCCGAAGGCACGAACGACCGGGTGAAGAAGGCCGCCGCGCTCGATGTGCTCGAGGCGCCGGCGCCGGAGTCCACATTCATCCCGGTGCAGGCCCTTGGCGAACTGTTCAACGTGCTCGTCAGGCAGGCCGGCCGTGTTCCGCGCGCTACTCGGCCAGTGGATCCTTGAACGGCGACTGGCCGCCCAGCGACACGACGAACCCGTACACGACGACGCCGGCGAGGATCCCCATCGTCATCACGGACCAGGGAAAGTACCAGGAGCCGGGATCGAGCGAGAGCGGAATCTGATCCCACGACGAGAAGACGACCGTCACGAACATGGCGAACAGACCCAGCCGGGTGAGCACGAGGAGTGCCAGGCTGAGGATCGCCACGCCCCCGAGCGACGACAGCACCGACTCCCCGGCCAGCGCGCCGAGTCCGCCGCCCAGGGCGACGACGATCGCGTAGGCGAGCCACGGCCGGCCCAGCAGCACGCGAAACACGAGCACCAGCACCAGGATCGCCACCGGAATCAGGAAGGCTGTCTGAACGGCGGACAAGTAGGACGCCAGCGTGTACTGGATCCCGCCGAGCGCATCGAGCCCCACGGGATCCGGCGGCGCCGGCGGCAAGCCAAGCCAGGGGCCCGCGTGCCGGAGGAGGAAAATCGCCGACGCGAGCAGCCCCGCCAACGCCCCGAACAACAGGTGCTGCCCGATCAGGGGATCGCGGAGGCGTCCCTCCAGCATGCGCTGCCACCCGATGAGCGTGTCGGGCCAGAAACGCCGGACGTAGGGCTCGACGGCCAGATAGGCAATCCACACGACGAAGCCCTGAGCGATCGCCAGCAAGATGTGGCGGAACGAGACCGCGAGAAAGGCGGGCACGGATGACGAGGTCGCGAGGAGATCCGCGGCAGTGCCCAGCAGCACGTACAGGATCGCCAGCCGCCACGCACCGCGCATGTCACCGCGACCGAGGCGCACGTTCCGGCGAGCCAGGAGCGCAGCGCCGACCATGACCACAATCTGGAGGAACCAAGTGACGAATCGGACGACGAGCACCTGGGCCGCCCGCGGCTGCGGCGAGCCGTCGTCGGCGCGTCGCCACGCGGGAATCACCTCGAACCAGACTAGGCGGCCCCGAAACGCGGCCGCCTCGAGGCGAACGTCATCGCCGACCCAGGCGCGTCGTGCGTCGCTCGCGACCGGCGGCGCCCAGACCGGTTCGGACGGCTGGAACCCGGCGCGGTCCAGGCCCCCAATGGCAAAGACGCGGTCCCAGTCGGGCTCCTCCCATGGCCCCGTCATCGCGGCCAGATCGGGTGGAATGGCCTGGAACAGCCAGATGTGGCCGGCGGGACTGAGGCGCGCGAAGATCATCCCTGCCCGCTGCATCGGCGGATCGAACGACCCCACCCGGCCGACCGCGTTCTCCGGAATCAGCGCCGCGGGACTTTCGCGGTACCAGAAGTACGCCGGCGGCGGCCGCGCTGACCCGATGCCATCCCACCTGCCGGGTGACTGGTCCCGCGCGCTGATGAAGTCCACGTATGCCAGGCTCCAGCCGAACCCCGATGCGGTGTCGGCCGGCAGGTCGGGATAGCCGAGGTCGGTGGACGCCTCGCGCGCCGCGGCTCGCAGCTCGGCGGGTGAGAGGGGTAGCGGCACGTGGCCGAACCACGACGTCTGGATGGCGAGATACCAGACCCCGGCCATTCCCACGAGGATGACGACAAGGCAGGCCCCGGCCACGGCCGGGCGCAGCGAGCCCGCGCCGCCAGCCTGCGCCACCATTTCCGGCGAAGGCGTCTCGCCCGCCGCCAGGGCCATGGCGAGCGGATCGCCGCCGGGCAGCCCACCGGCCAGCGAGGACGCCGACGGCGGACGGCGAGCCGGGTCGGGGTTGAGGCACCGCAGGATCACGCGTTCGACGGCGGGATCGAGGCCGGGCACGTGGGCCGACGGACTCGTGGGTGACGACCGCTGGAGCCGGACCAGCTCGTCGAGGTTCTTCGCCTCATGCGCGCGCTTGCCCGTGAACAGCTCGTAGAGCACGAGACCCAGCGAATAGATGTCGGACCTGGTGGACAGGGTGCCGCCGGCCGTCTGTTCGGGCGCCATGTACTGGGGCGTGCCCGCGCGGGCTTCCTGGCCGGTGATGCCCTCGGCCGCACCGGCCAGCCCGAAGTCGGTGATCTTCGCCCGCCCCCGACCATCGAGCATGACGTTGGCCGGCTTGAGGTCGCGGTGGAGGATGCCCTCGTCGTGCGCCGCCTGCAGCCCCGCGCAGAGTTGACGCGCGATCTCGATCGCCTTGTCCTCGGGCAGCCGCCCGATGCGGCGGAGCAGCGAGGCGAGGTCTTCGCCGTCGACGTACTCCATCGACAGGAAGTGGCGCCCGTCGGCCTGCGCGATGTCGAAGACGCGGCAGATGTTCGGATGCGTCACTTTGAGGGACAGCCTTACCTCATTGAGGAATCGATCGAGGCGTGCGGGGTCTTCCTCGACTTCGCGAGGCAGGAACTTGAGGGCCACCGGCTGGCCGAGCTTGAGGTCATCGGCGCGATAGACCTCGCCCATCCCGCCGCGGCCGAGCAGGCCGACCATCCGGTACCGCCCCGCCAGCACCGCCCCGGGCAGGAACCGGCCGCCGTCGCTCGCGTGGCTGGCGAGTCGTGGAGTCGGCGCGTGGGGAGGCGGGCTCGTCGCCGTGACTGCCGAGGCTGCGTCCATCGCGGCGCCACACTGACTGCAGAACCGCTGGCCGTCAGGCCCGCGTTGGCCGCATGCCGGGCACGTCATCGCACGCGGAGTATACGTTCGAGCGCGCCCTCCGCCACGGCATCGGCGCGCTTGATCATCAGGAAGCGCCCGTCCGGGGCGATGTCGCAATTCCTGCCGATGTTCCGGACGTACCCCGACGCGTCGAAGAGCGGCTCCGGCGGCTGATGGGCAAATGCCGGAACCGTCGTGACCGCCACGCTCATCATCCGGTCGTCCGGGCGGAGGTAGAACACCGCGCGCCCGCCGCGCGACCAGACCGGCTCCCAGCCGTGGCCAGGCCGAAGTCGAGCACCTTCACCGTGCCGTCAGGCGTGACCTTGATGTTCGCCGGCTTGCCCGGCTGGCCCCGAACTGCCGCAGGTCCGCCGCACTGGCACGCGCGGCCGGCTCCCGACGACGAGCCGGCCGCGACAGTCCGACTGACCCTCCGCCGCTCACTTCTTCAGGCTGATGTGCCCCTCGAACGAGCCGGATCCCGTGGAGGTGCCGGTCGCATAGTCAATCGCGCCCGTGTAGGTCAGCGTGAACGTCCCCGTGGCCCCGGCAAATCGACCGGTCCCCCCCGACGATGTGCTCGTGACAGACCCGACGCAGCCGTAGGGCCGCGCGCGCCTGCGCTTTTCAGCCGTGGACGCCCGCCACCTCGAGCGCCGGCAGCGACACGGGTGCCGTCTCGTCTGAGCGCACGTAGGCCCGGCTTCTGTTCCTACTCGTCGCGCAGCGTCATCACCGGGTCGATGCGGCTCGCGCGCCAGGACGGCACGACCGTGGCGATGACGGGTCGGAGACGGACCGCTTCGGAGATGCGGAGGCCGGCCGCGTAACACGTCGTCAGGATGGCCCGGTGCTTCGGGCCGGCCACCGCGTCGAGCACGCGGACGACTTCGTCGGAACCGAGCACGACCGGAAGTCGCCGCGGCTTCTTCGGCGGCGGGATCAGATCGTCGAACGCCCAGCCCTTCCTGAGGGTGACCTTATAGAGAAATCGCAGGGCGCAGACCGCGATCTCGATCGAACTGGGCGCGAGCTGTCGCTCGCGGGTCAGGTCGACCTGATACGTGCGAATCTCTTCCGGCCCCAGGTCCGCCGGCGACCGACCAAAGTGCCGAGCGAACCGGGCCACGTTCTCGACGTAGGCGCGTTGGGTGTGCGGCGAGAGATTCCGCACCTGCATGTCCTCGAGCATGCGTTGACGAACCGGGGTCATCGACGGCTCCTCTGGGACGGCGCCAAGCCCATCCAGGCGCCTGCATCGTCCTCTCAGTTGGGCGGATTCTAGCGAAGCGGGATTTGGAAGATGTTGCGCACGGCCGTTATGCG
>Ga0268386_10004096_pt1 | contig 10691 bp, 8 predicted proteins | sample RVTome_15_FD_200260 | JGI IMG/M metagenome (GOLD analysis project Ga0268386, IMG submission 200260) | Soil microbial communities from uranium-contaminated site in the Upper Colorado River Basin, Wyoming, United States - RVT150D86... ... | reverse complement strand
GACGGGTTGAGTACCTGGAAGCCGCGGTCCAGCCGGAGGCCGTCCACCACGTCGGTGCGCACCCGCCCGCCGACGGCGTCACCGGCCTCCAGGACCACGACGTCCAACCCGGCTTCGACCAGCCGTCGGGCGGCTGCGAGGCCGGCCAGTCCGGCGCCGACGACCACGACGTCCGCGCGCGCGGGAAGCTGCGGCACCAGCACTCCTTCCGCGACCGCGGCCAGGGCTCGAGGCGCAGTCCGACGTCGGCGGTGGCCGCACCGTACCCGAGCACCGCCGGGCCCGCGCCGGGCAGCGCCCGTCCCCAGGTGACCCAGCCGGTTCGGCGTCGGGGCTCGGGGTTTGCGACGATGGTCGGATGGATCCCCGGCCACCCGCCGGCGCACCGCGCGTGCCCGGCTACACCGTCGAGCGCCCGCTCGACCAGGGTGGCGACGCTTCGGTCTGGGCGGGACGGCGGCACATCACCGGGGAGCGGGTGGCCCTGAAGGTGCTCCACCCCCGGTTCCCGGGGGCTGCGGAGGCGGCGCGCCGTGAGGCCGCGCTGCTCGCCGCGGTGGACCACCCGCACGTCCTGCGCATCGTGGAGCTCGTCGAGGTCGGCAGCGCTCTCGTCCTCGTCCTCCCGCTCGCCGAGGGAGGTGACCTCGGCCAGCTGATCAGGGCGCGCGGCGTGCTCGAACCAGGCGAGGTCGTCACGGCCTGTGCGCCGGTGGCCCAGGCCCTGGCCAGCATCCATGCCCGCGGCCTGGCGCACGGCGACGTGACCCCCTCGAACGTCCTGCTCACCGCCGAGGGCCTGCCCCTGCTGGCCGACCTCGGTGTCGCACGGATGGCGGGGGAGTGGCCCGAGGAGGTGGGAGCGACCGCCGGCCACGCCGCGCCCGAAGTGCTCGCCGGACACCCGTCCGGTCCCGCTGCCGACGTCTACGGGCTGGCGACCGTTGCGGTGCTCGCGCTGACCGGACGGCCGCCGAGCCGGCCCTTCAGCCTTCCCGGCATCGCGCCCGCGACTGCCGGGGCGCTGGGCCGGGCGCTCGACCACGACCCCCACCGGCGGCCGTCGGCGTCCACCCTGGCCTCGACGCTCTTTGCGATGGCCGACCCCGAGGCGATCGTGCTCACGCCCACTGCTGCGGGGGGCGGCCCCGCCTCGTCGCCGCTCGCCGGTCCGAGTCCCGCAGACTCCGCCGCGGGGACCCAGCGCCCCCGTCACGGCGCCCACCGCGCGCGTGCGGCCCCCGCCGACAAGCCTGCGGCACCGGAGCCGCGCCTGGGGCGTCGCGGGCGACGCAGCGGATCGACAGCACCCGCCGGAGCAGCCGGTGCGGTCGCGGCGGCATCCGGCGCCGAGGCCGCTGCCGGGACATCCGCACCTGGAGGTCCCGCACCGCCGTCGGGCGCCGCCGACGTCGGTGCGGCGCGCAGCCGGCACAGCCGCCGGACGGCTCGCCGTGAGTCACCTCCCGCACCCGCCGACGAGTCGACCGCCACCCTGCCCGGCCTCGGTGGCCCCGCCGCCGGATCCCCTGCCCGGGACAAGAGCATCACCGATGCCCCCCGTCTCAGCGACACCCGCGACCCCGCTGGTCCATCCCCGTTCACTCCCGCCGGACCGTCGCCGGCACGGGACGAGCCGCGTACTCACCGGACCGAGCCCTCGATCCGGCCCGGGCCACCCGACCCGCCGCCCCTGCCGACGCGTCCCGCACCGCCGGCCGAGCAGCCGGAGTCCCGCCCTGTCCGGGCCGAGCCGCCCCAGGCCTCCCTTCCGCCTCCTTCCCCGCCTCCGCCTCCCCGGGCGGAGCTCCCGACCGTGGTCGAGCCGCCTCCCGGATGGGGGGAGCCGCCGCCTCCGCCTCCCCGGGCGGAGTTCCCGACCGTGGTCGAGCCGCCTCCAGGATGGGGGGAGCCGCCGCCTCCGCCTCCCCGGGCGGAGTTCCCGACCGTGGTCGAGCCGCCTCCCGGATGGGGGGAGCCGCCGGCCGTCGTCGAGCCCTCTCCCGCACAGGAGGAGGCAGCGCCCACGGCGGAATTGCCCTGGATCCTCGAGCACCCGCCACCCTTGGTCACGGCCGGCCCTCCGCCCACTCCCGTACGGGACGAGCAAGCCTTCCCGGCATCACCTCCCGTACGGGAGGAGCCGGCCCAGCCCCCGGCGCCTGCACCCGCGTGGGACGAGCCGCCGACGGCCGACCGGGAGCGCACCAGCCGACGAGCGCGCAGAGAAGGCGGCGGGGAGCCGCCCGACCGACGCGGCCGACGCGCGCCTGAGGAGCCGGCCGAGCCGGGCCGGCGTTCGGGGCGGATCGGCATCGGCCGACTGGCCCTGCTGCTGGCGGTCCCGGTGATCCTCGTGGGCGCCGTCCTGGTCGGTCTGCAGTGGTGGGACGGCTCCGAGCCGGAAGGACCGCCTCCCCTGCCCCCGCCCTCGCCCCAGCCGACTGCGGCCGACAGCGCTGCGGCCGCCGAGGAGGTCTGTGGCGGGCCGGAGCCCGCACCGAGTCAGGCACCCCCGCCGACCGAGGACTGGACTCCGGTCCTGCAGGAGCTCTATGCGCAGCGGTCGGTCGCCTTCGAGCGGTTGGACCCGTCGCTGCTGTGCGACGTCTACGTGCCGGGGAGCACCGGGCTGGCGGCCGATGTCGAGCTGATCCGGGAGTACGCCGAGGCGGGGGTGCGTCCGGCCGACATCGCGTGGACCGTGGTGTCCTCCGAGGTCGTCGAGCAGACGGGGGTGGGCGTGTCGCTGCTCGTCACCGACGAGCTGCCCCCCTACGAGCTGATCGACAGCGACCGCGAGGTCGTGGGCGAGCAGGCGGGGTTGCCCCAGGAGAGCTGGGAGGCGGAGATGCTGCCCTCGCGGGACGGCACCGCGTGGCGCTTCGGCTGAGCCTGCACCGCCTCCCTTGACAGGCAAGTGTCCGCTTGCCTATTGTCCCTTGGTGGGCGACGTGTACAAGGCGCTCGCCGACCCGACCAGACGGGCCATCCTCGACGAGCTGGGCGAGCGGGACGGCCAGACGCTGTTCGAGCTGTGCACCCGGCTGACCTCCCGGCACGGGCTGGGCTCGACGCGCCAAGCCGTATCGCAGCACCTCGACGTGCTCGAGGACGCCGGGTTGGTCACGACCAGACGTGAAGGCAGATACAAGTTCCACCACCTTGACACCTCGCCCTTGCGGGAGGTCGTCGAGCGGTGGCCCGTCCCGAAGGAGTCTCGATGAGGATCAACCTCGCCAGCGTGCTCGTCGACGACCAGGCCAAGGCCCTGCGCTTCTACACCGAGGTGCTCGGCTTCCTGCCCAAGGCCGACATCCCCCTGGGCGAGGCGCGGTGGCTCACGGTCGTCTCACCGGAGGACCCGGGCGGGACGGAGCTCGTGCTCGAGCCGGATGGCCACCCCGCCGCGCGCCCGTTCAAGGACGCCCTGGTCGCGGACGGCATCCCGTTCACGTCCTTCGCCGTCGACGACGTCGAGCAGGAGTACGAGCGGCTCACGGCGCTCGGGGTCACCTTCACCCAGCGGCCGACCCGGATGGGGCCGGTCACCACCGCCGTCCTCGACGACACCTGCGGCAACCTGCTGCAGATCGCCAGCCAGGGCTGAGCCGACCGAGTCGACCCGCGGTCGTCAGTCAGAGCGCGGCGCGCACCACGGACTCGGCGTCCGGGTGCTCGAACGTGAAGCCTGCCTCGATCAGTCGGGTCGGCAGGATCCGCAGGCTTCCCAGAACGTCCTGCGCGAAGTCGCCGAGGTAGACCCGCAGCGCGGGCGGCGGGACCGGCAGCAGGGTCGGGCGGCCGAGGGCGCGCGCCAGCACCCGGGTGAACTCGGCGTTGGTCACGGGCTCGGGAGCGGTCACGTCGTAGGGGCCCGAGCAGCTCTCGCACTCGAGCAGGAACCGGATCGCGCGGACCGTGTCGACGAGCGACACGTGGCTCCACCACTGCCTGCCTCGCCCTAGCGGTCCGCCGAGCCCGAGCCGGAAGAACGGCAGCTGCCGCTGGAGCGCGCCGCCGTGCCTGGTCATCACCAGGCCGATACGGAGGGTGCACACCCGGACTCCCGCGGCCTGGGCCGGCGCCGTGGCGGCCTCCCAGTCACGGACCAGGTCGGCCAGGAAGCCGTGTCCGGGCGCGGACGACTCGTCCAGGATCTCGTCGCCGCGATCCGGACCGTAGATCCCCGAGGCCGAGGCGTTCACCAGGACCTGTGGGCGGGGATCGATGGCGGCCAGGGTGTCGGCGAGCAGTCGCGTGGAGTCGATCCGGCTGTCCCGGATGACCTGCTTGTACTCGTCGGTCCAGCGGCGGTTCCCCACGCCCGCGCCGGCCAGGTTGATCACGCCGTCGGCCGCCTTGAGCGCCTCGGCATCGACCTCGCCCCGGGTCGGGTCCCACGGGATCTCGTCCTGGTCCCGGGCATCCCGCCGGACCAGCCGCTGGACCTCGTGGCCGTCGGTGGTCAGCGAGTCGCACAGCGCGGTGCCGATCAGCCCGCTGGCTCCTCCGACGACGATCCGCATGCGGACATGGTCCCCCGTATCGGTCCGTTCGGCACCTCGGCGGGAGAGGCGGGCGGGGGTCAGAGGCCCAGGTCGGCCTCGAACTGCCCGCCCTCCAGGCGCTGCTTCACCGCGGTGAGGAAGCGCGCCGCGTCGGCACCGTCGACCAGTCGGTGGTCGTAGGTGAGAGCCAGGTAGACCATCGACCGGATCGCGATGCTGTCCGCCCCGTCGGCGTCGGTGACGACGACCGGGCGCTTGACCACGGCGCCCGTGCCGAGGATCCCGACCTGCGGCTGGTTGATGATCGGCGTGTCGAAGAGCGCCCCGCGGCTGCCGGTGTTGGTGAGCGTGAACGTGCCGCCGGAGAGGTCGTCCGGCCCGATCTTGTTGTTGCGGGTGCGCTCCGCCAGGTCGGCGATCTTGCGCGCGAGGCCCCCGATGTTGAGGTCACCGGCGCCGCGGATGACCGGGACGAGCAGACCCCGCTCTGTGTCGACGGCGATGCCCAGGTGCTCGGCGTCGAAGTAGGTCACCTCGCCGGTCTCGGTGTCGAGCGTGGCGTTGACCTTCGGGTGGGCCTTGAGCGCCTCGAGGGCCGCCTTGGCGAAGAACGGGAGGAACGACAGCTTGGCGCCCTCCCGCGCCTCGAAGTCGCGCTTGGCCCGCTGGCGCAGCCGGGAGATGGCGGTGACGTCGACCTCGACCACCGTGGTCAGCTGGGCCGACACCTGCAGGGACTCGACCATCCGGCGCGCGATCGTGGCGCGCAGCCGCGAGAGCTTCTCGGTCTTCCCGCGCAACGGGGACGCCGCGGCCGCCGGTGCGGGTGCCTTGGCGGGAGCCGGCTGCTCCGCGGGTGCGGGCGGCGGCTCGGGCTGGGCCGGCCGGCGCGCCGCCTCGGCGGCCGCCAGCACGTCCTGCTTGCGGATCCGCCCGCCCACGCCCGTCCCCTCGACCGAGGACAGGTCCACACCGTGCTCGGCGGCGAGCCGCCGGACCAGGGGGGTGACGTACTGCGACGTCTCGCCGTCGCGGCTCGCGACCTCCGCGGGGGCCTGCGGGGCCTCGGCGGGCGCCGGGCCACCCTCGGAAGCAGCGGCCTTCTGATCGCTCTTCGCCTCGGACTGGGCTTCGGCCGCCGCGTGCTCGCGGGCCTCCGCCTCGAGCGGCGTGGCAGCCTCCGCTGCGGCCTGCTGGGGCGTGGCCGAGGGCTCGGCCGCCTCCTGCGGCTGCTCGGCCAGCTGCTCACCCGGCTGATCACTGGGCTGCCCGATCACGGCCAGCTCGGTCCCGACTTCGACGGTCTCGTCCTCACCGACCTTGATCTCGACCAGCACGCCCGCGACGGGGGAAGGGATCTCGGTGTCGACCTTGTCGGTGGACACCTCGAGCAGCGGCTCGTCGACGGCGACCTCGTCGCCTACGGACTTCAGCCACCGGGTCACCGTGCCCTCGGTGACGCTCTCCCCCAGGGCCGGGAGCGTCACAGCGGTGCCATTGCCACCGCTTCCGCCGGCCGGCTTCGGCGCGGGCGGCTCGTCCGGCTCCGGCTGGGGGGCCGCCTGCGGCTCCTGCGCAGGCTCGGCCTGCGGCTCCTGCGCAGGCTCGGCCTGCGGCTCCTGCGCAGGCTCGGCCTGCGGCTCCTGCGCAGGCTCGGCCTGCGGCTCCTGCGCAGGCTCGGCCTGCGGCTCCTGCTCCGGCTCGGCGGCCTGCTCCTCCTCACCGCCCTGCTCGGCGGACCCCGCCTGCCCGTCGCCTCCGCCGCCGCCCGCCTCGGACGCGTCACCGATGAGCGCGAGCTCGGTCCCGACCTCGACCGTCTCGTCCTCGCCGACCTTGATCTCGAGAAGCACCCCGGCGGCCGGGGAGGGGATCTCGGTGTCGACCTTGTCGGTGGAGACCTCTACCAGCGGCTCGTCGACGGCGACCTCCTCGCCGGGCTGCTTGAGCCAACGGGTCACGGTGCCCTCGGTGACGCTCTCGCCGAGTGCGGGCAGGGTGACGGAGGTCGCCATCGGTTGTCCTCTCGTGGGTCCGGGTCGGATCCAGCCGCGTGGTAGGGATGGTCAGCCGTGAGCGTGCAGGGCCTTGCCGGCGAGCGCGAGATGGGCCTCGCCCAACGCTTCGTCCTGGGTCGGGTGGGCGTGGACGAGCTGGGCGACCTCGTCGGGCCGCGCCTCCCAGTTGTAGATGAGCTGGGCCTCGCCGACGAGCTCGCCGACCCGGCTGCCCACCATGTGAACGCCCAGGACGGCGCCGTCCTTCTCGCGGACGAGCTTGACGAAACCCTGGGTCTTGAGGATCTGGCTCTTGCCGTTGCCACCGAGGTCGTACGTGAGGGTCTCGACCTTGTCGTCGCCGAGCTGCTCCTTGGCCTGGGCCTCGGTCAGCCCGACGGATGCCACCTCGGGCTCGGAGTACGTGACCCGAGGGATCCCGGTCTCGTCGATCGGAACCGGGTCGAGTCCGGCGATGTCCTCTGCCAGGAAGATGCCCTGCTGGAAACCGCGGTGCGCCAGCTGCAGCCCGGGGACGATGTCACCGAGCGCGTAGACGTTGGGCACGTTGGTCCGCAGCCGTTCGTCGGTGAGGACGAAGCCCCGGTCCATGGTGACCCCGACCTCCTCGTAGCCGAGGCCCTCGGTGACCGGGCCGCGCCCGACGGCCACGAGCAGGATCTCGGCCTCCAGAGTCTCGCCGCCCTGCAGCGTGATCCTGACCCCGGAGTCGGTGTGCTCGAGCTTCTCGAACGGTGTGCCGGTCTTATAGGCGATCTTGCGCTTGCGGAAGGCGCGCTCGAGCATCTTCGAGCAGGCCTCGTCCTCGCCGGGCACCAGCCGCGGCAACGCCTCCACGACGGTGACTTCGGCACCGAACGAGCGGTACACGCTGGCGAACTCGACGCCGATGACGCCACCGCCCAGCACGATGACGCTCTGTGGGACGCGGTCGAGCAGCTGCGCCTCGTTCGACGTCAGCACCCTGGTTCCGTCGATCTCGAGTCCGGGCAGCGTCTTGGCGTACGAGCCGGTGGCCAGCACGACGTGCTTGCCCTTGAGCTGCCGGTCGCCGACCTGCACGGTGTCGGCGGCGGCGAGGCGACCCTCGCCCTCGACCACCTCGATGTTGCGGCTCTTGACCAGTCCCTGCAGTCCCTTGTAGAGGCGGGAGACCACGCCGTCCTTGTACTTGTTGACGGCGACCATGTCGACGCCGTCGAAGCTGGTCTGCACCCCGAACTGGTCACCCTCGCGGGCGCTGTCGGCGACCTCGCCGGCGTGCAGGTAGGCCTTGGTCGGGATGCACCCGTAGTGCAGGCAGGTCCCACCGACCTTGTCCTTCTCGACCATCGCGACGCGCAGGCCGAGCTGCCCGGCGCGCAGGGCGCAGGCGTACCCGCCGCTGCCCGCGCCGAGGATCACGATGTCGAAGCTGTCGGCGTCGTCCGCCACGAGACTGCTCCCTCTCGTCGTCGAGTCCGCAAAGCCGTACGGGCGGTGACCGGGGTGCCGGTGACGTGCCCAAGGGCATCTTTCCACCACGGACCGTACGAGAGGCAACGGGTCACCGTCGCCCGTGCGGCGGAACCGGCTGGCAGACTCGGGCCGTTGCTCCGTCGTAGGGGAGCAGGCGCGACGGCGGCGGGAGGTAGCGGATGCGGTGGTTCGGGCGCAAGCGGGCGGCGGCCGGCAGCATGGACCGCGCGTCCGACCGGTCGGACCAGAAGCACCTGGAGGAATTCGCCCGAACCCGCCGCGGCGTGGAGGCCTTCGTGGAGCCGCCCACCACGATGACCACGACCACCGTCGTTCTGGTCGCGCACGACGGCGAGTGGACCCGCCGGCGGGTGGACGACGCCCGGGCCGCCCACGACCTCGCCCGCAAGCTGGGCATCCCCGCGTACGACGCGCAGGTCATGGGCTATCCCCAGCGGATGAAGGAGTGGACCCGGCGCCACGGCGGCCGCGGGGTCTGAACGCGGGCGTCGGACGACCCACGGCACGCGCCGAGGCCCCGGCCCGTGTCGGGCGGCCCGGGGCCTCGACGGTCCCCGCCCGGCCGGTGTGGTGGCTGAGGCTCGGGCGCGTCACCCCCCGCCCGTACATCGGTGGGCGGTGTCCCCGTGTTACCGGCGGCCCCGTGGCAGGGCGTCGGTCAGGGTCGCAGCCGCCCTTCGGCGACGTCCTCGACGACGCGGACGAGCGTGCGCACCGCGGCACCGGTGCCGCCCTTGGGGGTGTAGCCGAAGGCCGACCCCTCGTTGAACGCCGGTCCTGCGATGTCCAGGTGAGCCCAGCGGGTGCCCTCCGAGACGAACTCGCGCAGGAAGATGCCCGCGCTCAGCGCCCCACCCCAGCGCTCGCCGACGTTGGCGATGTCGGCGACGGGGGAGTCGAGCTTCTCGCGCAGCTCGTCGGGGAGCGGGAGGGGCCACATCTGCTCACCGGCCCGCTCGGACGCGGCGTGGACGGCGTCACGCACGTCGTCGTCGTTGGCCATGATCCCGGAGACCCGGGTGCCGAGTGCGACGACGCACGCACCCGTGAGGGTGGCGACATCGACGACGAGGTCGGGGGAGTCCTCGCAGGCCCGGACGAGGGCGTCGGCGAGGACCAGCCTCCCCTCGGCGTCGGTGTTGAGCACCTCCACCGTCTTACCGCCGTAGGTCGTCAGCACGTCGGACGGGCGCTGGGCGCTGCCGGACGGCATGTTCTCCGCCATGGGTGCGTAGGCGGTGACGTTGACCTTGGGCCCCAGCTTGGCGACCGCCACGACGGCGGCGAGGACGGCGGCCGCTCCGCTCATGTCGCACTTCATCGTCACCATGGCGTCGGCGGGCTTGAGTGAGAGGCCGCCCGAGTCGAAGGTGATGCCCTTGCCCACCAGCGCGACGTGCTTGCCGCCCCTGCCGCCGCCTCGGTAGGCGATCCGTACCAGCCGCGGTGGGTTGGCCGAGCCTTGGCCGACGCCGAGGATGCCCCCGTAGCCGCCCTTGCGCAGGGCCTTGTCGTCGAGCACCTGGACGTCGAGCTTGAGGTCCTTGGCTGCCGCGGCGGCCGCGTCGGCGAAGGCGAGCGGCGCCAGGTCGCGTGGCGGGGTGTTGACCCAGTCGCGGGTGAGGGCGACGGCCTCGGCGACGGTCCGCGCCCGCTCGGCGACGGCCCTGGCCGCCCGCCCGCCCCGGCCCTTGGCCGTCGCGGTGACGACGGTCACCGAGCCGAGCGGTTCGGTCCGGTCCGTCGACTTGTAAGTCCCGAAGGAGTACGCGCCCAGCAACGCGCCCTCCGCTACCGCTGCGACGTGCTCGAGGTCCGTCGCTGGCAGGGCGTATGCGGCGGAGCCGGTCCCGGCCAGCGCCCGGGACGCCGCTCCGGCGGCCCGGCGGACCTGCTCGAGCGTCGGGGCGCCGCCCTTGAGCTTGCCCACGCCGACGGCGAGCACGACCAGGGCCTTGAGCTTGCGCCCCCTGCCCGGGACCTTGGTGGTCTCGTCGGCCTTGCCCTTGGCGCCCAGCGCCGTCAACGTCCGGACGAGGTCTCCGCCGAGAGCGGCGTCGACGCGATCGGCCCCGGCCAGTAGCACGGGACCGTCGTCGCCCTGCGCGACCCCGACCACGACGGCGTCGACCTTGAGTCCGGTGGGGTCGGCAGGGCTGAGGTCGAGCGAGGTCACGGTTCTCCCTGGGTCGATGAGCGCGTGCCTCGCGATGCTACGACGGGGAGCGGACAGGTCATGCCGGGGCCGTCGCTAGGGTGCCGGGGGTGAGCGACGACGCTGCCGACCTGAAGCGGTCCCCGGTGCACGACCGGCACGTGGCGCTGGGCGCCCGGTTCGCGGCCTTCGGCGGGTGGTCGATGCCGCTGCAGTACTCGGGGATCGTCGAGGAGCACACCGCCGTACGGGAGCGCGTCGGGCTCTTCGACGTCAGCCACCTCGGCAAGGCCACGGTGCGGGGGCCGGGCGCGGGCGCGTACGTGAACTCGTGCCTCACCAACGACCTGGGCCGCATCCGTCCCGGCCGGGCGCAGTACACCCTCTGCTGCGACGAGTCCGGGGGAGTGGTCGACGACCTGATCGCCTACCTGGTCTCGGACGACGAGGTCTTCTGCATCCCCAACGCGGCGAACACCGCCGAGGTCGTCCGGCGGCTCCGCGCGACGGCGCCCGAGGGCGTCGAGG
>Ga0268386_10004094_pt1 | contig 10696 bp, 13 predicted proteins | sample RVTome_15_FD_200260 | JGI IMG/M metagenome (GOLD analysis project Ga0268386, IMG submission 200260) | Soil microbial communities from uranium-contaminated site in the Upper Colorado River Basin, Wyoming, United States - RVT150D86... ... | reverse complement strand
GGCGCCGATCGCCCCGGACCGGCGCGGGGCGGGACCGTCATCCGGGCCACGGACTTGACCAAGACGTATGCCGCCGACGGGGTGGAGGTGCGGGCCCTGGATTTGCAGGACGGCGGGGCTCTCGTAGCGGATCGTCCCGTCGGCGTCGAGGATCGTGATGATGTCGGGGATACGAGCCGCACGAGCTCGAAGGCCGGAACGCGTTCGAGTTCATGCCGGAGGAGGACATCCAGCAAGCCGTAGCCCTCATCGAGCAGCTCCGTGCCGCCCCGGGCGCGACGGCGACGATCGAGTTCCGCTTCCGCCACAAGGATGGCTCCTGGCGCATCCTCGAGGCCGTCGGACGGAACATGCTGGACCACCCGCTGCTGGCCGGCTTTCTCATCAACTCCCGCGACGTCTCGGAGCGCCGCCGCATCGAGGACGAGCTGGCTCGTCAGCGGGCCGCCCGCATGCAGACCGACAAGCTCGCCGACATGGGGACACTCCTCGCCGGCGTCGCGCACGAGCTGAACAACCCGCTCACGGTGGTGACCGGGTACAGCTCGATCCTCCGCGAGACGCTCGGCGACGGCCCCTTCCGCGAGCGTCTCGACCGGATCGTCAGCGCCGCGGAGCGATGCGTGCGGATCGTGCGCAACTTCCTGGCGCTGGCGCGTCAGCATCCGCCGGAGCGGCGGCGGGTGCGCCCCAACCAGATCGTTCGCGAAGCCGTGGAGCTGCTCGCCTACCCGCTGCGGGTCGACAACGTCGAGGTCCGCCTCGAGCTCGCCGATGACCTTCCGACGCTCTGGGCGGATCCCCATCAGCTTCACCAGGTGGTCGTGAATCTCATCACCAATGCCCACCACGCCATGCACGGGGGCGCGTCGCCTCGACGACTCACGATCTGCACCCGGTTCACGGCCGGGGACGCCCGCGTCTCGCTGGCGGTCGGCGATACGGGGCCCGGGATCCCGCCGGAGATCCTGGGCCGCATCTTCGAGCCGTTCTTCACGACGAAGCCGATGGGGCAGGGCACGGGTCTCGGCCTTCCCCTCTGCCTGGGCATCGTCGAGGGCCATGGCGGTACCCTCCGGGTGGCGAGCAAGGTGGGCGAGGGCGCCGTCTTCACCATCGAGCTCCCGGTGGTCGCCGCGCCGGAGGGTGAGGCGAAGGAGCCGGCGGTAGAGGCTCGCGCGCTCCCGCCGGGGAGCCGGATCCTGGTGGTCGATGACGAGCCGGACGTGGCGGGCGTGCTCACGGATCTGCTCAAGGCCCAGCACGAGCAGGTCGAGACCGCGGCCGATGGCCGGGCCGCGCTGGAGAGGATCGCGCAGGCGGACTACGATCTGATCCTGTGCGATGTGCGGATGCCGGGAATGGACGGCCCGGACTTGTACCGGACGCTCGGCTCGACGCATCCGGAGCTCCTGTCCCGGTTCGTGTTCCTCACCGGTGACACGCTCAACCCGGAGAGCCGGGAGTTCGTCCAGCACACCGGGGCGCCCTGCCTCGGCAAGCCCTTCGACTTCGACGAGGTCTTCCGGGTGATCGGGCGGGCGCTCCGGGACCGCGCTACTTCTTGAGCGAGCGGATGTACTGCACGAGCGTGAACCTTCTTCGCGGTCCAGTCGGCCGGCTTGGGACTGAGGGCCATGGCCGCGGAGCCCTTTCCGCTGTTGCCGTGGCACAAGGCGCCCTCTCCCCCTGATCCAGCCTGTGTCCTAGTGCCCGCCAGTCCCCTGGGTGCCCGGGACCAGCGTCCTGAAGATGCCGGGCTGCTCGGCGCCCGCCACCTCCAGGACTCCGAGCGCGCCCTTCTCCATCGCCCGCACGATGCTGTGGTCGACCAGCAGGAAGCGTCCGGGGACCTGGACCTGCATCTCCACGATCGCGGCGCCGCCCGCCGGGATGAGCGTGGTCTGCACGTTCCTGGCCGGCCCGCCCCCGCCCACGGCGCCTTCCACGTAGACGGTGTCGAAGATCTCCCCGATCACGTGGAAGGACGAGATCAGGTTCGGGCCTCCGTTGCCCACGAAGAGCCGCACGGTCTCGCCGACGTTGGCCTTGACCACGCCCTCGTCCAGCAGCGCGCCCATCCGCCCGTTGAACACCACGTACTCGGGCCGCTCCGCGCTCAGCTTGGCCCGGTCGATCGGCTGGAGCCCGGGGGCCAGCGTCTTGCCCTTGGTGTAGAACTCGCCCTGCATGACGTAGTACTCGCGGTCCACGCGGGGTAGCCCCTTCTCCGGCTCCACCAGGATCAGTCCGTACATGCCGTTGGCGATGTGCTCGGGCACGCTCGGGGTCGCGCAGTGATAGACGTAGAGCCCGGGGTTGAGCGCCTTGAACTCGAAGGCGCCCTCCTGGCCCGGTCCCAGCTGCGTCGCCGCCGCGCCGCCGCCCGGCCCGGTCACCGCGTGCAGGTCGATCGAATGCGGGTGCATGCTCTTCTCGGCGTTCTTCAGCCGGATCTGTACCACGTCGCCCACCCGCACTCGCACGAACGGGCCCGGCACGGTCCCGCCGAACGTCCAGAAGGTGTACTGCACGCCGTCGGCCAGTGTGCCCTTCACCTCGGTGGTCTCGAGGCTGACGATCACCTTCGCGTTACCCGGCCGGTCCACCGGTGGCGGCACCGCCGGGGCCGAGGTGAGGATCGCCTTGACCTCCGGAAGATCGGCCGTGACTCCGATTACCTTCGCGGGCGCCTGGCTCTGCCAGAGCAGCACGCCACCGACCCCTAGCCCGGCCACGACCACGCCCGCGAACACCGCCAGTCCTCGCCTCATCGCTCGTCCTCCTCGTCGATGCTCTCGTCGTCTCCCGTGTCGTTGTGCAACGCGGGTGCCGGAAGCCGCGCGGGCCGCCGGACCGCCGTCATGATAAGAGGATGCGGCAGGTCGCCCGCGCTGGGGTATGACCCCGGTCATAGAGGTCAACGACGACGGAGGGGCGACGGCGCCTCGCATGGGACCGCGCGACCCCACGCGCGAGGTCTAGCGGCTCGGGGTGAGGACGATGCGATCCGGGGTCCAGGGTGGCTCGAAGGTCACGATGACCCGCACGTCTTCCACCCCGGGCAGCTCGCCGACCGCCAGGCGGACCCATTCGACGAGGGCTGCCCGAAGGGGGCACCCCTGGGCGGTCAGTGTCATGCTGATGCTGACTCGCCCGGCATCGATCTCCACGCCGTAGATCAGGCCCAGGTCCACGACGGACATGCCGAGCTCGGGGTCGTAGACGCGGCGAAGGGCTTGCGTGATCAGATCCGGGCTGAGGCTCATACGTCACGCAAGACGGCGGGCCGCCGCACTCCCCAGTCCGGGGTCGTCCCGCGAGACGTCCAGAGGTGCGTGAGCACGCGCGCGAGCGCCGCCGCGAAGGCGAGCGCGCCCAGCGCCAGCACCGCGCCCGCGGCGCGGATCCAGGCCGCGTCGCCCGACAGCACGGTCGCGGCCAGCAGCACGACGCCGCCGGTGAGGAGCAGGTAGGCGAGCCCTTCCGCGCGCGGCCAGGAGATCTGCGCGAGTGTCGGCACCGGTTCCCGGCCCGCCCGGGGGCTGTACGCGCGATACCAGACGAGGAACGGGACGATCTTGAGCATCATGCCGACGATGGTGAGGGAGATCCAGCCGCCGAGGGTGACCACGACGTAGGCGAGCGCCACGCGAGGCCCCGCCAGACGATCCGCGGCCAGCGCCACCCCGAGAACGGCGGCCGGCGCGAGGAACGCGGTGGCGGTGAGGACGAAGCGGAGCCCCCAGTCGAGACCCGGCCGCTTCCGGCCCCGGGCCATCTCGAATGCCCACGCCGCGTGCGCGCCCGCCGCCCCCGCCACGGCCACCGCCCCGGCGACGAGCAGGCCGGGCACGCCGAGCAAGCCCAGCACCACCGCCGGCACCCCGGCCGCCAGGCCCCAGAGCTGCAAGAAGGAGTGCCAGCGCCGCGGCGCGGCCGCGAGGAAGAACATCGGATACACGCGCGCGGCCACCGCGAAGATCATCGGGGTGACCCACCCGAGGAGCGCCAGCTGCACGTGGGCGTGCAGGGTGGGGAAGAATGCGCCCGGCAGGAACGGCCACACGCGGTTCGCCGCCAGGGCCACGCCGAACAGGGTCGTCAGCGCGAGTCCGCCGTATCCCAGGCCGACCAGCCGGGCGGTGAACGTCCACCGGGTGAACCCCCGCAGGCTCAGGCCGACATTCACGAGATGCAGCGCGATGCCGACCGCCAGCAGACCGGCCGCCATCGCGAGCCCGGGCCAGGTGCCGAGATGGAAATGCGCCATCATGCCGGTCACGGCGACCGCGAGGATCGCGAGCTGCCAGCGGGCGAGCCGCTCGCTCCAGATCGGGCGCTCGAGCACGATCGGGATCAGCTGATAGCTGGCGCCCATGATCGCGAGCGTGACCCACCCGAGCGTGACGGTGTGGGTGAGGGCGAGCAGGAGCGGATGGTAGTAGTGACCCGCCAGCTCGGGTCCGAGCCATGCGACGCCCAGCGCGGCCACCACGAAGGCGAACGCCGCACAGACCAGGTAGGCGAGCGGGACGAGCGGCGAGAGGCCGCCCGCGGGCCGCGCCGGCGGGCTCACGCCGCGCCCCGCCGGATCAGGATGCGCACCAGTCCCGGCTCCGGCTCGTCGGTCTCGTGCGCGAAGCCGCGCTCGTCGAGCTGCGGATAGAGGAACATGGGCCGGCGGTCGTGATGCACCTCCAGCTCGCGGCTGTCGCCGAGCTGGTCGATCGCCTCGAGCACCCGCAGCATCGGCTGCGGCGGCTCGAGGCCGCGGACGTCCAGCACCGTGCGACCGCCCGCGGCAGCGGTGGGCGCCACGGGCGGCTCCACCGGCGGCACGGAGTCACGGTAGAACCACACCGACCAGTCATCCGCAGCGCGGCGCTCGGTCCAGTGGGCGAAGCCCAGCTTGCCGAGCACGTCGTAGAGCGGAATGGGCTCGAACGGGACGCGCAGCGCCAGCACCTGGTCGCCGGCGAGCGCCTTGACCGCAGCCATGATGCGCGCGAACGGCTCCCGCCCCCGGCCGATGTCCTCGCGCACGTCGAGGTGCACCCGGCGGGCCTCGGGCACATCGGCGAGCCCGCGCGGGGGGCCCACCTCGCCGGGAGGCTGAGGGGCGGCGGGCTGAGAGGCGGCCGGCGGAGGGGCGCTCTCTCCCACCGCCTGGCGCAGCACGGTCAGCAGCTCCTCCGCGGGAACGCCGGCCATGCGGGCGGCCTGGGCCACCGTCACCCGCGGCGCCATGACCCGGCGAAGGAGCCGATTCCGGAGCTGCTTGAAGTGCGGATGGTGGCTCGCGAGCACCTCGATCAGCTCTGGATGCTCGTCGAGCAGCCGGGCCACCGTGATGTCGCCCGTGATCATGCCGGCGTCTTGCGCGGCTCGTTCAGCGCCGCGAGCAGCGCGTCGAGGGGGACGCCCGCCGCCGCGGCCGCCTCGCGTAGCGTGAGATGGGCTCCGCAGCAGTGGTTGATTCCCAGCTCCTTCATGATCTCGAGCGCCCCGGCACGGTGGCCGGCGACGTCGGCCACGGTCTGCTCGGGGCGGACGGGGGACGCGGGTGTATCGGAGGCCATCGGCGAATCGTGGTGGCAGCTGCACTCGTGAGCCATGTCGTTTCTCCTTGCCCCCACGTTACCGCCGGACAGTCAGGTTCTCTATGACCGCGGTCATACTCGAGGGAGCGGCGAGCTAGGGAAAGGGATGGACGCTGAGAACGATCCTCGGCCCCTGCTTCTGCACGCGAGGTGCCAGCGACGGATCGTCGCGAATCCGTGCAGTTGGGGTCTCCTCACGCCCGGCGATGTGAGGCGCCGGCGCCGCACCCCCGGGGCGATCCCGCCCCAGCAGCCCGTGCTATCCTGCCGCCGATGTCCGCCAAGGAGATCGCGGCCTTCCTGGCTGGGAACCCGGTGCTCGCGGGCATCCCGGCGCGCGAGCTCGAGTCACTGGCACGGGTCGCGCTGGAGGAGGCGCATCGAGCCCGCGCCGCGATCTTCATGGAAGGCGACGCCGCGCGCTGGTTCTACCTGGTGAGATCGGGCCACGTGAAGATCGTGAGGCATTCCAGGGCCGGGAAGGACGTGGTCCTCGAGCTCCTCGGGCCCGGCGAGATCTTCGGCGGCGTGGCGGTGATCGAGAAGCGCCCCTATCCCGCGTCCGCCCAGGCCACCGAGCCCACGGTGGTCCTGAAGATCCCCGCCGATCCCATGATCGCGCTCGCCGAGCGGTACCCCGCGTTCATCAAGGAGATGGCACTCATGATCGGCCGGCGGCTCCGCGCCGCCCACGACTCGGTGGCCTCGCTCGCGGTGGACCCGGTCGAGGCGCGCCTGGCCGCGACCCTGCTCCGGCTGGCCAGGCGCGAAGGGACACGCGGGACGGACGGCGTGACGTTGCCGTTCCACCTCACTCGCCAGAGCCTGGCCGACATGACCGGTACCACGGTGGAGACGGCGATCCGGATCCTGAGTCGCTGGCTCCGGGACGGGATGCTCGTGGACGACGGCGGCCGGCTCGTCCTCGCGGACTGGGACGCCCTGAGTGCGCTCGCCGAGGGCGAGGGCGAGGGGGAATGAGATGCCTCCGCTGATCCGGCGCTACATCAAGACGAGCTTCGGATTTCTCCTCGTCGGCCTCCTGCTTGGAGCCTACATCGTGATCGGCCAGTTCGTCCTCGACGCCTACCCACCCCGCCTGCTCGTCACGGCCCACGCCCACCTGCTGCTGGTCGGCTTCATGCTGATGATGGTCATGGGGGTCGCCACCTGGATGTTCCCGCGCCCCGCGCGCGACGACACGCGGTATCGGCCCGAGCTGGCCGAAGCGGTGTACTGGGTGATGACGGTCGCGACCGCGATCCGGGCGGGCGCCGAGATCGCCGTGGCGCTGGCGGGCGCGCTCGGCCTGCGGTGGCTCATCGCGCTGGGTGGGCTCGGCCAGCTCGTCGGGACCGCGCTGTTCGTGCTGAACATGTGGTGGCGCGTGCGCATGCCCCCCGCGGCCGCGCCGCCCGCCCGCTGAGGACGCGAAGCATGAGAGAGCCGCTCCCCGAGACCCTGCCCGCCGATCCGCTGCCGCTCCTCGCGCAGTGGCTCGAGGAGGCCGGGCCCGCGGTGAAGACCCCGACCGCGATGGCCCTGGCCACGGTGGACGCCGACGGTCGCCCGACGGCTCGCATGGTCATCTGCCGGGGCTTCGACGCGGGCCTGGGCTGGTTCGTCTTCTACTCGGATCGCGACAGCGCCAAGGGCCGGGCGCTGGCCGCGAATCCCCGCGCCGCGCTCGTCTTCCACTGGGACGTGTTCGAGCGGCAGGTGCGCGTGGAGGGACCCGTCACGCACGCGCCCGACGCCGACTCGGACCGCTACTGGAGCACGCGGCCGCTGGAGGCGCGGATCGCCGCCGCGGCGAGCGAGCAGAGCCGGCCCATCGCCTCGCGTCGGGCGTTGATCGAGAAGATCGAGGCGACGAAGCAGACGCGCGGCGCGGACGTGCCGCGGCCCAAGCGCTGGGGGGGCTACCGGGTGTGGGCGGAGCGGGTGGAGCTCTGGGTGGGGCAGCCAGGGCGCGCCCACGACCGCGCGGCGTGGACGCGGGCCCTGCAGCCCACCGGGACGGGCTTCACCGGCGGCTCGTGGCGGGGAACGCGACTTCAGCCCTGACCCGGCCGCGCGGGAGGCGCGGCGGGTGACTCAGGTCCAGCGGGTGCCGCTCCCCAGAGGCAGCGTGGAGGCGCACCAGAGGGCGAGCCCGAGTGGCGTTAGGAGCACCGGGCTGGCGATGCCGATCGTGGCCGCGACGAACGCGATGACGGCGAGGATGCGCAGGGCGAAGCTCATGCTGACCCTCCTGGGCTGGCCCCGGACGAGCCGGGGGACGTCAGGCGCCGGATGCGGTCCTCCGCCTCGGTGATCGGCGAGCCGCCGTGCATCATGGCCCGCGCGAACTCCAGCATGGGATAGCCGTTCCGGGCCTCCTCCTGGAAGCGCTGGGCGAAGCCGCCGCTCTTGATGTCCTGGAGGACCTTGCGAAAGCTCTCCGCCATGGCCTCGCGGTCCATCTCGAGGGACCGGGTGATGCCGCCGAACACCGCGGTCGGCCCGTGGTCCTCGGAGGCGCGGAAGAAGCCGCTCTCACGGAAGGACTGGAAGACCGCTTCCATCTCGCCCGACATGTACATCTCGAGCACCAGCGCCTCGGCCGGGATCCCCGCATCGCGCGCGACCTCGAAGGCCATCATGATCGCCATGCCGAGCATCGAGCCCACCGTCTGCTCGATGAACAGGTCGAGCGTGGCCTCGACCTGGGCGCTCATCTGGACCGCGCCCGCGCGGAGCACGCCCATGCCGTCGGCGAGCCCCAACATGCGCTGCTGGGCCCGGCCGCTGCGATTGGCCTCCACCCCCACGCAGGCCCAGAACCCGTGGCCTTCGAGATAGCGGGCGCGCGCGGTGGTGCCGGCCATGCGCGGGGCCAGCAGCAGCACGTCGACCGTCTCGGGCGGGTGGATGAGGCCGAAGGCCAGGCTGTAGCCCGAGCCGAACGCGATGGCGCTGCCGGACCGGAGCGTGGGCGCGATCCCGGTGTCGAACAGGGTGGGGATGACCTCGTCGGGCAGCAGCACGTACACCACGTCGTCGGCCGCCGCGGTGGCGATCGGCACCACCTCGAAGCCCTCGGCGCGCGCCTGCGCGGCGTACGCGTCCTCGCGATTGCCGATGCGCACCTTCGCCCCGGAGTCGCGCAGGTTCAGCGCGGCGGTGCGACCGAGATGCCCGTAGCCCAGCACCGCGACCGATTCGCCCGCGAGCGCGCCAGGCGGCGCGTCGGCCGCGCGATATACTCGGACCGGCGATGCGTTCGGATTCGTCATTGCGTGATCCTAACCCAGATTGCCGGCGTTCGCCCCGGGTTCCCGGCGTCCGCGACCCGGGCATTGTAGCATCGTGGGCCCCGTGGCGGGCGTGAGGACGGTCCGCTGCTGCGTCGCGGGCGGCGGGCCCGCCGGCATGATGCTGGGCCTGCTCCTGGCCCGAGCCGGGGTGTCCGTGCTGGTCCTCGAGAAGCACGCGGACTTCCTGCGGAACTTCCGCGGCGATACCATCCATCCCTCCACGCTCGAGCTGATGCGCGAGCTCGGCGTGCTGGAAGAGTTCCCGCCTGGTGGGGGTGGGGATCCGGCCCGAGCACGTCCGCTCCCCCGCCCTCTAGGCCGGGGTCAGCGTTCGCCGGTCGCGGTGTACTCGACTTCCGTGACCACGCCGGTGGTGTCGTACTGGATGACCAGGATCTGGCGGTAGAACTGCAAGTTGAACGCGGTGCCCTTCACCTGCTCGAACAGGTACACGGCCGCGTGAGCGTCCTTGTCGGCGATGAGCGGGTAGCGGTAGGCTCCGTGGGGCGGCCCCAGCAGGCTCACCACCGCCGACTCCCTCGTCTCGCCCTTCTTGATCTGCGGCGCCTTCGTGCCGTCGAAATCCGTCTTGTCGTCCGGGAAGGAGCTGGTGAAGTGGTGGCCGACGAGCACGTCCCGCCAGAGATAGAACTCCTGGGCGCGGGCCGGGACAAGACCACCCGGAGCCGACGAGGCCGACGTTGCGTAGGCGTAGGCAAGCGTCTTCATGGTCTCGTTGTTCTTCATGACGGTGCCTTCGCGGTACGGCGTCCCGAACTGCTGGCGGATTTCCGCTTCCGTCGCCTTCCCGACCGCGAGACTGTCGGGCGGGGGGCGCTTGAAGTCGCGCCCGGCGCAGCCGGCGGCCACGAGCAGGAGAGCCAGGATCGCGAGGACCCGTCGCGACATGGCGCGCACTCTAGTCGCCTCGGCGCGGGACTGTCAAGCCGTCGGGAGCGCGATGGTAGACTGCGACTACCGCGATGAGCCAACCGTGCCCCCGCTGCGCGAGTCCCGCCCCCGCCGGCGCGCGATTCTGCCCCGCGTGCGGCAGCCGGATCGGCACGGGCGAGCCCGCACGCTTCGCCTCGCCCGGTGCCTACACGCCGCCGCATCTGGCCCGACGCATCCTCGACTCGCGTGAGGCGCTGGAGGGCGAGCGCAAGCAGGTGACCGTGCTCTTCGCCGGCATCCACGGCATCATCGAGGCGGTCGGCGAGCGCGATCCCGAGGAGATCGGGCCGGTCATCGACCGGGTGCGCGAGCTGATGATGGAGGCGGTGCACCGCTACGAGGGCACCGTCAACCAGGTGGTGGGCGACGGCATCATGGCGCTCTTCGGCGCGCCGCTGGCCAACGAGGACCACGCGGTGCGCGCCTGCTACGCGGCCCTGCGCATGCAGACCCAGATGACCGCCCTCGGCGACGCGCTGCAGCGCTCGCTCGGCCTGCCGCTGCAGATCCGGGTGGGCCTCAACTCGGGCGAGGTGGTGGCGCGCTCCATCGGCAGCGATCTCTCGTTCACCTACACCGCGGTGGGCCAGACCGTGCACCTGGCCGCGCGCATGGAGCAGATGGCCAAGCCGGCCTCGATCCTGGCCACCGAGCACACCGTCGCGCTCGTCCGGGGCCGCGTGGCCACGCGCGCGCTCGGGCCGGTGCCGGTGCGGGGCCTCCCGGCCCCGGTCGAGGTGCACGAGATCAGCGGGGCGGTGCCCATCCGCTCGCGCCTCGACGCCGCCTCGCCCCGCGCGCGCTCGCCGCTGGTCGGGCGCGAGGCCCTACTGGCCCGCC
>Ga0268386_10004093_pt1 | contig 10698 bp, 6 predicted proteins | sample RVTome_15_FD_200260 | JGI IMG/M metagenome (GOLD analysis project Ga0268386, IMG submission 200260) | Soil microbial communities from uranium-contaminated site in the Upper Colorado River Basin, Wyoming, United States - RVT150D86... ... | reverse complement strand
AGTCGGGTCATCGCTGCCCGCGGGGACCAGTTTGCGGGAGTTGGGCAGCTATCACCTGAAGGACATCGAGCAGACCGAGCCGCTCTATCAACTCGTCATCGACGGGGTTCCCGCCGACTTCCCGCCATTGAGGACTATTGACACCGTTCCCAACAACCTCCCGATTCAACTCACCTCGTTCGTCGGTCGACGAGATGTGGAGGGAGTTGCCGCGGCCATCGACTCGTCACGCCTGGTGACCCTCACCGGACCCGGTGGGACTGGCAAGACCCGCTTGTCGTTGCAAGTGGCTGCCGAGCTCACCGGCTCTTTCGCCCACGGGGTTTGGTTCGTCCCTCTGGCACCGATCACCGATCCAGACCTGGTGACCCCCACCGTCTCTTCCATGCTCGGGTTGCAGGCGTCCTTGGAAGATCCTGACCGGAGGCTCACCGAATATCTGAAGGGTAAGGAGATCCTGCTGGTCCTCGACAACCTCGAGCAGGTCCTCCCGGCCGGAGAGAGGGTCAAGGTCTGGCTGCAGGGAGCGCCGGGCCTCAAGGTCCTTGCTTCTTCTCGCATCCCGCTTCGAATTTCGGGTGAGAGGGAGTATCCGGTCCCACCCCTGCTGCTTCCCAATCCCCACGATATCGGCACTCCTGAAACCCTGGCCACATACGAGTCGGTGGCCCTCTTTGTGGATCGGGCGAGGGGCTCCCGACCGGATTTCGATTTAAACATCGGCAACGCCCAGCACGTCGCCGCCATCGTTGCCCGCCTGGACGGCCTACCTCTGGCGATCGAGCTGGCGGCCTCGCGGATCAAGGTACTCAGCCCTGCGGCCATCCTCGAGCGGCTGAGTTCCCGGCTATCGCTGCTCACGGGCGGCGCCCGCGATCTCCCCGAGCGCCAGCGCACTCTGCGGGGCGCGATTGAGTGGAGCTATGAGCTGCTCGATTCTGATCACCAGATGCTCTTCAATTGCCTGGGAGTCTTCGGCGGGAGCTTCGCTCTGGCCCAGTGCGAGTCCATCTGTGGGCCCGACCTGGCGATTGACGTGTTGGACGGTCTGGCCACATTGGTCGATCACAGCCTTCTCCGGGCGGTCGCCACTGCTGACGAACCGCGCTTTGCGATGTTGGAAACGATCAGGGAACTGGCTCAAGACCACCTCGATGCAGCGGCATTCGAGCCGGCTCTGCGAGGCCGCCACGCCGAGGTCTTTGCCGGGTTGGCCAGGGAGGTCTCATTTCATTTCACCCGAGAGAACAGTCGACAGTGGCTCGATCGGATCGCGCTCGATCACGACAACCTGCGGACTGCCATCAACTTTGCGATTGGGCAGGGCAACGCCGACCTCGCCTTCAGCTTCTGCTTCGCCCTCTGGCGGTTCTGGCAAATGCGGGGATGGCTCCAGGAGGGCCGTGGGTTGGTGGAGCGGGCCCTGGCCCTCGAGGGCGGCTCGACCGGGAGCCGGCGCGACGCCCTCGAAGCCGCTGGAGGTCTTGCCTATTGGCAGGCGGATCGCGCCGCGACCATCGCCTACTATCGACAAGCGATCGAGTGCGCCCGCGAGGCCGGTGACCCGATCCGTCTGGCCGATGCCCTCTATAACTTCTCGGTGCCGCTGACCGTGTACGAAGGAGCCGAGGGCGGGCGGGAGCTCTTGGCCGAAGCTGTGGAGATTGGCGAGAGAATTGGTGACCGGGAGCGGCTGGGCACCTACGCCTGGGGTGTCGGTTCGAGCGACTATTTCGACGAGGATTACGAAGCCGCCCTCGCTCACTACCAGGAGGCAGCCACGTACCTGGAGGGGACCGGGGCTGTCTTCCAGATCGGCTGGAACGAGCGCATGATGGCGACGACACTGATCAAATTGGGTCGGATCGACGAGGCCGAGTCTCATCTACAGCGAGGGCTTGGCATCTTTGTGGAGGCCGAGGACATGTCAGCCTTTGCCCTGCACGTGCGAGACTTCTCCGAACTCGCTTTGTTGCGGGGCGAAAATGCGACTGCCCTGGTGTTGGCAGGCAGCACCGCCTTCCTGCAGACCGTTTCAGAGACGCGGATGCTCGATTTCGTGACCGACAGCCTGCCGAGCCTCGAGGGCGCCATCTCGGCAGTGGGCAGGGAGGAAGCCGAGAAACTGGTCGCCCGGGGTCAGGCCATGTCGGTGCCCGAGATTCTGGCGATGGTCGGCTATCAATCCCACGTCTGAGATGTTCACCAGACGGGCCACGGCACCGCCGGTCGGTCATCGGGTGGCGGTGGATGCACGGGCCGCGCCAGCAGATCGTCGACCCGGTTGCGGAACGCAGTGGCTTCGGTTCTCGTAAGGAGTGCGGCGACGCGCTCGATCAAGGTCCCGCTGGTCAACCGCTGCAGAGCCTCGACCAAAGGTTGGGGGATGTCGCTTCCCGCAAAACCCCAAAGGACTGTTCGCAGCTTGGGCTCGGCATGAAAGGTGAGGCCGTTGTCGATCGCCCACAACCGGTCAGTGCCCGTTTCTCGGATGAGGTGGCCGAGTTTGCGATCGGCGTTGTTGCAAACGATGTCCAGGACGGCCACCGGCCACAAGCGGGGGCTGAGCTTGGGCACGAACATTGGGCGGGGGTCGAAGTCGGGGTCCTCCTCGACGAAAGCCTGGGCAGAGCCCGGCCCGTACGGGCCTTCGGCTAACAGAGTCTCAGGCACCAGATCCAGTCCGAGGGCGACGGCCACTTCGTAGGTAAGGACCTCGCGAGAGGCGAGGGTGCGCCAGGGGAAATCCCAAAGCGGGTTTTCGCCCTCCTCCGGTTTGTAGATCCAGCGGCGACCGTCGGCGCTGGATGCGAGCAAGGTGGCGTTGCTGGCATAAGCCATCCGCCCCTCGACTTCGGTCAGAAGAAGGACGTCGCTCAAGTTGCTGGAGGGTGGTGCCCGTTCACCCAGGGACAGTTGTGTCCGGTGGGATCCTCCGGAAGTCCGCAGCGCGGACAGATCGGTCGACCGGCGGCCACTACATCGATCGCCACCACGGCCATTGCCTGGAACTGCTCGGCGCTGATCACGAAGCTGACCGAATCGTTCTCGTCCACCGAACCCAGAGTCATCGTCAACAAACCATTGCTTCCCACCCCTATCCCGATCGAACCGATGCGAAATCGGGGTTCTTCGGGTTCCTCTACCTCGAGTCTGGTCGCCACAAGTCGATCGACTGCTTCTTGATCGGGCCTGATCCCCGCCGCCATCAGGATCGCCAACCCCTGTTGGGCGAGCTCGCCCACCTGGTTCTTCTCGCAAGGAAACGTGTGGGTGGTGCCGGACGCGGTGACCGCGAGGTAGAAACGACGCTGTCCTGGTTCACCGATGGCGCCGGCGGCGAGGCGTTCAGCCGGGCCCAGTTCCTCTAGTTCCATGTGGCGGGGTCTCCGTTGCTATTGAGGGTCACCAATCGGACCGGCCCGTCCAATGGCAGATCCAGCACCGTTACGGAGGCGGGGCTGACGGCCAACCGGTTGAACATGTCCAGCGGCTGGCCAAGGTAATGCGAGGCCACCGCTTTGATGATGTCGGCGTGGGTGACCGCTCCGATCGTCTTTCCCCGGTTACGGCGAGCCAGGTCCTCACAAGTCTGGACCGCCCGGGCCTGGGCCTCCAGCAACGATTCACCCCCGGGAAATCGCATCCGCGAGGGCGCAACCGCAACGGCGCGCCAGGCCGCGAGTTTGTGGAGCGATCGCAGCGACCGCCCCGACCAATCGCCGTAGTCAACCTCGAGCAAACCTGCGTGGTCAGTGACCGGCCGGGCATTCCTGCCCGGCTGCCGGACGGCAATCGCCTCGGCAGTCTGGCGGGTCCGTTCCAGGGGGGATGAGTAAATGGCGTGCAGGGCTACACCCGACAACCGCTCTCCGAGGGCATTCGCCATCTCCTGGCCGGAGTCGCTGAGTGAGTGGCCGGGCAGCCTGCCGGTGAGCGACCGGCCGGTCGCGGGGGTCGGGGCGTGTCGGATCATCAACAAACGGGCCATCTAGCCCTGGGAGGGTACCCCGCTACAGGAACCGGGTTTGCGGCTCCGCTTCCTGGACCTCGGGCCCGTTGTTCTTGACCGAGTTGACCAGTTTGGACACGGTCCGCTCCATCCACAGTTCTTGATCGATTGGCTGGAGGAGCAGGCGGGCCTCGTCTGCATCGGTCACGTCGCGGTCGAGCCACCTATCCCAAACTTCGGGCGAGAGCGCCACCGGCATGCGGTCGTGGATTGACGAGATCACGCCCGCTGCCGGAGCCGTGACGATGGCACAGGACCGGACCCACTGATCGTCGGCGGGATTGCGCCACGTTGCCCACAACCCCGCCAAACCCACCGGGTAACCGTCCGCTCGGAATATCCAGTGCGGGGTGCGTCCCAGTTCTTTCGGTTCCCACTCGTAGAAGCCATCAGCCGCGATGAGGCAGCGCTTGCGGCTGAACGAGTCACGAAAGGTGGCACCGGTGGCGACCGTCTCTGAGCGGGCGTTGATGTGAATGGACTTGGCGTCAGTGGACCAGTGGGGGATCAAACCCCACCGCATCGTCTCGAGATGACGCTGGCCGTCGCGTTGGGCGACAACGTAGACAGGATCGGTGGGGGCTACGTTCCACGATGGCTTGACGGCTTCGGTGCCGAGTGCCCCAGCACCGAAGTAGTCGGCGTAGAAGTCGATCTCGCCGGACAGCGAAAAGCGCCCACACATCCAGAAGACGGTACTGAAGACCAGATGGGAAGAGGTGAGGGCCCCCAACGGGGGCCCTCACGAGTGCGAGTCCGCCTGTAAGCCGGATTCTGTTCGGTGCCGGGCGGCACCGAGACGGCCATCCATCTTGGGTGACGGTCACCCATCACCTCGTGCGGCCTACCCGGGACTTGATCGGCGGGCCACCGGTGTCCCTGCTCGGCCTTGCTCCGGACGGGGTTTGCCAGCCGGCCGGTCACCCGGCTCGCTGGTGGGCTCTTACCCCACCGTTTCACCCTTGCCTGTGCTCATGGAGTCATCGGCGGTCTGTTCTCTGTTGCACTTTCCGTCGGGTCACCCCGCCTGGGAGTTACCCAGCGTCCTGCCCTGCGGAGTCCGGACTTTCCTCGACACCCGGAAGGGTGCCGCGGCCGTCCGGCGGGCTCGCGGTGCACATTCTAACGGCGACGCCCTCCCAACCACCCGGCCCCACCACCGACCGCGATGGCGAGGACAGCGAGGATCAAGACCTGGGAACTGGGAGCAGGGCTGCCTCCCAGGCGGGCCACCACCACCACTACCGCGGCGATGCCGAGCCCGCATACCGAACCGTTGAACCGCCCATTGAATGAAGCCAGCCGCCCGGCCATCCATCCCCCTCCGATCAACCCACCCAGTAGGGAGATCAAGAGGACAAGCTCGCCTGCGGCCGCGGGCGCCAACACGAATCCGATGAGGTAGATGATGGCTGCCAGCAGGCTGCCGACAGCTACCCCGGCCAACACGGCGCGAAGGGAGATCGCTCCCAGCATCACGATCCCGTAGCGCCGGGGTTCGGGGGCGTAGTGTGAGAGTGTCCGAACCAACGAGGGTCGAAAAAGGAGTTCGATTTGGTCATCAATAAGTACCTGGCCGAGGCAGTAGGCACCTTCATTCTGGTGTTTGTCGGCTCGATGTCGGTATTGGCCACCCAGGCGACCAATGGACCGCTGCTGGTGGTGGTGCCGCTTGGATTCGGATTTGCTCTACTGGCTGCGATCTACGCCGTTGGCCACGTGTCGGGTGGTCACTTCAACCCGGCGGTCACGCTGGCGATGTGGCTCGACAAACGGACCTCGCTATCCGATCTCATTGGCTACTGGATCGGACAGATCGTCGGGGCTCTGCTGGCCTCGGCCGTGGTACTGGCAGCTTCGAGCCAAGAGGCGGTGGCCACGACCATCACGAGTTTTTCAGACCAGGGCACTGGCCTGGTCATGGAGTTCGTCCTCACCCTGGTCTTCGTGCTGCTGATCCTGGCCGTCACCCGCAAAGCCCCCGCCGTGGCCGGGGTGGTGATATCGCTCACCCTGGTAGCCATACATATGGCCGGCATCCCGTTTAGTGGTGCCTCGGTCAACCCCGCCCGGTCGTTTGGACCCGCCCTCATCGGGGGCAATTTCGACGGGTTCTGGGTTTACGTGGTGGGCCCTTTGGCCGGAGCGGCCGTCGCCTGGGTCTTGTGGCGGATGTTTGGTGGTGGTGACGAAGACCGGCTCACCCCATGATCACCCGCACCTGATGAGTGGACCCGTCGTCGAGCAGGGCTAGATCCGAGTCCGGCGCCAGGTCGACACCGTCCATCGTCAATCCAATCACACCCTTGGTGACCCCGTTCGGGTTGCTCACGTGGATTTCATAACGGGCCGAGTGATACCGGAAGGCGATCTCAAAACCTCGCCAGGCGCGTGGTATGCAAGGATCGATGACCAGGTTGGTTCCCCGCAATCGAAAACCAAGAATCCACTCCACCCCGGCGCGGTACATCCATCCCGCTGAACCCGTGTACCAGGTCCATCCACCCCGCCCAACGTGGGGCGCTTGCGAATACACGTCCGCGGCTGCCACATATGGCTCTACGCGATAGCGGTGGACTCCGGCCCTGGTGCTGGCATGGTTGATCGGGTTGAGCAGGCTGAACAACTCGCCGGCGCGGTCGCCGTCGCCCAGAGTTGCGAAGGCGATGACGCACCAGATAGCGGCGTGGGTGTACTGGCCGCCGTTCTCGCGGACCCCCGGCAGATACCCCTTGATATAGCCCGGATCCACGTCCCAGTTGTCGAATGGGGGGGTGAAGAGGAGCACGAGGCCGTCGCCTCGATGTACCAGATATTCCTCTACCGAGGCCATCGCCCGTTGAGCCCGGAGGTGCGCCGCCCCACCGTGGATGACCGACCAGGATTGGGCGATGGAATCGATCCGGCACTCGGGGTTGATCGACGAACCGAGCGGGGTCCCGTCGTCAAAGTAGGCCCGCCGGTACCAGTCTCCGTCCCACGCCTCGGCTTCGAGGTTGGACCGGAGCTCCGACGCCGCCTCTCGCCAACCGGCGGCGAGCCTTGCCTTCTTCAAACCGTCGGCGATGTCGGCAAAACGTCGGAGGTTGGCCTCGAGGAACCAGCCGAGCCACACACTCTCTCCTTTACCCTCCCGCCCAACGCGGTTGAAGCCATCGTTCCAGTCACCGGTGCCGATCAGGGGAAGCCCACGACTCCCGAGCCTGGACAACGCCCGATCAAGGGCTCGTCGACAGTGGTCGAAAACGGTCCCTTCGGTGCTTCCGGATTCGGGTGTGATGTAGATCTCCTCTTGGTCAGGTTCGAGTTCGGCCCCTTGCAAATACGGCACCACCTCTTCGAGCAACTCCAGGTCGCCCGTGACCTCGAGATAGTGGCCGACGGCATAGGGAAGCCAGAGGTAGTCATCAGAGATCCGGGTTCGCACCCCTTTGCCGGATGGCGAATGCCACCAATGGAGGACGTCGCCTTCAGCAAACTGTCGACTGGCTGCATGCAGGAGGTGCTCTCGCACCACGTTTCGCATCGGAACCACCAATGCCATCACGTCTTGTAACTGATCACGAAAGCCAAACGCCCCTCCCGACTGATAGAAGGCCGACCGCGCCATCACCCGGCAGGCGACCGCCTGGTACAGAAGCCAGTGATTGATCATCAAGTCAAAGGAGCGGTCGGGGGTCTTCACTCGCAAGGCGCCGAGGACGTCGTTCCACCGCGTGGCTACTGCGGTCTGCACTGTTTTGGTGTCGGTCCGTCGATAGCGTTCGACCAGGCTCCGGGCTTCGTGGAGGTCCCGGCCCTGGCCGAGCAGGAAAACCACCTCTACCTCCGAGTTCGGCGCCAGCACCAGCCGGCTTTGGATGGCCGCACACGGGTCGAAGCCAACCCCCGTCTTGCCCGAGAGGTCACGAGTGCGCTGCAAAGCCGCCGGGCGGTCGAGGCTGCCGTGTCTTCCCAGGAACTCGGCCCGGTCGCTCGTGAAGGTGTGCTGGCCGCCTCCGAGATCGGCGAAGGCGACCCGTTCCCCGAAGTCGGTGTTCCACGGATTGCGGGCGAGCATCGCCCCGGTGGCGGTGTCGCGCTCAGTGACTATTTGCATCGACGAGACCGATCTGGTGGTTCCCAGCACCCACTCGGTGTAGGCAGTGATCGAGAGACGCCGGCGGCGGGCGGTCTGGTTGCGGATCCGCAAGCGGGAGATCTTGATCGGGTCATCCACCGGCACCGTCTGATGGAGGTGCAGGGCGATTCCCCGGGACGTGTGTTCGAACTCGGAGTAGCCCGGGCCGTGGCGGGCAACGTAGGCAAGAGCGTGATCCCGAATCGGCAAGGCGGTCGGTCCCCACACCTCGCCGGTTTCCTCGTCCCGGATGTAGAGCACTTCCCCGGGAGGGTCGGCCACGGGGTCGTTTGACCAGGGCGTGAGCTGATTCTCGCGGCTGTTCTCCGCCCAGGTATATCCGGACCCCGATTCGGAGACACAAAACCCGAATCTGGGGTTGGCGACGACATTGATCCACGGCGCCGGCGACCATTGGCCTTCGCCCAGCACGACGACGTATTCGGTGCCCCCGGCTGCGAACCCCCCCAACCCGTTGTAGAACTCGCGGTCGGGACGAGGTTGGGATCCACCGGCGACACTGGCCGTCGCCGCTACCGGCTTTTCGCGGGCGGCGGCGACCGGCTCCTTGACCAATGGGCGAACCAATTGGTCGGCGAGGGATCCGCTGTGGCTGAGCAACACCGCCCGCGCCGCCGACATGAGAGTGGCCCGGTCTTCTGGTGCCAGCACCGGCCCGCTGAGGACAAATACCCCACCGTCGTGTTCCTTCCCGATAGGGCGGCCGCTTTCCCGGACTATTTCCTCGAGGGCGGCTTGCAGATCCTGGGCGTACGAGCCTGGCTTCTCGTTGATGATCACGAGATCGGCCAGCAACCCTTTGGTGCGCCAGTATTGCTGAGCCCGCAGGAGGTCCCTCACCAGTCCGCGTTCTTCGGGCTGATCGATCCGGACGAGGACGATCGGGAGGTCTCCGGAGATTCCGTGTCGCCAGAGGCTGTCCTGACTAACCGTAGCCCGGCCCGGCTGACTCTGATCGGCCCGCAAGCTCGGATCGGAGTAGATCAGGCTGGCGCCCAGTTGCTGGAACACATGGGCTTGGTCGGGGTCGACGTTGAGATGGTGGAGGCGAACCTGCGCCTGGGTCCACGCCAGGGTGAGACTGCGCTCGAAGGCAGCGGGGTCGGAGAATTTGTCGATCAGATCGAGAGCTTCGTCCCGGGTCGTTGCGATCACCGTCGTGAAGTCGAGGTGAGCGGTGGCCCCCGCCAGGATTCGTACCTTGCGGCGGAGGCTGAAGACCGGATCGAGCACTCTCCCCACCGAATTCGACAACGGACGATCCACCGCCGCGGCTCGGTGCACCTGGTTCCCCCGACCAAGGAACCGGGCCCGGTCTGTCTCGAATTGGACCCCGCCGATCACTTCACCGGTCACGGAGAGGACATGGCCGGCCCACACGGTTTCCTCCTCGGCGGAACGGGGCCGGCGGGTGGCCAGCAGGGCGTCGTAGCCCGGCACCGACTCTGTCTGCACGAACAGATTCGAGAAGGCAGGGTGGGCCGTTTCGACCCGGGGAGGGGCCAGGACCAGTTCTGCGTAAGACGTGACCTCCACTTCCCGGGGAAACGAACCGAGATTGGTCAGGCTCACCCTGCGGACTTCGGCGTCGTCCTCCTCGGAAACAACCACGGTCAAGGCGGTGGCGATATTGCCGTCGCGCCGCCAGATCTCTGCTTTGTCCTCGCTGAAGGCCACTTGATAGGCGTCTGGTTCGGTCAGGGTGGGTTGATAGCCGGCTGACCAGGTGCGTCCCGACCCATCCTTGATGAACAGGTAGGTGCCGAAGTTGTCGCGGGTCGCGTCCTCCCGCCAGCGGTTGACGGCCAGATGCCCGAACCTGGAGTATCCCGAACCGGCCGCTGTGAGCAGAGTGCTGAAGCGGCCGTTGGAGAGGAGATGGGCGACAGGTGTCGGTCCATGGGGCGACCAGATTCGCCGGACCACACCTTTGGCCTCCGCCACCGGGTAGGCCGCCTGGGCGACCTCCTCGGCCCGGGGTCGGGCTACCTCGACGTCGCGCGGAACCTTCTCGTGCAGCAGCAACTCGGCCGCCTTCACCATCGGGTCGGCATGGAAAAGGTCGCGGGCGAATCCGGCGAAGATCACGTTGGCGACAGCGACCAGTGACATCGCCTGATGGTGGGCCATATACGCCATCACCAGGACTGGCTCTCCGCTCTCCGGCAGGCGGGTAGGAGTGAAGTCGAGGGCCTCGTAGTAACCGTATCGGCCCAGCGCTCCCAACTTGTCGAGGCGGGCCAGGTTGGCCACCGACTCCCGTGGCTCGACCATGGCCGCCAGCATGGTTGCGTAAGGCGCCACCACCAGATCCTCGCTGAGACCCCTTTCGAAGCCGAGCCCCGGGACTCCAAACGCCCGGTATTGATAGACGAGGCGGACATCGCGGGCCGAATAGGCGGCCTCCGAGACTCCCCAGGGCACCTGACGGGTGTTTCCGTACTCGATCTGGCGTCGCACCACTGCCCGGTAGGTGGAGTCGAGGATGCTCTCGGGGGGAGACCGCATTATCAACAGCGGCATCAGATATTCGAACATGGAGCCT
>Ga0268386_10004092_pt1 | contig 10699 bp, 12 predicted proteins | sample RVTome_15_FD_200260 | JGI IMG/M metagenome (GOLD analysis project Ga0268386, IMG submission 200260) | Soil microbial communities from uranium-contaminated site in the Upper Colorado River Basin, Wyoming, United States - RVT150D86... ... | reverse complement strand
CGATTAAACCGCGCGCCCTGATGAGCCGGATCAATGCGTTGTTCAGACGGGATTCCAAAAAGAATGCGCCGGTAAACACCATCGTGGCTGGCGACCTGACCATTGACAGGACGAGCTACACCATTAAGGTAGACAACCGGGAAATCAACCTGCCCAAGAAAGAATTCGAGCTTCTGTTCTTCCTCGCTCAAAACCCCAACAAAGTTTTCAGCAGGGAAGACCTGCTTCAAAATATCTGGGGTTCGGACGTTTACGTTTTAGCGCGGACGGTCGATGTTCACATCAGGAAGGTGAGAGAAAAGATCGGAGATGATTATATTACGACAGTAAAAGGCGTCGGATATAAATTCAGCCTGAATTAATGGTTTATAGCTCCCGGGTACTGGCGTTTCTCCTTGCCCTCTGCATCGCACTGCTTACCACACTTTTCCTTACGCTTTTTGAAAGCGTGACATCGGGGGTACTGCTGGTTGCTTTTGGGATCAGCTTCTCCGTTTCCTATCTGCTGATCTTCGTGCTGCTGGAGTTTCTCGTTTTCAGGGAGATCAGCAAGATCTATAAATTGATGGGGAAGCTGAAGAAGAAAGAGTTGGCGGGCCTGGGCAAGCAGAAGTCTTCAGCATTGAATCCACTCAGGACCATCAACGAGGAGATATTCTCGTTTGCAGAACTGAAACAAAAGGAGATTGATGAACTGAGAAAGCTTGAGGCGTTCCGCAAGGAGTTCATCGCCGATATCTCCCACGAGTTGAAAACACCTATTTTTGCTGCCCAGGGATTCGTCCATACCCTGCTGGACGGCGCCGTGGATGACAAGGCCGTTCGGCGCAAGTTCCTCAGGAAGGCAGCAAAAAGTCTCGACGGACTCGATGCCCTCGTGCAGGATCTGCTCACGCTGTCGCATATTGAAACCGGACAGATAAAGATGCACTTCACGCCCGTTGATATGTATTCACTGACGGAAGAGGTTTTTGAACAGTTTGAAAGCAAGGCAGGCAAGCGCAATATGACGCTCCGGGTAGACAGTCCCATGCGCAAAGTAATGGTATTTGCCGATTGGCAGCGAATAAGCCAGGTGATGACCAACCTGGTGTCTAATGCGATCAACCACTCCTTCGATGACGGTGAGATAACGGTTCGTTTCGAGGTAACCAGGAAGTTCGTCGCAACGTATGTTACCGACTCGGGCGAAGGAATCCCGCAGGAACACCTCAGCCGGATATTCGAGCGTTTTTACCGCGTCGACAAAAGCAGAAGCCGGGAAAAGGGAGGTACAGGACTCGGCCTCGCCATCGTCAAACATATCCTCGATGGCCACCACACTAAAGCTGCCGTCGCCAGTACACCGGGCAAAGGTTCCGTCTTTAGTTTTAAATTGCCGCGAACCGGGGAGGTATCGGATCCTGAATCAACAGCGCAGACGCGGGAGAATTGAAGCAAAAAGTAAAATTTGAGGAAACAATACTTTGGGAAGACGGGGACTACCTGGTCATAAACAAACCGCCCAATATCGCTACACTGGAAGACCGGATTGACCCGGTCAACGTACTCGGCCTAGCGAGAGCCGCCTATCCCGGTGCGCAGGTTTGCCACCGCATAGACAAAGAGACCTCGGGCATTCTGGTGCTCGCGAAGAATCCGGAAGCATACCGTCACCTGAGCCTGCAATTCCAACGGAGGGAGGTTATCAAAGTATACCACGCGGTAGTGGATGGAATCCATGATTTTCAGAATGTGTTGGTGGATAAGCCGATAGCAAAATCGAATGACGGGGTTGCCCGGATCAGCCGGACAGGCAAGCCTGCGCAGACGTACGTCACGTCCCTTCGTTCCTACAGGATGCATACTTTAGTGGCGTGCAGGCCCGTTACCGGCCGAATGCACCAGATCCGGGTCCATATCGCCTCCCTGGGTGCGCCCATAACGGGAGATGAACGCTACGGAGGTAAACCATTCTATCTGTCCTCCGTGAAGCGCGGCTTCAACCTGAAGAAGGAAGCAGGCGAAGAACCGCTTATCAGGCGGCTTGCCCTGCACGCCTATTCAATTGAATTTGCCGACTTATCGGAGGCGCGGGTAACGGTTGAAGCGGCCTATCCCAAGGATGTGCGGGCGCTTGTTCGTCAGCTGGAATTGAACCGCTAAAATCGGCCTTTTCAGGGTCGCCAGGTGGCAAACCAATTTTTTTAGGCTGCTTGCATTTAAGTTATTATCCGTTTACCTTTGTGTCCCTTTTTGACAGGAAGGGCACATTTTGCTTGATAATAAATACATTATAGAGTGGATCACAATAGTTATAAGACGGCCCAGGCCAGCAAAGCAACGGTTGAGAAAAGCTGGGTACTGGTTGACGCCAAGGCCCAGGTTTTGGGGCGTTTGGCCAGCCGGATCGCCAGGATCATTCGGGGCAAGCATAAGCCCGGATATACGCCCAACGTAGATTGCGGGGATCATGTAATTGTGATCAACGCGGAGAAGGTTAGAATGACGGGGAAGAAATGGAACGACAGGGTTATTTTTACCCACTCCGGCTATCCCGGCGGGCAAAGTGAACACACACCGGCCATGATACGCAGCAAACACCCCGAGCGATTGGTAGAACACGCGGTCAGGGGTATGTTGCCGAAAAACAGACTGGGCAGCGAACTCTTCCGGAGCCTTCATGTTTATGCAGGTACCGAACACCCGCACACGGCACAGCAACCAAAAGAAATTAAGATCGGATAGATGGAGATTATCAATACAATTGGAAGGCGCAAGACATCGGTTGCAAGGGTTTACGTGAAGCCCGGCAAAGGCGCGGTAACAATAAATGAAAAATCACTGAACGCCTATTTCCTGTCGGAGATCCACCAGACGGTAGTGAAACAACCGCTTGCCGCTGTCAAATCAGAAGGAGAATACGACATTGACGTTAACGTTGAGGGAGGCGGAATTAAAGGACAGGCCGAGGCGGTACGGTTGGGGATTGCACGCGCCCTCGTCCAACTGAACGCGGAGCATAAACCTACCTTGAGGAAGGAAGGAATGTTAACGCGCGACTCCCGAATGGTTGAGCGCAAAAAGTACGGGAAGAGGAAAGCAAGAAGGAGATTTCAGTTTAGCAAGCGTTAATGGTAATAGAAAAGTATATTTAATGGCAGAAAAACTTACGTATCAGCAATTATTGGATGCCGGTGTTCATTTTGGCCACCTTACGAGGAAATGGAATCCCAAAATGGCCGAATACATCTTTATGGAAAATAACGGTATCCACCTGATTGACCTCAATAAAACCCTGTCATGTCTTGAGGAAGCGTCCTACTCATTAAAGAATATTGTGCGGTCGGGCCGTAAGATCATGTTCGTGGCCACCAAAAAACAAGCAAAGGACGTTGTGAATGAAGAGGCGAAGCGACTCAACATGCCCTATGTGACGGAACGCTGGCTGGGTGGAATGCTTACGAACTTTGCCACCATTCGGAAGTCACTGAAAAAACTGGCGCAGATCGAGAAGCTGATGAAAGACGAAGCTTTTCTGAACCTTGCAAAACGGGAACGGCTGATGGTCATGCGCGAAAAGGCCAAGCTGGAGAAACTCCTTGGCGGTATCGCCGATCTCAACCGGCTTCCGGCAGCGTTGTTCGTGATCGATGTGAAACGCGAGCATATCGCCGTTACAGAAGCGCAGAAGCTGAATATCCCGGTATTCGCGATGGTGGATACCAACTCTGACCCCGATGGCGTGGATTTTCCCATACCGGCCAACGATGATGCATTCAAATCCATTAATATCATCACCCGGCATATCGGAAACGTAATCGAAGAAGGACTGATGGAACGCAAACGCGACAAGGAGGATGCAGCCTTGAAGAAGGAGGAGGACGAGAAGCGGAAAATCGACGAGAAGGAGGCCATCGAGGAATCCAAGTAAGATTGTTGAGCTGATGTATCGGGTCAATGTCAACCGCCCGGCGATCAGGAAGTGAATAAAAACGCTAAACTGAACATCGGTCAAAAGCCGGTGTTTCGTTTTTTATGGACCGCTGTACGGGTCCGGCAAACCCTAACGTATTTGATAACTGTAAACGCAAAATTTGGTATGGCTATTTCAGCACAAGATGTAAACAAACTCAGGCAAATGACCGGGGCAGGGATGATGGATTGCAAGAAGGCACTCACCGAAGCGGACGGCGACTTTGAAAAGGCAATTGAAATTCTCCGGAAAAAGGGTCAGAAGGTCTCCGCCTCCCGCTCGGACAAGGAAGCAAAAGAAGGAGCCGTGTTTGTGCAAACCGGTAACGACAACAGGGAGGCAGTTCTTGTAGCGCTCAACTGCGAAACAGACTTTGTTGCCAAGAATGAAGCCTTTCAGAGTCTCGGTAACCTGATCGCCAGTACGGCTTTTGAACACAAGCCGGCCGACCGCGGCGCGCTGCTGAAGATCAGGGCCGGCGACCTCACGCTGGAGGAGCGTATCAGTGAACTGGTGGGAAAGATCGGAGAGAAGATAGAAATAAGTGAGTACGTCTATATGGCAGGCGAAAAGGTCGTGCCCTACATTCACGCCGGCAATAAATTAGGGGTGCTCGTGGCGCTCAAGGGCGTCAACGGCAAAGACGTTACCGACGCCGGCAAAGATGTCGGCATGCAGATTGCCGCAATGAACCCCGTGGCTGTGGATGAAGGCGCGGTGGACAAGGGTGTAATTGAAAAGGAATTGGAGATTGCGAAGGCCCAGATACTTGCGGAAGGCAAACCTGCCAACATGGTTGATAAGATCGCACAGGGAAAATTGCAGAAATTCTTCAAGGAGAGTACGTTGCTCCACCAGGCATTCGTGAAGGACAGTTCCAAAACCGTGGCCCAATACCTTGAAGGCGTATCGAAAGGATTAACAGTGGCCGAATTCAAGAGGGTTTCTATAGGTTAAGCGCCCAGCAGCTTACCAGGAGATCGGCAGACGGGACAGTTTCCGGACAGCCGGCAACGGCAGGCCGGAGACTGTTGCTCATTGAGGTGTTTCCTTTTTCCTGAAGGCCGCTTCAAACGCCTCCTTCAAGTGCTCTCCGGCCCGCTTGAGGCTTTCCTCAACCTCCTTCCAGCGCTCCTTGTTCTTCGATTCCTTCTTGATCTTTTCCGCAGAAACCTTCAATTCCTCGAATTTTTCCTGGAATTCCTTCTGCAGCCGCTCCCCGGCTTCATCAAACTCCTCCAGGAAGTCATCCACTCGCTTGCCGAAATTCCGGAACAGGTTCTCCGCCCTTCCTTCATCGTTGTCTTTCATGGGCAATGGTTTTATTTAACTGGTTTATATGACATTACGATAAACAGACGCGGGAAGGTTTTAGTTTTCGGCGGGTTGCTTTCAAATCCCGGCAATTCCTGTTTTATTTAGGACATTAATTAACAAATTAACGCAATCTGTTTTGAAGGCAAAACTCTTACTCGTGGTATTTCTGTTGTCGCTGGCCACCGGTTGTGCATCCCATAATAAGAACAAGAAACTTAAACCGGGGAAACCCATTCCCTGTCCGCAAAAAGATTGCTGATGAATTTCCGTAAGATCATTATTGCACTTGACGGGTATTCGGGATGCGGGAAAAGTACCACTGCGCGAAAGGTGTCGGCTGTGCTGGGATATCGGTACATAGACTCGGGTGCGATGTACAGGGCCGTGACCCTGTACTTTCTTGACCATCACGTCGCCGTATCAAACCCGAAGGAAATCACCCGCGCATTGTCGGACATTGCAATCTCGTTCAAGGTCAATTCAAAGAACGAGTCCGAGGTCTTCCTAAACGGATTGAACGTAGCGCGTGAGATCAGGGAAATGCGCATATCGGACAACGTAAGCCAGGTAAGTGCACTGGTGGAGGTACGTTCGGCGATGATCGCCCAGCAACGCAAGTTGGGCAAAGACAAGGGCATTGTGATGGACGGTCGTGATATCGGAACGGTTGTGTTCCCTGACGCGGAATTGAAGGTGTTCATGACCGCAGATATCATGATCCGTGCTTACCGCCGTCAGCAGGAACTTCTTGCAGAGGATAAATTGGTAAACCTCGATGATGTAGTAGCCAATATCCGGAAACGGGATGCACTGGATACAACGCGTGCAGTTGGTCCGCTGCGCAAAGCCGGCGATGCAGTGGTCATAGACACTACAAATATTACCATAGAAGAACAGGTTGAAGAAGTGCTGCGGCTTGCGCTCTCAAGGCTTGTTCACAACACACAAAATATTGATTTGACTGCCTGAAACCGGATTTTTCTACCCTCCATTTAAAGTCACACGAATCTTCCCGTATATCAAAAAATTGCTATTTTTGCCACGTTCTTCACAAATTCATGGCCAGGTAACGCATGGGCAAACTAATCCGACTAAGGAAGGGCTTTGATATTAATCTGGCCGGCAAGGCGGCCCTCACACTTACAACAGCAGAACAACCTGAACTATTTGCGATCAAGCCTCCTGATTTTCAGGGTGTGCTCATGCCGAGGGTATTGGTCAGGGAAGGTGATGTGGTCATGGCAGGTTCTCCGCTCTTCAGGGACAAGCAACATGAAAACATATTGTTCACCGCACCGGTAAGCGGTGAGGTAGTCGAAATCAGACGGGGTGAAAAAAGAAAATTGCTGGAAGTCAGAATCCTCCCCGACCGGTCGATTGAGTACGTCGGGTTCAGGAAGTACACGGCTTCGGATCTCGGCGAACTGAACAGAGAAACTGCGCAGGAGCAACTTCTGCAGAGCGGGGTCTGGGTAAACATTGTTCAACGTCCGTTCGGGGTCGTGGCTGATCCCGGGGAAACGCCAAAAGCAATTTTCATCAGTGCATTTGATTCTCATCCCCTCGCACCCGATTATGACTTCCTGTTTAAGGGACAGGAACAATTTTTTCAGGCTGGTCTGGATGTGCTGAAAAAATTTACTCCAGGAAGCATCCATCTTAACGTTCAGGCAGAGGCTGCGTTGTCACCCGTCTTCAGCCAGGCGAAAGGGGTGGAACTGAACGAATTTTCAGGACTCCATCCCGTCGGCTGTGTTGGCGTACAGATTCATCATCTCGATCCGATCAACCGCGGCGAGGTAGTGTGGACCATTAACCCATACGGCGTTATCCAGATCGGGAAGTTGTTCCTTAACGGCGTTTACGATGCTTCCCGTATCATCGCTCTTGTGGGCTCTGAGGTGAAAAAGCCTCAGTACTACCAGACGCATACCGGAGCGAGTATTAAGAAATTAATAGCGAACAACCTGAACTCGGATCATGTGCGATGCATCTCGGGGAACGTACTTACCGGCACCCGTATTGAAAAGGACGGTTTCGCAGGATTCTTTGATCATATGATAACCGTGATACCGGAAGGCGATTATTACGAATTCATGGGTTGGATTTCGCACACGCCGGGGAAGCTCAGCTTTCAACGGGCCTGGGGGTTGCTCTCCTTTCTAAATCGCGACCGGGAATACGTTCTCGATTCGAACACGCACGGCGAGCCGCGCGCATTTGTTCAAACGGGGATCTTTGAGAAAGTAACCCCAATGGATATTTTGCCTACTTACCTGGTGAAGTCGATCATTGCGGAAGATTTTGATGAGATGGAGGCCCTCGGGATCTACGAAGTGATCGAAGAGGATCTGGCACTTTGTGATTTTGTTGACGTCTCCAAGCACGATATTCAGGGCATCATTCGGGAGGGAATTGAACTCATAAGGAACAGCTAATTCAGTTTATGAATTTCTTACGTAAGCAACTTGATAACGTCAGACATAACTTCGAAAGAGGAGGAAAGTACAACAAGTTCTTCTACATATTCGAAGGCTTCGAGACGTTCCTGTTTGCTCCCAATTCCGTAGCGCCTGCGAAGGGCGCGCAGGTCCGCGATGCCATTGACATGAAGCGTTTGATGATCACCGTGGTCATTTCCATGATCCCGTGCCTCCTCTTCGGGATATACAATGTAGGATATCAGCATTTTTTGGCCACCGGTGTTGAAGCAACGTTCGGAGAGAAGATCTGGGTAGGGATAGTACAGGTAGTACCCGTGATCGTGGTTTCCTATGCTGTCGGCCTGGGAATTGAATTTGCTTTTACCGTATTCAGAAGACATCCAATCAACGAAGGTTTCCTGGTGACAGGGATGTTGATCCCGCTGGTCATGCCGCCCGATATACCGTTGTGGCAGGTAGCGTTGGCTACCGCCTTCGCTGTGATCATCGGCAAAGAAGCGTTTGGCGGCACGGGTATGAATGTGTTGAATGTGGCACTGACAGCCCGCGCGTTTCTGTACTTTGCCTATCCTGCCGAGATGTCCGGTAATGTATGGACGTATTTGCCCGAAAATACGGAAGTGGTTGCCGGTTACTCCGGAGCCACACCGTTGGCAATCAGTTATGAAGCTTTGGTAAGCGCAAAGCAGGCGATCACCGCCGCCGCCGAAGCAGCCCAGCTTGCCGCCGAAGATCCTACATCGGTCAATCAATTGGCTGCGGAGCACGCTCAGCATTTGGCTGATTCCCTGAATAATGGCCACCTGGTTTTGGATGTCCTCACTAATTCCTGGCACGAGGGCCTGTATGATCTCCCTAACATGTTCTTCGGCCTCATTCCGGGCTCAGTCGGGGAAACTTCGACGTTGATGTGCCTGATTGGCGGATTGATCCTCGTAGCGACCGGGGTAGGTAGCTGGAAGATCATGTTCAGTGTCTTTGCGGGCACTTACGTTACCGCTTATCTGCTAAACCTTGTGGGAGGAAATGAATACCTGCTCATGCCACCGCATTATCATCTGGTTTTCGGGGGACTGGCCTTTGGGGCGGTCTTTATGGCCACTGATCCGGTTACTGCTACGCAAACGGAACCGGGAAAGTGGATTTATGGTTTCCTTATCGGGTTTTTGACGATATTGATTCGTGCATTTAACCCGGCTTATCCGGAGGGGGTTATGCTTGCAATCCTGTTGATGAACGTTTTTGCGCCCCTGATTGATTATTATGTAGTACAAGCCAACAAAAAGAGAAGATTACGTCGTGCAACAATCTAACAGGTATATCATTGGTTTTATCCTTGTACTCTGTGTTCTTATTGGAGGACTTCTTGCCGGTGCTTCCCGCGTCTTAGGACCCGCCCAGCAGAAATCCATCGAGCTGGAAACCAAAACCCAGATATTGGCCGCTGTAAGGAGCCTGGTCGATGTTCCGCAAGGAGCTGACGTACTGGCTATTTATGACCAGCGGATCGCTTCGATAGTAGTCGACTACGATGGTGAAGAAGTAACCCAGGATTCCAAAGGCAAATCTGTAGTGGCAGAAGAGGTGAATATTGCCGGGAATTACAAACTTCCTCCGCAGGAGCGCTTGTATCCCGTGTTCCGCCTGGTGGATGAAAATGATGAGTCTAAGGTAGAGGCATATATCCTGCCCGTATATGGCAACGGACTGTGGGATAAGATTTGGGGATATGTTGCACTGGATGCCAGCCTTGAAATCATTACGGGGACGTCGTTCGATCATAAAGCGGAGACGCCCGGTCTCGGGCAACGCATTGCCACGCATGAGATCCAGGAACGCTTTATTGGCAAGAAGATCTTTGATGAAAATGGTAAGTTGGTTTCCGTGATGATGATGAAGGGCGAACACGGCGGAGGACAGAGCAGTATCGATTACTATAAAGAAGACCCGCACAGGGTTGACGGCATGTCGGGGGCAACCCTCACCGGAAACGGAGTTAACGCAATGATGAAATCGTATTTGCTGGGATATCGAAATTATTTCAAGAAATTGATGGCTTCCGCAAAGTCGGTTGCCGCCACGCAATAAAAAAACAACAACTACTATGGCAGATGCAGCAGCGGACAAGACAGTTCAACCGGTTGTACGGAAACCGGCTGAGCCACTCTTATCGAAGCGCCGAAAACGGATTGTGTCAGATCCCCTTAACGAAGATAACCCGATCACTGTGCAGGTGCTTGGGATTTGTTCGGCATTGGCCGTAACGGTGAAGATGGAGCCTACGCTTATCATGGGAATATCCGTCATCGCTGTTATTTCGCTTGCTAACCTGGTGATCTCACTGATCCGGAACTTTGTTCCCAACCGGGTACGGATCATTGTTCAGCTTTCTGTCGCCGCCACGCTGGTGACGCTGGTTGCAGAAGTTCTTAAGGCATACAACTATCCGATGTATAAAGTGCTGGGAGCATTTGTGGGACTGATCATCACCAATTGCATTTTGATGGGCCGGCTCGAGGCGTTTGCCATGGGTAATAAGCCTTATGATTCAGTGCTCGACGGTCTGGGAAATGGAATGGGCTATGCCTGGATACTGCTGACTGTAGCCTTGTTCCGGGAACTCCTGGGGTCTGGTTCGGTATTTAATTTCCCGGTGTTCAGGGAAATCGGTGTTGCGTACACCAACAATTCGGTGATGGTCGATTCAATCGGCGCGTTCATGGTTTTGGGATTGATCATCTGGGTACAGCGCACCCGAACGGGATATGTTGAAAGTCACTAAACGGTCAGGAATTATGGAACTGGTTAATATTGGAATAAAATCAATCTTCATCGAGAACATGATCTTTGCCTATTTTTTGGGCATGTGTTCCTTCCTTGCCGTCTCGAAGAAAGTATCAACAGCGGTTGGCCTGGGCGCGGCCGTGATCTTTGTAAACGGAATTACCGTGCCGGCGAACTGGCTTATTCAGGAAAAGTTGCT
>Ga0268386_10004091_pt1 | contig 10700 bp, 17 predicted proteins | sample RVTome_15_FD_200260 | JGI IMG/M metagenome (GOLD analysis project Ga0268386, IMG submission 200260) | Soil microbial communities from uranium-contaminated site in the Upper Colorado River Basin, Wyoming, United States - RVT150D86... ... | reverse complement strand
GCTTAGCGGCTAAGGCTTGTAGAAAGAGGCGCACGAGTGCCCAAGCCCTACGTGAGAGCTTGAATCAACCAACTGAATCTATTGATGTTGCGATAGCGGCCAGCGCTTAGCTTCACGCGTATGGGGTCATCAGCCCGTCCCCCGGCCACCACGTCCGTGGCCAATGGCATGGCTAAGGGGTCAAGCACGGCCTGCATGACCTTGACTTGAGGCAGATCGGGGCGGTGATCTTTACTGTGACCCAACTGAAACAGCCCCTCGTCACTGACACTCGTATAGGCATTCACGCTGGTGCTATCGACATGAATGCGCTCCGTGGACAGATCATAGACACGGATCAGATGCTGATTGAGCGCTGACTCAAACGCCGCCCAGCGCGTATCCTCACTAAGGCGACGCAAGACAATTTCCAGTCGATCATCACAGCACTCGTGACTCCGTACGGCCTCTCCGGTAACCTGGCTCAGGGTGAACTGGCGCTGCTCTACCCAGGGCTCAACATTTGTGCGAGTAGAGCAGTTGTGATCTGAATCCCATGTCCGCTAAGCGAACCATACGGCGAGTGTATGAGACGCAGACCATGCTTTGCTGCAACTTCATCTCTCATCGATCTGAGTCTATGCAACATTTTCATTTTGTCTACATATGGGTGGGGTTAATGCTGGCTACCTTCAGGTGTCTCTCCCCGTCGCTACGTGCTGAGGCTCTCCACCTCGGGACGGCAGAACGTGGGGTGACGCCCTCAGGCGGCTCTTGTCTGGAGCGGACAGTGGTCAAGGCGGCTAAAGCCCCCGTGTTCACGCTCAAAGATCAGTTCAAGAAAGAACACCGCTATCACTTTCCGTGACCGCGGGCGAGTGTCTTAATCGTTGCGGATTATGGGGGCTCTGAGCAGCTTGAGGATTGGGTGCGGCCCATTTATGCACGCTATCAGGACCGGGTCGCTCTCGATGGCGTGGCGGATCTGTCGAAGGTTCCCCGCTTTGCCCGCGGCATGGTACGCGCTTTCTTTCGTGGCCAGTTGGACTATCCCGTCATGCTCGATTGGTCGGGTGAGGTAGCAACCCGCTATCGCTATCAACCCGGAGAGGCCAACCTGTTCGCGATTGATCCAACGGGCCGTATTATGCTCAAAGTCATTGGGGATGTCAGTCATCCAAGTTACAACGCGTCTTTACAGCTCTTGGCAGCCTGTTGGCCTGTCAGTCATGAGCTTGGCCTATCTCTCGACCGAAGCGCCTTCTGAGTGGAAAGGCATCAGCCACGAGTGCTAGGGCGTGTTTGCAAACTCACAAGCTATAACCATAAGAGCGTCGCGGCGATCAGCCACATAGCACGATAATTTTCTGCACATTTGTCATAACGCGTGGCGATCCGCCGGTTCTGTTTCAGCCGGTTAATCAGACGCTCCACACGCTCACGTAAGCGATAGATGGCTCGATCAAAGGGACCACTTCGATGTTCATTTTCCTTATGAGGGATGGTGATGGGAATGCCACGGCGCCGCCAATACCCCCGGATATGGCGACGGCTATAGGCCTTGTCGCCCACCACACGACCCGGACGGTGTTTGGGGCGGCCTCGGCCACGGCGTTTGACGGCAGCACCGGCCATGAGCGCTTCGCACCCAACGGCTTCGTGACGTTGTCCCGGTGTCAGCACGAACGTCATCAGTTGTTTGTCGCCCGCCGCGCGCAGATGAATTTTCGTGCTGAAGCCGCCTGGGCTGCGATCCAAGGCTTCCGCTTCAGCCCCTTTGGGCGAACCGGCGACGTGCTGATGAGCACGAACGATGGTGCCATCGACATCATGAATCGCCCAGTCCAACTGACCTGCCACATCGGCTTGCTGTTGGACAGCCTCAAAGAGGCGTTGCCAGATGCCGGCTTGGCGCCAGCGATAGAAGCGACTGGCTACCGTGCGCCAGGGCCATAGCGTTCGGGCACATCGCGCCAGGGAGCGCCGGTGCGCAGCAGCCACAAAATGCCATTGACAATACGTCGATGATCCGAAGCGGGCCGTCCAGTTTTAGGTTTTTGAGGCGGAAGCAGCGGTTGAAGCCGCTCCCATTGCGTGTCGGTTAGGTCTCCTCGTTTCATACTGGCAAGTCTACCCAACCGTCCCGAGTTTGCAAACACGCCCTAGCGTGTTAGAGGGCCGGCGAAAACTAACGGGGTTACGCTGGAGCATCGCGACGGGATAGCGCATCGATGCGCATGCCCACGCGAGATCTGAACGGCCGCACCTGGTTTTCAGTCGCCGTATGGCCCAGGGCCAGCACAAAGATAGCGCTCTTGCCCTCTGCGTGCGGGGCAAAGAATGCGGTCACCTCATCGTCGAAGAAGGTCAGACCGCTAGCGCCTAAGCCTAAGGCATAGGCGCACAGGTACATTTTGCCGCCTATCGTTCCGGCCTCCAATTGCACGGCGCGGTAGCCGCGGTTTCCAAAGCGTTGCAACACGGCATCGAGATCAGCCATGAAGAATGCCACCGCGCTGGCATCGGCTCCCAAAGCTTGCTCAAAACACAGATGCCCCGCCTCCTGGCGAAACGCTCCGGTTTTCAAACAACCCAGGGTTTGCTCTGAGGGCAAAAAGACGTATGCCCCTGACGCTATTCCTTCTACCGCATTGACAATGAGATAGAGGTGCAGCAGGCTCGTCCCGTGCGGGTCGAGAAAATCGGCCGGTATACCGGTGGTGGCATGCGCCAGGATAGCGCTGAGGTAAGCAAACGATATCGGTTCGTGAGCAAAGCGGCGCGTCGAGCTGCGGTGGCGGATGACCTCTCCGAGCGGGCTCGATGCCGGCGATGCCAGATCGAGAGGATAGGGTGACCCAACGCGCGGCTCCGGCGGGCGCACCAAGGCACCGCGCCACGCCACGACCTCCTCGGGAGTGCTCAGCGCTGAGGCCGCATGTAGGCGTATCATCTCCGGATAATCGATCTCCTCGCTGGAGGCTGGTTCCGTTTCCACCGGCAGAGACGGCGCTGGGGCTACGTTTCCTGGAGAGATCGGATAATCGGATCGCCCAATCGGTATGAGGCAGAGGCTCGCTTCACGCTGGCCATCGATCCCGACCAACTGGTTCACCTGGTCATCGACAAAACCCATCAGGAGCCGAGCCGGCACCCCGGTCGCGGCAGCCGTAGCCAGCAAGTTGGCGGCCATCGTGCCGTTGTCCCAGCAGCAGTAACGATAGGAGCGAGCATAATACTTCCACGCACTGCGCCAAAATACGGCGCTGCAAATCAACATCGCCGAAGCGGTGGCAACGGTTGATTCGTCGCCTGTCACCTGGGACAGAATAGGGCGGTAGTCGCCCTGATGCAGGCAGCGGAGGGCGAAGTCGACCGGTGAGAAGTGATACACCCCGGCTTCGAGGTCGGGAAGGTCGCCACACACCACATAAATTTCGATGGGGTAGAGTCCACCAGCGGACGACGCTGCCCGAAAGGTCACCGTTCCTGCTCCGGCGAAGTCTCGCTTCCTGATGCGTCCCGCCGTGTAAAACAGCAGCGCAGACAGGCTCGCGAGGTCCAGTTCGGAACTGGCGATATCCGGCCGCACCGTGTCAGATACAGTCTCGAGAGCCGGAACGTTCAGTGGCGAAAAATCACTCGGCAAAACGTGCGGAGACAGAGTGGAATAGGGCTTATACGCCAAGGGCTTATTCTGGAGGGGAAGGTAGACGCGTTTGGTTGATGTATGGTATACATTCGCAATGTTAATATCTTGATTGTTCACGCCCATCTCCTATGCTTAACGCGGGTAGTGCCGAGGCTTTCATTGCGGAACTAATAAGCGTTCATCATTCGGACGCCTCAGGTCTTGGGATAGGGGACATTGTCCGGGTCGATTGCATGCCGTACGTAAAGCTCGGCCTGTGGCTGGTACAACTCCCAGAGAAAGCGCAGCTCGACGAGGGGTTGCGGATTGAGCTCGACGCGCAGATCAACCAGCGGAAACGGCTGTTCATGTACCACGAGGAGCGCCGCTGATTTGACCTGTTTGAGTTCGCCACCGGCTGCAAGACCCGCTTCAAGAGCGCACAGTAGGCGCTCCGCCAGGTGGTCGTCAGGGGTTTGGCTGAACGCCTTGACCATAGCCTGCGGAATGTCGGCGTTGCGGATGATATTGCCAATGGCGCATACCCTATCGCCTTGGGCTGCAGCGCGTATGGATGCGATCTTATCACCGTGGAAGTATGCGGTCTCGCCCAGTTTGTCGATGATAGCGAGCTGGCGCCAGCCAGCCGTTGGGTTGTCCGTCGCGAGCGACTCGATCACCTGCTGGGCGGATCGACCTGCGGCCAATAGCTGGAGACCGCGAGGTCCGAGCTGTGGGTCGGTGCGATGTTGCGTCAACACCGCGCCTACGCCTGCGGCGGCAAACGGGCATCGGCTGCCGACACCAATACTTGACGTCGTAACTGCTGCACCAAACATCCCGGTGCGGCGGCACATGCCGACTAGAGAAAAGGTCATGGGGTTGTGTCTCCGCGCTTTATTTTGATCTTGAGGTAACATATAGGTAACACTCAAACGAAGCTAAATCAGCGATCTTTTCCCCTCGAAAAATGGTAGTGTACGAATCGTTCGCGAATTTTTCACGGTCGATTCTGAAGAGCCGCTCGCTATTTGGCGCTCTCCCGCATCGAGAGCCAATACCAGATGGCCTCACAGCCTTGCTCGCTCTGAAACATCTCGATGTCGCGTTGTTTGCGTCGTGCCTCCTCATGGAAGCGTTCAAGCAGATTGGTGGTCCGGATCAGGGGATGTAACGAGGAGGCCACCTCGACCCACACCCAGACTCAGTAGTTCACGATGTGGCTAAAAATGCTTGAAATTAGGGAACAAAGTCCTGCTATTTCTAAGATGGACTCACGTTTTACCCTCTGTTTTCGGGGTTCAAACATATCATCTTTTGAATGTTAGGGCTGACTAGACCTCTCCATGTTGGGGGCAAATAGATCGCCCCTTGGCCACCCTAGCGCCAAACGACCGAAGAGGCCCGAAGGCGGTTTCACGCATCCACGCTGTGGACTCTCAACGTCCAAAGCGTCGCCTTCGTTGCCTCAATCAACAAACCGTGAGAGCCGTAGTCGAAGGCCTGGACAAATCGATGCAAAAGAGGTACAGACCTCCCGGACATAACCCCTCACAGGAGGTCTGTAATGACAGCAGCTTATATCAATGATGAAGTCATCGTCAAGGAAGCCCAGAGACGCTTGCAGACGTCTCTACCGATCAACTGGGAGGGCAACCGCTACCACGCCATGGATGCGTGGATGGCCCTCATCGGCGCCGCCGGCATGGGGACGTCGATTGCCGCCCTGTGCCGAGAGGGACAAGAGGCGCCGTCGGACAACCCCGTACGGGACAAGCTCGATGAGCAGGGCTGGGACGATCGCAGCATCGAGAGCGCCTGCAATGATATCTTGTCCCAAAGCGTCCGACAGTGCACTTGGCAGGGTCATTTCCAGTTGATCATCGACCTGCACGAGGTGCCCTTTTAGGGGGAAATACCCAAGGAGGAGCCAGACGTGATTCGCCGGGGTCAGGCCAAGGCGGGCACCACGTCCTTTCATACGTTTGCTACGGCTTATGTGGTTCGCCAACATCGCCGCTTCACGCTGGCTCTCACCCGCGTGCGCGCTCATGAGAGCATGTTGGAGGTGGCAAATCGTCTACGAAACCGCGTGGAAGCGTTAGGCATCAACGTGGCAGTCTACTTGTTAGATCGCCAGTTTTGGACCGATGAGTTGCAGGTGGCGTGGCAAGCGATTCCTTATATGATGCCGATACGACGCACAGGCAAGAAAGGCACAGACGGGGGCACACGGCCTCTGTTTGCCCTGCAAGAGAGTCAGTTTGTCACCTACACCATGAGCCCTGACCAGCAGGAACCTCTCGATATCGAGGTGGCGGTCGTGGTGTTGCCGGAGACTCGGCAAGAGCGCCAAACTAGGCTTGCCAAGGCCAAGCGCACCTGTGACCAAGCGCAACAGCGGGTAGAGGACACAGCCAAAGCGCTCGAGCCCCACGTCAACGCCCAGAACAAGCGGGCTTTAACCTGTGCCAAAAACGCCTTAGCCAAGGCGCAGGCTCGGCTTGAGGCAGAGCGTAAGGGGGTGTTAAAAAATAACTTCGCGTTTTCAGATAACTCCCCTACCCATACTCAATCATCGCGTATACAATGATGGGACCTATCGACATCCCATCATACGGAGGAGGCCATGCCACAGAGCCCGATCCATATTTGCCAATGTTTTCTGTGTCAAAGCAATACCCGACACCCCGATCAGGAACGACATCGCCAGATGAACCTGTTGATCTCGCGCCTGGACGAACAGCAACGCCGATGGTACGCCGCGATGGAGTCTGAACGGTTCGGCCACGGCGGTGATGCCCAGGTGGCACGGATCACCGGACTCGATCCGCAGACCATTCGACGCGGGCGTCGCGAGTTAGCATCGGACCTCCGTGAACGCCCTGCCGAGCGTGTGCGAACCCCTGGAGCAGGACGTCCGCGCGTTGAAAAAAAAAGCCCATGATCGAAGCGGCCCTGCTTGACATGGTCGCGGCTGAAACGGCAGGTGATCCCATGAACGATCACAAGTGGGTGCGCAGTAGCTTGCGCTCGTTGAGGCAGCGACTGCGCCAAGCCGGCTATGCCGTCAGCGTGCCCACGATCCGTCGATTGCTTAAGGCGCATGGTTTTTCTCTCCGCGTTAATGCCAAAGAGAAAGACCCGCGTTCTCAGCCTCCTGATCGCGACATACAGTTTCGCTATATTGAAACTCAGAAACAGAACTTTATGGCGTCAGGTGATCCCATCATCAGTGTCGATACCAAGAAAAAAGAACTGATTGGCAACTTCAAAAATGCCGGACAAACTTGGCGGCAAGAAGCCGACGCTGTCAACGTACATGATTTTTTGTCCGACTCCCAGGGTCGCGTTTCGCCCTATGGCCTCTTTGATATGCAGCGCAACGAAGGGACAGTCTACGTGGGCTTGTCGTCGGACACCCCCGAATTCGCTGTGGCAGCGATCGTGCGTTGGTGGCATGACCACGGGCAACCCGTGTATCCGAACGCCACCCGGCTGTTGATCTTGGCGGATGGCGGCGGCAGTAACGGGTATCGCCCGCGTCTTTGGAAAGAACAATTGCAGAGCCAACTGAGCGACGCTTTGGGTCTGAGCTTGACGGTGTGTCATTATCCCACGGGCTGTTCAAAATGGAATCCCATTGAGCATCGCTTGTTTAGCCAAATCAGCATCAATTGGGCCGGGCAGCCCCTTCGTACCTTGGAGACGATGCTGGGTCTGATCCGTGGAACGACGACGCAAACCGGTCTCCGGGTTTCAGCGCATTTACTTGAGGGCCTCTTTACAACTGGCAGAAAGGTCTCTGACGCAGTGATGAAGACGCTCAATATGACGCGTCACGCGATCTGTCCTCGGTGGAACTATACGATTCGCCCCCGTTTTGATCCCATCTCTACTCTATGACCAGGTAGATCAAATCGGGGAATCATATTTTTTCAGGCCCTAAGAGGCGCGTGATGACGACGTTGTGTTATGCCGTTAACCAGGTGAGCCATTGGTCTCGGACTCGGATTCATTCGACCTACCGAGGCCGCTTCGGCATCGAGTCGAGCTACCGCCAAAACCGGCAGGCACGGATTTTCACCACCAGCCGCAAAGCGTGGTTTCGCTTGCTGGTCTTTGGGCTGTCGATGATACTGAGGAACTTATGGCTTGAGGTTCGATGGCTTCTGGGCGAGCCCAAGCGGGGGCGCGGTGGTCGCAAGATCGACAAGAAGCTATTGCCTTTTCCGATGTTTGTGCGTTGGCTTGTCTGGGCGGCCTGGAAGGCGCTACGTTTCAAGACCTGGCTGTACCCTCAAACGGAACTGCCGAATCCGTTGTGGGCAATTTCGTGAACTACTGAGGCTAAGATCTTATGGAAATTGACCCCAAAATGGGCCACGACCTTGGGCTCTCGGCCTTGCCAGATTATCGTGAAGAGCCGAGCTCGGGACTCGATCTCAGCCGCGCTCTGGCCCTCATAGACCCCACTCGCCTCAGCCAACACCGCCTTTTTACGAGCCCGCTTGGCCTCGCGCACCGCCTGTGCCTCGGTCTCGGCCCAATCGACCTTGAGGTCGTTAAATACCAGATGATCGGGACACTGTAGCAAGGGGCGGTCTGAGACTAGTGCAGGATCAAGTTTTATTTGAGGGATAGCATTTCTGTCCCATCGCTCGTCACAGAGAAAGCAGAGCCTGCGTATGCACTAAATAAAACTTGGCGGAGTACTAGTACTACTTTGTTAGATCCGCAGTGAACAATAACACAGCTTGGTGGCGCAGCCAGTTTGCCACCTCCCGATGCACCTCAGGCAGCGCTCGACGCCAGCGATCCGGTAGAGGGGGAAAAAGGGTCGCGTGGGCGACCCCGTTTGAGATGAGCATCGCGCTCTCGAAGTTCCTGCCAGATCAGAAAACTCAAGGCCAGCATCACCGTCACCGTATGTCGGTGAAAGCCCGGCCACAAGCGGCCTTGGTACTGATCCCAGCCCAATTCCCCTTTGGCTTCTTCATGGAATTGCTCAATGGCATGACGACGATGGGCATAATCGACCAGTTCCTCCAACGTCGCCGAGGCGGGCAGGTTGCTCCAGTAGAACTTGTGCTCTTCGGCTTGCCCCCGAGCGTCCCGCTCGCCCAACAACCAGCCGATGTGGGCCTCATCCTGGGCGGTCAGACGCCAAGCCCGCAGCGCCACAAATTTCTTGCGCAACCAGCCTTTGGTCCCATGCCGCCACCGAATCGTGCGCCATTGGCACCGAGGCACGGCAGCCAACGCCTGGTCGGCTCGCTGGCAGGGCGGTGCACCACGAGCCTTCACCCGCACTTGAAAATCACTGCGAACGGCTACCCCATACCGCTCGTGACGCGCTTCCAATCCGGCCAAGAAGTTCGGATTGTCGCCATAGTCGGCGTCAGACGTCACCCCGCGGTGCGGCACGCCCCAAGCCCGTGCCTGATCCAGCAGCTCCAGGTCCATTTGCGCCTTGGTCGCAAACGTCACGTCATCGGGCACGCGGGCCCGCTTCAAGCGCTCGGGGTTGTCGGTCCATTCCTTGGGCAACTACAAGCGCACCGCCACCGGCCAACTGGCTCGTGCATCGGCGTAGCAGCAGGCCACCGCTACCTGGCAGTTGCCCACCTTGCCCAGGGTTCCGGAATACTGACGCGCCATCCCCACCGAGGCCTTGCCCTGTTTGGCAAAGCCAGTGTCGTCAAAGATCAGCAAACCGTTGCCCACCGTGGCGTCGATGATCATCTTTTCCACCCGCTGACGATTGAGGTCGTCTTCGTCCCATTGCATATTGGTGAAGAACTCCTGCAAGCGTTGTTCGCTGGTTCCTGGGACGGCAGTGGCCATGGTGTCACAGTTTTTATTGGGCAATTCCGTAAGCAGGCCGATCAAATAGCGTTCCAAGGCGGCCTCGCTCTCCGAGCGCCGGAACTTGATGTGGAACGTCGACAAAAAGTCATCCAACTCGGGAAGCGTGCTGGGACTGGCATGCACATTCATGGCTATCCTCCTGTTTTATAGAAGGATACCTTTTTGAGTCACAACTGACAAAGTAGTACTAGGCGTATCTGCAAACCCTAACACTCCAACCATAAGAACGTAGCGGCGATCAACCACATCGCCCGATAATATTCTGCACATTTCTCATAACAATACTTAGGGCTTATGTTCAAGGGCCTTTGGGTATCACCGAATGATTTTCCTGAGTCGTGACTTCATCGTCGATCAGAGGAGGCAGCCCCAGTGCCCGAAAAACCCGCTCATGGTGCGCTTGCCAGCCATGGACCTGATACACCCTCACCCCATCGATGGTCAATTCCACCCGGCTGAGCCTCGTCAAGGACTCGAAGACGACCGTCGCGGTCGGGTTATCCGTTTCGCCTTGATGGCCGGGAATCGTCTCCTCATGTTCCTGCAAGTACTGTCGCACCTGACGTGGAATCAAGCCGTAGACCAGTCAAGCAACCACCGTGAGCATGGCCAAAGCCGCGATCCGTTGGCGTTTTTCCAGCCCCACCGGATGGATCGCCGCCGGGTTTTTGATCCACCGAAAGCCCGATTCCACCGTCGTCGTTTGATCGCGGTAAGCCCGCACGATCTGCGCATCGCTACCACTGCACTCCTCAATCGTGGTGGTCACCACCAGCCTGCCAAACGGCGCCACCGGCGCCGCCAAGGCCTGGGCCGTGACCTTGAGCGGGTAGACCGTTTCCTCTTGAGGTTCCTCCCCTTTACGGGGCCGACCCCGCTGGGTGCGCTTTTGACGCTGGAGGGGGGAGGCCGCTTCGTAGCGCACCGCAGGATAGCGCCACGGAGTCGCTGGCCGACCCCGACGACCCGGGACCCGGCCTTCATACGCCGCGATCGCCCTCTGGGCATCGGCTTGACAGGCAAATGGGCAGGACTCAACCTGAGCGAGGTGGGTGGCGAGGGACTTCGCCTCTTGGGGTTGCGGATGCGCATGGGCCTCGGCATGGCGCTGGGCCAATGGGGTCGAATACACCGCGACAAACCGTATGGGGGCCAAGGTGACCTGCCCCTGGCTATCTTCAACTTCGACTTGGCGGGTCACACTCCGGCCGTACCACCG
>Ga0268386_10004089_pt1 | contig 10701 bp, 9 predicted proteins | sample RVTome_15_FD_200260 | JGI IMG/M metagenome (GOLD analysis project Ga0268386, IMG submission 200260) | Soil microbial communities from uranium-contaminated site in the Upper Colorado River Basin, Wyoming, United States - RVT150D86... ... | reverse complement strand
TTCGACAACGACGCGGCAAGGACAGCCTTCAGCCCGAAACGCGCGATCAGCTCGCGTTTCTCCGGCACGAGGCTGCCGAGCCCGCCGAGCAGGATCGCAATCGACGACAGGTTCGCAAAGCCGCACAGCGAGAACGTGACGATCGCCTTGGTGCGCTCACTGGTGCCGGCAAGCATCTCGTTCAAATGACTGAACGCGACGAACTCGTTGAGGATGAGCTTCTCGCCGAACAGCGCGCCGGCGGGTTCGGCCTCCGCCCAGGGAATGCTCAAGAGGTACATGAGCGGCGCGAAAATCCACCCGAGAATTTTCTGCAGCGTCAGGTCCTCGATGCCGACAAGGCCGGCGAGGCCGCCGACGACCCCGTTGAACAGCGCGATCAAAGCAACGAACGCGATGAGCATTGCGCCGATGTTGACGGCCAGCCGCACGCCATCGCTCGCGCCCACGGCCGCGGCAAGGATGACGTTCTCGTGCTTGCTGTCCTCCATCATCAGCCCTCGTTTGTCCACCACGTCGACGCCGACGACGTCGTCCGGCATCAGGATCTTGGCCATCAGCAGACCGCCGGGCGCCGCCATGAAACTGGCGGCGAGCAGGTACTTCATCTCTGCGCCCATGAGCACGTAGCCTGCGAGCACGGTGCCGGCGACTGAAGCCAGCCCGGATACCATTACCGCGAACAACTGCGGTTCGGTCAGTCCCGCGAGGTAAGGGCGGACAACCAGCGGCGCCTCGGTCTGACCGACGAAGACGTTCGCCGCGGCATTGAGCGACTCGATCGGACCCGTACCGATGATGCGGCGCAGCGCTCCACCGACGAGCTTGACCACCCACTGCATGATCTTCAGGTGATAGAGCACGGACATGAGCGAAGCGAAGAACACGATGACCGGCAGCACGTTGACGGCGAAGCTGAAGCCGACGACGTCTGATGCGAGCCCGCCGAAAACCATGTCGATGCCCGCGCGCGAAAAGTCGATCACCGCCTGCACGCCGTTGCTCATGGCCTCGATGGCGCGCTTGCCCCACTCGAAGTAGAGCACGAACGCGGCAACCGCAACCTGCAGCGCGAAAGCGGCGACCACCACACGCAGGCTGATCGCCCGCCGGTTGGAAGAAAACAGCACGGCAATGGCGAGGAGCACGGCGATGCCCACGAGCCCCATGAAACTACCCGACATCTGACTCCCCCTCACTACCTGCGTGGTCGCGCGGTCTGTGGCCGCGTTCCGGTATCGTCACAGGATACCAAGGTTTCGCGACGAGCTTGGACGAAACCGCTGTAGGAGCCCACGTCCAAGGAAATCGCCGCGAAGTCGACCCGCTCACGGCTCGCGGAAGCTGACCGCGGGCGACCGTTCGAACGTGGCACGACTGACGGTCGCCCGCGGGACGTGGCTCCTACAGCGTGCTATTCAATACCTTGTAGACGACCGGCCTCGACGACGGCGCTTCTTGCTCGATGCGGCAGGCTTTGCGCAGCAGCTCCGTCGCATGCTTCGCAGCCTCGGCCGAGGCGGCGTGCACCGTTGCCAGCGGCGTGTCGCGGCCGACCTTCGTGCCGATCGGCACGACATCGGTAAACCCCACCGAAAGGTCCAGCTTGTCGTCGAGTTTCCGGCGCCCGCCGCCGAGCGCGATGATCGCGTTGCCGACCGCGAACGCGTCCACCTCCGCAAGAAAGCCCTCGTCGCCCGCTTCCACCGGTTGCGCAACCGCCGCCCGCGGCAAGTGCTTTGCATACCCGGCGACGAAGTTCTTCGGCCCGCCGAGCGCCGCGACCATGCGATCGAAAGCCTCTGCAGCCGATCCGCTGGTCACGGCGGATTCCGCCCGCGCTTTCGCTTTCTCCCAGTCGGTTTCTATCTTGCCCAGCACCAGCATCGACGCGCCGAGCTCCAGCACGACCTCGTCGAGCCGCGGCTCCCGATAGTTGCCCTGCAGGTATTCCATCGACTCCGCGATTTCCACGGCGTTGCCCGCGCTCCGCCCAAGCACCTCGTTCATATCGGTCACCACAGCGTGCGTCTCGAGGCCGGCTGCCGCCGCGGTCCTGATCAGGCTTTGCGCGAGTTCTTCTGCGCGCTCGACGGTTTTCATGAAGGCGCCGCTGCCGACCTTGACGTCCATCACCAGCGCGTCGAGGCCGGCCGCGATTTTCTTCGACAGGATCGAGGCCGTGATGAGAGGGATCGATTCGACCGTGCCCGTGATGTCGCGGATGGCGTAGAAGCGCCGGTCCGCCGGTGCGAGTTCCGCCGTCTGGCCGATGATGGCGCAGCCCGCGTCGCGGACGACCTTGCGAAAAAGGTCGAAGTCGGGCGTCGCGTTATATCCGGGAATGCAGCCGAGCTTGTCGAGCGTGCCGCCGGTGTGGCCGAGCCCCCGCCCGGAAATCATCGGTACGTAGCAGCCGCACGCCGCTGCAACGGGCGCGAGCAGGAAGCTGACCTTGTCGCCCACGCCGCCGGTGGAATGCTTGTCGACCACCGGCCCGTCGAGCCGCAGGTCGCTCCAGTCGAGTACGGTGCCGGACGCCGCCATCGCCGTGGTGAGCCGGCCCGCCTCCTCGAACGACATCGAGTTGAGAAAGATCGCCATGGCAAGCGCGGAGACCTGCTCCGGCGGCAGGCTGCCGTCGGCGAGGCCGTGGACGAACAGCTCGATTTCCTCGTTGGAGAGTTCGCCGCCGTCACGTTTCTTTCGGATTACGTCGGTGAAAAGCATTGGTGCAGGCCCCGGGCTGTGCAGAGCGAATAATGCAGGAGTCGGAGGGCGTCGGCGAATTTGTCAAACAAATTTGGCTTGGAAGGGCTCTCGACACCTCCCCGTTTCCCGTTGTGTAATGCCACGCAAGCCGGTGCCTTCGGGGGAGATCTGCAATGAACAGCAAGCACGTCTTGTACGCGGCCCTTGCCGCTTTCGTCGGTGGGGCATCATCCCCCGCCGTCGCCCAGGAAACCGATCGCGACGATTCCGGGTTCGAAGAAATCACGGTAACGGCGAAAAAGCGCGAGGAAAGCATCTACGAAGTACCCGTGGCCGTCAGCGCGTTCTCGGGCGCCACGATTGCCAAACAGGGCATCACGGACCTCACGGACGTGGGCAAGTTCGTGCCGAATCTGAACGTCACCGGATTCTCGGCCGGCCACACCTCGTCCGTGAACCCGTTCATCCGCGGCATCGGCTTGCAGGATCACCTGATCACCACCGACCCCGGCGTCGGCGTGTACGTCGACGGCGTCTACCTCGGCCGGCAGGTGGGGCAGAACTGGAGTCTTTCGAACATCGAGCGGGTCGAGGTGCTGCGCGGCCCGCAGGGCACGCTGTACGGCCGCAACTCGATCGGCGGCGCGATCAACATCATCACGCGCAAGCCCGCCGCCGGTGAAGGCGGCCGCATCGGCCTGGAAGTCGGCACGCGTGGCCGCGTCAACGCGGACTTTTTCACCAACGTCGAGTTTACCGAGGACGTCGCGATGAGCGTTTCCGGCGCGTTCAAGCGCCGCAACGGCATCGGCGAGTTCCTGAACGTCCCGGACCCCGAAGCCGACGTCGGCGAACTGCAGGACATTTCCGCGCGCATCGCGCTGCAATGGAACGTCTCGGACGCGCTCTCGCTCCTGTTCGCCGCCGACGGCAACGACGGCGACAACGGCTTGCGTCCCTACACGACGCTGATCGACGAATTGCCGAACGGCGCCGTGTTCGGCGCCGGTTATCGCAACTCCGATCTCGCGGACGATCCCTACGACAACAACACCGGCCAGCAGAACCAGACGCGCGTGACCAACCAGGCGTACGGATTGTCGGTCACCGCGGATTACACCGTGACGGACGAACTGAATGCCCGGCTGATCGTAAGCGACCGGCATTCGGAATACGAAAGCGGCCTCGACGACGACAGCTTCTTCGACGACTTCCTCTCGTTTCCGGAAAACGGTTTCGCCGACCAGACCTCCATCGAACTGCAGTTGAACGGCGAGTACGGCAGCTGGGATTTCGTCTCCGGCATCTACTTCTTCGACGAGGACGGCCTCAACGACCAAAATCCCACGATCTTTCTCGGCGGTCCCGGCACCTTCACGCTGGGACAGGATCTCAGCAGCCGCGCGATCTACGGCAACGTCGGTTACGCGGTCTCCGACCGGCTGCGCGTCTCCGGCGGTTTGCGCTACACGGAGGACGAGAAGGACGCCACGATCGACATCAACGACAGTCTGATCGACACCGGCGCGTCGCGCGACTGGGACGAACTGAGCTGGGAGGTCGCGGCCACCTGGGACCTGAACGAGCGTCTCAACCTCTACGGCACGATCCAGAACGGCTACCAGTCCGGACAGTTCCCGCCGCGTCCGTTTTGCCTGTTCGGATTCCTCGACTTCACGCAGCCGGGTAACGTGAGCCAGCCGAACTGCTTCGTCGCAAACGACAACGTAACGGCCATCAACTACGAAACAGGCTTGAAAGGACAGCCGCTCGACTACTTGCAGATGGCCGTGTCGGTTTTCTTCACCGACTATTCGGACCTGCCTTACCAGGTCAGCACGACGGCCGGCGCCGGTTTCGACACGCGCAACATCATCGTCGACCAGCAGTCCTTCGGCGTCGAGTGGGAAAGCACGCTGCTGGTCAACGACACCTTCACCGTGCACACGAGCCTGGGCTACATCGACGCGGATGTCGACGACCCCGAGGCCGTCGCGCCGCTCACGCCCGAGCTGACCTTCTCGCTGAGCCCGGAGTACAGCCTGCCAACGGCGGGTGGCGGCGAAGTGACGTTCCGCGCGGACTACTCGTTCCGCGACGACATGTACGGTGAGCCCACGGCCGACCCGGGGCGATTCACGCAGATCGACAGCCGCAGCCTGCTGAACGTGGACATAAGCTACCTGTCCGCCGACGGTGACTGGATGCTCGGTCTGTATGGCCGGAACGTCTTCGACGAGCGCTACGACAACGGCCGCTTGAACACGGTCGACTACGTGCTGGTGATGCTGAGCAACGACGCCAGCGAGTTCGGGTTGCGCTTTTCGAGGAATTTCGACTAACGGGGAGGAAAGGCTGGTCGCCCGCGGGGCGGGCTCCTACGGCAGTCTATCCAAAAAGCTGTGGGCGGCCGCGATTTCGTTGCAGCGGTCGAACTCTTCCCTCGTAAAGCCGTGCTCCCGCTGCAGCAGCTCGTATTCATGGCACAGGTCGATGCCGAACAGGCTCGGGTCGTCGGAGTTGATCGTCACCGGCACGCCGGCGTCCATCAGCCTCCGGATCGGATGCTCGCGCGTCGACGGCACGGAATTACAAAGCCAGTTGCTGGTCGGGCAAACCTCGAGCGCCACGTTCCTCTCCCTCACCAGGTCGAGGACGCCGGGGTCGCCCAGTATATGAATGCCGTGCCCGATGCGTTCGGCTCCCAGGATTTCGATCGCGTCGCGCACCTGTGACGGCGCACCCGGCCCCGGCTCCTCGCCGGCGTGGACGGTGAGATGCAGCCCGGCCTTCCGCGCCTTGTCGACCATCGGCGCATACACCTTGAGTTCGTGCGTGTCCCGGTCCGCAAAATCCAGCGCGACGAATGTCTCCGCGCAGTCGACGATGAAGTCCACTGTCTTTGCCGCATCCGCAACCGGCAAGGTTTTCTGCACGATCCCGATCAGGCCGACCGCGAGATCGAGTTCCGCAGAACGCCGAACGCCGCGCAGGATGGCGAGATGGATCTTTTCCCTGTCGAGATGCGGCTTGCCAAAAGCAATGAAGTCCGGCGCATACCGGAATTCGATGGCACGGATGCCCTGCGCTGCGGCATCTTCGCAAGCCTCGAACGCCATGCGTTCGATGACTTCCCCGGAGCACCAGATGCCCTGGATGTCGACGAAGCGAGCGAGCGCCACGGCGAGATTCGCGAGGGGGCGGGTGAGCAGCCACTGACGCTGAAAAATCTCCAGATCCTGAGGGATGTCGAGGCCCAGTGCCTTGCCGACCTCCATCACGGTCCGCGGACGAAAGCATGCCTCCAGGTGGCAATGCAGCTCGACTTTGGGAATTGCCTTGTAATCCACGACGGCATTTTGCCTGTGGCCGCTGGAATCCGCACACCGGTCGATTACGGAAAGTCGACGGTCGTGAGCTGCTGCTCGGTAATCGCCGCACTCTTACCCGCGGCAGGTTCGAACGTCCCGCCGTCGCACGTGAAGGCAACTTCGTAGTTACCGGCAAGGAGGAATCCTACCGTGTAGTCGTACACGGTGATCGCCGCGTCATTGGTATGCTCATTCACCATCGCCGTCGCTACCGGGTCTTCGGGATCGACGACATCGCCGGTATCGATCGCATTCGGGACAACGCCGTCATCGAAGACGTACACCGACGGCTCGCAGGTCTCGGCAGTCGCCAGTTCTGCCGCGACCTCGCCCGTCAAGGTGCCAACGTCGACATTGTTGACCAACCGGATGGTCGGACGGAGGGTTACATCCGGCAACGCGCCGGGCGGCGAGGTTATCGATTTCATGAGGTCGAATTCGGCCGTGAAGTCCGCGGAGCCATTGGCCGGCACGGTGAAGCCGCTCACGAGCTTCAGTCCCGTCGCCGCGCCGCTCGGGACATAGAGGTTGTAGACACTGCCATCGTTCATCACGATGTAAGATGCCTCGCCATCACAGGCGTCGCCGCCGGTATCGCCGGCTCCGCCATTACTGCCTGCGACCGCGTCCACGCCAAGGCGCATCCACTGGTAATTTCCCGCCGGTAGTTCTTCCCTGAACAGGATCGGTGCAGCGTTGTTGCCCTGAAAATCGAGAAGATTCACCTTCTCGGCGGGATCCAGCGAGACAACGAACGAAGCACCTGCACCCTTGAACTCGATCTCGTTGAAGGTAATGCAGACTTTCTCTGCCTCATGGATCGGTCCGTCGCTGATCCCGAGAGACAGGTACCCTGTCGCATCGTCCGATGATCCGGAACTGCCGCAACCAGCGAGCGGCAGAGACAGGGCCGTCATCAGGATGTAGACGGTTTGCATTCTTTTACGTTGCATTTCAGAACCTCGGCTATGAACGAACAATGTTGCGTAACGAACAATGAATGGCGGCATGACGCGGCCTTGTTGAATCAGCTTTTTCTTCGCTGCGATGTTCCGACGGTCATAGCGTGGCAAATCGGCCGGGAGACGTTTGTGACGGCATTCACAGTCCAGGCTGCCAGTGATGTCATCCGAATGTCGCATTCCGGCGACGCGCGCTCGAGAACAGCCGCCGATCGCGCGAACCCTCCCGGCTGAGGCGCTTTGTGAAACGCGACCGTTCAACTAGAATTTCACCTGTGCGGTAGCGGGCCCCACTCGTACGACATGACAAAAACCACCCTCACTTACGGACTCGCGCTCGCCGCGGGCGCTTTTGCGCTGCGCTGGCTGGAGTACCAGTACGTCGTGCGGACCTTCTCGACCGAGATCTACATCGTGCTCATCGCGGGGGCGTTCACGGTGCTCGGCGTGTGGCTGGGCCGCCGGCTCACCTCCCGCGAGGCGCCCCGAGCGTTCGTAAAGAACTCCCAGGCGCTTGGCTACCTGGGCGTCAGCGACCGGGAGTACGAAGTGCTGACGCTGCTCGCGGACGGCCTCAGCAACCGTGAAATAGCGGAACGCCTGTTCGTTTCCCCGAACACGGTGAAGACCCATCTTGCCCATCTCTACGAGAAGCTGGCTGTCTCCCGCCGCACGCAGGCAATCAGCAAGGCGAAGGAGCTGCGCCTGATCCGATAAAAGTTCATCCGGACGGCGTATCCTGACGAAATCATCCTTTCGGACGATTTCGAGCTGCCCCGCCGGCGATAAAGTAAGCCGACCTCAACAGGCACCCAGGGGGCCACCATGCAGCGCATCATTCTCACCTACGGCGTCATCGCCGGGTTCATCGTCATCGCAATCGCGATCCTCGGACTCATCCTTTCCGGTGGAGAGGAAGCGCACGCGCAGGTGTGGCTCGGTTATCTCATCATGCTGATCGCGCTCAGCCTGATCTTCCTGGGCATCAAGCGCTACCGCGACCAGCACCTCGGCGGCGTGATCCGCTTCGGCACGGCCACCCTGGTCGGGCTCGGCATTGCGGCGGTTGCCGGGGTCATCTACGTGGCTGTGTGGGAGGCATACCTTGCGATGACCGACTACGCGTTCATGGAACAGTACGCCCGGGGCGTGATCGAAGCGAAACAGGCGGAAGGCGTGACCGGCGATGAACTGCAGGCGGTGGTCGACAACATGGAGTCGATGAAACGGCAGTACGCCAACCCGCTGTTCCGCCTGCCGATGACCTTCCTCGAGATCTTCCCGGTGGGCCTGTTGATCACGCTGATCTCTGCGGCGGTGCTGCGGAATCGCAAAGCTCTGCCTGCTTAGTAGAACCGCTGTAGGAGCCTCGCGAACGGGCGGCGACCGCGGGCGACGACGAGCGGAATCGCAGTTGTCTGTCGCCCGCAGTCGCCGTCCGCAAGCCAATACCGGATCGAGTTCGCTGCGATTTCCTTCGGCGCGGGCTCCTACAGTCTGCTAACCGACGTTGGCGCTATCCCAGTCAGCCGCCCGGTTTGCGGAACTTCAGCGTCATGCGGTGGGATTCCCCGACGTCGTCCATCTCGGAGCGCAGCTCGGGGTCCTCGCCGCTGGTGCCGTAAGACGGCGGCAGGCGCCACACGACGTCGTTTTCGGTCGGCTGGTCCTTCGGGTTTTCGTTGACGTCGCTCTCGTCCAGCAGCTCGAATCCGGCCTCGGTCAGCCGGTCGATCACGAACTGTTTCTTGAGATAGCCGTTGTCGCCGCTGGCCCACGCGTCCGATGTGTCCGGCCGGGCCTCGTGCTGGACCACGCCGACGATACCGCCCGGTTTCAGGACCCGATTGGCCTCGTCTAGGGCGGTCGTCAGGAAGTCGCCCTCGTCCTCCACGCGAGCGAGGTTGTGCAGCGCGCGGATGAAGAGAACCGCATCAGCCTGTCCCTCCATTGCCTGCGGCATGGAGCCGAACTCGAACGCCTCGACGGCCGCCCCGTCGTCACCGCGCCACGCTTGCGCCTGCCCCGGCCAGTCCGCCGGCCATGTTTTCATGGAAGCGATGAATTCGTCTTCGGAGAAACCGAGCTTCGGCCACATCTCGAGGTCGTAATTGGCGCCGATCAGGCGGCCCTCCTCCCCAAGGTAAGGCACCAGCACCTGCGAGTACCAGCCGCCGCCGGGCAGCGCCTCGACGACCGTCATGCCGGGCTCGATGCCGAAGAACTCCAGTGTTTCCTTCGGATGGCGGTGTTCGTAACGGGCCTGCAACTCGTCCGGCCTTGACGCCAGTACATCGTCGAGGCGGCTCGATGCGTCCTCGGACGATTCCGCGCGGGGGTCAGAGCCGGTCGGTTGCGTCGCGGGTGCGTACTCCGCCGGCGCGACTGGTGTTTCAGTATCGTCGGGCGGCGCCTGATCGCAGCCTAGCAGCGCAAGCGTGAGGAACAAGCTCATTTTTCTCATAAACAGTCTCCTGTGCAGACGCCCATGGTACGCCATTTCCCGCCGCCGCTCAGGCGAGGAGTGGCCGGTTGAGCTGCGTTCGCCAGTTGGCGGGATCCGGGTCGGAGTCGGGCGTGACGACGTAGCACTCCCAGATATCGGACGTCCACTCGTGGCCGGACGACTTGACCCACTCATGGAACTTGCCCCAGGCCTCCGGCAGCCCCTCGTACGGCCCTTGATACACCGTCTGCGCCACCCGGGTGACGGGCCGCCTGCCCCCCTCGACCCGGCCCGTCGGCGAAATACGGGAGGAGACGGGAACGCCGAGCTCGAAATCGAAGCTCCCGGGGTCGTCCATCGACAGGTGATGCGCGAACACCGCGCCTGTCATCTCCACACCCTGCCCGGTGACCGTGGAAATCAGCTCCCCGACCGCCGGGCCAAAGACCTCGGGCATCTTGTTGCGCGGGATGGTGAGCCGTATGTAGGCGGTCGGCGTGGCGTCCAGCTCCGCGATCCTGGGTTCTTCAATCATCCATTGTCTCCTCGGTTGGGTGGGTGGCGCCCTTTATAGTCGCCTGAAGGCTCAGCAATTCGACAAGCTTGCAGAAATCTGCCGCGCGCCGTCATATGATTGGCATCATAAAAAAGGGGGACTGAATGCAATGGCTACCAAGCGTCAGGCGCGTTCGAACATCGCGAGAATCAAATCCGGTCTGGAGTTCCGCGGCGAGGTCAGCGGCGTTCGTCAGACTTACTACGTCTTCGAAGCGAAAGACTCCTTTTTCGTGATGTCGTTCGCCCGCCCGGATGCCAACAAGCCCGGGGCCGGGTATTTCAACATCGTGGAAAAGCCGGCGGTCGAGTATGTCCGGCAGCGCTTCGCCGGCGAGAAAAAGGTAACGGCGAAAGAGGTAGCCGCCCGCGCGCGCAGGACCAAACACGCCCCGACCAGCCTGGTTGCGCTGAATATCCTCTACGTCCTGGCCGCGCTGGGCGAGGCGGAAATCGTCGCAGAGGGCACCCACCGACAACTGGTCTTCTCGATCCGTTCATAGCGGCAGCAGCGTCCCGGCGGTGTCGCCCCGCAGTGGCGGGCTCCTACTCTTGTACAATCCAGTTCCTGATAGCGCAGGCCTCCTGTTGGCCATACCGCGCCATCATGCATAAAAGGGATAGTGAATGAACAAACGCCGATACCAATCTTCCC
>Ga0268386_10004088_pt1 | contig 10702 bp, 9 predicted proteins | sample RVTome_15_FD_200260 | JGI IMG/M metagenome (GOLD analysis project Ga0268386, IMG submission 200260) | Soil microbial communities from uranium-contaminated site in the Upper Colorado River Basin, Wyoming, United States - RVT150D86... ... | reverse complement strand
CCGCCCAGGTCGACGGAGGGCAGATCTCTCCACGTGTCCAGGTCGGGCGCATAGGCGGCGACCTCTTGCGATGAGATATCCCAAATGATCAGTTCCTGGCCGGTCCATACCGACCCTGCGCTCTCGTAGTTGTTAGGCGTTACCAGGCGAACGGGCGGGTCTGCGATCGATCGCCAGGAGTCCGTCGCCGGATCATAAGCAGCGCCATCCGGGACTCCCACGATCAGCATCTCGTCACCGGACCAGGCAGCCACATGAAATGCGCGAGGCGACAAGGGTGATTCGGCGATGTGACGCCAGGTGTTGGCGGTCGGGTCGAAGGCCGCTCCATCGGCAAGGGCCGGCCCGACATCGCCGGACTCGCCACCCCATACGATCACCTCCTCGCCGGTCCAGATCACGGAATGGCCACTCCGCGCCGTCAGCGGACCGACATCAATCGCTGTTGCCTCGCCGGGGATGGTCGTAGTTGGCTCGATGGTGGTGGTGGTTGCGGATGGGACGGCGGCGACGGGTGCGGTGGACGAAGCGACCGACTCCATGTCGCAGGCGACGATCAACACAAGAAATGCGGCCAGAGAACGGATTCCCACGTTCTAGCAACGTCATCGACGACGCGACAGTTCGATGTCGGCACGCAGTTGTCTCCTCTCATGACAAACGAACGTTCGTTTGGTACCATACTTCGATGATCCCCGAGGACCGCTTCGACGCCATCGTCGCCGCCGAGGACAAGGTCGAGCCGGCCGATTGGATGCCCGAGGACTATCGCAAGACCCTGATCCGCCAGATCGCCCAGCACGCCCACTCCGAGATCATCGGGATGCAGCCGGAGGGGAACTGGATCTCCCGGGCGCCGACCCTGCATCGCAAAGCCATCCTCATGGCCAAGGTCCAGGACGAGGCAGGGCATGGCCTCTATCTGTACTCGGCCGCGGAGACCCTGGGTGTCGATCGGGACCAGCTTCAGACCCTGCTCCATCAGGGAAAGCACAAGTACTCGTCGATCTTCAACTATCCCACTCTGAGCTGGGCCGACATCGGCACCATCGGCTGGCTGGTCGACGGGGCAGCGATCACCAACCAGGTGATGCTGACCCGCTGCTCCTATGGCCCGTACGCCAGAGCCATGGTGCGCATCTGCAAGGAGGAGTCCTTCCACCAGCGTCAGGGCTATGAGAGCCTGATCAGGCTCTGCTCCGGCTCACCCGAGCAGAAGGCCATGGCCCAGGACGCCCTCGACCGGTGGTGGTGGCCTTCTCTCATGATGTTCGGCCCCCACGACACCGACTCCACCCACACCGAGCAGTCGATGGAATGGAAGATCAAGCGGGTCGCCAACGACGATCTGCGCCAGCAATTCGTCGACATGACCGTTCCCCAGGCGGACTTTCTGGGCCTTCGTATCCCCGACTCCGAGTTGAGGTGGAACGAGGAACGCGGGCATTACGACTTCGGTGAGATCGACTGGGACGAGTTCTGGGCAGTGGTGAAAGGCAACGGGCCGATGAACCGCGACCGCATCGAGCACAAGGTCCACGCCTGGGACGAAGGCTCCTGGGTGAGAGAAGCCGCAATGGCTCACGCTGCCAAGCAGGAGGCGGCAACAACGTGACCTACGAAGTGCCTGTGGCGCCGGGTGAGAGCTCTGAGATCGAGGAGACTGCCGATCTGGCCATCGAGGCGTGGCCGATGTGGGAGGTCTTCGTCCGGGCCAGGCGTGGGATCTCACATGTCCACATCGGGAGTCTTCACGCCGCCGACGCCGAATCCGCCCTCCAGAACGCCCGCGACGTGTATACGCGACGGGGCGAGGGGGCCAGTCTCTGGGTGGTGCGCAGCAGCGAGATCCACACCTTCGAGCCCGACGACATCTCCGACTTCGTCGATGCCAACGAGAAGCCCTACCGGCTGGCAACGGCCTATGAGATCCCCGATGAAGTAGGTCACATGTGAGCGAGCCGGTCATCTCCACCGCCCCCCAGGGTGCACCTCCGTCCGACGTTTCGGACCCGGTTCTTTCCCTCGTCGCCCATGCCGATGACAACCTGATCCTGGCCGAGCGGCTCGGCGAGTGGATCTCACGGGCTCCCGAGCTCGAAGAGGACATCGCTATCGGGAACATCGCCCTGGATCATCTCGGCGTGGCCCGCGCCCTCTACACACACGCCGGGCAGCTCGAGGGCATGGGCCGTGGCGAGGACGACTTCGCCATGCGACGGCCGGAGCGAGGGTTCCTCAACGTCCTCCTGGTGGAGCAGCCCAATGGCGACTTCGCCCACACCATGGTGCGAGGCCTCTTCTTCGACGCCTATCAGGTCGAGCTCTGGGCCGATCTCTCCGGTTCGGGGGACGCGACGCTGTCCGGGATCGCCGGGCGTGCCCTGAAGGAGGCCCGCTATCACCTCCTCCACACGTCCTCATGGGTGATACGCCTCGGTGACGGCACCGACGAGTCACATCGTCGGGCCCAGAGAGCGGTCGACGTCATGTGGCGGTACACCGCCGAGATGTTCGAAGGTGCGGCTTCGGGATATCGCGACATCTGGGAGAAGGTCATCGGTGACGTCCTGGACGAAGCCCGACTGCAGATTCCCGACGATCCATATCAGCGAAGCGGGGGCCGGCGTGGCTTTCACTCCGAGCATCTCGGACCGCTCCTCGCCGAGATGCAATGGATGCAACGCAGTCATCCGGGGCTGACATGGTGACGACCACCCTCATGCTCGACCTCGAACTCGCCCGCGAGGTGGCATCGCAGGTTGTCGACCCCGAGATCCCGGTGCTCACCATCGCCGACCTGGGGATCCTGCGCGAGGTCCGCGCCGACGCACACCGGGTGGTGGCGATCATTACTCCCACTTATTCGGGCTGCCCGGCGATGCTTCAGATCGAAACAGATCTCCGCTCCGCCCTCGGTGCCGCCGGTTTCGACGATGTGGAGATAGCGATCATCCACGATCCGCCGTGGAGCACTGATTGGATCACGCCGGAAGGCCGGGAGAAGCTGGCCGGATTCGGGATTGCACCGCCCGGAGGAGAGATCGTCTGCCCGAGATGCCGATCAGGCTCACCCCGGGTCGTTTCCAGGTTCGGGTCCACCGCCTGTAAGGCGTTGATGGCCTGTGTCTCGTGTGGTGAGCCGTTCGATCATTTCAAGGAGTTCTGAGATGAGTGTCGACTTCCACCCCCTTCGGGTCCTCGAGGTCTCGCCACTCACCGAAGACTCGGTTGCGGTCACCTTCGACGTCCCGGATGAGCTCACGGAGATGTTTCGCCACATCCCGGGACAGCACGTGACCATGCGGGCGATGATCGATGGCGAGGACGTCCGGCGGTCGTACTCGATTTGCTCCAACGCGGTAGGAGGCAAGCTACGGGTAGGGATCAAGCGGCTGCCCGGTGGTGTCTTCTCGGCATGGGCCATCGAGCAGCTGCGAGCCGGTGACGTTCTCGAGGTGATGCCGCCTGTCGGCGAGTTCACTATCGATCCCGACCCCGCTCGGCCAGGCCATCGCGTCGCCATCGCCGCCGGCTCGGGGATCACCCCGGTGCTGTCCCTGATCGCCACCACCCTCGAGACGGAGGCGGGCTCGTCGTGGACGCTTCTCTACGGGAACAGGACAGCCAACAGCGTCATGTTCCTCGAGGAGCTGGAAGGGCTGAAGGACCGGTACCCGAGCCGTTTTCAGCTCTTTCACCTCCTCAGCCGGGAGGGCTCCGACCTCCCATTCCTCTCCGGCCGGATCGACGAGGGCAAGATCCGCATCGTCCACGAACGCCTGCTCGGCGGGCGGGACGTCGCGGGCTGGTACCTGTGCGGCCCGTACGACATGGTGATGATGGCCCGGCGCACCCTCGGTGATCTGGGAGTCGACGAGACGCTCATCCACGACGAGCTCTTCTTTGCCGGGCCCCTCGACCTCGACTCATTGCCTCCCGAGCCGCCGCCGGGAGAGGGCTCGGTCGATCTCACAGTGATCCTCGACGGGAGGGCGGTCGAGACGAGGATGATGCCGGCGACCTCGATCCTCGATGCAGCGCTTCGGGTCCGATCCGAGCTCCCCTTCTCTTGCAAGGGCGGGATGTGCGCATCGTGCAAGGGCCGGATCGAGGAGGGGGAGGTGCGGATGGACAAGAACTACGCCCTGGTCGACACCGAGCTGGAGGCCGGGTACGTGCTCACCTGCCAGTCGCACCCGGTCTCGGACAAAGTCGTCGTGCGTTACGACCACCGCTGATGGTCACCACCCGCAACAGTCGTGACGACGTGGTGGCCGCCGCCGGGAGGCTGTTCGCCGAGCGTGGATATCACGGCACCTCGATGCGCGACCTCGGTCGTGAGCTGGGCCTCCTCGGTTCGTCGCTATACGCCCATGTCGAGTCGAAACAGGATCTACTGGTCGAGGTAGTGGAAGAGGGGGCTCGTCTCTTTCAGGATTCGGCGGATGGGGCACTCGCCGCCGGCGGGACGAGCACCGCGAGGCTGCGTGGCTTGGTCGCCGGCCACATCGACGTGGTGCTCGACAACCCCGATGTGGTCCGCACCTTCCTCAACGAGGCGAGGATGCTGGACGAGGGGCATCGTGGCCGGGTCATCGCTGCCCGTGATGCCTACGAGGCGGCCTTCCGGTCCGTGATCGCCGAAGGGGTCGCCGACAGCTCGTTTCGCACTGACCTCGATCCCAAGTTGGCCGCCATCATTCTCCTTTCCGTGCTCAACGCGATCGAGCGCTGGTATCGGCCTGATGGGCCGCTGGATAGGCGAGGCCTCGCCGAGATGATCTTTCAGACCACGACAGCGGGTCTGGCCGCGACGTAGAAACCCTCTTCCCAAAAAGCCGAATCCGTGCAAGTCTCTCGGGGCCTTGTCTGTGGAGCGGCTCCGGGGCTGGTTGGGTTTGGCGGCGTCTGCGGCCATGTTTCTCGGTGTCTTGATGGTTCCGGCAACTACTGCCCAGGCGGACAGCTTCGACGACTCCTGTGGCGCCCCGACCATTGTCGACACCGGGAGCAACGCCACTCACAACCTGGCTGCCACCGATGTGCTCTTCGTCGACACCGGCACCTACACCGGCGCCATCAACAACTTCCCGTCGGGGGCAGTGATCTGTGTCGACGCCGGCGCTGTCTTCCAGCCGGCTGCGTTGAACGGTTCGGTGGCCGGGTCGATCTATGTCCGGGGAACGGCCACCTTCCCCGGCGGGGGGTTGTCCGGCGGGTTCCTCCTCGACAACTACGGGTCTGTCTCCTTCCCCAGCGGGCTCAACGCCAACGGGGCGATCACGATCAACAACTTCTCTGGGGCGATGCTGACGGCCAACTCCCCAAACTGGCAGGGGACGCTGACCAACTTGGGGACGGTGACATTCAGCAACACCTTCAACGAGAACTCGGGGACCATCGACAACCGCTCCCAGCTCACCATCGACGGCAACGCCAACCTGAACGGCGACTTGGTCAACAGCGGCCGGGTCGACATTCAGGGGGCCCTGACCGTCAACACGGGGGATGTCGACAACTCATGCACCCTGACCGTGAGTGGGGACGTGGCCCTCAACCCGGCGGGTCAGAGCAACAGCGGTCATTGGCTCATCGCGGGCGGGCTCATCATGAATGGCCCGGCAACGATGCAGCTGGACGGCGTGCTGACCATGGACACGCTCACGTTGGATGGTGATATCACCGGGTCCGGGGCGCTTCGCATCGAGAACAACTCACTACAGAACGGAGGGAGCGAGGTAACGGGCGCTCCGGAGATCAATATCTACGACGTCACCCGGATTCCTCCACCCGACTTCTTCGACACACAGGGCGGAACCGTGACAAACGCGGTGAGGGTTGAAATCGACGTGCCCGACCCCGATGTGCCCCCGGCCAGCTGTGCCCCGGAGCCACCCACTCCAGAGGCAGATGTGTCGGTGATCAAGAGTGGTCCGGCGACGACCTTCGTCGGGCAACCGGTGACCTACATCGTCACCGTGACCAACAACGGGCCCGACACCGCCGAGGGGGTGCTGCTCCACGAGGCTCACGACCCGAGCTTCACAGTGACGAATGTGACTGTTGGGGGGCACCTGGTCGGTCGCTCGGCCCTCTGGGTGGCGGGTGACCTCGTTGATGGCGAGTCGGTTGTGTTCGAGGTGACCGGGCACTTCGCCCTGACCGGGACATTTGCCGACATCGTGGGCGCATCGTCGGGCACCGGCGACCCTGACCCGTCCAACAACGAGGCCGAGCTCAGCACGACGGTGCAGAATCGCCCGCCGGACGTCGAGGACATGTCCGTCATCACCAACGCCTTCACGTCGGTGAGCGGGCAGATCGAGTGGAGTGACCCGGACGCCGGGCAGACCGTCACCTTTGGGGCCGACACCATCCAACTCCAGGCCCTCAGCCCGATCGAGCCCGATGGCAGCTTTACCTACACCCCATCAGGCACCTTCGCCGGTCGCGAGATCTTCTTGGCCTTGGGCTGCGACGACGGCGTGCCCGAGCTGTGTGAGGCGGCCGAGATCGAGGTCGTGGTCTACCCGGTGGCGGAGGACGACTCGGTGGCATTGGCAGCCGGCTCCGGCGTGACTATCGAGATCGCTGTCAATGACAGCGGCGGCACCGATCCGCCAACGATCCTCTCCGCCCCTTCCGGTGGGACCGCGGTCGTGGAAGGGAGCGGCTTTCTCTACACGTCCGATCCCGGCTTCGTGGGGACCGACAGCTTCATGTACCAGATCTGTGCCCCGGGTGAGCCAGATCTGTGCGACGGGGCAACTGTCACCATCGAGGTGCAGCAGGTGGCAACGACGACGACCACCGTCCCCGGCTCACCGAGCACCACCGTCGACCCGACGTCGAGCACCACCGCCGTCGAGGGAAACCTCCCCTTGACCGGCGCCGAGCTAGCGATACTCGCAACGCTCGGGCTGTCCGCAGCAGGTTTAGGTGGTGTCCTCGTCGTCTCGACCCGGGACTGGCGCCGGGGCCGACACCGCCACTGAGGATTCCTGCCTGAACCGAATGCAGCTGGTCACGTATCCGTGACGCCCTGCATTAGGTATGTGGTTTCAGCCCCCGTTGGATGAGGGGTCTTTGACCGTCCAGGTGCCCTGGCTGGTGATGAGACGGGCGAGGTCGCCCTCCCCGTTCTTCTCCTTGGCGGCGTCTATCTGGGCGTGCATTTGGCCCTCATAGGTGGGCCGGCTCACATCTCGGAAGATGCCGAGAGGGGTTGGCCCGTACGGCCCGTGGGAAAGCCGGCTCAGAGCGAAGGCGACCGCCGGGTCGGGCCGGGTGGGGTCGTGGACCAGGATTGCCTTGGGGTCGACGCTCGACGAGTCGACGATCGTGGCCTGGCCATCTCTCATCACCACGGCCTTGGCTCCACCGTCGAACACGATCGGCTTGCCCGCCTCGAGATCGATCCGGTTGTGAACCCGCTCCTCCTTGCCGGTGAGCTGGATGAAGGCCTTGTCGTTGAAGACGTTGCAGTTCTGGTAGATCTCGATGAAGGCTGAGCCTTCGTGCTCGTATGCGGCCTGGAGCAGCGCCTGAGTGTGATTGCGGTCCATGTCGAGGGTGCGGGCCACGAAGGTCGCCTCGGCGCCGAGGGCCAGTGACACCGGGTTGAACGGGTAATCGATGGACCCGTACGGCGAGGACTTGGTGGTCTTGCCGGCCTCCGACGTCGGTGAGTACTGCCCCTTGGTCAACCCATATATCTGGTTGTTGAAGAGCAGGATCTTCATGTCGACGTTGCGGCGGAGGGCATGGATCAGGTGGTTGCCGCCGATGGAGAGGGCATCACCGTCACCGGTGATGACCCAAACCGAGAGGTCGGGCCGGGTGGAGACGATCCCCGATGCGATGGCCGGGGCACGTCCATGGATGGAGTGCATCCCGAAGGTGTTCACGTAATAGGGGAATCGTGCGGCACACCCGATGCCCGAAACGAAGACGAACTCTTCCCGAGGCCGGCCGAGTCCGGCGAGGAACTGCTGGACCGAGGCGAGGATGGTGTAGTCGCCGCACCCAGGGCACCAGCGGACTTCCTGGTCGGTCTGGAAGTCGGCACGCGTGTAGGAGGGGGCGGTCACTTGGTCATCTCCTCGATCTTCTCTGTTATTTCCGAGATCTTGAACGGCTCACCGGCGACCTTGTTCAGTCCCTTGGCATCGACCAGGAACTCGGCCCTGACCACCTTGCGCAATTGGCCTGTGTTCAGCTCCGGGATCAGGATCTTGTCGTAACGGTGGAGGATCTCCCCGAGGTTCTGCGGCATCGGGTTCAGATGGCGCAGGTGGAGCGTCGCCACCTTGCCGCCCTCCAGCCGCACCCTCCGAGCGGCGGCGCGGATGGAGCCGAAGGTCGACCCCCACCCCAGCACGAGGATCTCGGCATCCTCGTCGCCCGCCACCTCGAGGTCGGGGATGTCATTGACGATGTTGGCGACCTTCCACGCCCTCGAGTCGGTCATGAGCTGGTGATTGGCCGGGTCGTACGACACGTTCCCGGTGATCGCCTCCTTCTCCAGACCGCCGATGCGGTGCTCCAGCCCGGCGGTGCCGGGCACGGCCCAGGGGCGGGCGAAGGTGTCGATGTCGCGCATGTAGGGGAGGAACGTGCCGTTTGGCCCGTTGGCGTGCTTGGCGAACTCGACGTCGATCGGGGCCAGCGCTTCAACGTCGGGCAGCATCCACGGCTCTGATCCGCTGGCCACCTGGTTGTCGCTCAGGAGCAGGACCGGGGTCATGTACTTGATCGCGATTCGCGCCGCCTCGATAGTCAGCTCAAATGCATCGGATGGTGAGGCAATGGCCAACACCGGGATCGGGGACTCGCCATGTCGACCGTAGAGGGAGAACAACAGGTCGGACTGCTCCGGCTTGGTGGGCAGACCGGTCGACGGGCCGCCACGCTGAACGTTGATGACGATGAGAGGCAGCTCCATCATGAAGGCCAGGGAGATGGCTTCGCTCTTCAGCGCGATGCCGGGGCCCGACGAGCCGGTTACCGCCAGGCTCCCGGCGAAGGCGGCGCCGATTGCGCTTCCGACGCCGGCGATCTCGTCCTCGGCCTGAAAGGTGCGCACTCCGAAGTTCTTGTGCCGGGCCAGCTCGTGGAGGATGTCCGAGGCCGGTGTGATCGGGTAAGTCCCGTAGAAGAGAGGGAGGCCGGACAGCTTGGAGGCGGCGATCAATCCCCACGCCAGCGCGGTGTTGCCGTTGACGTTGGTGTAGGTGCCGGGGGGAAGGGCGGCAGGCTTGACTTCGAAGGTGATCTTCGTGGCTTCGGTGGCCTCACCGAAGGTGTACCCGGCCTGGAAGGCGGCGACGTTGGCCGCAGCCACTTCGGGGGTGCGTGCGAACTTCTTCTGGGCCCAATCAATCGTCGGCTGCGTGGGGCGGTGAAACAGCCAGGCGAGCAGACCGAGGGCGAAGAAGTTCTTGGAGCGAAGCACGCTTCGCCCGGACACACCGGTGTCCTTGACGGCTTCCTTGGTCAGCTCGTCCATGGGGACCACGATCACCCGGTACCCGTCGAGGGTCCCATCCTCGAGAGGGTCGCTCTCGAACCCGGCCTTGGCCAGATTGCGCTCGTCGAATGCGTCGCTGTTCAACACCAGGGTCCCGCCTTGGCGGAGGTCCTTGAGGTTCTTCTTCAGTGCTGCCGGGTTCATCGCCACCAGGCAATCGGGCGAGTCACCTGCGGTGAGGATGTCGAAGTCGGCGATCTGGACCTGGAAGCTCGATACTCCGGGGAGCGTCCCTGCCGGTGCCCGGATCTCAGCCGGGAAAGATGGGAGGGTCGCCAGGTCGTTCCCGAACAGGGCACTGGCGTCGGTGAACCTGGATCCGGCTACCTGCATCCCATCGCCGGAGTCTCCGGCGAATCGGATCACTACTTTGTCGAGGGTCTCGGTGTTGGTCTTTGTTGAGGGTTCAGCTGTGGCGATCTCGTCGGCCACTTGGGTCACATCCTTGGGTTGTCATCAGCACGCGTCTCCCCAGGGCCCTTGAATCGAGGTTCTGGTGAGAAGACCGCATCCCGGTTGCCGCGTGATCTCAGTTTATCGGCGTCATGCGTTACCCGAAGCCATTGGGGCCGGGACGAATCCGACCAGGCCGGACTGCTCCAAAGTTCTACCGAAATCGAGGAGGGCTGTCTCTGAGCCGAGCGGCCCAATGGCCTGGAGCGACACGGGTGGGGCACCGGTGCCGGCAAGCGGGAGAGCCACGGCCGGGTGCAAGGCGTGATTGACCAAAGCCGAGAACCAGGAGAGCACTGCCCGGTAGTGCCGGTCACCGATCATGTCTTCGCCGATGACCTTGCGCATGACCGGGGTAGTGGGGGTGATGATCAGATCGACGCCGTCGAACGCATCGGCGAACCGACTGCGGATCATCATTTGCCACTTCTTGCCTGCCTCGATCCGGTCCGGGTCGGTGTCGAGACAGTCGTCCACCCTCCTTGCCACGTCGGCGCCATAGGGGCGGCCATCTCGACGGTATCGGCGGTGCACCTCGGCGACTTCGCCGGCGATGGCGTCGATCAGCTCGGGTGCCGGGATCACGCCGGGCATCTCGATCGCCGTCACATGGTGACCGAGGGCCTCGAGCTTCCTCACCGTCTCCTCGAATGCCTCCCCGACTTCGTCGTCCATCGGAGCCGCCCCCACCCAGGGCTCGGGCACTCCGAGACGGAT
>Ga0268386_10004087_pt1 | contig 10707 bp, 13 predicted proteins | sample RVTome_15_FD_200260 | JGI IMG/M metagenome (GOLD analysis project Ga0268386, IMG submission 200260) | Soil microbial communities from uranium-contaminated site in the Upper Colorado River Basin, Wyoming, United States - RVT150D86... ... | reverse complement strand
CGGCGTCGTTGCGCAGGAATCGCGCGCGATGAGCTCCGGCGGCACGAATCCCATCGCCGAGATTCGCGCGCTCTATTTCAGCGCGACCCCGGCCACGATCCTGTGCGATTTCGACCGCGCCATCGACTTGCTCAAGTCCATCACCGATCCGGCCGAGCGGCAGCGCGCGTCGGTGTACATGGAAGGGCTGGCGGAATTGCGCAAGGAGTTCAAGCCGAAGGGGCCTCGACACCGGCGGCGTCCCTGAGCCTACCCGATTTTCTTCACCACCAGCTTCCGGGCAGCCAGGCGTACTGCCTCGGGGATGTTGCGATCGGTGGACAGCATCTTCGTGTCGCGTTCGTTGATCCGGTGCAGCAGCTGCATCGAGATGGCCGGCGGCGTCTTGGGGTTTCGCGCGAGGCCCAGGACGACACCATAGTTCTTGAGCCAGCCGCGGTTGCTGGCGATCACGCGCAGGACATCCTCGCCGACATTGGCCATCTTGGCGAACGCCTCGACCTCGGATTCGCTCAGCTTGGGGCTGCTGAGGACCGCCGAGGCCACGAGCCTGTTCGAATCACGGATCAACTGGGCGCGCTGCTCGCGCGTGCCCTTCATCGCCAGCTTGATGCGGTCCATGATCGGCAGCGACGACAGGATCCGCGGCTCGTCGTCCTTGTCGCCGGTGTCAGGCACATCGGGCAGCCTCGAGAGCGTATCGATGAGCGGCTCCGACGTGTCTTCGGCCGCGACGTCGGCGGCCGCAATGCCGCGCCCGGCGAAGAACTCGCGCAGCTCCGTCGACACTTCGGGCCGGGCGAGAAACGCCGCCACCGCCTTCACCGGCAGGTTCTCGAGCGTCGCGCTCGCCTGCGCCGCGACGAGCGGGTCGGAATCGCTGGCGAGAAGCGCCAGGAGCGCCAGCTGTTCGTGCGCGCGCGGCGCCAACGCGCCGCCCGCGGCGAGCAGCCGGACGTCGCGGGCCACTTCGCCCCGCCGAAACAAATCAATGAGTGGCGATCGGTATCCGGGATCCATACGGGCTCCAGGCCCTCCGCTCACTTTGGTTGGCGGAACGGAACCTCTCACAACGCGCGGCCTGATGGTTCGTGTTCAGCGGGACTATCCTCGATGGCGACGTACTCTTACCTCAGCCCGGAGCTCACTCGAGTTCGTGGATCCGCGCCGCCTCGTTGCGCAGGCCTTTCAGGCCTGCCTGCTGCGGCGCGGGGCAGCCCTGAAGGGCTGCGCTACGTCTCAATCCAAATGTGCTCTGGTCTAACCCCATGGCTCACCATGGCTCACCATGGCTCGCTTGAGCTGGTGAGCCGAACGAGCCGACCGCACGACACGACGAACAGGATGACACGATGAGCACGACGAACACCCAGGAAGACATGGCCATCGTGCCCATCGTGATTTCACGTCGTGCCGTGCATCACGTGAGCGTCGGACTAAGCCTCCGGCGAGACAGCCTCAAACGCACGCCGCACGGCGGCGACGCTCGCCGCGATCGTCTGGTCCGCATCGTCACCGCCGTCCTGTTCTGTCGTCACGAACATGCCGATCGCGGCAATCCCCGCGGCTCCGGCGGCAGCAATCTCGTGCGCCCGGGCAGGAGCGACGCCTCCGATCGCGAGCACCGGGAGCCGCACAGCATGACAGACGCGCCGGAGCGCCCCGGGACCAGACGACGGGTGACCCGCAGGCTTGCCTGCCGACGGGTACACGGTTCCGAAAATCAGATAGTCAGGACCGCCCGTCTGTTCGGCGGCCCGGGCTTCAACAACACGGTGTACGGAACGACCGATGACGAAGCCTGACGGCACGATCTCCCTTACGCGCGCCGCGGACGGCGAGCTCGCGGGCAGGTGGACGCCGCCGGCCGCAGCTGCCAGGGCAACGTCGATCCGGCCGTTCACCAGCAGGATCGCGCGCGAGCCGGCGCAAGCCGTTCCGATGCGGCGAACCAGTGCGAGCAGGGTCCGATCGTCCAGACCGCGCTCGCGGACCTGGATCAGATCCACGCCAGCGCGTGCTGCTCGCCCAACATCCTCGATGAGCCGCTCGATCCTGTCCTGATCCGTCCGCGCGCGGTATCGCCGGCGATCCGTGACCATCGAGACGACGGGCCGCCGCGGAGGCCACATTCGAGGCCGTCACAGCTCCGCGTTCGGCGCGGGCGGCTGGTCCTCCTCGCGGTGCCGCGCGACGATCGCGGTGGCCAGCTCCGCCACGCCCGCGAGCGCCGTGATGCCGCCGACGCCCGAGACGGCGCCTCTGACGAACGGGCTGGCCAGGAAGTCCTGCACGGATGGGTGTCCGTCGAAGAAGACGTTGATGTTCCAGAAGTTGGTCCACGGCGCGACCACGAGAATCAGGCCGGCTTCGAGAAAGTATGCGGCGAACAGGAGACGCGTGAAGAACGAGATATCAGCCTCCCGTCTGCGCGCGTGCCAGTCGATCGATTCTCGAGGGAACGTCGCGATAATCGCCGGCATCCGCCTGGAGTTCCAGGAGGACTGCCAGCGCGCGCGCGGTCTCTCCGGCTTCGTCGAGTGCCACCCCGAAATCGTACATCAGCGCCCGGCCTTCGTCGGCGCTGGGCGCCGGCGCCTCCGCGGCACGCTCGAGCCATTCGAGAGCCTGCGGGATCTCACCGCGCTTCAGCAGGAGCCGGCCAAGGGTCGAGCCAGCCTCGAACCTCAGTCGGGGCGACCGTGCCGCAACCGACAGTGAACCGATCGCCTCGTCCGCCATGCCCATTTCCAGGTACGTGCGGGCAAGCGTCATGTGCTGCGCCGAGTAGTCGGCGCTGGTTTCCGCGCCGGCCCGAAGTTCCCCGAACGCGGTCTCCAGGGATCGGTCGTCCCCCGAATGCCTCGAAGCCAGCGGCCCGTTTTCGACGGGCCCCTTGTCCAGGCTCCCGAGTGCGCCCGTCAAATCGATCTCCTCTGCGGAGACCACGGTCGGCAGCGCACCGGGCACGACGGATCCAGACGACGTCGGTGGTTCGGCAGACGCTGAATGGGCAGGATCGCGTGTTTCTTCCGCACCCGCGTCGATCGACGGCCGAACGGGACTCTCGGGCGGCGCCATGAACGGGTCGGTCGCCACGAACGGGATCTGACCGCCGAGTCGATCCGCGATCTCCGCATCGGGATCGGACACACGCAGGAGAACCAGCGCGCGGCGGAAGCGCTCGATGTGCGACGGCTCCCAGGGCTCCTGCGCCACGAGATCTTCGGCAATGACTCTCGCCTCGGCTGCCTGCCCGGCCGCGAGATATGCGTCGGTCAGCTGCGCCTGCGCCGCGTACATGTCGGACTCGAATCCGCCGTCCACGCAGACCTCGACGAGCTTGAGGAGCGATCCGATGTGCGCGGGCACGCGGCGCACGAAGTCCTGCAGGGTCGTCGCCGCCTCCCGGAAGTCGGAGGCACCGAGCGCGGCGTCGACCACGGCATCGATGCAGGCGAACGCGGCAGCCGGATGGTCCGGGGCAGCCGCCCGGGCGGACTCGACCAGCTCGTGCCTGAGCGGGTAGTTCGCGGTCAGGATGTCGGGAATCAGCTCGCGCACGGCGTCGGCATCGCCGGCACGCAGATGCACCCCCGCCAGCGCCACCAGGAGCTGCGGATCGGTGCCGGCGGTCTCCCGATCGAGAAAATGTCTGGCGCGATCGTCGTCGCCGGCCTGCAGGGCCGCCCGCGCCAGGAGGCCGCGCGCGCCCGCGTCGCCCGGGTGCAACCGGACGAACTCCCGAAGCGCGTCGAGCGCTTCGTGCATCCGCCCCTTCTCCTCCAGGTCGGCGTGGATCGACCGGTACAGGTCCGCGGCCTCATCCGTCCTTCCCATCGACTCGAGCGTGCGCGCGGCCGTGAGGCGTGCCTCGATGTCGGAGGGGTCCAGGGTTCCGAGCCGCACGACGATCTCGGCTTCGCCGCGCCGATCGGATCGTGCCCGGCGTCGCGCCGCGATGGCGTTCAATCGCGACTTCGCGTCCGCGATGAGCCCCTGCAGCGCCGAGAGCTCCGCCAGCTGCAGCTGCGCCGCTTCGTCGTCACGATCGATCTTGAGGATCTTCTTGTAGAGCGCGGCGGCCTTCGGATAGAAGCCGTCGCGCATGGAGTGCTCGGCGATGCGCGAGTACTGTGCAAGGGCCTCGTCGGTCCGGCCGGCCCGTGCGTACAGATCGCCGAGGACGTTCGCAGTATTCCAGTCGCGCGGCTGATCCTCCACGACCCGCTCGTACTCGCCGATGGCGGCATCCAGACGGCCCTGACGGAGCAGTTTCTCCGCTTTCTTCAGTGAGATTTCGCGGTCGAAGGCCAACGGGCTTCTCCAGGCAACGGAGACGCCGGGGAGCGGCGTAGGGGATCAGTCGAGTCTGTCGAACAGTGACGGCGGACGGAACGAGCGCCGGTGCACATCGGAGTAGCCGTATTGGGAGACCGCCGACAGGTGTTCTTTTGTGGCATACCCTTTGTGCCGATCGAAGCCATACCTCGGGTCCTTCGCGTGCAGTTCCAGCATCAGCCGGTCGCGGGTGACCTTGGCCACGATTGACGCCGCGGCGATCGCGGTGCACCGGCTGTCGCCGTGCACGACCGGCCGCTGCGGAACCAGCAGGCCCGGGATGCGGAACGCGTCGACCAGCACGAAGTCGGCGCACGGCGCGAGCTGCTGCACGGCCTGCTGCATCGCGCGCAACGACGCCTGGTGGATGTTGATCCGATCGATCTCCTGGCAGTCGATGGCGGCCACGCTCCACGCGACCGCCGTTCTCGTGATGCGCTCGTACAACCGCACGCGCTCGAGCGCGGTCACCGTCTTCGAATCGCAGACCCGCGCAACATACTTATCGGGCGTCAGCACGACGGCTGCAGCCACGACAGGACCCGCCAGACATCCCCGGCCGACCTCGTCGACGCCAGCGACGTAGTTGAACCCCATGCGGCGGATGGAGTTCTCGAGTGTTCTGAAGGCCCTGACCTTGACCATCTGGATGGGCGGTTCGCGACCGGTCCCACGTCCATGGGCGGTTCTCGAACCGCCCTACACGGGTTTCTTCTGTTCTTTCATCCGGGCCGCCTTGCCCTTCAGGTTCCGCAGGAAGTACAGCTTGGCCCGGCGGACCCGCGCCGAGCGTACCACGTCGATCTTGTCGATGATCGGCGAGTGGAGCGGAAAAATACGTTCCACGCCCTGGCCGAACGACACCTTGCGCACGGTGAACGTCGCGCGCGCGCCGCCGCGATGCATGCCGATCACCATGCCCTCGAACACCTGGATCCGTTCCTTCTCACCTTCGCGAACCTTCACGTGAACCCGCACGGTGTCCCCCGGCTTGATCGCCGGGCGCTCGGACAACTGTGCGCGCTCGACGGTTTCTACGGCATTCATCACGACGCTCCCTTCTCTCGTAACTCCAGCAATTCCTGCAGCAGCGCCCGGTCCTCTCCGTCGAGCGTGGCGCCTTCGAGCAACTCCGGCCGCTCCTCCAGCGTGCGCGCCAGGGCTTCACGCCGGCGCCACCGATCGATCGCGGCATGGTGCCCCGACAGGAGCACCGCAGGCACGTCGAGCCCTCTGAATTCGGCCGGTCGCGTGTACTGCGGGAAGTCGAGCAGGCCCCGCGCAAACGTGTCGCGCGCGACCGACTCTTCATCTCCGACGACGCCGGGGATCAGACGCGCCACCGCATCGATGATCACGAGCGCCGGAAGCTCGCCCCCCGAGAGGACGTAGTCGCCGATCGACAGAGCCTCGGTCGCCAGGTGACGGCGGACTCTGGCATCCACTCCTTCGTACCGGCCGCACAGCAGCACCAGATGGTCGAGCGACGCCAGACGTCCGGCTTCGCGATGCGTGAACACGCGCCCGTCCGGCGACGTCAGAATCACGGCTCCCGGCGCGCCACGTTCCTGCCGGATCGCCTCCACCGCCCGGAACAACGGCTCGGGCTTCATCACCATGCCCGGTCCGCCCCCGAATGGCACATCGTCCACCGAGCGGTGCCGATCCGTCGTGTGATCCCGCAGGTCGTGCACGCGGACGTCGAGCGCCCCGCGCCCGATGGCCCGCCCCACGACACCTTCGGCGAGCGGCGCCTCGACCATCTTCGGGAAGATGGTCACCACGTCGATCTTCATGACTGCTGGCGATTGACGCTCAGGACCCTGCCGTTCGCCGCGTTTCGTTCAGTTCGAGGAGCCCCTCGGGCGGATTCACGACGATGCTGTGCGCCGCCGGATCCACGCGCTCGCAGATGCCCGCCACGAGTGGAATCAGCACTTCGCCCTGCGTCCCATCCACGACCAGATGACTTCGGTCCATGGGGCCGTCCACGGCCCTCACGCGCCCGATCCGCCGGCCCTGCACGTCGCGAACCTCGCAGCCGACGAGATCGTGCCTGTAATAGGTTCCCTCGGGCAGCGGTTCGAGCGTAGACGCCTGCACGTAGAGATCCGAACCGGCCAGCGCCTCTGCGTCGTTCATGGTCTCCACGCTCTCGAGCGAGATGACCGGCCGCCCCTGGTGAAACCGGACCGCTGTAATCGTCCTCGGCGAGGGCTCTGCCCCGCCGCCGACCATCACCACCGCTCCGACCCTGAATCGCTGCTCAGCGAAATCCGACTCGGGGTTGACGATCACCTGCCCGCGGTTGCCGTGCGCCCGCGCCACGCGCCCGACCAGGAGCAGATCGTCATGCGTCATCCCTGAACTCGAGGGTCGCCTTCGCGCCTTCCAGTTCCGCGGTCGCGCTCACCAGGGTGCGAATGGCCGCCGCGGTACGGCCCTGCCGGCCGATGACGCGTCCGAGATCCCCGGGCGCCATGAACAGCTCGACCAGCGTCTGCCCTTTGTGCGCGCGCTCCGTGACCCGCACGGCCTCCGGCCGATCGGCCAGCATCCGCGCCACGACTTCGACGACGTCGCGCGCGCGGCTCACGAGACGGGCTGTTCGGCCTCGGGCGCCGGTGCCGGCATCCGCGCCACCAGCGTCCGTACCGTATCCGACGGACGGGCGCCGGACTTGATCCAGTGCTCGAGCCGCTCGCGGTCGATGTCGAGCGACTCCGGCTTCGTCCTGGGGTTGTAGTGCCCCAGCACCTCGACGAAGCTGCTGTCGCGCGCCGTCCGTGAGTCCGTGACGACGACACGGAAGAACGGCCGCTTCTTCGAACCCATCCGCCTCAGACGAATTGCTAACATCAGTATCCAGCTCCCAGCTTCCAGCTTCCAGCTTCCAGTTCTCAGCTTCCAGTCCCCAGCTTCCAGCGTGCGGCTGAACAGCTCCGCGTCTCTGCTGGAAGCCGGAAGCTGGAAACTGGAAGCTGTCTTCTTATCTCATCAACGACTTCATCATCCCGAGTCCGCCGCGCTTCTTGCCGATACCCGCCATGCCACCGAGCTGTTTGAGCATCTTCTGCATCTGCACGAACTGCTTGAGCAGCCGGTTGACCTCTTCGACCGACGTGCCGCTGCCCTTCGCGATGCGCTTGCGGCGGCTGCCGTTGATCATCGCGTGGTTGCGACGCTCTTTCGCGGTCATCGAGTTGATGATGGCTTCGACACGCGCGAGTTGCTTGTCGTCCACTGCCTCCCGGTTCTCGGCCAGTTGCTTCAGATTGCCCATGCCGGGCAGCATGCCGAGAATCTGCTCGAGCGGGCCCATCTTCTTGATGGTGCGGAGCTGATCCCGGAAATCCTCGAGCGTGAAAGCGTTCGTCCGGATCTTGCGCTCGAGCTTCTCCGCGTCCTCGACCGACACGGCCGCTTCGGCCTTCTCGATCAGCGACAGCACGTCGCCCATGCCGAGCACGCGCGAGACCACCCGATCGGGATGGAAGGGCTCCAGATCCTGCAGGCGCTCGCCGCTGCCCACGAACGCGATGGGCACGCCAACGACACCGACGACCGAGAGCGCCGCGCCGCCGCGCGCATCGCCGTCCATCTTGGTCAGCACGACCCCGCTGACGCCCACGCGGCGATTGAACTCGCCGGCGCTCTTGATGGCATCCTGGCCCGTCATTGCGTCGGCGACGTACAGGAGATCCGTCGGCTGCGTGGCCGCCTTGATCCCCTGCAGCTCGTCCATCAGCTCGTCGTCGATGTGGAGGCGGCCGGCCGTGTCCACGATCACTACGTCGAACCCGCTGTTCTTCGCTTCCGTGATCGCTCCGGCGGCGCGGCGAACCGGATCTCGCTCGCCGGCCGGATCGTGCACGCGCACGCCTGCCTGCTTCCCTACCACCGCCAGCTGCTCGATGGCGGCGGGACGGCGGACGTCGGTCGAGACCAGAAGCGGGTGGCGCCCCTGTTTGGCCAGCCATCGCCCCAGCTTGCCGGAGGTAGTGGTCTTGCCCGAACCCTGGAGCCCGAGCAGAAGAATGACGCGCGGAGAGGCCTGCGAGGGCGGGAGGCCTCCCGCGGTGTCGCCGAAGAGGGCGAGCATCTCGTCGCGCACAATCCTGACGACCTGCTGCGCCGGCGTCAGGCTCTTGAGGACCTCCTGATCGACGGACCGGTCGCGGACACGATCGATGAAGGCCTTGACGACCTTGAAGTTGACGTCGGCCTCGAGCAGCGCCAGGCGGATCTCGCGGAGGGCAGCCTCGACGGTCTGCTCGGTGAGGCGGGCTTCCCCTCGCAGAGACCGGAAGACGTCCTGGAGGCGCGTGCTGAGTGAATCGAACATGGATGCGTCGGTCGGCTGGAGCGTGCCGGGGCCTGTAACCAGCTCAGGTGCAAACCCTTATCGTAACAGAGGTTTGCGGGGCCCGCAACTGCGGATCGGCCAGCGGGGCCTGTTCAGACCAGCGAGAGCTTGTGACCGAGTTTCTCCTTCTTGGTCAGCAGATAGCGGCGCGTGTGCTCCGATGCCGGAATCTCCAGCGGCAGCCACTCCGCCACCGACAGGCTGTACCCCTCGATACCGACCAGCTTGCGAGGATTGTTCGAGAGCAACCGCATGGAGTGCACGCCGAGATCCCGCAGAATCTGCACGCCGATTCCGTAGTCGCGCTGGTCGGCTTTGAAACCCAGCCGCTCGTTCGCTTCGACCGTGTCGAACCCCTGGTCCTGCAACTCGTACGCGCGGATCTTGTTGGCCAGACCGATGCCGCGTCCTTCCTGATTGAGGTAGAGGAGCACGCCCCGCCCTTCCTGGGCGATCCGGGTGAGCGCCGCATCGAGCTGGGGCCCGCAGTCGCACCGCGCGGAATGGAACACGTCGCCCGTCAGGCATCGCGAGTGCACGCGCACGAGGACCTGCTCGCCGTCGCCAATCTCCCCCTTGACCATCGCCACGTGCGTCTCGCGATCGATGAGGCTTTCGTAGGCAATGACGGTGAAGTCGCCGTGCTCGGTTGGCAGGGCCGCGGACGCCACACGGCGCACCAGCGCCTCCGTCCGCATCCGGTACTGAATGAGGTCCGCGATCGTGATCATCAGCAGCTTGTGCCGCCTCGCGAACCGCGTCAGCTCCGGCACGCGCGCCATCGTCCCGTCGTCGTTCATGATTTCGCAGATGACGCCGGCGGGATACAAGCCGGCGATCCGCGCCAGGTCCACCGCCGCTTCGGTCTGGCCGGCGCGAACCAGCACGCCGCCGTTGCGTGCCTTCAGCGGGAACATGTGCCCCGGACGCGCCAGGTCCGACGGCCGGGTGGCGGGATCGATCGCGGCCAGGACAGTGGCTGCGCGATCGCTTGCCGAGATGCCGGTGCTCGTCACCCCTTTCGCCTCGATCGAGACGCAGAAGGCCGTGTCGAAGCGCGCCGTGTTCTCGGCGACCATCTGGGGCAGGTCGAGCTCGCCGAGGCGATCTTCGGTCATCGGCATGCAGATCAGGCCGCGCCCGTGCTTCGCCATGAAATTGATGGCGGCCGGCGTGATCCTGTCCGCTGCGATCGTCAGATCGCCCTCGTTCTCCCGATCTTCGTCGTCGACGACGATGATCATTTCGCCCTTCCGGATCGCAGCAATCGCGTCGTCGATCGGCGCGAAAGGCGATTTCTTCCTCGTCCGCCCGGTGGCCATCGTAATCCTCTGTTCCGTTCTGCTGGCCTTCAGCGCTCGACGCTACCGAGTTCCAGCGCCCGTACCACGTATTTGCCCAGGATGTCGCACTCGAGGTTCACGGAATCCTGCGCGTGTGCGGCGTGCAGCGCCGTCTGCCGGAAGGTGAACGGGACGATCTGCGCGTCGAACTGGCGCTCGCCCAGGCCGGCCACGGTCAGGCTGATGCCGTCGACGGCAATAGCGCCTTTCCGAACGAGGTATGGCGCGAGCATGGGGGGATAACGCACGGTCAGCCAGTACGAGTCCCCGTCCTGCCGCAGCGCTTCAATCGTGCCGGTTGCGTCCACATGTCCCTGGACGAAGTGCCCGCCGATGCGGGCGTCAGCCCGCATCGGCCGCTCCAGGTTCACCAGAGTGCCCGGTTTGAGCGAACCCAGCGTGCTCACCCGGATTGTCTCGGGAGACACGTCGGCACTTATCCCCTCCGTGTCGGCCGAAACGACCGTCAGACACACGCCATTGACGGCCAGGCTGTCGCCCGGAGCAAGCTCCCTGGCGATCGTCGTGCCGATCTGCACGCGCTGTCCCGCCGGCGTGCGGGCGACGTCCTCGACGGTCCCGACCGATTCAATCAACCCCGTGAACATAACCCTCTATGAGCACGTCGTCTCCGAACATGCGAACCGTTGAATCGGC
>Ga0268386_10004085_pt1 | contig 10710 bp, 11 predicted proteins | sample RVTome_15_FD_200260 | JGI IMG/M metagenome (GOLD analysis project Ga0268386, IMG submission 200260) | Soil microbial communities from uranium-contaminated site in the Upper Colorado River Basin, Wyoming, United States - RVT150D86... ... | reverse complement strand
CCGACGCACCACGGTGATACGTACGACTTGGCCATTCGATATGGAGCATCGGATACGCTGTACTGCTACGAAATAGCGCTATAGCAATGCAGGAAGGTGGACGCGACCCCTCCTGCGAGCCATGCGGAATGGGCAGTACTGATCAGGCATTGTGCCAGTCTGCCCCCGCTGGTGTGCAAGGGGGGGACCCAGTGACGACCACAACCGCGGAGCGTGCAGCGACGTCGTCGCGCCTGCACACGACCAGAAACCGCGGACGTCTCGTCTGGTCACTGGCGGGTGTGCTGCTGATCAGCGGCTGCGCGCTGGGATTCGGGGTGGTCGCGCAGCACCTGGCCGACCGCCAGCCGGTCGTGGTGCTCGGCCGGCCGCTCGAGCGCGGCCACGTCGTCGGGCAGGATGATCTCGCCGTGGCGCAGGTGGCGGCCGACGACGGCGTGGCACTGGTCGCCGCGGCCGACAGCACCGCACTCGTCGGACGCGCGCTCATGACGTCACTACCGGCCGGCGCACTGCTGACCACCGACCTGCTCGGGCCTGCAGGCCTCGAGTTCGACAGCGATGCCCGCACCATCGGTCTGGAGCTCGAACCGGGCGGATACCCGACGAGCGCGCTGGCGGCCGGAGACGCGGTCAGCGTCGTGGACACCAGTGGATCCGGCAAGGTACTGACCGATGATGCCGTGATCGCGGCGGTGACGCCGCCGGTCGACGGTGCGACGACGCTGCTGGTGTCGGTCGTCGTCGACCACGCGTCCGCACCGCGTGTCGCAGCCGCAGCAGGCCAGGACCGCGTGCGGCTGCTGTTGCACGGAGCCGGCCAATGACCGTCATCGCGCTGGGAGCGGTCAAGGGCGCACCGGGCGTGTCGACCACGACGCTGGCCCTGGCGTCCGCCTGGCCGGCATCCCGGGACGTGGTCGTCGCCGAAGCCGATCCCGACGGCGGGGTGCTCGCCATCCGGTGGCACCTGCAGCCCGAACCCGGCATGGTGACGCTCGCCACGGCCATCCGCAGCGGCCGCGGCGCGTTGCCGGCGCACACGCACGTGATCGGCGCGGGTGTCCGAGCCCTGGTCGCGCCACCGGCGGCGGAGCAGGTCCGGGCCGCCTTGAGCGTCGCGGGCGACGCACTCGCACTCGCCTTCGCCCGGGGCGACGAAGACGTGCTGGCCGACTGCGGACGGCTGACCACGACGTCACCGGCGATCGCCATCTGCCAGCACGCTGACATGACCCTGCTGATGCTGCGGCCACGCATCGACGAGGTGGTCGTGGCCCGCCATCGCGTGGCGGCGCTGCGGCAGGTCGGCGTCGATCCGTCACTGCTCCTGGTCCGTGATGGCCCGTACCAGCGTGACGAGGTGGCGACCGCGGTCGAGGCGCCCGTCATCGGGGAGATCCCCTTCGACCGGCGTGCCGCCCAGGCGCTCGACGACCACTCGGGCCGGGCACCGTCGGGCCGGTCGCCGCTGCTGCGCAGCGCACGCCACCTCGCCGAGGCACTCATCGCACCATCACTCGCGCTGCGGGCGGGCGGCCATGGGTGATCACGACCGCACACCCGACACCGCGCTTGTCCGGCGGCTGACGCGCGATGTCGCCGACCACCTGTCGGAACGCATGTCGACCGACGGCCGGCGCATGGCCGCCGACGACGAGCGTTCCTACGCCTGGATGCTGATCAACCAGGCGCTGGAGGAGGAGGCCCGGCGGCGCCTGCGCGCCGGCCTGGACCCGCTGACGGTGGATGGCGAGCACGCGGTCGGCCAGGCCGTCCACGACCGGCTGTTCGGCCTCGGGCGCATGCAGCGGTTCCTCGACGATGAGGACGTCAGCGACGTCGCGATCAACGGCTGCGACCGCGTGTTCGTGACGTACCGCGACGGCCGGCGTGAGCGCGGCGCCCCCGTCGCCGACGACGACGCCGAGCTGACCGACCTGGTCAGGCTCGCGGCGGCGCGCATGGGACGCACCGAGCGCCGCTTCGATGCGGCCGACCCCGAGCTGAACTTGCAGCTGCCGGACGGCTCGCGGCTGCATGCCATACGGGACGTGTCCGGCCGCCCATGCGTCAGCATCAGGCGGCACAAGTTCGAGCTGTCCCACCTGCACGAGCTGGCCGCCGGCGGGACGCTCACCGCTGACCTGGCGGACCTGCTGGCGTGCATGGTGCGCGCACGCAAGAACATCGTCATCTGTGGAGCGACGGGAGCGGGCAAGACCACCCTGCTGCGCGCACTGATCAACGAGATCCCGGCGGACGAACGCCTGGTCACCATCGAGGACAGCCTCGAGCTCAACATCGACCGCTTCGCCGACCTCCATCCCGACGTGGTGGCGCTCGAGGCCCGGCAGGCCAACATCGAAGGCCGCGGCGGCATCGAGCTCGAGCAACTGGTGCGGATGGGCCTGCGGATGAACCCTGACCGCGTGCTGGTCGGCGAGGTCCGCGGTCCCGAGCTCGTCCCGATGCTGCTGGCCATGACCCAGGGTCGCGACGGGTCGATGTGCACCATGCATGCCGCCAGTGCGCGGCATGTGTTCGACCGCGCGCTTCTGTACGGACTGCTGCCGCCATACGAGTTGCCGGTGGAAGCCAGCGCGCACCTGTTCGCCGGCGCTGTCGACTTCGTGGTGTTCGTCGGCGACGAGCGCGGCGAGGCCGGCGCCCGCACGCGAGCGGTGAAGACCGTGCTCGAGGTGGTCGGCGTCGACGGCCGCACGATCTCGGCCAACGAGATCTGGAGCGCGGGCGCGGAAGGGCGCGGCCGCTCCGGGGCGGGCATGCCGCTGCGGGCGGACACCCGCGCCGACCTCGAACGAGCCGGGCTGCTCCGGGATGTCGTCGGGAGCCACCGGTGAACCTCGCGACCGTCGCACTCGGAGCCGGCATCGGCAGCGGCATCACGCTGATCATGGTGGCGTGGCGGGCCGAGCACCTGCCCTCGCGACGAGCCCGGTCCGCTCCTCCCCGCTGGCGCCCGGCGCTCGCGGCGCTGGGCTGCGGGCTGCTCACACACGCGCTCACCGGCTGGCCGGTGCTCGGGGTGCTGACCGCCGTGGGCGCGGTCGCGCTGCCGCGCGCCATGTCCGGCGCCAGACGCCGTGCGGCCACAGAGCGCAGCGAAGCCGTCGCGCGGTGGGTCGAGATGCTGCGCGACACGATGGCCGGCGCGGCGGGACTCGAAGAAGCGATCACGGTCACCGCGCATCACCCACCGCCACCGCTCCGCTCGGCGATCGAGCACCTGGCGACACGCCTGCAACACCAACCGCTGCCGGCCGCGATGCGCGGGTTCGCCGCCGAGGTGGGGGACCCGTCCGCCGACCTGCTCGCCGCCGCCCTCATCACCGCATCGACCAACGAGACGCGGGACCTCGGACGCCTCCTGGGCGCACTGGCCGACACCACCCGGGCGCAGGTCCACATGCGGCGCAGCATCGACGCCGGCCGCGCCCACGTGCGTTCGGCGACACGGCTGGTGCTCGCGGTGACGCTGGTGTTCGTCGTCGCCCTGTTCGCCTTCAGCCGCGACTACCTGGCGCCCTACTCGACCGTGGAGGGTCAGCTCTGGCTCGCCATCGTCGGCGTCGCGTTCTTCGCCGCGCTCGCGCTGCTCGTGCGCCTGGACCGCATCGATCTGCCCGGGCAGCGTCTCGCGTTCGAGACCAGCGCGCCCAGGGATGCCACGCCATGAGCGCCGCGATGACCTTTGGCGCCGGCATCGGCCTCGGCTGCCTCCTGCTGTTCGGAGCGCTGCGCCCACCACGGCGGCCACTCGCCGCGGTCATGCGTGACCTGGAACGGCGCCGCGCCGCGGCGGATGCCTCCGGGCGCGCCGGCCGGCTGGCGCAACGTCTGGCGGCCGCGGGCGGGCCGAGGGTCGCGCGGACCGCGGATCTGGAGGTCGTCGGCCGCACGTTTCAACAGCATGCGGTCCGCAAGCTGGCGGCCGCCTGCATCCTGGCGGCGCTGCCACCGGCGACCGTCGCGTTGCTCGTGGCCGGAGGCGTGATCGTCGGGCCGGCGGCGGCCCTCGTACCGGCGGTAGCGCTGGGTGCCGGCGGCTACGTGCTACCCGACGTCGAGCTGCGCAGCATGGCCGCCGAGCGCCGCGCCGCGTTCGTGCACGCGCTCTCGGGATACCTTGACGTCACCGCTGTCCTGCTCGCGGGTGGCGCGGGAACCGAGACCGCGCTGCACGCCGCAGCCCGGCTCGGGAACGGATGGCCGTTCCAGCGGCTGCGTGCGGCGCTCGAGCGCTGCCGGTTGACGGGCCAGACGCCGTGGGACACGTTCGGCGAGCTCGGCGACCGTCTCGACGTCACCGAGCTGTCCCAGCTCGCAACCAGCCTGCAGCTCGCCGGCGAGCACGGCGCTCGCGTGCGGTTGACGCTGACCGATCGCGCCCGCGCCCTGCGGACGCGGCAACTCGCAGACGCCGAGGCGCGTGCGAGGACCGTGACCGAACAGATGAGCGTGCCGGTCGCGCTGCTGGCGGTCGCGTTCATGTTGTTCGTCGGCTTCCCGGCCGTCTGGGTCGTGCTGGGGGAGCTGTGACAAGGGGGAGGAACCACCATGCTCCAGTACCTGTGGCTGCACATGCAGATCCTGGCCGCCCGCCGGCGCATAGCCGTCGAGCAGCGCGGGGCGCTGTCGACCGAGGCGGTCGTCATCACCGCTGCACTTGCCGCGCTGGCCATCGTCGTCGTCGCCATCATCACCAGGAAGGTGACCGCACGGGCGGAGAGCCTGAACCTCGGCGACTGAGCGGCCTGTCGCGCCGGTGTGCGACCGACGTTGGCGCGACCAGCACGGAGCTGGTCATCGCCTTCCCGGCCGTTCTGCTGATCATCATGTTCGCGCTGCAGTTCGGGCTGTACCTGCATGCCGCGCAGATCGCCGAGGCCGCAGCACAGGAAGCGGTCGAGGCGGCGCAGGGCCAGACCGCCGGGCCGGCGGCGGGACGCCTCGCGGCCACCGCGTTGCTGAACGATCTGGCGGCGCTGCAGGCTCCGGCCGTCACGGTCAGCCGGTCTGAGACCGGCGTCTCGTCGCGGGTCACCGGCCACGCGCAGCGGCTGGTCCCAGGCCTGCGCCTCGACGTCTCCGCGACGGCGCAGGGGCCGGTCGAGCGCTTCGTCCCGGAGGGCACCTGATGGGACCCGCACAGGAGATGCACGCCGACGCCGGAGCGGTGGCGACGGAACTGGCGGTGCTGACTCCGGCGCTCGTGCTGATGATGCTGTTCGTTATCTTCGCCGGCCGGCTCGGCCAGGCGGAGCAGGATCTGACGCACGCGGTCGCCGAGGCCGCCCGGGTCGCCGCGATCGAACGGGGCGGCGATGTCGCTTCGCGCACGCGGCTGACGGTGACGCGCAACCTGGCGGCGTCGGGCGTCGACTGCCGGTCCCTGGAGATCGTCCTCGACGGTCAGCCACCACGCGCGGGCGCCACCGTCGGCGTGACCGCCCGCTGCGAGGTCGACATGACCGGCGTCGCCGGACTCGGGCTCCCACGACGCCGGGTGCTGCGAGCCACGGCCGTCGAGGTGGTCGACACCTATCGAGGAGACGGCTGATGCGCTCGCAGCCCCGTGCCGGCCCCGCCGCGACCGAGCGCGGCACCATCAGCGTCTTCGTGGTCGTGGTGACCGTGGCGCTGATCTCCGTCGCGGGCCTGGTCCTCGACGGTGGCCGGTTGCTGGGAGCGCGTCGCGAGGCGCAGGACATCGCCGCCAACGCCGCACGCGCCGGCGCCCAGGCCCTCGACGAGGATCAACTGCGTGCCGGCCGCACCGTGATCGACCCGACCGCAGGGGCGGCCGCCGTCAGCCGCTATCTCGCGCAGACACCGGCCACCGGCACGAGCAGCGTCAGCGGTGACGCGGTCACTGTGCGGGTCCAGATGCCGGTCCGCGTGCTGCTGCCACTGACCGGCACCAGTCAACGCACCGTTACCGCGACCCAGCGTGCCCGTGCCGTGCAGGGCGTGACCACAGGAGAGGGCTGATGCAAAGATCCACCCGCGTTCGTGACGTGGTGACCGGCACGCTCGCCGTGCTGACGTTGCTGACACTGGTGATCGGCGTGCCACTGGCGCTGGTGGTGTCCGTCGGCTGGCCGCTGCCGACGGAGGTGCCTGACCCTGCCACCGTCGGCAATGCGCTGCGCTACGGCATGATCGCGCCGGCCACGCTGCTCAAGACGCTCGCCGTCGTGGTCTGGGCGACGTGGCTGCTGATGACCGCCAGCGTCGGCGTGGAGGTCGCCGCCCTGGTTCGCGGCACGGTCGCGCGGGCGCTACCCAACCTCGGTGGCCTCCAGCAGATCGCGGCGCGCCTGGTCGCCACCGCCATGATGCTGTCGACGTTGACCGCACGGCCCGCCGTTGCGGCGCCGTTGCCCCCGGCAGCGGTCGCCGACGCCGGCGTGGCCGCACCGCTGTCCGGACAGGACGCGGTCAGCCCGGAGGAGGCTGCCGCCACGTCACCCGCGTGGAAGGTGCAGCGGCACGATTCGTTGTGGACCATCGCCGAACGCGCGCTGGGTGACGGCCACCGCTGGCGCGAGATCCACGAGCTCAACGTGGGACGCCGGCAGGCCGACGGCAGGCGGCTCAGCAAGGGCGACATGATGATCCATCCTGGATGGGTGCTGCGCCTGCCGGCGGACGCCGCGTCCGACCAGCAGGCCGGCGCCGAACCGGTCACAGTCGAACGCGGTGATCACCTGTGGGGTCTGGCGGCGCGCCACCTCGGCGACGGCGAGCGATGGCGTGAGATCTACGAGCGCAACGCCGGCCACGAGCAGTCCGACGGCAGCGCGCTCGCACGACCCGACGTCATCCAGCCGGGCTGGGTGCTGGAGATCCCCGATCGGGTGACTGGCGTGCCCGCGCCGGCGGGGCACGGTGACGGCGGCCACGCCGATCGCAGTGTCACGGACCAGGCTGACGGTCCGCCCGGCGATGCACCCGCGAACGGCCGAGGTCGCGGCAACGCGACCGGCGCGCGCGAGGAGGCCGGCGACCTCGCGAAGGGTGAGCGCACGGCACGTGACGTGGATGACGAGAGCGCCACAACGCCGACCGGCGCCCACGGTGCCGGGGCGCCGGTCGTACGGCTCCCGGTGACCCCCGAGACGCTGTTCGGCGCCGGCTGGCCCGCGGCCGGGGACCATGGTCGCTCCGTCGGGCAGTCGACGGTGACCCCTGACCCGGCGCTGGCATCCGCAACCACCACCCAGACCGAACGCGACCATCTGCCGCTCGCGGGCATCACGCTGCTGGCGGTCGGTCTGGTAGGTGTGCTGGCGCGGCGGAGGCGACACTGGCTCCGGCAGCGCAGCCCGGGTACCGCACTCGAACCCGTCGATCCCGAGGCGGCCGAACTGGAGCGCTGGCTGCGGGCCATCGCCGACCACGACCTGAGTCACCGCACCGAGCGGGTGCTGCGGGTGGTGGCGGAGCACTTCGCCCTGCACGAGGTCGATCCGGTCGTCCTCGCGATCGAGTTCGGCGAGCGCGTCCGCCTGCGCCTCGAGACCGCCGATCCCGCTGCTCCTCCAGGTGTGTCAGCGTCCGACGACGGTCGCACCTGGACGCTCGATCCCGAGCTCGAGGTGGCGGCGCCGATGGACCCCGATGGACCCGCGCTCACTCCGACGCTCGTCACGTGCGGCCACCGGCCGTCCGGCGAGGTCGTCGCACTGAACCTCCTGGCCGCCGGCGTGGTCGATGTCGCGGGAGGCGGCGACGCCATCGACGAGGTCATCACCTCGTGGACCGCGGAGCTTGCCACCAACGCCACCACAGATGTGGAGGTCATCGTCGTCGGGCCACATCACGATCTGGTCGAGCAGTTCACCACCGTCACGGTCGCCGACGACCCGGAAGCCGTCCTGCACCGCATCGATCGGGCGCGCGGTGCATCCAGCGGCGTGGTCGTGCTCAGCTGCGCACCCGCCGAGGACACGGCGTGGGAAGCGGTGCGCGGCCGCGCACTCGAGGATCCGCGCGTCGCGGTCGTGGCGCCCGGAAACGACGACGCGCTGCACCGCGTGCACGTCGACGGCGAGCGCGTCGTGCTCGCGCCGGACGGGATCCCGCTGGAACGACCAGCGTGGTTGACACCGGACAACTGGGACCGCTTCGACGAGTTGGTGCGTCAGCCCGTCCGACAGCAACCGTCCGATCTGGTTCCGTCGCCACTGCTGTCCGCACCTTTCGACGGTCACCTCGGCCAGATCGACGACGAGGAGCCCGCACCCGAACGGGACATCCGGCTCCTCGGCCCCTTCGAGGTCGAGGGCCTGCCGGCGTCTGGACCGGACGCCGCGGACCTGCTCATGTTCCTCGCGGTGCACCGCGGCGGGGCGACCGTGGAGGCGTTGGCCGGTGATCTCGGCTGGGACATCGAGCGGACCGCCGGCGTGGTCGCGGCCACGGGTGACGCACTCGGCTGCGACGACGAAGGACGCCCGCTGCTCGCGGTCGACGGTGATGGCCACCACCGGCTCTCCACTACGGTCTCATGCGATGCCGAACGTCTGCACGCGTTGACACGAGGGCTGCGCCAGACGCCGCCGGCCGCCCAGGCACAACGGCTCACCGAGGCGTTGGATATGGTCCGCGGTGTGCCGTTCCGCGACGCCGGCGGCTGGGCGCACGCCGAAAGCATGGTTCCAGCGACCATCGCCCTGGTGTCCGATCTCGCGCACCAGCTGGCGACGCTGATGATGACGTTCGGCGACCTGGAACGTGCGTCGTGGGCGGTCGACCAGGGACTGCTCGCCAACCCCTCCTGTGAGCTGCTGTACCGCGACCGCATGCGCATCGCCGACGCACGGGGCGACTTCGAGCTCCTCGACAGCGTGATGCGCGAGTTGCGCGCACAGGCCGAGGCCGAACATGGCTGGGTGACGCCCGAAACGCTGCAACTCTACGAACGCCTCAAGCGCTCGACCCGCATCACGGCCGCGCCCGCGGACGACCACCGCCACGCCTCCTGACTTCTCCTGGAGTGGCACAGCTGGCACACACCAGGAAGCCACAGGTCAGTCAGTGGCGCATGCGTGCTGTGAACGCGCGAGCCATACCGGCGCGCGCGCCGCTTGACGTCGGGACGACCAACAGAACGATCGGACTGGCCTACACAGCTCGATATCTCGCGTAAGATCACGCCGTCCGGCGGGAGGTTGACCCTGGTGGCGAGGCTTTCATGGCGCCGTCGAGCGCGCCATTCGGTGAGCGTCGCTGCTGTGGTGCTCGATGACCAGGACCGCGTGTTGGTCGTACAGCGTCGCGACATCGGCCGATGGGAACTTCCCGGAGGCGTCCTCGAACTCGACGAGACCGTCGACGATGGCCTTCGCCGGGAAGTCCTCGAGGAGACGGGACTCGTGGTCGATCCCATAAGACAGACCGGCGTCTACAAGAACATGACACTCCGCGTCGTTGCGCTCGTCTTCCGCTGCGAGGTGACGGGCGGGACCATCGCCTCCGAAACCCGGGAGGCTCGATCCGTGCGCTGGATGACGCTCGACGAGATACGCATCCACTTGCACGAAGTCTTCGCAGTGCGTGTCCGTGACGCGCTTGGCGACGATCATCCGCTTATGCCACGCACGCAGTACGGTCGGACTCTCGCAAGTCCAGAGAACCTCGTCACGAACTGAGCGACCACGCTTGCCTGCCGGGGAGCAGCTGCATGGCACGCCAGATGTCGGAGGCCGTGAGGACCGGATCCTCCGGCCACAGTCGTGGACCCGCCGAGAGGTCACGCCGTTGCGCATTGCGGATCGCGTCACCCACGACCATCTCGATGTCGGCGGGAGTACAGCCGCCGAGTTCGTCCGCCAGCGCAAGCGGTGACACACCGCGGAGGCGGACAGCCTGCAGATGGCGTCGCAACAACTCCAGGCGCGCATAGCGGTCGGGATACGAGATCCACACGGTGCGCCGCAGCCGCGCCGGCTGCCGAAGGCAGCCATCGATGTGATCGGGTTGCCGCGTAATTGCGATGACCGACACGCCCGGCGTTTCCAATGCTCGGTCGATCTGCGCTGCGACCATGCCGACACGTGGCCCGACGCCACCGTCGGGCTGTACGGGTTGCAGGATCGGTGAGCGCACCACGCGCTCGTCGTCGATGAGCAGCAACGATGGTGCGTTGGCGCACGCCTCATCGACCCGACTGAAGAGCACGTCGGTCAACGCTTCGGCGGCCACCGGCACGTCATCGGACGCCGCCGTCATCAGGCGGCGACCAGTGCTGGCCGCCAAGGCGTGGGCGATCGTTGTCTTGCCGGTTCCACGGTTGCCGGCGAGGACGATACCCACGGTGGCGCGCGGATCCGCCAGTTCGTCCGCCAACGCCTTGAGATCCCTCTGAAGGTCACGGCTCAGCGCGAGCTCGCCGAGCAGGCGCGGCGCCGCGATCTCCTCCAGCACAGCCGCGAAGTGCCGCGCCTGCACCACGCCGATCGGTCCATGCTCCATCTGCGCGCGACCACATGCCGACCGGGTAAGCTCGATCAGCGCCGCCGGCGTCAGACCGGCAGTCATCGCCAGAACGTCATCGATCTCCTCCACTGCCAGCTCCTGTGTGGCGAACAGACGCTCGAGGATCTCCCTGCGGGTTTCCGCATCCGGCGACTCGACGTGGAGGACAGGGCCGAACACGCCCGCCAGCCCGGCAGAGGGAAC
>Ga0268386_10004084_pt1 | contig 10712 bp, 6 predicted proteins | sample RVTome_15_FD_200260 | JGI IMG/M metagenome (GOLD analysis project Ga0268386, IMG submission 200260) | Soil microbial communities from uranium-contaminated site in the Upper Colorado River Basin, Wyoming, United States - RVT150D86... ... | reverse complement strand
CGGGGTAGGGCTTCACCATCGTGTCCACGACCTTCTGGAGGGCCTCGCCCCAGCCTCCGGTGAGGATGACGATCTTCCGGAGGTTCAGCCGGTCCATCCGGGCCACCACCTCCGCCGGCGGCACGGGGGGACCGTCCCCGCCGGCGTCGCCCACGTGGTTGTGGACGTCGATCGCGGGAAACGCCGCGCGCTCGATCTCGTGCTCCCTTGCCTTGAGCATGGAGCGGGGGCGGAAGTCGCGGAGCAGGAGGCCCGCTCCGGCGGGCGCGTCCGGCTCCCCCGGGGCGGGCTCTTCCTGCGCGCGGGCGGCGACGGCGAGGGCGATCGTGGCCAGGGCCACGATCGGCAGCAGGGTCGGGCCTGCGTTCGGCCGGAGCATGGGTCCTCCTCTTGCGCTCACTGTCTGGTGGTGGCGGACTGCAGGTCGCTCATCAGCTCGAGGTAGGCCCGGAGCGCGTCACGCTCGGTGAAGATGCCGACGAGGGCTCCGTTCTCGAGGACGGGGAGCCCCCCGATGCGGCTGTCGACCAGGATCTGGACCGCCTCGGCGACGCTCGCGTCGGCCTCGATCGTCATCGGCTCCCGGCTCATCACGTGGCCGACGGCCGTCGTCTCCAGGATCGCCTCGTACTCCTCGCGAGCCGCCGAGGACAGGGGGCTCGGGAGCGTGCGTCTGATGTCGCGGTCGGTGACGATCCCGGCGAGCCGGTCCCGCTCGTCGAGGACGGGGATGTGACGGATCCGGCGCTCGTGCACGAGCTCCACCGCTTCTCGGAGCCTGTCGTCGATCCGCAGGGTGAGCGGGTCCCGGGTCATGCAGTCCCGAACGCGTGCCCTCGGCATCGTGAACCTCCCGGACGCCGCCGCCGTCCGTGACGGCGGCAAAGGCGTCGACCAGACGAGCCTCGTTCCGCGCGACGGCCGGCCCCCTGCCGCGAGGTGCCGATCCGCACGAGGACCGCCGCTCCCGGGCTCGCTCGCCAGGGTGATTGTAGACCGCCCCGCTCAGGCCGCCGGCACTCGTGCGACGAGGCCTCGGGGATGCTCCTCGTCGCAGCGTCGACGGCAGACCGCCGGCCGGCGTCCGAATGGCCAGCCGGCATGGCGACCGCATCCGCGTCAGCGCCACGGTCGCCCGGGCGGATCCGCTCCTCTGTCCTGCTGCGTCCGGACGAGGACCGTGACTCGATCACGCGGGTCATCGACCACGTCGGCTCGAGCGTTGCCGCTCCAGCGGCGACGACGGTGAGACGAGAGGTGGCGATCCACCCGGCTCCGCAGGATGCTCAGCCGCGGCAGGGGGGTCTTGCGCGCGCGGATCCGGGAGGAATGGGCGGCCCTCCTGGCCGTATGATGGATGAAGGGTGATGGATCTTCAGAACGGGTGTCGGGCCGCGAGATGACCCCAGATGGCCGTGACGAGAACTTCCTGCTCGCGCGGGCCAGGCAGGGAGACCTGCCGGCGTTCGAGGAGGTCGTGCGGCGCCACCAGCGCCGAGTGTACGGGATGGCCCTCCGCATCGTGCGCTCGCATGCCGTGGCCGACGACGTGGCCCAGGAGGCGTTCCTGCGGGCCTGGCGCGGCCTCGACCGGTTCGAGCTGAGCCGGCCGTTCGGACCGTGGATCGGCCTCGTCGCCGCGAACCTGGCCGCCGACCACGCTCGCTCTCCGGTCCCCCACGAAGACCCGATGCCCGAGGCCGACTGGGAGATCCCGGCCCTGGCCGACGACCGGTTGCGCGCGCGGCTCGACCGGGAGGCCGAGGAGGTGCTGGCCCGCGCCCTCGACGACATGCCCGGGGATCAGCGAGCCGTGTTCGTCCTGAGGACGGTGGAGGAGATGTCCTATCGCGAGATCGCCGAGGCGCTGGAGCTGAGCCCGGGAACGGTGATGAGCCGTCTGTTCCGGGCGCGCGAGCGTCTCGCCCGCGCGCTGTTCTCCCATCTCGGAAGGTCGGCCCGGCGCGCCGGGAGGGCGGAGTGAGCACCCACGACACGGAGTGGCTCTCGGCGTTCCTCGACGGCGAGCTCGCGCTGCCCGAGCGCCGCGCGGTCGAGGCTCACCTGCTGACGTGCCCGGAGTGTCAGGCCTGGCTGCGGGCCCTGCGCGTGGTGAACGACGCCGCGGGCAACATGCCCGTCGAGGCCCCGGACGGCTACTTCGAAGACCTCCCGGCGCGCGTTCGCGCACGGATCGAGAAGGATCGTCCGGCTCGGCCGGACGGACGCAGGTCGGGCTGGAGGTGGCCGACCTGGGCGTGGGCGGCGGCGGCCGCGCTGGTCCTCGCCGTCGTCGTCCCCCGGACGATCGACCGGGTGCCGCCTGGGCCCGCGCCAGAGAGTGTCGCTCCGAGCGCTTCGGCGCCCAACGCGGCACCGGAGAGTGAGGCAGAGCCCAGCGCTCCCCTCCCTCCTGTCTCGACCGCCCCCGCCGTCACCGAAGACGCGGCCGCGCGGGACCAGAAGGCCCGGGCGGCTCCTTCGGCCCGCCAGGAAGGGAAGGAGAGCCGACCCGCGGTCGCCGCGCCGGCGCCCGCTCCGCAACGGCCCGCCCCGCCGACCGCCGGGGCCTCTTCCGCGGCGCCCGGCACGGACGCGCTCGCGCGACGCAGAGTCCTCGGCGCGCCGCCCTCGGGCCCGGCCGAAGCCGACCTCGGGGCTGCGAAAGCCGAAGCCGACGCGCCGGTGACGGAGTCCTCCGAAGCGGGCGCGCCCGCCGAGCCGCCGGGCCCGCTCTCGGCGGCGCTCGAGACGGCCGCCGCGGCGGCCCCGAGCAGCGAGACGACCTTCCGAAGCCTCCTGCGCACCCCTCCCTCGGATGCCGACGGCTGGCGGGGGCGACGCGAGGGCTGGCGCGTCTACGCCGAGGAGCACTCCGGCGGCCCGCATGCCGACGAGGCGCGCGTGCGCGTGATCGAGGCCGGAGTGGCCGCGTGGCGCGCGGGTGGGAGGGACGACGACCTCGAGCGGGCGCTCGCCGACCTCGCCGCCTATCTGGGCCGGGACGATGCCCGGCAGAAGGACCGCGCCCGCCGCGCGGTGGAATCGCTCGAAGAGCGCTGAGCGATTCCCCCCGCAGCGCCCGCTCGCTCCCGCGGCCGGATCGACTCGGCTTCGCCGATCCTGGTGAGGCTCAGCGCAGACGCGACGCCGCCCTGCTTCCGCTCTCCCCGAATGGTGCGGGCGTCGCGGTCAGGGGGTCGTCGGCTGCGGGTGCTCCGAGTGCGGAAGTGTCCCCCGGGGAGCGGCGCGGGCGCCGGCGCGCCGGGGCGCGTAGAATCGGCTCCCGGTGACATCGCGCGTGCCCGTGGTCGTCCAGAAGTACGGCGGCTCCTCGGTGGCCAACGTGGAGCGGATCCGCCAGGTGGCGGACCGCGTCGCCCGCACCCGCGCCTCGGGTCGCGGAGTCGTGGTCGTGGTCTCCGCCATGGGGGAGACCACCGACGAGCTGCTCGCCCTCGCCCGTCAGGTCTCGGCCAACCCCTCCCGCCGGGAGCTGGACATGCTCCTCACCGCGGGGGAGCGGATCGCGATGGCGCTCCTCGCCCTCGCCCTGAACGACCGCGGGGTGGCCGCCGTCAGCTTCACCGGGTCGCAGTCCGGGATCATCACCAACGACGCCCACACCAACGCCCGCATCGTTGAAGTGAGGCCCTTCCGCGTGGAGGACGAGCTTCGCCGCGGCAAGGCGGTGATCGTGGCCGGCTACCAGGGAGTGTCCTACAAGCGCGAGGTCACGACCCTCGGGCGCGGCGGCTCGGACACGACCGCGGTCGCCCTGGCCGCCGCCCTCGACGCCGAGGCCTGCGAGATCTACAGCGACGTCGCCGGCGTCTTCTCGGCCGACCCGAGGGTGGTGCCGGGGGCGCGGCGGCTGGCCGAGATCTCGTACGAGGAGATGCAGGAGCTGGCCGAGGCGGGGGCCCGGGTCCTGAACGCGCAGGCGGTCGAGTTCGCCAAGGAGCGAGGCATCGCGATCTACGCCCGCGCGACGTCGGGAGGCGACGAAGAGACGATCGTGCGTCGGTTCGCGCCCCGCGCCCCGGGGCGGGTCGTCGGGGTGGCGAGCGAGCGCGGCCTCGTACACCTCACCTTCGGTCCGGGCGACGCGGGGCTCGCCCCGCTCCTCGAGCTCCTCGACGAGCGAGGGATCGTCGCGAAACAGCTCCGCTACGATGCACCCGCCGGCACGTCGCTCGTCCTGTCCCTCGAGAACCTCCACGACTACGCGGCGCTTCGCGGGGAGCTCGCCGCTCGCTTTCCCGCGATGGCCCTCCGCGAGGGCCTGGGCGGGGTCTCGGCCATCGGCGCGGGGATCAACGTCCGCTTCGAGACCGTACGGGAATGCCTGCGACTGCTGGCCGGACAGGGCTTCTCCGTCCAGGGCCTCGCGACGTCCCGCTTCCGGGTGAGCCTTCTCCTCGAGGACGCGGCGGTGGAAGAGGCGACACGGCTCCTCCACCGCGAGCTGGTCGAGCGCGAACCCGCGCGATAGGAGCTCTCCGCGGCACGATGCCGCTCGGGTCGATGGATCCCGGGATGCGCCGGGGCGGCGAGGGCATCGGAGAGGCCGTGCATCCGGGCGACCTTCCCGTGGGTGAAGGTGAGGTCGCAGACCGACGTGCTCATGCGGCAGCCGCTGGCGAATGTGGGGCGGGCTTCCCTCAGGGCTGGTCGGGGCGGGTTGGGATCGTCCTCGACCCGATCGGCACGCTCGGGGCCGAGGTGCCGGACGGGCCCCTTGGTCACCGCGCTGGGCCTCTGTTGGTCCTCCGCGAGGCTCGCACTGCGGGTCGCCCGCGGGTTCGACCTGGCCCGCGGAGTGTCGAGACGGTCGCGCAGCCGATGCGCCGAACACGACAAGGCGCGCAGATCCTGCGAAGAAGGCACGACCACCGAGCCCGTCAAGCGAACGTTCCACTTGGGTTGCGCCGAGGTGGCGCGTTCCGGCACAGAGAATGCACACCATCCGGGGATCGCCGGGGGGACGATGCCGCAGCCAGGACGCCGAGCAGGAGCAGCCGGGATGTCTCCCCCTCGACCCCGCTCCGAGGACCTCGGATTGGCCCTTCCGATCGACGGCGTTCTCGAGAGCCCTGGCGCTTGAGTCGCGTTCTCGCGGCGGCCGGTTTCGCGGAGAGCCCTCGAGCGCTCCCGGCGTTCGAGAGGTTCACGGTCGTGGCGTCCGGGATCGTGATGCTCGGGAGCCTGTCGGTCTTTCTCGGCTGGGCGGGCGACTACGAGCCGTTCAAGAATCTGACGTCGGGCGGGGAAACGACGAAGCCGCTCGGGGCGCTTGGTCTCTTCTTCGCAGGGGCCGCCCTGTTCCTGTCGCGGCGAGAGCAAGGCGCCACCGAGCCCTGGCGACGTTTCCTGGGAGTGGCCTGCGCCGGAGTGCCCTTGCTCGTCGGCGGTCTGACGCTGCTGGAACAGGGACTCGACTTCGACCTCGGCATCCATCGCGTGCTCTTCCCTCAGGCCCTGATGGCCGAGGGCCCCTTCGCGGGTCGGCCGGTGTTTCCCATCTCGCTCTGCCTCGTGCTCCTCGGCCTGGCGCTCGTGACGATTCACTCCAGGGCGATCCGGCTGGGTGCCCTCGTCCTCGTTGCGCTCTTCCTGGGCCTGCTCGTCCTCATCGGCTACCTCTACCACGCCGTGCCGTTCTATCGGGTCGAGGCGCAGCGGCCGGTGCCGGTGATCGCCGCGCTCCTCGTGGTCACCACTGCCCTGGGCTACCTGTCGGCACGCCCCGAAAGCGCGATGCTCGATGCCGTCACCAGCCACCTGGCCGGAGGGGCCGCGGCCCGCCGCCTTCTCCCCGCGGCGATCCTGCTTCCGCTCGGCCTCGGTCTGCTGCGACTGATCGGCCAGCGCATGGGGCTGTATGGCATGGAGTTCGGTCTCGCGCTCTTTGCCACCTTGAACATGACCGTCTTCGTTGCGCTCGTCTATTCGAGCGCCCGGCGGCTGAATCAGGCCGATGCGAAGCGTGAAGCGGCCCATGGCGCCCTGCTGGAGAGCGAAGAGAGCTTCCGCCGGCTGCTCGATGCCACGCCGGCGGGCTTGATCATCGTCGACGCGGATGGGCGGATCGCGATGGCCAACGCGACCGCTGAGCGCCTGTTCGGGTATGACGCAGGTCGCCTGGCGGGGCAGCGGATCGAGGCGCTGGTGCCGGAGCGCTTCCGGGCTCGGCATGCCGCGCTGCGCCACGGCTTCAGCGCCGGGGAGGGGCCACGCCTCGGCGGAGCCGGGCGCGACCTCGTCGGCTTGCGCCAGGATGGGGCCGAGTTCCCGGTCGAGATCGGCCTCAGCCCCGTGGAGATGCCGAACGGTTCCTTTGCGCTCGCGTCGGTCACCGATATCACCGAGCGCAAGCGGGCGGAGGACGAGATCCGCTCCCTGAACGCCACCCTCGAACGACGCGTGGCCGAACGCACGCGCCAGCTCGACTTCGAGCGCGCCCGCTGGAGGGGGATCGTCGAAGGCATTGCCGACGAGGTCTGGATGTGCGATGCGCGGGGCCGGATGAGCCTCCTGAATCTCCCCGGCCTGATCGGCATGGAGCAGGACGCGCCCCGGGACAAGTCGGTCGAGGAGATCCACCAGACGCTGGACGTTTTCTCGCCCGACGGCCAGCCGCGCCCGCCGGAGCAGGCGCCGCTCCTGCGTTCGCTGCGCGGCGAGATCGTGCACGGGGAAGAGATCCTGCGGGACAGGCAGACCGGCCGGGAGCGTCACCGGCAGTTCAGCTCGGCGCCCATGCGCGACGCCGGCGGAGCGATCACGGGTGCGGTCGCCATCGTGCGCGACGTCACCGACCACAAGCGCGCCGAAGAGGGCCTGCGTCGCTTCGAGCTGCTGGCGTCTCATGGCAAGGACATCGTTCTCTTCATGCGCCGTGACGACGGCCGCATCCTCGAGGCCAACGCCGCGGCCGTGCGGGCCTACGGCTACCGCCGCGACGAGCTGCTGGCGCTCACCATCGAGGACCTGCGCGCGCCGGAGACCCGCGGCCTGACCGCCGATCAGATGGCCCAGGCCGATGCCGCCGGCATCCTGTTCGAGACCATCCACCGGCGCACGGACGGCACCACCTTCCCCGTCGAGGTCAGCTCGCAGGGGGCGAGCATCGGCGGCATGCGTACCCTGATCAGCATCGTGCGCGACATCACCGAGCGCGAGCGTGCCGAAGGGGCGCTGCGCAGGAGCGAGCAGCGGCTGAACCGGGCGCAGGAGATCGCCCACCTCGGCAGCTGGGAGCTCGACCTGGCGGACGACACGCTGACCTGGTCCGACGAGGCCTACCGCATCTTCGGCCTGGAGCCGCAGGAGTTCGGGGCGACCTACGCCGCCTTCCTCGATGCGGTGCACCCGGAAGACCGCGCCGCCGTGGACGCCGCCTATTCGTCCTCGATCCGGGAAGGCCGGGACACCTACGAGATCGAGCACCGGATCGTCAGGCGGCCGGACGGGGAGGTCCGCTTCGTCCACGAGAAATGCGAGCACTTCCGGGACGAGGCCGGCCGGATCGTCCGCTCGGTGGGGATGGTGCACGACATCACCGAGCGCGAGCGCACGCAGGCCGAGATCCGGGAGCTCGCCCGGCGGCACCGGCTGGCGCTCGATGCCGCCGGGATGGGGTGGTGGCACTACGACCCGCTCACGCAGGTCGCGACGTGGGACGACCGCTTCCGGGAGATCTTCGGGGTCCCGGGGCACAGCCGCCCGAACGATCAGGTCCTCGCGCGCATACATCCCGACGACCGGCCGGGGGTCCGGGCCAGGGTGGAGGCGGCGCTCGACCCCTCGAAGCGGCAGCCGTATGCGGCGGAGTACCGCATCAGCCTCCCCGACGGGACGATGAAGTGGATCGAGGCTCAGGGCGTCGCGTCCTTCGAGGGCACCGGCGGGGAGCGGCGGGCGTCGAGCCTCGTCGGCACGGTCGCGGACATCACCGAGCGCAAGCGCGCCCAGGCCCAGCTCTCGGCCGCGCTGCAGCACAAGGAAGCGCTGCTCAAGGAGATCCACCATCGCGTCAAGAACAACCTGCAGGTCATCTCGAGCCTGCTCCGGCTGCAGTCGGCGGCTCTCCACGATCCACATCTGCGCGAGCTCTTCACCGACAGCCAGCGGCGGGTCCGCGCCATGGCGCTGATCCACGAGCAGCTGTACCAGTCGCCCGACCTGGCCCGGATCGACTTCGAGAGCTACGTCCTCAACCTGGTCAACTACCTGCGCCGCTCTCTCACGCCGGCGAGCTCCAACGTGGAGATTCGCGTCTCCATCGAGAACGTGCTCCTCGGCATGGACCAGGCGATGCCCCTGGGCCTCCTCGTCAGCGAGCTGGTGTCGAACAGCCTCAAGCACGCCTTCCCCTCCGGAGGGGACGCGCCGGCTGGAGAAATATCGATCGTCGCCCGGCGGGAGCCCCCCGGCGGGCTGACGTTGACCGTCGGCGACAACGGCGTCGGTCTGCCGGACGAGGTGGACCTCGAGCACCCGCCCTCGATGGGGCTGCAGCTCGTGCGATCCTTCGTCGATCAGCTCCAGGGCGAGCTCGCCGTCCGCCGAAAGCACGGAACCGTCCTCACCGTGACCATCCCGGAAAAGAGGGATTGAAATGGCCAAAGCACGCATCCTCGTGGTCGAGGACGAGATGATCGTGGCGCGCGATCTTCAGTCGACCTTGACCCGGCTCGGCTACGAGGCGCCGGCCCCGGTCGCTTCGGGAGAGGCGGCCCTCGCCGGCATCGAGGGCGTCCACCCGGACCTGATCCTGATGGACATCCACCTGGCCGGGAAGATCGATGGAATCACGGCAGCCGAGCAGATCCGCGAACGAATGGACGTGCCCATCGTCTACCTCACGGCGCATTCCGACGAAGCCACCTTCCAGCGGGCGAACATCACCGAGCCGTACGCGTACATCCTGAAGCCGTTCGAAGAGCGGGAGCTGGCGATCGCCATCGACATCGCCCTGTATCGTCATGCGGTCGAGGGGAAGCTGCGCCAGATGGAGCGCTGGCTGGCGTCCACGCTCAAGAGCATGGGCGACGCGGTGATCGCCGCCGATCCGGACGGGCGGGTCACGTTCATGAACCAGGTGGCCGAGGCCCTCACCGGGTGGGACGGGAGCGCGGCGCTCGGCCGACGGCTCGACGAGGTCCTGAAGCTGGTGGACGACGCGACACGCGCGCCGGTCGCCGACCTGATCGAGCGCGTCGTCGGCGAAGAGATGGTGATCGAGATCGGCGACTGCCTGCTCATGACCCGGGGCGGAGCCGAGCGCCCGGTGGACGACAGCGCCGCGCCGATCCGGGACGGCGCCGGCAACGTCATCGGCGTCGTGGTCGTCTTTCGCGACGTCGGCGCCCGGAAGCAGGTCGAGGAGCAGCTGCATCATGCCGCGACGCACGATCCCCTGACCGGCCTGCCGAATCGGGCGTTGCTGCTGGACCGCCTGAGCCGCGTCTTCGAATACGCCCGGCGCCACCCGACCCACCGGTTCGCGGTGCTCCTGCTGGATCTGGACCGGTTCAAGGCCATCAACGACAGCCTGGGCCACCTCTCGGGAGACCGGGTGCTCACGACCGTGGCCCGGCGCCTGGAACGGGAGCTGCGCTCTCCCGACACCGTCGCCCGTTTCGGCGGCGACGAATTCGTCATCCTGCTGGACGGGGTCCCGCACGTGCGGGAAGCCCTCCTCGTGGCCGAGCGCGTCCAGAAGAGCCTGCAGGCGCCGATCGGCGCCGGCGCACAGGACGTGTCCGCCGCCGCCAGCATCGGCATCGTGCTGAGCGGCCCCGGCTACGCGAGACCGGACGAGATCCTGCGCGACGCCGATGCGGCGCTGTACCGGGCGAAGGCCACGGGGAAGGGGCGCAACGTGGTGTTCGACGCCGATCTGCACGAACGCGCGGTGACCTCGCTGCGCCTGGAGAAGGACCTGCGCCGGGCCGTGGCGCGCGAGGAATTCCTCTTTCACTACCAGCCGATCGTCTCTCTCGCGAACGAGCGCGTGTGCGGCCTCGAAGCGCTGCTGCGCTGGCAGCACCCGGAGCGCGGTTTGCTGCGGCCCGGGGAGTTCCTCGAGCTGGCGCAGGAGACGGGCTTCCTCAACGAGATCGGCGAGTGGCTGCTGCGCAAGGCGTGCCAGCAGGCCCTGGTCTGGAACGGTCTTCGCGCGCGGGATGGGCCGATCACGATGAGCGTGAACATCTCGAGGCGACAGTTCGAGCACCCGGACCTGGTCCGGCAGGTGGCCAACGCGCTGTCGGAAACGGGTCTCGAGCCGCACGCGCTGTGCCTGGAGGTCACGGAGGGCGTCCTGGCCGATCAGGAGGTCACGAACCGGACGCTGACACGCCTGCACGACCTGGGAGTCCAGCTGTACGTGGACGATTTCGGAACGGGCTATTCGTCCTTGAGCGTGCTCGATCGGGCGCCGATCGACACGCTGAAGATCGACCAGGCCTTCGTGCAACGGCTGGATGGCGGCGAGGAGGACGGCACGATCGTGCGCGCCATCACCCGGCTGGCGCGCGAGCTGGGGATGGACGTCGTCGGGGAGGGAATCGAGACCGCCGGACAAGCGGCATACCTGAGGAGCCTCGACTGCAAGTATGGCCAGGGCCACTGGTTCTCCAGGCCGCTCGATCCGGAGGGCGTCAGCGCGATGATCGGCGCCACATCGACGGGAGCCTAGCCGT
>Ga0268386_10004083_pt1 | contig 10712 bp, 10 predicted proteins | sample RVTome_15_FD_200260 | JGI IMG/M metagenome (GOLD analysis project Ga0268386, IMG submission 200260) | Soil microbial communities from uranium-contaminated site in the Upper Colorado River Basin, Wyoming, United States - RVT150D86... ... | reverse complement strand
GCTGTTCTACGACGAGCTGGGTTACGCCGGGCTGTCGGACACCGCTCGCTGGTATATCGGCGGGCTGCTGCGCCACGCGCCCGCTCTGCTGGCGTTCACCAACCCGACCGTCAACTCGTACCACCGGTTGGTGCCGGGCTTCGAGGCACCGATCAACCTCGTCTACAGCCAGCGCAACCGCTCGGCCTGTGTGCGGATCCCGATCACCGGCACCAACCCGAAGGCCAAGCGCATCGAGTTCCGGATCCCGGACCCTTCCTGCAACCCCTACATCGCATTCTCGGCGATGCTGATGGCCGGCCTGGACGGCATCCAGAACAAGATCGAGCCGCCGGAGCCGATCGACAAGGACCTGTACGAACTGCCGCCCGAGGAGCACGCGCAGGTTCAGCAGGTGCCGACGTCCCTTCCGGAGGTCCTGAGCGCGCTGGAGGCCGACCACGACTTCCTGCTCGCGGGAAATGTGTTCACCCAGGACCTGATCGAGACGTGGATCGGTTGGAAGCGCGAGAACGAGGTGCTGCCGATCCAGCACCGGCCGCACCCCCACGAGTTCGAGCTCTACTACGACATCTGAGAGACGGCGTAGCGCCGAAAGGGCCTCTGACCTGCATGTTTGCAGGATCAGAGGCCCTTTCGTTTCGTCTCCAGAGGTCCAAGTACCGCAGTGATACCGCAGGAGGTCAGTTCGAGCTCGCTGGATTCATCGCCAACGGGCGTCGTCCCGCGGCCAAGGGCTGACGTACACAAGGCCCGTCATCATCTCCTGGGCGCTCCCGTGGAGCGCAACGAGCCGCTGCAGCGGGTCAGCGGGATACGGAACGTCGTCCGGCGCTGGCTCGGGAGGCAGCTCGCCCTTGAGCCCGTCCTTCATCAGCCCGAACGCGGCTTCGTTGCGCGCCTTCCAGGTGTCGTAGGCATTGGGGTTCGCGCCTAGGAACCAGAAGTACGACGTCGCCGACTCGGCGGCCCTCAGCACTTGTTCGACCTCCTCGGCATTCACCAGCGTGGGCGCCGGGGGCTGGTCAAGAGTGTGCGTGAAGTTCCTCAACTCCAGTGCGCCCAAGGTAATCGCATAGAGCAGCACGAGCTCGCTGCTGTAGTGGTCGTACTTCGGCCAACCGAGCAACGCCTGCCTCCCGTATAGCTCGCGGCGGTGATCCACGACGGGGTGCGCGTACCCACTGAGGAAGCGGTAGTGGGCGGCCAGCCGGCCTGCGTCGACCTCGTCGACCAACCTGTTCCCCTTCAGGTTCTCCATCAGGGACGACCACTTCAGGTAGACGTTCCAGAGTGCCTGGTTCTCACCCGCCATGCGCCGTAGTTCGTCCTTGCTGATCGCCCAGTCCTCGGTCTGGACGCTCGGCGGACCCAGGCTCGGGCGGTATTGCCCGAGAAGGAAGTAGTAGATGCTGATCCGCCGGCTGTTCCCATCGTCGTCCGGCTCCGAGTACAGCCCTTCCCGGACGACGCGGACGTCGCCCTTCCTGGTCCGGTTCCAGTAACGGATCGTTGTGGTCCAGTCGGCGCCGGCGGCCTTCGCCGCCTCCCACTCGTGCCACCTCTGCTCGTCGACTCCGGAGTAGTGCTGCACGAGCGTTCGACCATGGAACACGAGCCAATCGACGACGCACTGCTCCAGGCCGGTGCGGATCAGGGCCAACGCGGATTCGTAGCGGAAAGCCGAGCTGAGTTCGACGGCGCCACTGAGGTGGGAAGTCAGGCTGCGGACACGATCGGCCATGTCGGTCACGTCCATGTGCTGCACGCCGTCCCACTGGATCAGCCCGGGGAGGTTGTCCATCAGGTCTCTCAGCGGCTCCCATGTCGCGATGAGTTCGGCGTGTTGGTCGTCTGCGCTCACACGCTTATCTTGCCCGGAGGCGGCGACACGCCGCCTCCAATCAGCCGTCGAGCAGGTCGCACCAACCGTCATCTAGCAGGTACGGCCCGCCGGTCGACTTGAGAACGGCCTGACCATCCGACCACTCGCCTTCGATCGAGACGACATCGACGAACAGCACCGACTTCGTCGGGATCGCCCACGACGACCATGTCGCCAATGCTGGGCTTCCGCCTCCAGCGCCGCAGCGAGACCGTCAGCTGCCCATCGAGGTCCGGCGTCCGGCTCAAGACTCGGATGTCGGGCATTCGGGGCGTCGAGCTCATCGACACCCAAGCACTTCGCAACGCTCATCACGCTGCTCACCGAGCACCCGGCGCCACCGGGATTCCGATTCCCATTCACCGTCCCCGACCGGCTGTGGCGGCTCGAAGCCCCAGCTTGCTTCCGCACGATCAAGTTCTTCGACCTGATCGACGAGGACAACGACAAGTTCTGGTGGGATCTGTCGATCCGCGCCGACCGCACGCTGGTCTACGAGCGACTCCTCACGTACGGCGACGAGGGGAGCTTGCGCCTCTACCTCGACGCCGCGCTCCTCATCGATCTCTGGCCCGAGATGAACGTGCCCGAGCCGATGCGCACCCATTGGGCGGCGGTCATCGACGCCACGCTGCATGCGCCGATCCCGCCCGAACAGGAGATCGGCCGGCGCGACGAGGACACCCGGCGCACGCCCGTCGACGTAGTCAGGCACGCAACGTCGTAGGCCGAGGATGTCCCGGCTCCGATTGCCCGGTGCGTGTCGGCGGATCCAGCTAGCGTGTCTCACGAGCGAGCGAGGGAGCAGCAATGCGAAGTACTCGGTGACGCAGTCCGCTGTCACGCAGTTGTTGGCAGACGTGAAGAGCGACCGGATCGCGATCCCGGAGCTCCAGCGTCCGTTCGTCTGGGACAGCGTCAAGGTCCGCGACCTGATGGACTCGCTCTACAAGGGCTACCCCGTCGGCTACCTGATCACCTGGCAGTCGGTCGGCGCCAAGCTCAAGGGCGGCCAAGTCGCCGCTCACCAGCAGATCCTGATCGACGGCCAGCAGCGCATCACCGCCCTCAGGGCGGCCGTCGCCGGCCTCAAGGTGATCAACAAGCGGTACAAGTCCGTCCGGATCACGATTGCCTTCAACCCGATCACCGAGGAGTTCGCGACGCTGACACCGGTGATCCGGAAGAACCCACAGTGGATCGCTGACATCAGCGAGTACTTCAACTCCGAGTCGCCGCTGTCCTTCGCGCGCGAGTACCTGGAGCGCAACCCCGACGTCGACGCGAAGATCTTTGAGACCAACCTCGCCCACCTGGGCCGGATCCAGAATGCGCAGATCGGCATCATCGGCATGGCCGACGACCTCGACGTAGAAACGGTCTCGGAGATCTTCATCCGGATCAATTCCAAGGGCGTGCCGCTGAGCAGTGCGGACTTCGCAATGAGCAAGATCGCGACGTACGGCGACCGCGGACGCAACCTCCGCAAGCTCATCGACTACTTCTGCCACCTCGCCGTCGCTCCGCACGCATACGCCGACATCAAGGAGAACGACACCGAGTTCGCCGAGACGCCGTACCTCAAGGCCATCAGCTGGCTGAAGGACGAGGCCGAGGATCTCTACGACCCGGAATACAGCGACATCATCCGCGTCGCCGGCCTCGTCGGCTTCAGCCGCGGCAAGGCGTCGAGCATCGTCAGCGAGCTCTCAGGCCGCGACCCGGAGACGCGCGAGGTCGACGAGGAGCGCATCCCCGTCGCCTACGACAAGCTCGAGCGGGCGCTGCTCCAGATCGTCAGCAACTACCACTTCGACAACTTCCTCATGCTCATCAAGTCCGCCGGCTTCATCACTCCGGGCATGGTGAACTCAAAGAACGCACTGAACTTCGGCTACGCCCTCTACCTCCGCCTCCGAGAGGACAAGGAGATGACCGAGGGCGAGCGGAAGCGCATCGTCAAGCGCTGGTTCGTGATGTCGATGCTCACCGGGCGACACTCCGGGAGCTTCGAGTCCACCTGGGAGCAGGACATCCGCCGGATCGGCGAGCAGGGCGCTGCGAACTACCTCAAGCAGATCGAGGAATCCGAGCTCTCCGACGCCTTCTGGGCTGTCACGCTCCCTGCCGCACTGGAGACGACGAGCACGGTCAGCCCGTTCTTCCAGACGTTCCTCGCCGCGCAGGTCACCACGAACGCGCGGGGGTTCCTCTCGAAGGGCATCACCGTCGCCGCGATGCACCAGCAGTCCGGCGATATCCACCACATCGTCCCGAAGGACTACCTGCAGAAGAACGGCTACCCCGATCGCGGCGACTACAACCAGGGCGCCAACTTCGCGCTGACCGAGACGTCGATCAACATCAGCATCAGCAACAAGCCGCCGATGCAGTACATGGCGGACATGGCCTCCCAGATCGAGTCGGGGCTGCTGACCCTGGGCGAGATCACCGACGCGACCGACCTGGCCGCGAACCTCGTGGAGAACGCCATCCCGGCGAACCTCGTCGAGGTGACCACCGGGAGCTACAAGGAGTTCCTCGTACAGCGGCGCAAGCTCATGGCCGCGATCATCCGCGACTACTACCAGGCGCTCTGACGCCCGCTACTCCCCTTCGCCCTCCCGAGGCGCGTTCGTCGACCAGCCCGACAGCACCAGTAGCGCATGGAGCGCCAGAGCTGCCTCCTCTATCGAAGCGCCATCCATCAGGCCGTGCGCCGACCTGTTGCGCAGGTTGACGCCGGTGCGCTCGGTGAGCAGAACTGCAAGATAGCGACGGTGGTGCTCGGGCACCCGCCCTTCGAGCAAACTGAGCAATTCGCCGAGACCCTTGTAAGCGCCCAGGGACTTCCCATCCAGGCTGGGTTCTCTGAACACCGGGAGACCCAGCGTTCGCGCGATGTGGCGGACCGTCCGCTCGATGCGCACAAGCAGCATGTGCAGCGCTGCCTCGTGTTCCCCTTCAAGCATGAGGTCGTACGCCTTCGCGATGCCACTTGCCATGGCTGCATCGATGAACTCGCTCTCCATGTGCCTGGCGACGTCATCCGTCGGAAGCGCACCGCTATCGCGAAGCCGCTCGAAGATCAGTCCGAGCATGCTCCCCCAGAACGTGATCGCAAAGCTGTGGTGGCGGTTCAGCGCGTGGTCGAATTTCTGCTGGTCAGTGGTCACATGCGCGATCGGCGCGCCGTCGTCGTTCGTGACCACCGTCGAGAACAGATGCTGAAAGGGAAACTCCTGCATCTGGTCCCTGACCGTCTGCTCGTCCGCCTCCACGTCGGTGATCGGACTGTGCCCTGCCAGCCTGGCGATCGTCTCTGCCATTCCGGACGTCGTAACGAAGCTGTCCACGAAACCCTCGATCACCTCGGACGGGATCGAGATGTCGCTCGCGACCTTCTGCATTCCGAGTTCATCCGCGCTTCGCGGCTGCTGAAGAAGCACGCGCAGCTCGTTCGCCTTGTCCCCGAGCCCCTCGTTCTGTGCAAGTTCCAGGGCACGCTCCAGATGCGACAAGCCAACGAGGCCACCGCGCTCATCGGCAGCTGCCCGCCACATGCCAACCGCATCGCCGGCGATGCGCTTACGCTCTTCGACGTCGCTTCCCGCCCTCTGCATCTCGAGCAACATGAGGGACTCAAGGATGAACGGATCGCCGGCATACCGAGCGCGCGCGAGGCGGATGAGATCGTTGACCTCAGAAGGCTGTCTCGATTCGACAAGCCCGGCGAGCGCCTCGATCATGGGGAGCGCGACGCCTGGCGCCCACTCCTCATCCGCGAGCGTCTCGCGGATCGCCGAAACCATCTCCGCCGCGGTGTCGCCGACCAAGACGGCGTCGCCAAGCTCGTTAGCGATCTCGAGAGCACGAACCATAGAGTCCGCGCGGTGCACCGAGGCCAACTGTTTCTCGCCCCACTGCCTGCGGAACGCGGCTTGGGCTGCTCTCGCGCGGAGATCCGGGCGAGGCCTGGCCCTGACGCTCCACAGCAGGTCACAGAGTCGTGCAACGACAACGTCGTTCGAGTCGAAGAGCTGCGCCGCGTCACACCAGGCCAGAACCGTGGCTGGAGTTACATCCGACAGCGGCTCCGGGTACGCGTACCCATCCGCGCTCGTGAACATGGGGGCATACCGGTCGTCAGCCGCGGGTCCGCGACTGGACTGGCGGCGCTGCATGTAGTCGAGCGCCCGCAGGAAGGACTTCACGTGATCCGGCAGCTGGTCGGGCAGCGTCGCCTTAATCCGGCTCGATAGCTCGTAGACTTCAGCGACGTCTGCGATCGCCTCCGATATCGAGGCGACGAGGTCTGCGTCCCACTCGAAGTTCAGCTCAGGGTCGGCGTCAGGCTCCGTCACAGGACAATCGTCCTATGGAGCACCGACAAATACCGCAGTGATACCGCAGGAGCACCGTTCGAGGCCGGAATCAGCCGTCACGGGCCAACCAGCCAGAACGGCGTTGCCGCAGGTCAGGCCGTGTTTTCCCAAGATCTCCAACCCTGGCAAACACCGGCTGGGGAGTTCGAGCTCTACTACGACATCTAACCCGGCCACCGGCGGCGTCGAGCGGTAGGCGCCTCGGGACCGTCGCGGCGCCTTAGGCCAGGCGGGAGCGACGGCGCCTCACGACCAGCGCCTGCTGTTCGCGAAAACTCCAGCCGAAGCGTACAGCGAGAAGCCGAATCGCGGCTGTAAGCACGACAGCCGCGATCGCGGCACTGAGCACGGGGACGCCCACCGCCACGAGCACGACGAGCAGCACGGCGCCCACCGCCGCGGCGACTGCGTAGAGGGACCCGACGTGAAGCAGCGCTACCGGCAGGTTAAAGCATCACGTCGCGCAGTACGGAGCCGCCTACCGCCGCAGCCGCGCCCACGAACACCGCAGGGACGGCGGGCACCCCGAGCGCGGCGGCCTTCGAGGTGCCGATCGCGCCGAACAGACCGATAATTACCGCGTCGAGCACGAGGATGACGGGATCGAGGGGGGCGAACAGGCGCCGCAGCGACAGCCCGAGCAGGGCGGCCGCCACCGCGACGAGCACGTACCAGTCGCCGCGGATGACGACCGGCGGCTCGCCGAGCAGGATGTCGCGCAACAAGCTTCCGCCGAGTGCGAGCCCGACACCGATCAGCACGACGCCGAGCACGTCGATGCGGCGGTCGGTGATCGCGCCGGCGAAGAGCGCACCCTGCAGTGCGCCCAGGCCGACAGCCGCGAGCTCGGCCCAGAGCGGGATCCCGAACGGCGTGATCACCTTTACCCGATTCTCTTCCTGCTAAAGGCTCGCCGGCCCCGTTGCACGTCCTGTCAGACGCGACCGCGGGGCCGGCGAGGGCGGATCACCGAGCGGTCTTGCTCGCGGCTTCGAGGATGAGGTCGGTGACGGCATCGGGCTGCGAGACCGTGACCGCGTGGGACGCATCGAGCTCGACGAGGTGAGCGTTGGCCCGCTCCGACATGAAGCGCACCAGCTCGGCGGGGACGGCGAGGTCCTGCTCCGCCAGCAGCACCCATGACTCGATCGACTTCCAGGCCGCACGGGTGGCCGGGGCCTCGAACGCCGCGAGCGCGAGCGGACGCTGTGTGACCGCCATCTGCAGCGCCACGTCTACGTCGACGTCGCCGGCGAACAACGCGGGGAACTGCTCCTGGTCGATGTAGAGCTCCGTCGCCGTCCCACCGTCCGGGGTCGCGTACGGAACGGGCTGCGCGGCGCCGCCGAGCTTGGCGCCGGGGAACTTGCCGACGAGCTCGGCAAGGCTCTCACCTGCTTCGGCGAGGAAGCTGGCGACGAAGACGAGGGCGGTGACGTTCGGGTGGCCGTCGGCCGCGTGGCTCATGACGGCTCCGCCGTACGAGTGCCCCGCGATGACGATCGGCCCCTCGATGCTGTCGAGCACGCTGCGCAGGTATTCAGCGTCGCTCTCAAGTCCGCGGAGCGGATTCGCTGCTGCGATCACAGGGTAGCCGGCCTGCCGCAGGGCCTTTACCGAGCCGTTCCAGCTCGAGGAGTCGGCGTAGGCGCCGTGGACCAGGACGATGGTCTGTTTCGCGGGAGTAGTGCTCATGACGTCGTTCCTTTCAGGTGGGGTTGCGCTACGCCGAGGGCTGATGCCGGTCACTCCCGCAGCGCTTTCGATATGCAATATATTGCACGTGCCCAACGTCGTCAATTCGCGTTTCAGACCTTGCGGCCAGGCTGACTTCGGGGGTAGTTCGCGGCGGCCTGTTCGCACTCGATCGGGTCTCGCGCCGTTTCCGGTGCGTTTCTGCCCGCTGTCACCGCGAGCAACAAGACTGAGCTCATGGATCTCGAGTTCGCCGGTACGGTCATCGAGTGGCGCGGGCCGTCGCCGTATTACTTCGTCGCGGTTCCTGCCGATGACGCCGCCGACATCAACGAGGTCGCCGCGATGGCCACGTACGGCTGGGGCGTCATCCCGGTTGTTGCTCGCATCGGCGACATCACCTTCGAGACGTCGCTGTTCCCGAAGGACGGCGGCTATCTGCTGCCGCTCAAGGACGCAGTGCGCAAGCCGCAGGGCATCTCGGCCGGCGATGAGGTGTCCGTCGAGATGACGATCCGCTTCCAGCAATAGGCGACGTGAATGGTCGCCACCACTCGATCTTCGACACGGTCGCTAGCCGCGCGGCCGGGTGACGAGAACCGTTGATCCAGCCCATGCCCACCAGCCGGGCAGTCAGGACACCGCGGTGACCCGGCCCTGCGCGACGGCGTGCGTGCCCTCCGGTCCGGTGATCTCACACCGGCAGACGGCGTGGCGCCCGGTGGACACAACTGTGGTGGCCTCCGCCCGCAGCGGCCCGGTACGGGCGGGGCGCAGCATCTCGATCGTGAAGCCCGAACTCCGCAGGCTCGCGCCGAGCGTGCTTCCCCCGCAGAACGAGAGGGCGTTGTCGGCCAAGTAGGCGAGGACGCCGCCGTGGGCAACTCCGTGCTGCTGACGGAGGTCGTCGGTCAGGTCCAACTCGAGCGTGGCGAGCCCTGGCTCGAGTTGGACCAGGCGGGCTCCAAGCAGTCGACTGAACGGTTGGCTGGCGAGGATGACCCGGCCGTCCTCGAGGGTGATCTGGGGTACGGCGTCCATGGACTTCTCCTGATCTGGAAGGGAAGGGGCGTGCCGGGCTCAGGCCTTGCGGCGATCCGACTGGGTCTCGAGGTAGCCGATGAGCCGGTCCCACATCCGCGCCTGGTCGCGAACGGCGGTCACTGGGCTTGCTCGCCGGGTGAGCGGCTGAGCAGGAGAGCGCTGGCGTGGACCATCACCTCGTCTCGGCTGCGGCCGGGGTGGTCGGCGGCAAGGAAGTGGCTGCCGATGGCCATGCAGAACGCGAGCAGGCTCCGGGCCTCGACCTCGTCGGGGTCGGAGCACACCGTGCTGATGCCCTCTCGGACCAACTGCATGCGGCGGTTGTCCACCCGGCGCAGGCGCTCGGCGACCTTCTGGTCGCGGCGGGCCCAGTCGCGGATGGCCAGGTCGATGGGGAGCAGGCGGTCGCCGGAGAAGGTCAGCTGCCCGGCCAGCCGGACCTGTTCCAACAGGTCGCCGGTCTCGTACTTGATCCGCTCGAGGACATCATCGATGCTCTCCTGCTCCCAGGCGTCCAGCATCGCGGTCAGCAGAGCCTTTCGGTCGCTGAAGTACCCGTAGAACCCACCCTTTGTCACGCCGAGCGACTTGGCTAGCGCCTCTATGCGCACAGCATCCACGCCTCCCACTGCCAGCGCGCGCAGCCCCTCTTCGACCCACATCTCGCGCGGTGTACGCAGCGCCCCCACAGGATGCCTCCTCGACCTCTGAAAGCTGGTTGTACGGTGCCGCACAATAGGTGTACTGTCCGATTATACGCCATCGTATAACGAGAGGCGAGGCGCCATGCGATCCGTGGCCATCGAGATCCGGGAGAGGCCGAAATGTCAGTGAAGCTTCCCAACAGCGAGCACACCAGCCGTCCGTGGCGGATCCACGAGGTCGCGCCCGACTTCCAGGTCGAGGACGTGTGGGCGTTCAGCACGCCGGGCGCCGGGCCGGACGACCTTCCTGCCATGCTCTCGGCGCTACGGGCAGCCGGCGGGCTGGACAAGAACCCTCCGTTGGTCCGATTCCTGTTCGCCGTGCGCTGGAAGCTCGGAGCGGTGTTCGGCTGGGACGAGCCCGAGGAGGGCCTCGCGAGTCGGGTGGAGTCGCTGTGCGACCGGCTGCCTGGTGACCTGCGTCAGGACGTGGCCGGGACCGCGGTGCCAAACACCCCGTTCGCCATGGTGTACGAGCTGCATGACGAGTGCGCACTCGAGTTGGCCAACAAAACCGTCCACGGCGTCTGCCACCTGGGTTGGGTGCCGACGAACAACGGCGAGTACGAGCTGCGGATGGCTGCCCTGGTCAAGACCAACGGCCTGCTCGGACGCCTCTACATGGCCGCGATCAAGCCGTTCCGGTACCTGATCGTGTACCCGGCCCTGACCCAGCAGTGGGAACGTGCATGGCGCGACCGCATCGACCTGATCGGCCCGACGACGGGAGAGCGCCGATGATTGCGCGGGAGCGCTGACGAGGATGATCTGGATTCGGTCGCGTCCCCGAAGGCGCGGCGAGCGCACTCGTGATCCTCCGGGCAGCAGGGCATGCTGGTCGGCCGGAGGTCCAAAGTGGTACGACTAGGGTATCTTCGTGCCTGGCGCCCGCTCTGTCGTGACGATCACGACATCTATCGATTGGACCCGCTTGCGGCAGCAGTCGTCCCAAGACCTTCGGACGAGGCTCGCCGCCGCGGCTCGGTGCGCATGACGACA